>Ga0105047_10000891_pt1 | contig 52498 bp, 41 predicted proteins | sample MAT04_FD_78384 | JGI IMG/M metagenome (GOLD analysis project Ga0105047, IMG submission 78384) | Freshwater microbial communities from Lake Fryxell liftoff mats and glacier meltwater in Antarctica - MAT-04 (megahit assembly) | ecosystem: Environmental > Aquatic > Freshwater > Ice > Liftoff...
CTGACTGCCCACAAGAAAAGATGGGGGTTCTGGGAAAGTACTGCGCCGAGTGCGTTTACGAAAGGGAAGATCAAGAAAGGCTACATTTTCAGGGAAATATCAACGGTCGGGAATTGCTGAGATCCTGACATTGAGATCGGCACTATCGCGGGTGCGGACAGCAACTCGGGATCATACAACTCTGTCATGGACTTCACAACAATACTCGACGAGTCCGCAAATCGGTACCCCGATCGGATTGCCGTCGTGGCAGGAGATCAATCGCTGACTTACGGCCAACTCAGCGATCGGGTATCTCGACTCTCTGGTGGGCTTCGGGGGCTCGGGCTTGCGCCGGGAGACCGCGTTGCCACCGTGCTTCCTAACGGTTTCGACTTGGTTTCGACGCTTCTCGCCGCGGCTCGGGCCGAGTTAATCGCCGTACCAATTTCACCGCGGTTCGCGCCACCACAGATCAGGTACGTGCTTCGCCATTGCGGGGCACGGGCACTGATCACCACGCCAACACTCGCGGCGAAAATTCCTGATGACGCGAGAGCAGCTCTCGAAGCTATTGCATTGACGGGAGACTCGCCTGAATGCAGTTCGTTCCGCGAACTGCTTGCGGGGCCACCATCATCACCCGTGCGAACTGCTTCGGATCCTATCGGACTGTTGATGTATACCTCAGGGACCACGAGCCGGCCCAAGGGTGTCGCACATACGCAACGACGGATGGCCCGCCGGGTCGATCTGTTCATCTCCGAGATGGGACTCACTGATGCCGACTCCACGCTGATCGCCGTCGATGGTGGACGGCCAGTCAGCCTTCTCGGTCAATTCCTTCCGATGCTGCGAGTGGGCGGCCGATCCACGCTGCTGGCTCGACCTGACCCAACACTGTTCTGGTCCGCATACGGGGCATGCCGACCATCCTACGTCATCACCAGTACGGGTCTTGCAATCGATCTGATCGATCAGCCAATTTCACAAAAGGTTGATCACAGTAATCTGCGATTCTGGATCACGGGCGGAGACAAGGTTCAGCCCGTATTGTACCGTCGAATGGCCGAGGTGGTCGGTCGGCCGCTCCTGGAAATGTGCGGCATGACGGAAGCAGGGTTCTACGCGATCAACCCGTGGCGCGGCCCAGTGAAAGTCGGCTCAATTGGTCTGGCGATGCGAGGCGTTGCGGTTCGGCTCGTGTGCCCCAAGGGGGATGATGTTCCCCCGGGGCAGGTTGGCCATATCGTGGTGCGGACTCCCGACCTGATGATCGGCTACTGGAACGATACGCTCATGACACATCGGGTACTCCGCGATGGCTGGCTTGACACCGGCGATCTCGCATCGTCGGACGATGACGGGTACCTGTGGTTTGTCGGGCGAGACAAAGACATGATCTGTCGCGGGGGAGCAAAAGTGGCTCCAGTGATGGTCGAGGAAGTGTTGCTGGCTCATCCGGCGATCACTGAGACGGCTGTCGTCGGTGCCTCGGACACACGGTATGGGCAGTTGCCATTTGCGTTCTATCGATTGAAACCCGATGTGCTCGATCCCGGTGCGGACGCCCTGCGGGAATGGGTCGCGGCACGGCTCGAAGCCCCTTCGGTGCCTGTGGGCTATTCCAGGATCGAGCGCTGGCCGGTGACTGACCAGGGGAAACTGGACCGCTCGCGGCTGGTGTGGATGGCCGAGGCTGGCGGCCAGGAACTGTGACGAGTATCGAATCACGCATGGGGCGGGTGCAGAATCCAGCCAGCCGGCAACTCCATCTCCTCCTCTGTTTCCTCTTCCAACTCCGGTTCAGGCTCCCAGTTGGCAACTCGCAACTCGGCGCAGTGGCGTGCAATAATCAGGAACCCGCCGTACCACAGCCAGGTGAACCGGAACAGGTTGTGCCCGAAGTTCCCCATCAACAGAAGTAAAAAGAGACTCACGCCGATCGCGGGCGGTAGCGTGAATAGCAGATCGTTCTGCCATTCTGGATAGTCGCGACGAAGCCGTTTCATCGCTCGTAGATTCATCCAGAAGCACACCAACAGCGCGGTGAACGTGGCTGCTCCAAGTCCGCCCAATTCGCCAACCAACTGGCCGTAAAGGTTGTGCGATTCGATCGGCTGACCGGTTGCCAGTCGCCAGGCACCAGGGCCGATTCCGTTGAGCGGGTTCTCGGCCCACAACTCAAACCCCTTGATAAAGCCGTAGATTCGGCCGTCCCCGGATTCCTGGGCATTCTTCGGTCCGACTTCGGGATTAATCATTGTCTCAAAGCGATTCTGGAGCGAGTCCGGCAACGCAACAAACGCCAGCGGCGCTACAACCACGAATGCAGCGAACGCCTTGAGGCGGTACTGCGTTCCCCAGATCACGATGGCGAACCAGAACAGCAAACCGAGCAATGAGGACCGTGAACCCGTCAGCATGATGCACAGGCACGACAGGCCGACATACCCTACCATCGCGAGCCGTCCGTATTTGCCCGCCATGCCGGTCCACCACACTGCTGCAACGATTGGCAGTGCAAAGACGATGCTTGCGCCAAAGCTATTCGGGTCGCCAAGTGATGTATCCACGCCCATCATTCGGCTGATACCCATTCGATAGGTGTATCGCCCGCCCATGTACTCCCGAAATGAGTGCAGAAGGTACAACGCCATGACCGCGAGGAATCCAAGCACGATGTGTCGCAATCCCTCCTCGTCATGAATTGTTGTGACCAGCAAGAAGTAGAAGATAACGATCTTGAACCAGTCCTCGACAATTGGTTGCCCTTTGTCGCTCCACGGACTCATGAGCCAGCAGAGCACGACCGCAGCTGCAAATGCGATGTACGCTCCATGCTGCATGTTCGGCAGCCATCGTTTGTTTGGATATGCGGCCCAAGCGCCCATGGTGACGAGCATATAGACGCGTTCGACGTGTAGATCGCCGAGCCACGACCAAACCTCGAAGGGCCGGTCGATGAACAGGAACATATAGCCAATTAGAAGCCACCGCATCGTGGCACCATCCGTGATAGAATGATCGGGTGGAAGATGGTAACCGGATCGGGAATTCGGTGGGAAGCCCAACTGGACAACAGGGTCGCCAGGGGAACATCAGGTGTCAACTCCATCTGATCATTACTTGATTTGCCGCCCTGTGCGGCCACTTTCGCCACGGCTTGCCGTCGAGTTCATGCCTGTGACCTCATTCCTGGCAGATGAACCCGCCTGCAAGCAATTCTGGGAACTCATCTCAACGCAGTTTCACACGCGCTCGAAGTTCCTCGCAATCTGGCCGGGGGTGAGGTTCGTCTGCGTTCATCGTGCGGAAGATGGTTCAGTAGATGGCTTCTTGCTCGTGAACGCACCGGTGAACTGGCAGATCGACTACGTGGTTGTGCGGCCGGATGCTCGCGGGCAGGGGATCGCCCAGTCGCTCATCACCGAGACTTTGAACCAGGCGCATTCCCGGGGTGTGCCCTATGTGATGCTGACCAGCAACCCCGTACTTCGGCCGATGTATGAGAGCTGCGGGTTCGTGGCATTTGAATCAAGCAATGCGGAATAGGTGCTTGTATCAGTTCTTCGTGGTTTCTGTGCGGTTCCATCGTTGCCCCCATTCGGCCCAGGAAACTCGGTGGCTCAACGTCACCAGTTCACCCGCCCCAGAAGCTGCTTCGCGGCGAATTTGCCCGTCAACACGGTCGGCTGCGGCCATGTCCAACACTCCACGCAGCCCGGCGAAGAATGTGTTTCGTTGTGATACGCTCAGTCTCTCCACCCAACCTTGTTGGTCGACATGGGCCTCGATGCGGCCATCACGGTTCTCGAAGCTCAATCGGAACGGGTCACGATACACGGCCGGTGCCAGTACTTCTACCGTCACGCTCTGGCAACCGAAGCTCACGGTACTAACCTGGAGATTCACACCACTCCAGTCGGGTGAGTGAGCAAGCAAATGAATGAGTTCGCGTTCAAAAAACCGGTGCACGGCTTCCTCGGCATGCTCCAGTTCGTGGTGCAAGCGGCTCGAATTCGCTCCATCCGAGTTGCGTAGTCTTCGGAACAGCTTTGGAATCGCTCCTGAGTGGAACCCTGGGCACAGAAGGCCCCGCATGGTCTCGCCATGAGAACCGAGGACTACGGGGTTGAGCTTTCTGGATCGATTCGCGGCGTACAGCCTCCAGTTGGCCAGCAATTCCCAGGCGATGAACCCGAAGATCCCGGGTACGCATGCGATGATCGAGAACGCCCACACGTTAGCCTTGGCCACCCCCCACCCTGTCATCTTTTCCAGCAGTTCGCCGAAACTGGGCACCAAAGGCAACAGCAGTTTGTGCGACACCGTGACTACAGGGAAATGCTTCACGGGGTTAATCTGCGGTTCAAGCAGCAGGTAAAACGCGAATCGAAACAGATATGCGATGGGGAACCAGATGAGCCCAATCAGTGCTTTCCAAACCAGGGAGCCCTGGGAATCACCGCCACGGAACCGCAATCGCTCATCGACCGCGTAGAGTCGTTGCTCGATCCAGTTCCCAAGTCTGCGGAACCAGTCGATGAACGTAGCAATAATTCCAGGGATGAGGTTCACCCGCACGACTCGCCACCAATCGGAAACCGCTTCCGCCAGTCGATCCTGAAGGACCCAACCCCAAGGCGTGTTGTATGCGAGCGTCAGCCCTCCCCAAATCAACCAGCCCCAGCGCGCCAGGAAACGCGGGTTGGTCCCAAAGATCATCATGAACGCAAACACAATCCCCGTGATTAGTAACGGACTCCACAGATAGCGACGCAACAGGCGAACAGGCGGGCTGATGCGCACACTCCGCACGACGGGCGAACGCCAGATCCCGATCGGAATATCTATGAGCAGGAAACGAAACGTGCGCCACAAGCTGGTGAGCAATGCCAACACTGCGGTTCGGAAAGCTGGCACGTGGATCATCAGGAACAAAAACACCGCCAGACCACCAACCCACTCCCACGGCACATGGAAGTTTCCATGACTCCCCTCCTTAGTCAGGTTCACTTCCGTGGGGCTGAAGACTTCCCTCACGAGATTCGCAGGGTGCGGCGCATCATCCCAGATGTAATCACCGGTTTCCTCGTCTACCTCAACTTCATCTGTCGTTGCCTTGCCATCGGGTGGTTCAAAAACTGGTTTCGGGGCCACGACCGGTTCCGGCGGTGGGATCGCTGCTGTAGGTGGTTTCCCGACCAGAGTCCTAGCCGCGAACTTGTAGATCTTCTCACCGATGTGGGACATTTCCTGTGCCGCGACAACCGTCATGAACGCACCAGCGCAGGGGAGGAAAAGGAACAGAAACAACCCACGCCCCACCGGGTTTGCGAAGAACAGGGAACTCGCTCGCTGAAGCCATCGCAGGTAGAACTCACCCTTTCGGTAGATCCCATCGAGTTCGTAAGCGAGCAACAGATCGGCCTTCAGCAGGGGATCGCCACTAAGGAAATCGACCGGACCACGAAGGTCCGGCATTTTCAACCGGTTCCGTGCAATCGCGTCTCGGAGATCACCGATTCGCAGATATCCTCTTGAACAGACGCGGTCGATCAACTCGGAGATGAGTTTGTCACGAGCAACAAGCTCCACGGTGTTCGTTGCGATTAACCCTGACTGGGTGAGTGCGGCTGCCACGATCGGCGTGAAATCGTGGCGTATCTTGTGTTCAAGTTCGTGGAGTTGGTGTTGGAAGAGTCGATCGAGTCGCAACTTTGCAATCGGGCCGATTTGGGTACGAATCAATTGGGCGTGTGCGCGACGTAAACCCATGAGGATGAGTACGGGCTTCGCGCGGGGAAGCGGTCGCTTGACAGGTCTCTTGCCAAACGTGCGAATCGCTTCCGCAAGATCGACCGCGTAGACTTCCCGAGACAGATCGGCCGGGATCTTCTGGAGTTCGTACAGACAGCGGGCCGCTCGGGGCCAGACGCCTCCATATGCGGAATCGAGAAGCGGGGTCAGCGCCTGGAGCCATTCTTGCCGCGTGTGATGGTCCCAAGAGAACATTTCCCCGAGAGAATCGACGAGTTTGCCAAGCGACGACCGCGCACCTGCAAGAATCTGCTTGCGCGTTTTCCCGGGTGTCGTTCCCGCAACTTGGGTTCGAAGTATTGCTGCTCGGACGTTGTTCCCCTTTCGCTCTGCCTCCAGTGCCTGACCGAGCAACCCCCCGGATTCTTCGGCGGAAAGCTCCATTGGTGGCGGAGTGATCGGGTCTGCTGTTTCCCAACGTTCATCGGGTTCGAGTTCGCGGTCTGGTGTCGCCGCGCCTGCGGGACGAGCGCGAGCGAGCAATTCCGCTGCGTCGAAATCGGCCTCCAGCACCAACTTCACCTCATTCCCATGAGGCAGACTCGGAAAGAGTGCTTCGAGCCGGTGCTGGTGGAAAGTCGCCGTTGCGAGGTACACAGCTGCAAAGGCTCGATATTCGGCAGTGCGGCCAGCAGCCTCATGGGAAAGCAAGTGTTCCGATTCGAGAACGTAGCGAATCTCTCGTGCCGCGGAAGCTCCGAACTGGTTCAAGCGCTTCTGGCAGATCTCGGGCGTCAGAGCACCCGCTTCAAGTCGCCGGTCGAGGCGCTGCATGATCCCAGCCTGGAAGAGCGCCTCCCAGTACACGCGAAGTTGCGATTCGCGTGGCAGGTGATCGATCATCCTGTCGTTTGGGTCGGTGAGCAGCAGCAGTGCAGGCTCGTTGCCTGCGAGCACATGTGAGGGAAGAACTGCCGACTCAAGGAGATCGGTACGTGACACCCAGTATGGCAAGGCCGGGTTCGTGGGAAGGGCGGCGCCCAGATCGGCGAGATGGTTCAGAATTTGTCGGAGATGGCGTTCTGGTACGAGTCGGGCCGCGGGTTCCACGGCCCTCAACACAGGTTCCAGACTCGAATCGTGGGCCACGCGGGTACCCCTGGGTGTCAAAACATCAGGTGCAGCGCGACTGGCTATTCTTTGCCGCCGCAATCGCGAAGGATCTTACGGAATGCTTCAACGGCGTATGGGAACAGATCCGGACCCGTGATGCCCCCCGTCGGGCCGCCGCCACGCAGGTGCGGTTCCATCGTTGCGAAGCCGCGATACCCCATCTTCACCGCATCCCGGATGCTGTGTGCAATGTTCCCATCACCCGTCCCCGCGATCATACCGTACTCGTGCCCTGCCGCGTGACCGCCCTTCTTCCAGTCCTTGATGTGGAAGTGGGAGGTGAATTCCTTTGTCTTCTCCCAGCCCTCGACCGGATCGAAATTGCCGAACGCATAGTTCGCCGCGTCGTAAGCAGCCCGCAGTGCAGGGCTGTTCACGGTGGCAAGGATGTCCCGCACTCGATCGGGCGAATCGCCATAGATACGGTGCTCGTTTTCGTGGAACAACATGACCTTGTTCGCGACCGCGATCTCGGCCTTGGCCCGCATCCGGCGGATCACTTCATCCCGGGATGCGGGCCAGTTCTTCTCATCGAAGTTGGGATCGTTCCCGGGGGGATAGTAGCTGAAGATCCGGATATTGGGTGTGCCGAACATCCCGCACACCTCAATGGCTCGCTTGAACTTGTCGAGGTGCGGCTCGAACGGGGCATCGATTGCGAGCTTACCGATAGGTGACCCGATTGCCGAGAGTTTGAACCCCTCGCCATCAAGGAGTTTCTTGAACTCCTTCAGTTGCTCGTCCGATAGGGCCAGTACGTTCGTCTTGTTGATCGACCGGAATTCGATGTGCCGGATGTTACACGCTTTCAGCACGGCGATCTGCTCGCGTGGATCCGGGGAAATTTCGTCAGCGAACGCGCTCAGGATGAACATGGAGAACCTCGCGGGTGGCGGAAGGATTGCAGACAGAGTAGGCTTGAGACGGGAAAATGGCGAGCGGGGATCGAGGCAGGGAGACTTCAGAATGCGTGTGACGCTGTTCGCGATTGCCGTATTCGTCGTGGTGGGTTGCTCCCGGCGGAACCCTACTCAAGTGGATATCACTTTGAACAATTCGGAACCTACGCCCAACCTCGTAGTTCCCGAACCGCCAAAATCGCTGCTTCACCTCGACTTCGTGAAGCTCTGGGAACAGACCGGCCCGCAATGGCTCTCGCCCGAGGAAGAGGAACGACTCTTCTACGGCCGCGTCATATATTCGGATCACTCGGATGAATGCTTCGCTGTGCAAATGGTAGGAAGTGGTTTGGCTGGCTCGTTCGTGATTCTGGCCCGGAATGATGCCCAGAGAGAAGTTCTCAGACGGGTCAGGGCAACTGCGCAAGTTCCACCGAAACGCCAGCCATCGGGTTGGCACGCAAGTGGCGAGTTCGGTGGGAAGCGAATAACCGTGATCGCCGTTCCCCAGACGCTCGCGGATATCCGCGGACGCTTCCATGATCTCGCGGTGCATCAGATGGCTCCGATTCTCGCGATGAACGGTAGTGCTGGGAGTCACCGTGCGGTTCCCGGCAGTATTCTCCGCTGGAACTTTCCCTTCACGACGCCCGATTGCACGGGCACAATCACTCTGGCGCTCGTGCCGGCTGGGGACCAAACATCACTGGAACAGTTGATACCCCCCTCCGATGTCGTGGGGCGATCGCTGCTTGGAAGCCGACGTGAGGAAGAGAACTTGATTCTCGCGATCGTCGAGGAAAAGAAGCTTATCCCCTAACAGGAGTTTGTGTGCTTTCCCAACACGGGCAGCCAGTTATAGCCATTTCAAAACCCGGGTGCCTTTCTCAATAACACAGGTCATTTTCAGCGAGTTCTTCTTGTATGCGTGACTGGACACCCATCGTGCTAAGATGTGGGCGAGGATTCACGCATTTCATTTCGAGAAGACCAGATCGCTGACCGCGTGATCGCCCACGATCGCACTCAAGCTGGAGGCCGCCCGTGGATGAACCGACTCTCGGGGTGCTGATCGCCTGTCTCCGCGAGCCAGTATTGGCCGTGAGAGCCAGGCGTCAGGATGTCGCGAGCCTCATGCCCGACGACAACGATCTCGTTCGGGAACTATCCGCTCTCGCAACTCTCTGCAGCCCTGATGCCGAACCGCTTGAGTTCTGGATCGTGGTTGGCCTTCTCCTCTATGGTGATTCCAAGTCTGATCTTGCCCTTTCACGTGTCGAGGACGCCTCTGCTTACATCACTCGCTGGCAGCGTCGTGCTGGTACGATCGTGTTCCGGGAAGCGGGTCTGCTTCAACTCGTATTCCTGTATGCTCTGGGCGTTCGCCGACCCCTCGGTGGAGTCGCGGGAGAATCTCCTGAACAAGCGGCCGTGTGGGGAGCGGCGCCCTGGCCAACCGCGTTCCTGACACTGCGACGATTCCTGATCGGCCTTGCCGTGTGGCTCGTCGCCGGGTTGCGCCGACTCGGTTTTCGCGATGTGGATATCCTTGGGGAGTTCGCGAACTCACGAAGTCGCCGCCCAGCAGAAGCCTTCGGTCGAAGCCTTGCAGATCATACCATTGGCGTTTTGATGGGGCATGCACGCTGCCTGTGCGCAGAGTTGTTTCGCGAGGCAAACCCGGGTAGCCCACCAGGGTGTGCCGAACGCCGACACGAGCAAAGGCACCTTCTCTCGGGCTACCTCGATGGACATTGGCCAGTCGGTCGCAACTACCGAGCACAGCCGTTTGGGATCACCGAGCATATCTTTCGGGCCGTCTGTGGCGGGCAACCCACACGACCCCGCGCACTTGAGGAGGGGATCTGGTTCTCACTCATTCGCGCCACGAACTCATCGCTCGTTGTGCTTAAGGTTCTCGTATGCGAGCAATGCCGGACCCATCTTTCGGGTTTCGGGAAGTGCGATGTCTGCGCGGTTCCGGTACCAGCAAACCGGCTTGTGGACTGGCTGGCCACGGAGGATGACGATCGCTTCCAACCCGCCGAGGGGAAAGAGTGTCGACGGTGCGGGCGACTTGTGCATCTGGCGCAGGAGGCTTGCGTGTGCGGTTCGCCAGGGATCGGATTCACCCGAGTGATCCGTGGAACCGGGCAAGTGCAATGCATGGCATGCACTCAGTCGCTGCCGAGAACGCTTCACGTCTGCCCGTACTTGCCCTGTCTAAACGCGGATTACGGAGGCGTGACTCATTTCTCCGTGCGGGTCGAGGAACCCAGCGTCACTGCGGCACCGGTCTGTACCGCACCTCATCGTGGGAGTGGAGTATTCCGTCGCCCCATACCTAGGAAGGTTGAAATTTCGGATGGCTTCTCCGAAATTTCGTGCGAGACGCACGACTCTTCGCCCTCTGCTCGCGCTGTGGACATGACTCAAACTCCGCTGCCAGTCGCGCTCCAGGACACCCGGCGTACGACCCCAGAGCACGATGGGGCATCGCATCCGGCTCTCAGTCCTGAATTACTCGCCCGTTCTCGCACCATGCCCACCACCGTTACAATCGGGGGGAGGGACTCATGAACCTTACAGCTGCCTGTTCACTATCCATTGCCGACCTCGTTCGTGGTGTGCTTGCCGAACGTACACTCGTCGCCGGCGAACCCTTCTACACTGCGGGGAACGGGGTTGTTGTCATCGTCGCGCCACTCCCTGCCGAAGAGGCCGCAACTTGTGGCTTGGATCACGAGTTCACTATTTCGACAGGCTTCCCACCTGACCCGGCGACCGCAGGGATCACGGTCTGGTTGCAACGCCGAGGTGAGTCCGGGGGTCTTTTGGATCGCATCGGGGAAACTGATCGGTTTGGATCGTTACTTTTCGCAGCGGGAACCTCGGGTTGCGCATACCAGTTGACAGCGACCCGCGGTGCTGGCGTTCGGTTTGCGTCGGATGCAGTGGAGATACTCCCCTTTCCAATCACGGAGCATGGCGAGCCTGTTGCATTACCGACATGCCCGGTCTGCCGTGTCCCGTCATGCGAAGGGTTGAAAACCAAGCTCGGCGCGCTTAGAGAGGGTCTGGCGGTTGGTGCTCCTGTGTGTCGGTCGCATCTGTGCGATTCGGAGAATGTGATCCTGGGTGCGGCTCGCGACGGCTGGAACCGACACGAACCTCAAGTGTTTGAAATGTGTGCCCGACTGCTCGCAGATCTCCTCGATGAACACGGCAAAATCCGGAACGGGTTCTTGCAACTCTTCCCAATGGAATCACAGAACCAGGCGTTAAACCAGATTGCGGGTGAACTCTCAACCGCAATTGCGGTGGGCCATGTACTGGCAAAGAACCCTAGGCGTGCCAGTGCCGCGGGGCATGCCGCTGTAGTCCATCTGCATTCGACAGCGAGGGGAGACGGGGCTGAGCCACTTCCCGATCAACCGACTGCGCACGTTGCCCGCTCGCTCGATGCGCTACTCTCTGGAATCGGATCCCGGCTCGGGGGCAAGTGGGCAAAGGGCTTTCAAGTGTTCAGTCGGCTGTCTGCGGCGATTACACAGTAGAGCAAGGTCGAGACGGGCCGGAATGCGACTATTTGTGCGGCGTAGTGGCCGAAGTTTTGGAATTCGACTTCGCGGTTCGTGCTTTCTTCCTGCCCGAACCGCCTGGTTTCTTGCCGCCCCCATCCTGGGTGTTCACCGTTGCCCACGCCCGAGCAGTGGCGGTCTCATCATCAACTCCCTTCTTCTTGTAACTTTCCTCAATATGTTCTGCCTTGCGTTGTTGCTTGGCGGTGTACTTGGATTTGTCGCCTTGGGGCATCATGTTTCTCCAGGAATGTTGTGGGCAGAACGAACTCCTGCAAAAAGAATTCCACAGCTACAAATGCCTTGGGATCTCAGTTGGCACTCATAGTGCTTCCAGTTGTTGGAACCGGCTCCGACGTCGCTGCAAGGCGCGGGACCACAACACAAGGGGTGCCGGGTTCCCCAAATGGAATAACACTATGGCAACAACCTCTACATCAGCGAGCGAGACTCGGGAACTTCATGATTACGCTCCCGATATGATGGGTGTGAAAAGCCGCGTGAGTTGGGCAGCCATTTTTGGTGGCACCGTGATCGCACTTGCGTGCTATGTCGTCCTCACCCTACTCCTCGGTGCGGTTGGCATTACTCTCTCTGATGCCGGCGTTCGAGGCAACACTATTGGAATTGGTGTGCTCATCGCCATGATTCTGACGATGGTCGTCTCGCTATTCCTTGGTGGGTGGATCTCTTCGCAATTGACAGCGGGGGAAAATCGCCAGGAAGCGGCGATCTACGGGTTCCTGACGTGGGCCTCCGTGACAGCTGTTGCACTGTGCCTTGTTAGCATGGGGGTTCGCGGAGGGTACTTCGCGATTGTTGGCGGCTCGATGGTTGTCCAGAACAACGAGCGAATTCCTTCTTGGGAAGAGACCGCTCGCCAGGCTGGCGTTCCCCAGAATCAGATTGACTCGGCCAAGGCAACGATCGACCCCAACCGTGCGCGAGCCGAAGCGAATGACCCGGTTACACAAGAACGAGCCATGAATGCAGCTGTGGGAGCTTCGTGGGCTGCCCTCGTTGGCACTATGCTCTCGATGGCTGCTGCTGTAACTGGTTCCCTGGTTGGTCGCGGTGCGGCGTTCCGATTGTTCCCAACTGTGCAAGCGGTAACTACCCGTCGCAACACGGGGCCGCAACTCATCGTCCCGAACGCCTGATCGAAGTAATCGGGGAACTCCGGTTCCCCTGTGTCGGCAAGCAAAGTGAAAGTGTAAGTCAAACTCGCGGGCATTTGGCGTTTCGCCGGATGCCCTGTGAGCGTAGATTTAATCCAGCCGCCATCGAGCGATGTTCTGGAACAATGTTGTTTGGTCCAGGAGCCGGGGATCGGCGGGGGTGGAGGACTCGTCGAGGAACACCTTCACACTCTTGTGAATCACCATGTGCCGGTCAAGTTGCCACAGCGGAACGAACGGCACCGAATCATTGAACATCTTGCCCGCGTCTATCGCTCGTCTCGCGATCTCGGAAAAATCTCGGTAACCACGGAGTTCGTTGAACGCTTGGCCCAATCGTTGATCCTGTTCATCGGGGTTTGTTGCAGGTGCCAGGAAGCTGAACCAGTTGCGACCACCCCGACTCGCGGCAGCTGAATCCAGTGCCGCACCCAGTCCAAATGGGTGCCAGTCGTCCGGGTAATCGAATGGGATGTACGCGAGGTCGTATCGGTGTTCAGCCTCGACACGCGTCATCAACTCGCTCATCGGAATCCCGTTGAGGTTGATCACCAACTTCCGACCGCCAGGCCCATCTTTAGTCAACGCCTCGATCTGCGCCTTGATTTTGCGGCAGGCTTCGTCGGCCCGTGGGTCATCCTTTGGGAACGCAAGTTCGATGTCCGTCTTGGGTGCAGTCCCAGACAGGTACGTCTTCAGCCGGGCGACTGCCAGGTCGCGATTGATCAGCGCCGGAGAGGCACCGATCAACTTGGGGTTAGCCCACGAGCCTGGTGGGTACGGCCCTGTCATTGCCTTGTGGTATTCCGGGTGCCCTGCCCGAAACACTTCCCGCAGGATATCGTCGCGGTCGATCGCCATCGAGATCCCTTGGCGCAGCGGTTTGCTCTGTAAGTACGAGCGTTGCAGGTTGATCGCGAGAATGTGAACCCGTCGATTCGTGCTCGCGGTGACGACATTCACACGGTCGCCGATTTTGCCCTGCCCAGCATATTTCGGGATATCCGCAGTCGGTATGTCGGGCAGGACGTGGAGTTTGTCGGTGCGGAATGCTTCGACGGCATCAAGGTTCTCAAGTTCCAGGAGCCGAATTTCACGCAGGTGTGGGAGGCCCATACGGTCTCGCCACTTGCTGTAGCCTGGATTATCCACGAACACCATCTCTCGCGGAGTCTTCCCCACCGGTTTCGGATTCGAATACAGCTTGAACGGTCCCGTTCCGAACGGACTCTCAGCAAACCCGGGATCATCTGGCTGCTTCCCGTTCTCGATCATCCATCGCGCCGGGAGCATCTTGAACCTGAGCGTGGCACGCGGATCGGGGTGGCCCAATGCGAATGGAATTCGGACTGCGTTGTTATCTTTTGGAGTCGGAGTACCTAGCCAGGGAAGGGGGTAAGCCTGCCAGGTGTCTGGGCGATTACCCAGGAGTTTCACTGTGCCGATCACATCATGGCTATCGAATCCAGGGCGGCCAGAACTGTCTCGGTCGAACGCACGGAGCAGGAATTCACGGCCCCCGGGCACTGCAGCGGGGAGCGTGAGTGCTGCGCCGGGTCGATACCGGACGGCTCCGTTCTCCTCGGGAACTTCTTCAAGCAATCCTTCGAAGAGTAGCTCTACAACCTGCCGTTCGCTATCGACTCGTGCGGTCGCTGGAGACATATTCACTGGATATTGCCGAACGCCAACGTGGAGGATTGGGTAGCCCGTTCGGAGCTCCCGCTGCATCTCGCGAATGCCATCAACGGTCGGATCAAGGGACGCAGCGCGTGCCAACTCATCCCGAGCGGAAGTTAGATCGCCAACACCTTTTTTGTCCTTGGCCCGTGTAAAGGCTTTGACTGCCATCTCGCGAAGTTGTTTCCGGATATCGGTTACAGCCTCGCCTCCAACCCCTGGGAAAAGGCCCTCGAATTCATCGAGGAGTTCCTTGGCCCGGATGTGATCCGCATGTGACGCAGATTTTAGAAGTTGCGATGCCTCGCCAACACGCGCGGCCGCGACTTCGCGGGCCACCATTGGGTCTTTTGGATATGCGTTCATCAGTCGAGTTCCCGCATCACGGATGCGGATCGCATCCTTCGCGGCAATCGCAGAGCGGAGCATCTCGAATCGAATTTCGCGGAGTTTGGCGACGAGAGGTTCGCGAATCTCGTCCCAGGTCTTCCCTTTGCGAATCTGATGTTCACGCGCATAGTCGTGAAACCGCAGGGCCGCTGCGAGAAGTTTCTCAGCAGTCGCGAGATTACCCGCGAGCGCGAGAGGCTCCGCCTTCTGCTTCAATAAGCTATCGACTTCGGCAGAGATCAAGGACTCGAAGTGCTCGACACTCCGGATATTCGCAATCGAAACACCACGCGCGGGTCGTGACTTTCCAGTCGCATCGAGTGGAACAATCTCGATCTTCTCTTCACCCTTGGGCCACTCGGCCCGGCGATAGGGGATTGGCTTGACACTCAGGCTACCGCTGGCTTCGCTGATCCGATCTGATGGCAGGGCGTACTTCGCGAAGAGTGCCTTGAGTTCGGGTGTCCGGGCTTCCTCGGCGGCACGCAGCAATTCGTCGAGTTTTACATCTGGTGCGTTTCCTGCGGGCGTGGTCAGCCCCTTGTTGGTGCTCGTTGGGTCGTCATCCACGACGATCTTCTTCTTCACCCCGCCTTTGGGGTCTTCGACCTCAGCAGGTGGTTGCTGGGCCGACCCGACGAGAGCTACGCAACCAAGTAAGAGGACTAATACTGTGAAGCGGGGTAGTTGTTTCTGGATGTTCGGTACGAAGGGCATGGAAATCTTCCCGTCAGAGCGCGAAACTACGATGGACCTGGTGGGTTGATCTTACCATACCGCAGCAACGGCACCACCCACCGGTTTGAACTCGCCAGAGATGTGAATTTCGTGCGAACTCCTTGACCCGGCGGATCATCGAGGGTTGAATACCGCGAAGTTGGTGCAGCTATCCTTACACCGCTTGCTCCGCAATGTGCTGAGGCAAGACCTGATCCCCGATCCCACAATTGGAGTGTTTACAATGCGTAAGTTGTTGCTTTCCCTGAGTTGCCTTCTGTTGCTCACAGGCGTGACCTACGCCGTCGATGCTGTCTTCGTCAAGTTCGACGCCGAGAAGAAAGAGTTGACCGTCAAGGAAGGTGATAAGGACAACGTCTACAAGATTACCGACAAGACCAAGGTCTCGATCGTGGACAAGGACGGGAACGCGACCGCTGGCGAGTTGAAGCTGTTAGAGAAGGCCAAAGCCGGCAAGACCAAGATCGAAATCCTGACCGACAAGGATGTCGTGACCGAGATCAAGATGAAGAAGAAGAAGTAATATTGTGAGATTGCAGAACTCAGGAGCCGGCCGATCACTCGGTCGGCTCGTGTCGTTTCAGGAGGGTTACGCTTGCGAGGCCATTGCCAGAGAACTACGATGATGAGACATCGCGTATAGCCACCGGAAGTAACAATGACGCGGAAAATCGAGAAAGACAAGAAGCCTCAGAAGAAGCAGATTGTCGCATTCAAAGTCGAAGACGAACTCGCAGATTTCCTTGACAAGCTACCCAATAAGAGCGAGTTCATCCGCAAGGCGATTCTCGCCCAGTTTGGTATGACTTGCCCACTCTGTACCGGGACTGGTGTTGTCGATAAAGGGATTCACGATCACTTTGAGCCGGTGATTGGCTCGAACACCACGCGAGCCTGCGACAAGTGTAAGACTGCCGTCAATTTTCCGCTCACCCTCGATGCCGCCCCCGCTGCCGATCGTGAACGCTATCGTCAATTCCTGCATGGCGGGCCGCTGTACTGCTCCAAGTGCTACCCGACTGCCCCACCCTGCCATGATTGCGGCTGGCATGTGATGATGGAGAGAGTCGCTGAACACTTCAAGAAGGTGCATTCGCACTGAATGTGTAATTGCGTGTGGGTGGACAGAGCGAGTGTGAGTTTAAAACCGAAGACTCGTGTATCTTTGGCTTTGCACTCACACTCAACACTCAGGCTTACCTGATTAGAACTGATCCAGCCAGAAGTGGTTCCCGCGGTAGTACTTCATCGGGGTCCACAGTTCGTAGCGCCAGCCCGGTTCCTTGAACGCAGGGTATGCCTGGTACGCCGGCGGGCGAACGTACGGATGGCCCTTCGGCTCCGGCCACTGGGGGCTGTTCTGCGGCCAGTAGCTATGGGGGTAGTAGTAGTACGGGTAGTAGAAGAACCTGGGCAGCGTGGGATCGTCGGCCGCGGAGGCTGTGCTCGGCGAGCCTGTCCACATCGTAACTGCCAACACTGCGAAACCAAGTCGCGGCAGCCATTTCTTGAGCATGTGTCGTCACTCCTTTACGACAGCCGGCACGGACGGCCGACTTCCTGTCATGGGATTCTGCGCCATGAACCCGGAAAGGGCGCAACTTCAAGGCCCAATCGAAGTGCAAAATGTAAAATGATCACCGCCCTGTGTGGCCTGGCGAACCCGGAGCATTCGCGACGGGCGGAAGGCCACCATCCCGCCGCAAAAGCTTCGGGTTCACCAAAATCATTAAAGTTATGACGACTCCGCACGACGTTTACGACAACCCACTGATCGGCCGCTATGCATCGAAGGCGATGAGCCAGCGCTGGGGACCGATGCGGAAGTTCCGTACCTGGCGGCAACTCTGGCTCTGGCTTGCGGAAGCTGAGGCCGAACTCGGCATGACCGCTGACGATGGCGTGACTCCCCGAATCCGGCCCGAGCAACTCGCGGAGTTGGGCGCACATCTCGATGACATTGACCTTGAAAAGGCTGCGGTCTGGGAAAAGAAGAAGCGTCACGACGTGATGGCTCACGTTGAGACTCTCGCGGAAGTGGCTCCAAAAGCGCGCGACATCATCCACCTCGGCGCGACGTCGTGTTACGTCACAGACAACGCCGATCTCATCTTGATGCGGGAGAGCTTGAACCAGGTCTGCGAGACGCTTGCGGCCGCGATCGATGCTCTCGGGAAATTCGCAGAAACGTGGAAGGACGAGCCGACGCTCGGGTTCACGCACTTCCAACCGGCCCAGCTAACGACCGTGGGAAAACGCGCGACGCTGTGGCTATTCGATCTGACGCTCGATCTGCAAGAGCTCGAACGTCGGCGGGACGAACTGCCGTTCCGTGGGGCGAAGGGCACGACTGGCACGCAGGCGAGTTTCCTCGCACTGTTCCGGGGCGATCATGAAAAGGTGAAGCAACTTGATCGCCGCGTCGCGGAGAAGGCCGGGTTCACGCAGGTGGTTCCGGTTTGCGGACAGACTTACACGCGAAAGCTCGACTCGCAGATCCTTGATGCACTCGGCGGCCTTGCACAGACGCTTCACAAATGGGGTAGCGATTTGCGGTTGCTTGCACACCGACAAGAGATCGACGAGCCTTTCGAGGCGGATCAGGTCGGTTCATCCGCGATGGCATACAAGCGAAACCCGATGCGTGCCGAACGGATGTGCTCCCTGTCGCGGTACATCATGGGGTTGCCCGCGATGGCCGCGGATACGACTGCAACGCAGTGGTTTGAACGCACGCTTGACGACAGCGCTTGCCGTCGTTTGTACATCCCGCAGGCGTTCCTTGCAGCCGACGCGATCCTGCGAATCTCGCTGAATCTGGCGAATGGATTGGTCGTGAACCGCGAGGTGATCGCGAAGAACGTGCGGGAGTATCTGCCGTACATGATTACGGAGAACCTGATGATGGCCGCTGTGCAATCGGGCGGTGATCGGCAGCATGTCCACGAGGTGGTGCGGATGCACAGCCATGCCGTGACCGCGAAGGTCAAGGCCGGTACTGGCTCGACTGCCGAGTTGCTCGATCGATTAAAAGAGGCCGAGGGTTTCGAGCAGGTGGATTTTGCCGCGTTCGCTTCGCAGGGAGCGAAGGAGTTCGTTGGGCGATCTCCGGAACAGGTCGCGGAGTTCCTCGCGGATCATGTCGCGCCGATCCGAAAGAGATATGCGGGTGTGCTGGGTATGAAGGCAGAATTGCACGTGTGAGTCGAATCGTGCACGCCGAGTTCCGGGCCCGTTTCTCACACCTGAAACACCCCGGTCTTGAACGGCTTGCCGTCGTCGTGCCGCGTTGACACGGATAACGCCGTCAGCAACGCGGTTCGCGTGTCTTCCGGTTGGATGATCGCATCGACCCACAGACGTGCCGCTGCGTAACGCACGTCGGTCTGCTCCTCGTAACTCGCTTTCACCTTGTCGCGAAGTTCGGCGAGTTCGCCCGCTTCTGGTTCCTTGCCGGTTCGCTTAAGAGCCTGCACCTGAATATCGAGGAGTGTGCTCGCGGCCTGAGCGCCACCCATCACCGCATATTTCGCCGTCGGCCACGCCACAATGAACCGCGGGTCGAACGCCTTGCCACAGAGGGCGTAGTTCCCCGCACCGTAGCTTCCCCCCGTGATGAGCGTGAGCTTGGGCACCACGCTGTTCGAGATCGCGTTCACGAGCTTCGCCCCGGCCCGGATGATCCCCTGCTGCTCCGACTCCTTCCCCACCATGAAGCCGTTGACGTTCTGAATAAAGAGGATCGGCACACGCAGTTGATTGCAGTCCATCACGAATCGAGCGGCCTTTTCCGCCGAATCGACGTAGATCACGCCACCGAATTGCATGGGACCGTCGGCCGCCTTCACTCGCTGTTTCTGATTTGCGACTATCCCAACCGCCGTGCCGCCGAGTTTCCCGAACCCGCACACGAGGGTCTGCCCGTAATCGGCCTTGTACTCGTCGAATGGGGCATCATCGAGAAGCAGTTTCAGTAAATCGCGAACGTCGTACTCGGGAGTGGTGAACGTGGCGAAGTCAGCGTTTGCCCTGTGACTGACGACATTCAGACCCGGGGCAAGCCCCGGGCTAATGGCCACCATTCCTACCAGTCGCCGCAAGCGCTCGATGCATGCCTCGTCGGTCGGTTCACGGTAATCGATCGTGCCGCTAATTGCCCCGTGCATCTTCGCGCCGCCGAGACTTTCCGAATCGACCACTTGCCCGATCGCGGCCTTCACCAGCGCCGGACCCGCAAGGTATAGCCCGCTGCCTTCCGTCATGAGCAGAGTGTCGCACAACACAGGAAGGTAGCCGCCGCCCGCGACACAGTTCCCCATGATCGCAGCGAATTGTGGAATCCCCGCTGCCGAGATGACCGCATTGTTCCGGAAGATGCGGCCGAAGTCGTCCTCGTCCGGGAAGACTTCATCCTGCAGCGGGAGGAACACTCCCGCCGAATCAACGAGGTAGAGCAGGGGGAGGTGGCTGTCCATTGCGATGCGTTGAGCGCGAAGCACCTTCTTGCACGTCATCGGGAAGAACGCGCCGGCCTTCACTGTGGCATCGTTCGCGATCACCATTACCTGCCGACCCGAGACGGTGCCGACACCCGTGACCACCCCAGCGGACGGAGCGCCACCCCACTCGGCGTACATATTCCAGGCGGCCCACAGGCCGAGTTCAAACCAGTGTGTCTCGGGATCGAGTAACTTTGCGATGCGTTCGCGGGCGGTGAGACGGTTCTTCTCGTGCTGACGCTCGATGGCCTTCGCGCCACCCCCAAGACGGATTCGGGCTTCCTCGGCAGCGAGATCAGAGGACATGATGGCACCAGAAGAGAGTTCACCACAAAGGCACAAAGATCGCACAAAGGCCACAGAGAGGAAGACTATGTTCTTTTCTTCTCTGTGGCCTTTGTGCGATCTTTGTGCCTTTGTGTTGAATCCGCCACTCAGGTTCCCAACGACCAGTCCTTGCGTTGGCGGCTCGATGGAATCTTCAGCATCTTGCGGTACTTCGTCACAGTGCGGCGAGCAACCGGGTAACCCGCGTCGTTGAGCTTTGTGACAAGTTCTTCGTCCGATAGTGGAGAAGACTTGTTCTCATTGCTGACCAGTTCCAGCAACTTCTGCTTCATGACCTCATATGCCACGTCTTCGCCGGTCTGCTTGTTTTCCTTGCCGCCGCCGAAGAATCGCTTCAGCGGGAACACTCCGCGTGGAGTTTGAACCCACTTGTCGTCCACGGCTCGGCTCACGGTTGTCACGTGTACCTTCACCTGATCTGCGATCTGTTGCATCTTCAGCGGTTGGATGTGTTCCATCCCGACATCCAGGAACGGCCGCTGATGCTCGATAATGGCCCGCGTCACCTTGAGCAGCGTGTTTCGGCGCTGCTCCACGGCCTTGACCAGCCAGTCGGCAGACTGGAGCTTCTTGCGAAGTTTCTCGCGCACTTCGTCATCGAGATCCTTGTTCTTGATCAGATCCACAGTGCGCTTGCTGATGCGGATCTTCGGAACCCACTCGTCAGTCAGGCGAATGTTGAAGTCGTCGTCATCGGTTCGCTCCACGATCACATCTGGCATCACGTATCGGGTCTCGACTTCAGCGAACTTCAGCCCGGGCTTCGGGTCGAGATGGTGAAGTGCCTCGATCGTATCCTGAATTAGCGGGATGTCGAACTTGGTGGCCTTCTGGATAACCGGGATTCGGTTATTCGCGATGTCTTCAAGGTGATCCCGAACGAGGATTCGCAGGGCATCGCGGCAGGGTGTGTCGGCCGTGATCTGGAGGAGGAGGCACTCTTTCAGGTCGCGAGCGGCCACCCCAGGTGGGTCTAGCCTCTGAACAACGTCGACAAGCGTTTCCTCGACCTCGGCTTCGGTCACGAACGTGTCGAACGTCCCCGCAATCTCTTCGAGGGTGACAGTGCGGAAGGTGTCTTTCTCATCTTCCTCGGTCGCTTTTTCGCGAGACCCGAGGTAGCCAGTTCTGTCCACGTAACTGCAAATGTGCCTCGCGAGCCGCCGCTGTCCCTCGTCGAGTTCCATCTCGCCGAGTTGCTCGGCGAGGTGATCCTGGAGCGATTGCGGGCGGTTCGCCATGTTCGCCATCGCGTCGAGTTTGCGGTCTCCTTCCTCGTCCATCGCGCCGCGACTGACCCGGTGTTCCTCGTTGAAGTGGTTGTCCCAGTCGCGGTTCAATTCATCGAGCCGGCTGAATTCCAGATCCCCCGTCGTGTCGTGTTTCAGGGGGGCGTCAGGGTTGAACTCGGGTTGCACCTCTTCGGACTCGGCGTGCTTCTCTTTTTGTTCGAGGAACGGGTTTTCTTGTAACTCCTTCTCGATCTTTGCCTGTAGATCGGCAATGGGAAGTTGAAGGATTTCCATGGACTGGATCATCCGAGGAGCCAGGATCATGCGCTGATCCTGACGCGGCGACATGTCCATTCTCATTCCCAGTCCGCTCATCGCACCGTCTCCGTCGTGGTCAGGTACTCGGCGGACTGCGTTGCGAAAGTCTGGGGTTTTGAATCTCCCAGGTTCTCGCCTACGCGGCTCGCCACCAACCTCAGAACGCCCGCCGACCTTCCAGAGCCTCGGACAGCATCTGTGCGTTCGCCAACTCCAAGGAACTCCCAGATGGCAATCCCCGTGCCAGACGAGTGATAATTACTCCCGTTCCTGCCAATAAATTGGAAGCAAACAAGGCTGTTCCGTCGCCTTCCAGGGTGGGACTCGTCGCAAGAATGACTTCACGCACCCCGCCTTTGCGGATCCGTTCGACCAAAGCCGTGAAAGTCAGCCTGTCAGGCCCCATTCCATCCAGTGGAGCGAGCCGACCACCGAGAACGTGGTAACGCCCCCGAAAAGTTCCCGCTCGCTCGAATGAACCCACATCCCGTGGGGTTTCAACCACACACACCAGGCCACCATCTCGCCGCGGGTCGGAACAGACCGGGCACAACTCCCCCTCGGTCAAGTTGAAGCATTCGCGGCACGCTCGCACCCGCTCGGCCACACTCCTGAGAGCATTCGCAAGAGATACCGCGTTGTGGCGGTCACCCGACAGCAAAAAGTGTGCGATGCGCTCCGCACTCTTGGGACCGATCCCCGGGAGTTTGGTCAACTCTTCCAGCAATCGGGCAATCACCCCGGTCGGGTCGGCCACGTCCGTCGCCTCCTACAATCAGAACGGAATCGGGCAGTCGTCGGCGGAGCCAACGACATAATGACCCGAGATGGAGTCGCATTTCTCTTCTGACACTAGATGCTCGCGGTCCACGAGCGTGATGACCTGACTCTGTTCGATTAGCCCAATGACGCCAGCAAACGGATCGTTGCTTGCGACTGAACCCAATGGCGTGACCAAAAAGGCGAGGTAGCCAGACTCGAAACGGAACTGTTCCGCCTTGACCGTGTATCGCTTCCCGCAACGGAGTGTGACCACAAACTCGCGCATCAGTTACCCTCCCATCCCGGGGAATCCACCCCCACCGAGCATTCCGGGGGGCAAGCCCATATTCGCGGCCATTTTCTCGCTTTCCGCTGCGAGTGACTGGCGAACCTTGTTCAACGCCTGGTTCGTGGCTCCAGCGATCAGATCTTCGAGCATCTCGCGGTCGTTCAGGGCCATTGCCTCTTCAGAGATGCGAACCGCAAGGATTTCCATGCGGCCGTTCACTTTCACGGTGACGTAACCCGCACCTGCTGAGGCTTCGGCAGTGATGTTCCCAACCTGCGCCTGGAACTTCTGAATCTCTTCCTGGATCTTTCCCTGGTTCTTGAGGAGGCTGAGCATCGAACCAAATTCTTTGAACATGTCTTCAGATCTCGTCAGGGTTGTGGTTCGCCTCGGTGTCAAAATCCGTTGCGGGTGATGCCGTCGATGTTCGGGTCTGGGCTGTCGGATCAAACTCGTCATCGACGTGCCAGATCTGCGCCCCAAGTGCCTCGCTCGCTTTCTGAAATAAGGGGAGCTCCATTAATCGCTTCTTGTGGTCCGCAGGTGTCGCTGGAGCAACCGTCTGGATCTCTGGTTGCCCGTTGGCTGCCCCTGTTCGCTCCACTCGAACCATCGCGGGCATTCCGGTGATGCTCGCAAGCACGTCCTGAATTCTTCGCGTGCTTGCTTCACTGGAGCACGCTTCGTGGAGATGATTATAGTCTGGACCGAAGCGGATTACTAGAGAATTTGGCCCGAAAATTGCATGTGAGTTGGCATTACCCAGTTGACTTGCAAGTATCGGTGACCGGTCTGAGAGAGCGACGAGAAGTCGCTTCCAGATTGTTGGAAGTGTTGATTCAGAAAGAACTACTGGAGTTTCATCTCGCGAACTCACCCCTCCTGGGGTCGCTGTCTTACCCGTCAGTTGCCCGTTTTTTTTTGAGCCATCGACTGCCTCGGGTAGGGCAGCGACAGCTCTCACCGGCCTGGAAACCGGCGGTGGTATTATTGCGCCGGGCTGACTCAGGGTTTGCACAAGTTGCCCGACCGAAAGCAATTCCTCCAGGCGACACAGCCGAACAACCGCCATTTCCAGTAACACTTGCGTATGTGGCGTATCGCGCAGTCGAGAGCGGGTCGCGGTCCAGACTTCTAACCCCGCAAGAATTGCGTCGAGCGTCGTCTGCTTCAGTTGTGAGACGATGCTCTCCTTCTGGGCGGGCGATACGGGAAGTTCGCGAACATCCGGGCCACCGCAGCTCACCAGCATCAGAGACCGCCAGTACCCAATCATCTGATCGACCAACTCACTGGTCTGGAGGCCACGCTCGACCCAGACTGCAAGAAGATCCAGGGCCGTTTTCGGGTCGTGAGCCAGAATCGCAGCAGCGAGTTCCGTCACTCGTTCGTCGCCAGATGAACCCAGGACGGCATTGACCTGCTCGACGGTGAGTTTCCCGGAACAGGAGGCCAATAGCTGATCGAGCAGCGATTGCGAATCACGCATCGAGCCGGCAGCACGGCGAGCGATCAGTCGGAGGGCGTCCTCATCGGCCTGGTGCGACTCGCGTTCCACGATCCGCTTGAGCTGGTCGAAGATTTTGCCCGGACCCACATGAGAAAAGTCGAACCGCTGGCACCGCGACAGAATCGTGATCGGGATCTTCTGAACTTCGGTCGTCGCCAGGATGAACTTCACATGAGGTGGGGGTTCTTCCAGCGTCTTCAACAGAGCGTTGAACGCGGGGGTCGAAAGCATGTGAACTTCGTCGATGATGTAGATCTTGTACCGGCTTCGCATGGTGCTTGATCCCACGCCATGCCGGATATCACGAATATCTTCGACCTTGTTGTTACTAGCCCCATCGATTTCACGGACATCATCATCGTCACCGGTGGCGATCGCCTTGCAGTTGTTGCATTTGTCGCAGGGCGTGGCCGTCGGTCCTTCGATGCAATTCAATGCCTTGGCGAGAATCCGCGCCGCGCTGGTTTTCCCGACTCCGCGTGCGCCAGTGAAGAGATAAGCGTGTGCGACGCGCCCGGACTGAAGCGAATTAATGAGCGCACTGGCGACGTGCTCCTGTCCGATCAGTTCTGCGAACTGTTGGGGTCGATAGCGTCGAGCGACAACGGTATATTCCGCCGATGTCATCGGAGTGGTTGCAGGTTCTGGAGTCTTGGCCTTCGCCATGGGTGTCGTACCTGACGGATCCGCGAGTCGCATTGCTTTATGTCATGCTACTCGCGAACGAGGCAAGGTTACAACGTCGGAGATGAATCCGGGGTTGCCGTAGTTCCGGTTTTCGATTCACTGGTGGGGTCACCTATGAGCCGGAGATGTTTGGGATGTCCATGCCTGCGGTCGCCAAACAACCTGATTCCCAAAAACTACCCTCGAAGCCACGTTCCCGTCGATGGTCACCGCGATTCCTGCAAGGAACCGACGCGATCACATGGAGCCGGCTGTTGTGGCGAAACCGCTTCGCAGTCCATCCCCGCTACTGGTACATCGCCGGGATCGTGTCTGCGGCCTCGACGATGAACCTGGTTTTGCGGTGGGTTCAAAAGGGGCTTTATGGCGAGCAACTTGCGCAAACCAGTTTGCAAAAGCAGCCGCTGTTCGTGATTGGCCACTGGCGGACGGGAACGACGCTGTTACACGAGTTGCTGATACAGGACCCCCAATTCAACTACCCAGACTTCTTCGCCTGTTTCAACCCGAACCACCGTTTGCTCACTGAGCGGTTCTTCAAGACTTACGCGAAGTGGATGGCCCCGGAACAGCGGCCAATGGACAACATGGCCGCCGGCTGGGATCGCCCTCAAGAGGACGAATTCGCGTTGTGTCTGCTTGGATTGCCGAGCACGTACATCGACCTCGCATTTCCACAGGGGGCACCGATGCACCCGGGATCGCTCGACCTGTCGGGGTTATCACCGAGCGAACTCAAGCACTGGAAGCGGACATTCACGCAATTCTTGCAGACCATTGCGTTTCGCGACGATCGCCGATTGGTGCTGAAGTCGCCTCCCCACACAGCGCGGATTCCCGCACTACTCGACCTGTTCCCGGACGCCCGGTTCCTGCACATCGTGCGCGACCCATATGTCGTCTTCCCCTCGACCGTCAATCTGTGGAACTCACTCACAAGTCGGCAGTGTTTGCAGACCCCACCTCGATCGGGCATCGAGGAAAAAGTTCTGCGTGAGTTCCGCGTGATCTACGATCGCCTCGATGAGGCACGGCCACTGCTGAAGCCCGGTCGTTTTCATGAACTCCGCTACGAGGAGTTAGTGAAAGATCCCGTTGGTGAGATGAAAAAGGTCTACGGGGCTTTGGAACTGGATGGCTTCGACGAGGCGAAACCACGAGTCGAGCACTATCTGAAGCAGACGACCGGTTACGAGACGAACAAGTACACAATGACAGATGAACAGCGTGAGAGAGTAACCCGCGAATGGGGTGATGTGATCGAACGCTACGGCTATGGATGAGTCGGGTGTGACCTCTTACACGAAGTAATCTTCTGCGGCGGCCTTTTGTTTGTCGTTGATCGGTACCCTTGCGTCGCCAACCAGATCGCGAACCACAACGCTCGCGGTTCGTTTCCGCAGTCGGCTTTCAGGTTTCAGGATGAGCCGGTGAGCGAGCACGGGTTGAGCCATCTTCTTGACATCGTCGGGCAAAGCAAAATCGCGACCAGAGATTGCCGCGAGCGCCTGTGCCGTGCGAAACAGTGCGATGGATGCACGCGGGCTACCGCCGAGCAGAATGTCCTCGTGGTTACGGCTGGAATGCACGATTTCGAGGATGTACCGCATCACCTTTTCATCGACGTGAATCGCGCGAATCGCTTCCTGACACGCGAGCACATCCTCGGCTGGCACCACAGTCTTGAGATCATCGATGGGGTGGCCTTTCTGAAGCCGGGTGAGCATCTTCGCTTCTTCCTCCAGGCTTGGATATCCAAGGCTTAACCGCACTAGGAATCGATCGAGTTGGGCTTCCGGAAGCGGGAATGTCCCTTCCTGATCGACGGGGTTCTGTGTGGCGATCACCAGGAAGGGCGGTTTGAGTACATATGTCTGCCCATCGGCGCTCACCCGCCGTTCGGCCATTGCTTCGAGAAGTGCAGCCTGCGTTCGCGGGGTCGCCCGATTGATTTCGTCAGCGAGAAGTGTCTGGGCGAAGATAGGCCCGGGGCGGAATTCGAACTCAGCAGACTTCTGGTTGAAGATCGAAACGCCAGTAACATCGCTTGGCAGCAAGTCGGGGGTGCATTGCAGCCGTTTGAAAGTGCATCCGACACTGCGGGCAAGGGCGCGAGCGAGCATCGTCTTGGCAACGCCCGGCACGTCTTCCAGCAGAATGTGGCCTTCGGAGAAGTACGCGGCGATGGCGAGGGTGAGTTGCGGCCGCTTGCCGATGATGACCTTTTCGATGTTCGTGATGATGCGGCCAGCAGTGCCGGCGACGTCAATGGTGGGCATGGAGGGTTCCGGCAGGTAGTTTCGCTCAGGATACTGCGCACAACTCTACAACGACGCCCGGAGCGAGCGATTCCAGAGTACAATTCTTTCGCACTGAACCGCCCGTCCTGTTGGCGTGTCGTTCTGGCATGAGCAGTAGCATGATCGAACTCGATGGCTCAGAAGGGGAGGGCGGGGGCCAGATCCTTCGGTCGGCGCTTGCGCTGTCGATTCTCACAGGCAAGCCGTTCAAGCTCATCAACATTCGCGCGAGGCGCGCTCGACCAGGACTTCAACCGCAGCATCTCATGTCTGTGAAAGCTGCGGGAACGATTTCCGGCGCGATCTACAAAGGAGCCAGTAACGGTTCCGCTGTGCTGTATTTCGAGCCGAATGCCCTGAAGGCGGGGAAGTACATCTTCAGCATTGGCACGGCCGGTGCGACGAGCCTCGTGATGCATACTGTCGCGTTACCGCTAGCACTGCGGGGGAGTTCGCCGAGCGAGATCACCATCACAGGTGGCACGCATAACCAGCACGCGCCGTGTTATCACTTCCTGGAAACGACCTGGGCCGCCTATCTACGGCGAATGGGGATCGAGGTGGAATTGGAGATGATCCGACCCGGGTTCTACCCACGCGGTGGCGGCGAGATTCGGGCCGTGATCCACCCGTGCTCCCGCGTGAATGGGTTGCACCTGCTCACGTGCCCGGAGTTGACGACTGCGGGCGGGTTCAGTGCGTACGCGGGGCTTCCCGAAACCGTTGGCCGCAAGCAAGCACGACGACTCTCGGTGAGGCTGAAATCGGAAGGGATTGAATCCCATCTCCCAGTCGAAGAATGGGAAGCGGCGAATCCGGGAACCGTCGCTGCCGTGATCTTCCGACAGGCACCCGTACCGCCCCTCTTCTTTGGGCTTGGGGAACGCGGGAAACCCGCTGAATCCGTCGCCGACGACGCAGCCGATGAAGCGATTCGCTTCCGTGCTGCAAGATGCCCGGTCGATCCACACTCGGCCGATCAGTTGCTTTTGCCGTTGGTGTTCAGTCCGGACGCAAGCGAGTACCGTACTTCCGAAATTACCCACCATTTGACGACGAACATTGCAACTGTGCGGAAGTTCGTGGATCGTGAAGTGGAATTGGATGGAGAAGCGGGCTCTGCGGGGATCGTGAGGATTCCGGCTGTGGTATAATGACACGATCCGAACGGAGTCTCAAACCACAATGCCAGATCCTGTAGCCGATGCCCTGACGATGCAAATTGCGCAGGTCGTTCCGTGTACCGAAGCGGAAGGACCAGGGAAGCGGTTCGCGGTGTGGTTCCAGGGGTGCCCGCTCCGCTGCCCCGGGTGTTGCAATCCTGAGTTTCTTCCGTTCAAGGGTGGGCAGACGAAAACTGTCGACGAGATGACTCACTGGATGGAGCGAACGCGAGACGAAGAGGGGATCGAAGGAATCACACTTCTTGGCGGAGAGCCATTTGCACATGCGGTTCCCGGCGTCGCGCTCGCACGAACCGCACGGGATCTTGGGTTGTCCACGATGGTTTTCAGTGGTTACCTGCTGGAAGACCTTCAAGCCAGAACTGACCCCGAAATCTCTGAGCTAATCGGACTGACCGATATTCTCGTCGATGGCCCATACGACCGCGATAACCCGGATAATGAGCGCAGATGGATCGGTTCTACCAACCAGCGGATTCACTTCCTCAACGAGCGGTATCGGTTTGATGGCCAGTGGCGTAAAAAGAACACACTTGAGATCCGAGTTGTCGGTCGCGAAATCAGCGTGAATGGTTTTCCGGCAAAGGATGCTGTAGGCTTGTGGAAGGGATGGACGCGCAAGAAACCACTCCCCCCCAAGAACAAACCTCTCCCATGCGATAGCTCCGGGGGAGGGCAGGGGGGAGAGACAGGGAATTCCCCGCAAGGGTCTGACTCGAAATGACTCGTGCCGCTGTACCGCCGCGACCCGCTGAACCCGACGGCCCACGGCAGGTGTCGAAGTTCGAGTTCAACCTTCTGCGGATCTTGCGGTTCATTGTCGGGCATTTCCCCCCGGATCAGGGGATGCAGCTTGTTCGCGCGGCTGTAACTCGGCCCGAGTGTCTGAGCCAAGGAGCGGTCAACCTGGTTGAGGACACGCTTTCAAAGGCGTGTGTGTTATTCCTGGTTCGACAGGGGGCCTGGCGAAACGATAAGTACCTCCGTGAGAGCATGCCGACGGCGGGCCGGGTCTGGGAGCGAATCCCACTCGATGAGCGGAGTCTCTCCTTCTCGCGACAGGTTCTCGAGTTTTTGATCTGGGCTACCGCAGAGAAGGTGAACGACACGAAGACCGCGTGGGATGCCGCCCCGAAGACTTTGACACCAGCTGACGAACTGTTCTTCTGGCGTGCGTTCGATGCGATCCGAACTGACCCGGATTTGCTGACGGTTTTCCGGCGAAAAGATGCATTCCGCCAGAACCCACTGTGCTGGATCACATGCCCGGGCGACATGGCGGAGGGCGATGAACTTGAACTGCCCGACTTTGCTCCCCTGTTCCAGGGCCAGCCAGCGGTGCTGCTCGAATGCCTGCAACCTCACCTGACCCTTCGGTGGATTCGCTCCGAGCGAATGAAGGGCCAGATCAGCGACTGGAAGCGAATGCGACAACAGGGTCGCGCGGAGTTCGCGGCATTGCAGGCGTTCCTCAATGCGGCGGCGAATGCGAAACGCACCGACCTCGCCCGATTCGTTCTGAGAACTAACGCAGCCGTCTTCACAAGCGAGATGACGCCCGTGTTCTGGACCGGAGGCTTACAAGGGAGCGGGCCACCGCGACTGGCGGATCGCCTCGATACTCAGCGAGCAGCTCTGGCTGTGCCGCGACAGATGGAACTCATCGAAGGTTGGCAGCAACAAGCTCTAAACGTGGGCTACTTTGACGAGGACTATCAGTCGAGCCAGATGTGGAAGGCGGAATGGGAAGCTGCGAATGGTAACCGTGTCGCTGCACGTGCGCGTATCACGGTCGAGATGCTCGAACCGCTTCGCGGACCGGTTGGTGCGCCACCAGCCGGAGGCGTGCCTCCCGCACCGACCGATAACTCGGAAGGTAGCCCGGGATAATGACTTCGCCCTGGCTGACCGTCCAAATGGCTTGTCAGCAGCCGAGGAGCCTCACAGGGGCCAGTTTCACGAGACCGATCACTGATTAAATGGAGCGAACATGAGCCGTGCATACCGAATCACCGTGAAGGAATCCGACACCCGTCAACTGAAGGCCGGGGACGAGATTTGCACGCAGCTCGAGATCCTTGAGATCCTCCCGCCCGAGGACATGGCCACACTGCTCAAAGAAGAGTTGGCAAAGCGGGGATTCGAGGAACAGGACGACGGAACGATGGTGCGCAAGGATGGTGACCTCACGGTCAAGATCGACCCGTGTTCCGGAGAGGTCTCGGTGAAAGCCGAGACAGAGGAGACAGTCAGCCAGGAGGCGAAACGTGACGCTACCGGGTTTAACGATGTCGGCCCGAGCGAGAAAAGCCTGCGCGACCGCGTGAAGGATCAGCTCAAAGCGGATCTCGACAAGAAGTTCGAGCAGGAACAGTCGCGCCTCCAGGGGAAAGCAACAGAAAAACTTGAGAAGCACCTGACGGAGATTCAACCGGAAATTTCGGAAGTCGTGAATCAGGTGACGCGGGACGCACTCAAGCAGAAGGCCCAACAAATGGGCACAGTAAAGGAAATTAGTGAAGACGCGGAAAGTGGATCACTCACAATCAAAGTGGAGGTCTGAGACATGACCGACGAGCAACAGCGGTATCTCTGGAATCTGTACGGCGAACATCGGGAGCAAGGCGGACCCTCCCGTGACAGTTTGCCCTACACCATGCACTTCGAGGCCATCTGGGCACAGTTCAACGCCCGGTTCGGGCTCGAACTATCGCGGCATGACGTCTGGCGTTCGCTTCGGGATCTGGACAAGACCCCGACTCGCCGCCAGGCTTTGAAAATCAAAGACTAAGGACAGGTCCTGCTCACGGCGTGTCTGTCCGCTACCACACACTATGGAATTGGTGTCGAACGAGACACGCCGAGAGTTTTCATCATGAGCATCACGGTCACCGAGAAAGAACTGCCAAAAAGCTTGAGCCCGGAACAGGCAGTCGAAGCCGCTTACGCGCAAGAACTGGCAGACATCGCAAGCAAACTGACCCGCGGCTTACCCGTCCTCGTCGAGTGCGACAAGGAACTCGCTCCCTACCTGTTCCTGAATGTGCGAAACCGGCTCCGGGAAGCAAAGCTCCAGTGCATCTATCTCGACGGTCGCCAGCGTGACCCCCAACAGGGCGCGGTCCCCATGGGCCTGATTGGCACCATGATCGCGCAGCTACGCGATGCGGTGCGTGGGGCTGTCGAACGCCGTGTCGTTGTGCTTCCGCACCTTGACCTCCTCACAACGAGCCAGGGCGGCCTCACAGGCGAAGCACGTGAAGTGATCCCACTTCTCTATGAGAACCCGGAACTGGTTTGGCTTGGGTTCAAAGATCCGTCGTTCTCGCTGCCGAAAGTGATCGAGAACTTGTTCCCGTGCTGGACTGCGATCCTGGGCACCTCGCGAAATCGGCTTCGCCAACTCATCACGCAATCTGAGAGCCGCAAGTTCGGCCGTGAGTTCGCCCCGTGGCAGCTTTACAAATACGTCTCGGGGGTGAACGCGGTACGGCTCCGTCGGCTGCTCTCGACACTCGAAGGCGAAGATTACCCTGCCGATCCCAAACGAGCCTACGCGCAGGTCCGGCAAGCCACGCTCAGCGGGCATATGGAGATCCCCAGCGTCGATCTTGAGAAGGACATTGGTGGCTACAAGAAGGTGAAGTCGAAACTCCGCGCCGAGATCCTCGACACACTGCAGAAGCGCGACAAGGCAACTGATCCGGAAGAGGTCACCCGGCTCGAAGAACTCATTCCACGCGGCATGATTTTCTGGGGGCCGCCTGGGACCGGGAAGACGTATTTCGCAAAGGCCATTGCGGCGAGCATTGGTGCGGCCATCACGATTGTCTCGGGACCGGAACTCAAATCGAAGTGGGTCGGGGAATCCGAAGAGAATCTCAGGCAGATCTTCCACAAGGCACGGCAATCGGCACCTTCGATTATCGTGTTCGACGAAATCGACTCATTCGCCACGGCCCGTGGAACGTACACGGGCAGCGGCGTTGAACACTCGATGGTGAACCAACTGCTCACGGAGATGGATGGTTTCCACAAGGACGAACTCGTCTTCATCGTGGGGACGACCAACTTCGTGGAATCCCTCGACCCCGCCTTGCTTCGCCCGGGTCGCTTCGAGTTTCATCTCCACATTCCTTACCCTGACGAGCACGACCGCCGCGAGATATTCAAAATCTACGACAAGAAGATGCGGCTCCAGTTCAACGATGAGGCGCTGGACTATGCGGTACGCCGCACCGGCGAGCAGTACATCAGCAACACGGGCACCCCATTCAGTGGTGACCACCTCAACGCACTGTGCCGTGCCGTTGCCCGCCTGCGGATGCGAGAGAATATCGAGGGCGAGACAACACCGAAACTCATCGAACGTGGCCTGACGGAATTCGATGAAAAGGTTGAGCTGAACGAGAAAGATTCGCTCATGGTGGCGACTCACGAATCGGGCCACTTCCTGTGCGCGATCTTCTGCCCGCACCACGCTCCACCCGAAAAAGTGACGATCCAGAGCGACATGCCCTGGGCACCATTCTTCACGCAGTTCAAACACGACAAGCGAAGAATTGGATACAGCCGCAATGAACTTCTCGACATCCTGACTGTCCTCTACGGTGGTATCGAGGCAGAGCGCGTGGTGATTGGTGACGTGACCACGGGTGCCAGCGGCATGGGCAATCCCAGCTCCGATTTGCATCGTGCGACTTCGCTTGCCGAGATGTTCGTGGAGGTATGCGGCATGAGTAGCCTCGCTGCACCTCTGCGTTCGTTCCGCGATGACAAGGGCGATCGCAACGTGCTTTCGGGGAACATGGCCGAGGCAATCGACCGGCAGGTCAACACCGTGATTGTCGAGTGTCAGGCGAAAGCTGCTGCAATTCTGACCAAGCACAAGGCCGACCTTCTGAAGATTCGCGATGAACTGCTGGAGAAGAAGACAATCGAGGGAGAGCGGGTCAAGGAGATCATCGAAGATCTAAGGACTCGCTATCCCAACGACGTGGGTGCCCCTGGCCCGGAAGTAAAGTCCCTGGAAGCGAATAGCCCAACCAGCGCTTCGGATAAAAAGACCGCTAAGAAGAAAGACTCAGAGTAGTTTCGAGTAGGAAGCTAGTTTCAGAAGGCGGGTTCCGGGATTTCAACACGCACCGTTGGACTCGAAACTCGGTACGGGGGAATCCATGGCCGAAATGATCATCATGCTTCGCCGCGATCCGAACACCGGCAAGCAGAACATCATCATCAAGCTCGATTCCGAGCCGGATGCGCTGCCACACGAACACGAGCAAATGCATCGCAAACTTGTCGAGAAGCTCACCGGCATCAAGCCCGAAGATATGGGTGAAGTAATCATCGAGCGAGAACCCGAGTCACAGCCCAACCAGCCAACGAGTACGCCCAACGAACCGCAGAAGCAGAAGACTAGCAACAAGGGATAAGGAATTTTGGCGAACCTGAAGCCTCAGCGCCGGGGTGTGATCGAAATAACCCTGGCGCTGACGCTTCGGGTTCGCCAAATCCAACGCGAACTCAATTACCGACACCCCATGATCCTGCTGTTCCCGAATCTGGATACTCTGCGACTCGCACTGACGAGCAGTATCGTTCCCGCCGATGTGACCATCGCGCCGGCTGCTGTCACGTTCGACGATCAGGGGAAGATCTATCTGGAATCGACTGGGAATCTCACCAAGACGGTGATCAAGAACCTGGACAAGATCGGAGTCAAAGGCTCGAAACGTCACGCGACCGAAGCACCCGATGAGGTGACATGCTGGCCACAGGTCATTCCCGTCACCCGCGAGTTGGGCACGCCGTCGGTCTCGAATCAGGCTCCCGTACTGTTCGAGTTGTCGGACGCGGACGACCTGCCTACGCTCGTCACCGAGATGCTTCGCCTCGGCAATGACCGGCAGGGCTTCCGCTGGTTTGCGGCACCTGGCGAGAGCGAAACTAAACGCGTGTTGCTCCGCGTCATTGGGCCACCGTACTACACCTTGCTCCGCGCGATGGACAAGACCGCAGCGGGAACCAAGGGCACAGTGCGGGCCTACCTGGAACGTGCTCCGCGTGTCTGGGTCGAACTCGGCCACACACATCCACTGGCGAATCAGATCCGCGTCGCCGATCGGCAATTACTCCTGATACGGGCTACCCGGGACTGGCTCTATCTGGATGATGCGGCGTTTCAGGATGTCTACGACATCATGCACTTCACGCTCCCGGCGTCACCCGTTGGATGGACCGAGACCAAATCGCCAAAAAAGATGTCGGTGCCCATGCGGCTCACGGCCGGGAATGCTGCCGATATCCCCGAACTGTGGGTGCTTCGCGAGAACGCCGTCGAGCAACTCGACATCCTTGTTCGCGATTCCGATGACAGGCTCACACAGCGTTTGATGTTTGCGGTCGCCAGGGATGCGAAGGGTGTCCGCACGGTGGTGCTGCGGACCCGGCCATCGAAACTTGCTCCCCCACCACTCACGCTGGACAATGCGGTCGGCTTCAAACCGTTCTGGAAACTTCCCAATCTCTTCGTTCCGGTTGGTCGTCGCTTACACCCGACTCTGCGACGCGATGCAGTCCGTCGCTTGCTCGCCGATGACCCGGATAAAGTGGTCTGGCTATACCCCGACGAGGAAGGCAAATTCATTCCCGAGAGTGTGCCCGATGGTGCGTTCCGTTCGCTGGAAGACTGGGTTGACTACGTGATCGAAGCGGAACAAGCACCGCTCGCAGCATGGATCGAGGCCACTCGATTCGACTTCGACAACTTCATCTGCAAGGACACCGGCGGCCCAAAGCCGAAGCCGGACAAACCCGAGAAGGACCCGAAGGGGAAGGATGAAGACGAGGCACGCGGGTTGAAGGGAGCGCTCCCCCAGGCAAAGACAACGGGCAAGGGGAAGGCTGCCCCCGCTCGCGGCACAACTGACTTCCTCCCTGTTCAGGAACTGGTGAAGCCCCCTAGCGAGTGGAAGCTACGCCGAGAAGAACTGGAGAAGCAATTCCACGCTGTCGAGGGGGGGCTTGATTCTCCCGAGAGGGTCGCGCTGTGGCCGGAACTCGCGATTGCCAGCACGGGGATGAACGACAAGACCGAGGCCGCAGTCTGCTGGCTGAACGCGATGTGGGACGCGGACCCAATCCCCCCGGAGTGGATTGGCGGCTGGGTTCGAAGTGAACTTCTTGTGACCGGTGGGGCAATACGTGCCGATGAGTTCGACAAGCGACTTGCGCACCCCGCACCGGGGCAAGAGGATACTCGCGCCGTGGTCGCGAGCTTCCTCTGGCTTGCGAATCAGAATCCCGTGCCAACATGGCTCGCAGCACGGCTTCCCGATGTTCAGACGTATCTCGAAAAGCATGAGCAAGCGCTCCCGGTTCGCGCCGTCTGGCTGGCAGGGTATCGACTGTCGCAGCTTTCAGGGGCCGACGTGCTCGGGTTGGCCCGCGTGCGTGACCGCATCCTGCAGCGGTTGCTCGAACAAGGGCTAACCGCCGAGAAAGATTTGCCGAACTTCCTCCGGTACGCCGGGCACAAGGATTCCGAGCGAATGCGGGTTGTTCGCGACAAGGCAATGGAGTTGCACGCCGCGGTTCGCAAGTGGACCGCACACATCCCCGTCAACCTGCCCTACGTCGATCTCCTCTTTGCGTTCGCGCTTGCGAAGCTGCAGGAAACCACGCAAGCCAAGAAGTTGATCGAGGACGCCCGGAAGGAGATGGAGCGACCGATCCCCACGACGTGGCAAGATCAGAAGCACTTCGACAGTTTCGTTGCGGCCGTGACGCAGAATTTTCTGTTCAAGGCGTTCAAGTATCGCGTTGATCAGGTTCTCTCCGGGAAGCCGCACACGGGGCAAATGTCAGCAGAACTCGTCGCTGATTTTGAAGAGATCACAAACAAGGGGAAGAACGGCGGCGCAAACAACCCGTACGTGCGAGCCGATTACGTCATCAATCGAATGCGGGAGCAGTGTCGGATCATCGAGCCACAAGAACGGCTGGATCCGTATGCGTTCTGGACCAAGAACCAGGACGCGCTCAAGAAAGAACTCGCGGAGTTGCCCACAATCAAGGCTCCTGGAAAACTCGCGGATAAAATCCGCAAGCTCTACAAGGAGGGCGTTGCGGGAAAGACGACGAAGGAGGTTCAGTTCCTCGTTCTGCACGAGGCTGTGCAGCTTTCGCATCGGGTCGGAGAATCCTTCACAGTGGAGTTGCTCCAGCTCGTTCCAGAGGCGCTTGCCAGTGGTCCCACGACTACTCCCGAGGCGTCGGACATGCCAAAAAAGCAGGGTGAGTTGATCGAACGGGCACTGTTCATGGCAGGCCACTTCGACAGAGGTGACCTGGTCAAGAAACTGATCGATGAGGTCTCGGAGTTGCTCCGCAGTAAGACCGAAGACGCTCGGTTCAAACTCATCAACGTTGTTGCGGGGCAATGTCTTCGCAGCTTGAAGAAGCTGGGGATGCGAGACGAGATTGACCGCTTCCTCGCGAAACTACGCAATGAGGTTGTTCGCGGTGCCACCACGGCCGAACTCAAGAAGAAATATGCTTCCAAGCCCGAGATATGGGGAGCCGTCCTGCAGACGTTGCTGAACCTCGCGGGCGGTTGGCTGACCTTCGGTTTACATGATCAGGCGGCGCCGATCCTCGATGAAGCACGCAACGAACTACTCAACCCCAACGCGGTCAAACTGGGGCCGAAGGAATACACGGGACTTGCACAGGCGTACGTCACTGCCCTGGGTCAGGGACCATCGGAAGCTGCGCTGAGCCGAATCACGGAACTCTTCCGAAAGATGGATGACAAGAAGATCCCGAACACTTTCACCACCGCGCAGTATTACTCGCGGTTTCACCTGAACCTCGTCGAGGATGTCATTCGTGCCATTGTAAGCGACGATTTCGCGCTCGGACCAACGGGCCGAAAATGGCTTGACGACGATGAGTACTTGGTTCGGAAACGAATCCACGCGGATATGAGGCGACACCTGGTACATCTGGAACGTGGGTCGTAATCAGGGCTTCTTGTTATTACGATTTTGATCGTGCTTTGGAGCAGCGTTCTCGAACTCGATGACACACGCTGGGAGTAGAACTCTGAGCTTCGTGATCCCCAGGTTCGTGATCTTTGGGCACCCACTGATTGTTAGTCGGCGAAGCCCATTCAGTTTGACCAGTCTCTCGAGTCCCGCGTCCGATACAGAGGTCTGCCTCAGCGTCAGAAGTGTGAGTGATGGGATTCGTGTCACAGCATCGACATGGGCATCGCTAACGGTTGCTCCGGAAAGTTGAAGCGATTTCAGATTGTACCACGTCGAGAGGAAACCGATTCCAAACGGGGTTACTGGTGGTGACGAGATGCCGAGATGTTCGAGCTTCAAAAACCAACGAAGCAAGCAGAAGGGGGCGAGGTCGATGTCGCGAATCTGCACCCGATCGATCATCAGGCTGGTGAGCAGCGGGCAATGCTGCTGAAGTGTCTTGATCCCCTGGTGTGTGAGATTGGGTCCTGTCAGGGAGACGATCCGGAGGGACCTGAACGCAGCATAATGTTGCATCGCGTTGTCAGTCAGTTCTTCTGTTCCCAGCGAGAGTTCAGTGAGGAACGCTGCTGATCCGGATCGGCTCAGTTTTTCGATCCCCAAGTCTGTAATCGTCGTGCGACCGAACACGATTCCTTCAAGGCCTGTCAGGTCACGAAGGAGGTTCAGATCCGTATCCGTGACTGCATAATCGCTTGAAATCGTGATGCGACGAACCTTGAAAGGGTTATTTGGAAGTCGGTTTGCCGTGTGAACAACAACACCTCCTATCAGTTCAACTCCGGGATTACCTGGGTGGCTCAGCGCCCACTCTGCCGCCTTTCGGTCGGGATCACTTTTGACGACAACAGGTGAAATGGGGTTGGGGCGGGTAGGTTCTGGCTCGGCATTCCGTTCGTCGCGTGCTTGTGAGGTGTAGAAGAGGATCGCCACGATTGCCAGGGTAGCGCTGAGAGCAGCAAACACTCCACCAACGATGCGCCAGGGGAAGCTCGCCCGGATTGCCAGCTTGCGTGGCGTTGCTTCCTTCGCATCAGCGAGATTGGTACTTGGCCCGTTGAACTGTTCCCAGACCCTGTCGCCCTGAGCCGCCACGGGGATCGGAATGTACTCACTGTTGCTGGTGACTGCTGTGACTTCAGGTACCGACTGCCGTCTGCCGTCCTCAATCGACACGAGTGCAGCATGAACTTCGGTCGCAGTCTGGGGACGCTCAGCAGGCTTTTTCCTGAGGAGTTGGTGAATCAACGTCGCAAGCGCTTCAGGGACGGCGGGATTGATCTGCCGCACGGGTACTGGTTCGTCGATACCGACCGCGAGGAGAATGGCCATCGCCGTCGGCCCGGTAAAGGGTTGCTGACCAGTACACAACCGGTACAGCACGATGCCCAGACAAAAGAGATCCGTCCGGGCATCGACGGTATCGCCACGGGCTTGTTCCGGACTCATGAACGCCGGGGTGCCTACGACCTGGCCCGCTTGCGTTACGTCACTGCCACCCTGCGATTCAGTTTCCTTGGCAAGCCCGAAATCAAGGATCTTGACCCGTCCATGCGGTGCTTCCAACCAGAGGTTCGCAGGCTTGATATCACGATGAACCAAACCAGCTGCGTGCGCGGCAGCAAGACCTCGTGAGACTTCCTGCCCGATGCGGAGAACCTGACGGAGACTCAGTTTCGAGTAGGTTGAGAGATAACGATCGAGCGGAATTCCCTGGAGATACTCCATCGCGATATAAGGGATGCCGAGATCTTCTCCGACATCAATAATGCTAACGACGTGCGGAGAGGAAACTGATGCGGCTGTCCGGGCCTCACGAAGAAATCTCTCTCTCGCAACCTTGTTTGACGCGAATCTTGGAGTGAGTACCTTGATGGCGATCTTGCGCTGAAGCACATCGTCGAACCCAAGAAAGACTGCCCCCATCCCACCTTTGCCGAGCGGTTTCAGGATTCGATATCGCCCGAGGTGACCAATGTCGCCGGGTTGAGTGGGTGGGTGGAATGATGGTGCTGCATCTGTACCGTCGTCCTCAGAGTCCCCACTGTGAAGGCCCGTGGAATCGGTGACTGCACCGGTTCTCATCAGGTTGTTTGGCTCAGCGGTGGAGTGGGCGGGATCGGTGGGCAGGTTCGACATGCCTGGCCCTCTGTATCTGTAAGGAGAGAGTGAAGCTTAGATTACCCGGTTTCACAGCAGCGAACCAGTACCCGATACATTGCTGAAACTCTACATCCTGAAAAAGGTGATTTGAGCCTTATCCGAGACTCTGTACAAGGTGCATTCAAGATGCAGTTAGCCCAAACAAAAGCTGAGCGTTGCGGCATGTGTGGTCTTCGATTTCGGCGATGCTCACTCCCTTGATCTGGGCAAGAACTGAAGCGGTATGAATGACGTGTGCTGGTTCGTTACGCTTCCCACGGACGGGTTGCGGCGCGAGGTAAGGGCAATCTGTTTCCACTAACAGACAATCGAGCGGTATCACCCTCGCGACATCTCGAAGATTCTGAGCAGACGGATACGTCAGCATCCCCGCGAAGGAGATGAATAGACCCATCTCCAGACACGTGAGTGCTGTGCCGAGATCGCCGCTGAACGAGTGCATCACGGCGCGAATTGGCCCATACTTGGCGAATTCGCGACGAAGCACCTGGACGACATCGGCCTCAGCTTCACGGCAGTGAATCACGAAGGGTTTCTTCAGTCGGCGCGCGAGTTCGATGTGTAGGTCAAAATAGGCTTCTTGCTGTGCGAAGGGGGTCTTGTCCCAGTAGCGATCCAATCCGGTTTCGCCGATAGCAACCACACAGAGTTCAGTTTCCGCGAGTTGAACGACCTTCTCCCAGTCTCCGGATTTCGCTTCAGCAACAGAGTTCGGTTGGATACCCACAGCCGCAACGACCAACGGGAACCGGTTCGCGATCGCGACCGATTCGAGCGACGATTCAAGGTCGATCCCCAGGCACATAACTCGCTCCAGACCTGCTTTCGTGGCACGATCAAGCACCTCGGAGAGGTCGTTCTGGAAGCGAGTGTCGAACAGGTGGGAGTGTGTGTCAATAAGCATGAGGGGCACAAACTGGAGAGCAAACGGGGTGATTTCGCGCTCGAACTCTTCGAGCGCGAAATCACCCCGTTCGGCGCGGGTTCATGCCTCTAAAATACAGGCTACTGGGACAGTTGGGAATGCTACTTCCTGGCTTCTGCGCAAGCCTTCGCACAGGCACGACATGCTGCGGCGCATTTCTTCATCTGCTCGTTGGTGCCTTTATCACACATCGCGGCGCAATGGGCACATACTTTCTCACACGCCTCACAAATTTGCCACGACTGTGGGTTCTTGGATCCAACTGCGAGTGCACAGGCCAAACAGGCGTGATGGCAGATTTCGCACTCGAGAGCAGTATCCTCCATCTTGTTCGCTCGACAGTGCTTCATGCAGGCGAGACATTCATTCGCGCATTCCATGCACGGCTTGGCGCACGACTCGTTTGGCACCTTCGTGTCAGCAGCACGTGATGTAGTGGCGAAGGTAGTGGCAAGGCCGACTGCGCACAGCACAAGGAGAATTCGAGACATGGGTTGCTCCGCGATGTTGAGTAAGCTCATGCAACTACTCAGGGCACTTTGCCCTGAAAGTGCAACTGAGGAGAATTGCATTGATCATGCCGAATTAAAGCAGTGTGGCTCAACGATTGAATCGTCTTTAGCTCACCACTTCGCTTCATCGTCGAATGGACCGACTGTTGGCCGCGGTTCGGGCCGACGAGCAGTTCGCGCCTTCAGAATGGCGTCGGCGAGTTCGAGATCGTCCCTGGTTGTAATCTTAAAGTTCGTCGCGGCACCCGGAACCATGAAGACCGCGTGCCCAATGGCTTCGATCAACTGTGAATCATCGGTGATATTCCCTGCGAATTCCGCACGTCGGGCATAAGCTTCGGCGAACCAGTCTCGGCGGAACACCTGAGGGGTTTGTGCTTGCCACAGTCCCGCTCTCGATGGCGTACCCACGATTCGGTTCGTTTCCGGTTCGACCTGTTTGAGCGTATCGGCTACTGCAACGCCGGGGACCACCGCTCCGTGAGCTCGGGCTGCCTCGAAGACGGAGTCGATTAACGTCGTTGAGAGCAAGGGGCGAACTGCGTCGTGCACCGCGATAAACGCGACTTCATTTGGGACGCGCGCTAGAGCGTTCGCCACGGACTCAAATCGCTCTGAACCGCCTTCCACTAGTTCGACATTTGTAAAGAGAAGGAGGTGCCCGAAACGAGTGCGAAAATCATCGCGGTCTTCAGGAGCAATCACCACATAGACCTTCGACACGTCTTCGCGTGACCAGAACATCTCGGCAGACCGTAGCCAAACTGGCCTGCCATCAAGTGAGGTGAAAGGCTTCTTCTCGATCCCCCCGAATCGAGAGGATTTCCCCGCTGCCGGGATGATGACCGCGAATTGCTCGGACATCTCGTTACTCCGTCGTGACCTCACTGACCGTTGCTGCCGGTTTCACTCCCTGTTCTACGAGATCGCGCCAGCGTCCAAACATCACCTGCCAGTGGTTCACGGCGGCCTCGCGTTCATCGAGTTGCTTCTCGACTGTCGCCGCGAGTTCCGAAGATGCCGTGAGTCGAGCATCCCACTGATCGAGTCTACGTTCGAGCCAGGTTAACAGCATCTCGGGTGGTGTGACGGCAGCGGGGGTGTCTGTCACGGTTGCCCATTGGTTGCGGTGACGCTCGAGTTCATGCAAATGGCTATCGATCGCGCCTGTCATCCGGTCAAGGGCGGCGGTCCATTCAGCGGTCGGCAATGGCATCTTGGCTCCCACAGGTGGAGAATGTGGGGGTATTACCGTGAGAAGTGAAACGAGGAAAGAGATCATTTCGCCAACATTTTCCTTGCATTGAACTGAACTCCACGTTATCAGCCACCGCTCGAGGGGGACACACTTCACCCGGCGGGGGTTGGGAGTGGTGTGGTCGAGAATACGCACGATCGCGTGCGGCACGAGGTGAGGATACCGGATCACTTCCGGCGTGCTCATCTCCCGGAATGCGGGGGGGACACCGTGTACGTTGCGTGTTCAACACTTGGCTTCAGCAAACATTCCCTTGATGACGCGCTGCGGACGATCCGCGAGATGCGTTTCACCAAGGCCGACCTCGCAATTCACGCAGTCGGGCCACACCTGACACCAGCCGAAGTCGCAGCCGACCCGGGCAGGGCAGCCCAGGTGTTGAAGGCGGCGAACCTGCCCCTTGCCGCGATCCATCTCGATACAGGCGATGTCACGCCTCCAGAGGCTCGCCTCCATCTTCGTGCCGTCTCCCGGCTAGCAAGAGTGTCAGCAACGCCGTTACTTACGGTGCCCGGCGCAGCAGCAGGTGCAGATTTCGACGCAGAAGTCTATCGTCTGACAGAATGGGTGAAAATTGCTGCGTCTGAAGGCGTGATCCTCACGGTCGAAACCCACTCCGCGACCATCACTGCAGATCCACTGGGCGCAGCGGAACTGTGTCGTCGAGTTCCAGGGTTGTTCCTGACTCTCGATCCAAGCCACTACCAGGTTGGGGCGCACGGCGCGGTCAATTATGATGCCCTGTTCCCCCTCGTTCGTCACACGAGGCTACGTGACACCGGTGCGACTCCTGAGCAGTTCCAAGTCAGAATCGGTCAGGGGTTGCTAGAATATGGCCGCCTCGTTTCGCAACTGGAGAAGTGCCGCTACGATCGCGCCCTGACCGTTGATTACCGCGACGTGGCCGATAGCGCATTCCCGATTGAGCCTGAGGTGAGAAAGCTGAAGTATCTTTTGGAATCGCTGGTGTAATTGCTGATCCTGCTGGGTTCCCGGACAGGGAACCCCAGCAGCTATTGCTTGAGAAGGCCATCAGTCCTTCAGTACACTTACGCTGCTCACCCACCTATCTCCCCACGCCAACGCATTCTCCCTGGTTGATTTCTCCAACTTATTTCGTCAATCTTCTAGAAAAATGACAGGTTCCCTGCGAACAATGGCATGGAGCCCTGCGTTCCAATTTGTCGTCGGAAGAAATTCCGTGGAACGCGAGAGATTGGTAGAACCGCCGAGAAGTGTAGGGTACTCTTAATAGAAGCTACTCATTCGCGAGAGTCGGAGTTGCCCCCATGACAGTACAAAAAGCCGGTCGGTACATCACCGGATTTAGCGTCGGATTGGTTTTGCTGGTGGCAATGACCCCCAACTGGGCTGCCGACACAAAAATCGAGACGAAATGGGAGACGAAGCGAACAGCTCCTCCAGAAGACATCGACGAGCTGAAAGCGCTTCAAGCTCGCGTGAAATCCGTCGTCGATAAGTGCACCCCTTCTACTGTTGCAATTACGATCGGCTTCGGGGCTGGAAGTGGTGTCATCGTCAGCGAAGATGGGCTTGTACTGACTGCCGCACACGTGATCGCGGGCGAACCGAAGGCTGGCGGTAAAGGATCGGGCTACGAGCCAAACACGGACTGCACAATCATTTTGCACGATGGCAAGCGGGTGAAAGGGAAGACTCTCGGTATCAACGACCGTGCAGATAGTGGTATGGTGAAGATCACCGACAAGGGGCCAAACGATGGTAAGTGGCCGTTCCTCCCAATGGCCAAGTCCGCCGATTTAAAATCAGGCCAGTGGGTGGTTTCGCTCGGTCATCCTGGCGGGCCGAAGTCAGGTCGCGCGCCTGTTGCGCGCCTGGGGCAGATGGAACCGGCCGAGAAGCACAAACTGCACACTGCCGGTGGATTCCTCGTCTCGAACTGCACGCTTGTCGGTGGTGACTCCGGTGGGCCGCTCTTCGACCTTGACGGCAATGTGATCGGAATTCACAGTCGAATCGGGCTGTCCCTGGCCACGAATGTTCACGTCCCTTCGGACAAGTTCAAGTCAGAATGGGACAAGCTCATCGCGGGTGAGGTGATCGGTCGTGCTCCGAAACCTCCTGCGGCGGTAGTCGGAGTGGTGTTCTCGGAAGATGAAAACGATGATGCGTGGGTTGCTGAGATTGATGATGAAGGGCCTGCCGCCAAGGCAGGGTTGAAACCCGGCGATACCATCACGAAGTTCAACGGGGAAGCGATCAAAACAGTGAAACGATTCCGTGAGTTGATAAAGGAGAAGAAACCCGGCGATGTCATTAAACTGGCTGTTCGCCGCGGGACTGAAACCCTCGCAATGTCTGTGACCCTTGGAAAGAGGGGGGCGTGATTGCTGAAAGCCGGAAGCGAGCGCATCCGGTGGGCTTGTGAGCTAAGATTACGGGGAGAGCATTCTCCCCGCGCTCGCTAGGAACGCGATTCCCTCTCCAACACACTCATCCCATTCGTCAGACACTTTTCGGAGTTACCCGATGACCCCCCGCTTATTGGCTGCTGCCCTCGTGACGGCCAGTCTTGCTTCACCGGCGGCGGCCCAAATCTCGAGCAATCCAAAGCTTCGCGCACCGTTCAAAGCCGTTGTCGCGAAGGCTAACGAATCCACCGTCCGTATTCGGGGCGACGACAAGGACATTGCCCTTGGAACCATTGTCTTCTCCGATGGGTACATCATCACTAAGGCGAGCGAACTGCGAGGAAATCTGTCGGTCCGCCTCCCAGATGGCACTGAGTACGAAGCCAAAGCGCTTGCCACGCACGTTCCCACCGATCTCGCGATGATCAAGATCGACGTGAAGGATCTCGTGCCCGTGAAGTTCGCTGATGCGAAGACAGTTCCAATCGGAAACTGGCTTGCGACCGCTGGCCCTCACAGCGACGCGGTTGCTGTTGGAATTGTGAGTCACGGCACCCGACCTCTCACGTTCCCTGACAACATCATCATCAACGCGAACCGCGGCTTCCTTGGGATCATGCCAATCGACGAGAAGGACAAGGATGGCAAGGTGATCGGCGCCAAGGTCGAAAGCCTCGAATCCAAGGGCGGGGCAGCCAAGGCCGGTCTGAAAAAGGACGACATTATCATCGCCGTCGACGGCAAAACGACACCCGGACAAGAGACGCTGCGTGCACTACTTGAGAACTTGCGGCCAGGCGATACGGTCAAGTTAAAGGTTCTTCGTGAGGGCGAGGAGAAGGAGTTCAAGGCGACCCTTTCTGGACAACTGACGCCAAGCCGCGGCGATATCCAGAACTCGATGGGTGGAGCGCTCTCGGGTCGCCGCACGGGGTTCCCCGCAGTGCTACAAACGGACATGGTCGTAGAGCCAAAAGATTGCGGTGGTCCCGTAGTCGATCTCGACGGCAAAGTGCTGGGGGTGAACATCGCTCGTGCTGGCCGTGTGGAAACGTGGATTCTGCCGAGTGAGAACATCCGGCCGCTGCTGGCAGAACTCAAAGCTGGCAAATCCACTGCAGCGCCCAAGCGTTGAGTACGTTTGCAATTGATCGATACACATCAGCCCGGCTGGTCTCTTCGGGGTCAGCCGGGCTGATGAATTTGGTGTTCCTGGCTATCCTCAATGAAGCTGAATGGTCGGTACGCCTCAACTGCGGCGAGAACTGTTGACCCTACTCCCCAGTGGCTACGCACTGGCTAGACGATTAGCGTATACTGATCTACCGCCAGTCAACTCTCTCAGACTGTAGCTATGTACCCTTACCAAATAATTTTAGTTGGGTCCTCTGAAGGTCTACCAGATCTTGATTCCAGCTTGCTCAATTGTGCGGCGAAGATTGTGAGCCGGTACCCAGACCTACGAGCAGTGCGGGCTGGACGCCCAAATGGGAGCGACCCGGCTGTTTTTCTGTTCCGACTTCGAGAAGAGTCGGACCTGCAACATCTGAAGTTGCTCTCTGACGCCTATCCAGGAAATCCCGTGATTGGGCTCGTCGAGGGTGGGGCAGAGGAGGGGATGCTCTATCGAATGAACCGAGCTGGTGCGACTCAGCTCGTTCCTGTGCCATGGCCACCGGGCGACCTCACAGCAGCTTTCGACCGCGTCGCCCGGCAGTTTGGAAGAGTTCCGCCGCTGGCACGAGTGATCACGGTGTGCGGGGTAGTGGGGGGAGCAGGAGCCACGACACTGGTGTTGAATCTCGGATTTGAACTTGCGGTTCGGTGGGGCATGGTCTGCATCCTTGCAGAATCTGCAACCGTCTTTGGCCAACTCGGTGCTTATCTCAATATCAGTGCCCCTCGATCGACGAATGACCTCTATCACGGTACTGCCACGCCCAATCCCGAAATGGTGCAGAATGCTTTGACCCAGATCGCAGACCGGGTGAAACTCCTCGCTGCACCACCCCCTACCTTTCCTGTTCGCCCGTCCTCGGCCGAACGTGTCGATGCTGTGATCGAGGCAAGTCGACAGTTCGCGGACGTAGTCCTCCTCGACATCCCGTACACGTTTGACGAGACCTGCATGAGAATACTTTCACGCAGCGACGACATCTTGCTGGTATCTGATTTATCGATCCCCGGATTACAGACCCTAAGGGTTGTGAAGGATGCGATCGCGAAACTACGAGGCGCGGGCCCGATACGAGTGGTGGTTGATAAATTCGTGAAGCGGGAGGGTTTGGACCCGGCAAAACTGTGCAGTGCGTTGGGAGTGGATCACGTGTGGACGGTGGCCGATGACCAGCGGGCATTCATTGCTGTTGGAGACGCTGGCGTTCCACTTCACGCCGACGCACAGGCATCTCCGAGTCTCTTCGATTTCGACACACTGGCCACGAGTCTTTTTGGCCCTCCCACCCTTCCGGCCATGCCGCGATCCGCATTCACACGGTGGATTGGGAGATAACGCTCATCACAATGCGAAATGGTCGGCGAGGAAGCGATCCAACTCGACTGTCGGGATCGGTCGGGACAGCAAATACCCCTGGACTTCGTCGCATCCCTCGGCTTTCAGGAATGCCAACTGTTCGGCCGTTTCAACTCCCTCGGCGATGACACCAAGTCCCAAATCATGGGCCAATCCAATGATGGCGCGGACCATCGACGCATCCTTCAAATCGTCTGCAACTCCGGTCACGAAACTGCGATCGATTTTCAGTCGATCGACCGGCAAGCGTCGGAGGTAGCTCAGAGACGAGTAGCCAGTTCCGAAGTCGTCGATCGACACCCGTATCCCACGTGCATTCAACCGCCGGAGGACTTCCACAGCAGACGACTTGTCTGGGAGGAAAAGCCCTTCAGTAACCTCAAGTTCCAGCAGTTCTTGAGGCAAGCCGGACTCGCTGAGTGCGGCATCGACAGACGCTTCCAGGTTGCCTCTTTCAACGTGATAGACCGAGACGTTCACTGCGACACGAATTGGATGCCCTGCTTTCGCCCATCGGCAGGCCTCGGTGCAAGCGGTCCTCAAGACCCAATTACTTAGAACAATGATCAACGAGTTGTCTTCAATCACGGGGAGAAACGCCCCGGGTGTCAGCAACCCTCGTGTTGGGTGTCTCCACCGGATCAATGCCTCAGTACCAACCACAGCCCCATCAGCAACCCGTATTAGAGGCTGGTAATGCATCTCGAACTCAGACCTGAGAATCCCTTGACGGATCTCTCCTTCCAATGACAACTGGGACTGGATCGCGACATCCATTTCGGTGGCGAAGAACTGGAATGTCCCCCGTCCATTTTGCTTGGCACGATACATCGCGAGGTCGGCGTTCCGGAGCAGGTCGTCGGGGTTTACTGCATCCTGTGGGTAGATTGTGACGCCAATACTCACCCCGACTCGAACCTCTTTTCCACCGAGTATGAACGGCTGGTCGATCGCGGAGATCAATCCCTGTGCCAAGGCTGCTGCATCATCCGGAGACCGCAGTCCAGCTTGAACGATGGCGAATTCATCACCTCCGAGTCGGCCGACCGCGTCGGAGCCGCGAACCCGATGGCGAATCCGATCGGCAACTTGCCCGAGCAAATCATCGCCCGCGTGGTGACCGAGCGCATCGTTGACAAGTTTGAAGCGGTCAAGGTCGAGAAAATGGAGGGCAACCGGCTCACCCGTGAGGGCAGCGGTCAAGCGGTCCCGGAAGCCTGCCCGATTCAACAGACCGGTGAGAGTATCAGTCACGGCGAGGTTGCGTAGTCGAGCTTCGGCGCGCTTGCTGGCTGTGATATCTTCCTGGACTGCGACAAACTGAGCCACCTTCCCGTCAGCACCTGCGAGTGGAGTAATCGTCTGGCGAACGACGTATTCGCTGCCGTCTTTGTGGCGATCGACGACTTCGCCCGACCACCCGCGGCCGGCAAGGATCGTCTCCCACAAACTACGGTAGAATCCGGCGTCCTGTTTCCCGGAACTCAGGAGCCGAGGGGTTTGACCAACGGCCTCGTCGTAGGCAAATCCGCTCATCCGGGTGAACGCCGAGTTCACCCACTGGATCTTCCCCGTTCGGTCGGTGATGAACACGGCGTTCGGGCTTGACTCGATAGCCGTCCCAAGCACTCGCAACCGCTCCTGCGCATGTCGGGCCTCGGTGACGTCGAGCGCAATCCCACCTACATAGCGTTCCCCAAATGGTCCTGAGAGGGGGAACTTGACGACGAGTGCGTGACCCTCAGTTCCGTCGGGGCGGATAAAGACCTCATCGACCTGGATCGGGATCGCCTGGGATTTCACTATCTGGTCGTTCTTCTGGTGGATTGCAGCAACTTCCTTGGGGTGGAGCTCGCCCGCCGTCAGCCCGAGTAACGGCCCATCGGTCCGGCCAAGCATGTCTGTGAGCCGAGGATTCGCGAAGAGGACACGTCCATTGGCATCCACAATCCAGGTGGCCGCAGGACTGTTCTCCATAAACGCCCGAAACCGTGCCTCGCTCTCCAATAGCGCAAGCGTGGCTCGCTTGTTTTCACGGTCGAGGACAAACTTATCGAGTGCCAGTGACAGGCTTGGCGTAATCTCGCTCAACGTCGTGACAAACTCGTCGGTGAAAAACCCCGGCGTGTCGGCGTAAATTGTCAGGACCGCGACGACATGCTCGCCCTCTTTGACCGGAAACGCGGCCGCCGCAGCAAACCCGACGTTGGTGGCAGACTGGTGCCAGGGAACCGTTTTCGCCGAAATCATGAAATCGTTGACGACGACCGGCTCCCTACTCTGGAACGCTCGTCCGATTGGCCCCTGTGAATTCGGGTCGGACTCGTCGATTGTGACGACCAAGTCGTCCAGATATCCGTGATCATCTCCGGCTGACATGATCGGTTTGACGCGGTTGCCATCCTTGACCCCGACCCAGGCAAATTGCAACTGTCCCGTCTCGACCGCGATCGTGCACACCTCGCGATACAGGTCGACAGCGTTATGAGATCGGTACACGGCGCGATTCGTTTGGGACAACATCGCGTACAGATTGGTCCGAACCCGTAATGCATCTTCTGCTCGACAGCGATCCGTGTCGTCGCGAGAGTTGACAACGATCGCTCCGGCTGGCCCAAACAACTCAGGCACAAACTGACCGACCGCCTCCAAAGTCGCCCACGTTCCATCTCGGCGCTTATAGCGGAGGTGCATCCTTTGAAGTGTTCCAGGTGCAGCGACCCCGTTTCTGATTGCGGCAAGGACAGCCGTGCGGTCATCTTCGTGAACCAGATCCATCAACTCGGTTCCCACGAGTTCGGCCGCTTCATACCCGACCTGCCGAATCGAGGGGCTTTCGTAAAGTACCCGCCCCTCTGTCGTGAACACGGTCACCATGTCGGAAGTGTTCTCGGTCAATGCCCGGAATTTTGCCTCGCTCTCCGCCAGGGCGGTCTGTGCTTGCCGAAGTGAGGTCACGTCGGTCAAGTAGAGCCGAACTCCGGCTTCACCGGGAATCCGGAACGAGTGGCCAACGTAACTTCTGTCACCAAAGGTGATCTCTTCTGGCTCCTGGTCGAGGGATTCCGCTGTGTAATCCTTTGCGAGCCGAACTGCTGCGAAGAGAAGCGGGTGAGTGTCGACTAGGCCGGAGAAGGCACGTTTTGCAGACGGGTTCACGTATCCAAGCCGACCACCTCGATCAACCTCGATGACCAGGTTTGGATTGTGCTCGGGAAACATCGCAAGGCGGGCGATGGCTCGTTCGGCCACGACCCGCTCCGTGACGTCCCGGACGATCGCCTGCAACAATCTGCGTTCACGTACCACCACCGCACTCAGCGAGATCTCGGCTTCGAGCGGGCTACCGTCGGCCCGCATGTGCTGCCAACGAAACAAGGCGGGCTTCCCAGAAGTGACTTCTGCAATGCGATCTGCCACAGCTGGCCCCGACAGTTCACCGTTTGGCTGGGTCACTGGGCTCAGGTCAGTTGGGGACATCTTGAGTAACTGTTCTCGGGGCCATCCAAACAGCTCAACAGCTCGTTGGTTGCAGTCTTTGCATTGGCTTCCGTCGTATACAAAAATGGCGTCGCTGGCAGAATTGAACAACAGCCGATACCGTTCCTCATTCTCACGAGCACTCTCCTCGGCCAATTTCCGGGCGGTGATGTCCACTTGCGACACCACCGCACCAGTGGTGCCATCATGGAGAGCTGCGACATTGAGGATGAACCATCGAGGTTGCGTTGGGGATGGGCAAGGGTACTCGTACTGGAAGACCTCGATCGACCCAGAAAGGACGTTTCGGATTCCGAGGGCCGTTACCCTCGCATCCTCGCAACTCGCTGCTGCGCTCTCATCGCAGATCGTCAAGTAGTTCGACCCTGGACCCGTTCGTGGGGAAGGGCTGATCGTGCTGGCATTCTCAACCGAGAAAGCCACCCAGAGCCGATTCACCATGAGAATAGTGCCCGTGGTATCTATCACCGCAACATGTGCGGGCATGGAGTCGATTACGCCCCGGACGAACTCTTCGCTGGCGCGAAGTGCTTCTTCGGCTTTCTTCCGTTCAGAGATATCTCGCGAAATCCCCAAAACACCAATGATACTTCCGTCCGAGTCACGATAGGGAGCCTTGACCGTCAGGTAGGTCCGCGTTGTGTCACCTGTGGAGAGCGTCTGTTCTGAGGACTCAACACAACCGAGTGTCAGCACACGTTGGTCTTGTTCGATAATTTGTAAAGCACCTTCAGCAGTAAAATGAGCGTGATCGTCTGTTCCGACGAATGAGGGGATCGACGTGCCGACGAAGGAGGCCGCAGCCTCATTGCACATGAGGTACTTGCCATGTCTGTCTTTCACGAACACGGCGTCCGTCGTGCCGTCCACAACAGCCCTGAAGAGGGCTTCTACACGCTTTTCGGCGAGAACTTCACGGCGAACGACGACGTAGATGAGGCCCGCCGAAAGGGCGACAAAGACTGCCCCCTTACCGGTCGCAGCCAACCAGGTTGACTCGACTAAATGGAGGTGGAAGAGTGCAAGATCACTGAGAAATATCCAGGCAAGGCCAAAGCAGAGGTAGATGACCGCAACACGGATGGGCATCACTCGCCGATGGCTGCTCGTGAGGTGGGACTGGTTCATGTGCGACCTGCCTCGTTGTGAGAATACGGGGCGGTCAGATTTCAGTCTGTGGGATTGGTTGGAGATTCGGAATCGTGGAAGATCCGCAACTCTTCGTCACTCAGTGGTTGCACAAACTCGCAGCCGATCCGCCACCGCGTTCCCAAAGGAGTCCTGCTCTTGACGCGAGCTTCGACCCGGGGCCCCAAGGGATTGTTTGCCGGGGTAACGGTGATGTAGGAATCGACCACGAACACGGTATCGGCGAATAAGCCGAAGCCACCTGTCGATAAATCAACGACTTCACCTTCGATGGGCACCTCATACTGACGCCAGGTCAGGAGGTGAACCATGACCTTGACCGGTGAGCGCGGAAACCGTCGCCGTTCATCAGGCGGCTTCGCTTTGCTTTCGAGTGCATCGAGACGCAGCAATTCCCGACCGTTGATATTTCCCTGAAAATGCAGCCTTTCTTGATCTTCCCTTTCGTAAACGCACTCGGCGCAGTACTTTCCCAGAACCCCCATCTTTTCTTGTGGGCAG
>Ga0105047_10000893_pt1 | contig 52410 bp, 44 predicted proteins | sample MAT04_FD_78384 | JGI IMG/M metagenome (GOLD analysis project Ga0105047, IMG submission 78384) | Freshwater microbial communities from Lake Fryxell liftoff mats and glacier meltwater in Antarctica - MAT-04 (megahit assembly) | ecosystem: Environmental > Aquatic > Freshwater > Ice > Liftoff...
ACTGGAGCGGGTGGCGGGAATCGAACCCGCATGACCAGCTTGGAAGGCTGGAGCTTTACCACTAAGCTACACCCGCGCGTGAAGGACCTAGAATACCACGGCGTAAAACTAGAGGACCAGGAATTCTCGTCCCCGGTCCCCTCGTTTCTCCCCCGCAAAGCCTCACCGGAGGTCGCGGATTTCTCTGCTTAGCGGCGGTGACGCGTCCCACTTTGCCCTCAAGCCGAGACTTCTCGGCCATTGCCACCTGCACGCCAAACCGCTTCAGGCGAGCGTCCGACTCCAACGCCATTGCCAGATCCACCTTTGCCCCGCGCCGAATTTCGATCGTCGTGAACAGAACCATGCCTCGGAAGTCGTCACGAGTGGCCGAAGCCACGCCCTCGACTTGCGCCATCGCCCACAGAAACTCGCCGGCGGCCGACAGGCCCGACCAACCCGAGATCTGAATGTCGATCCGCTGCGTCGTAGCCACGGCGGCCGAAGCTGCCTGCTCCGCCATCGCGGTCATAGATGAACGAGAGGCGAATCGAACGGAACTGACGGAATGTGGTCACGGTCTCTCTCCAACGGCGAACCCCCCGTGGGTTTCGCATCTGTAAAGATGATAGGTCACCTCAGGCCACCAAGTCAGTGACTCCCATCACACTGGGAACGTGCTTTTCATCACACTAAATTCTTACGTCCCGAAGCTGGGCGGCCGCCAGTTCTGGGGTAAGGTCGCGCTGCGGCTCCGCCATCATCTCATAGCCCACCATGAACTTCTTTACGTCCGCCGAGCGCAACAGCGGCGGGTAGTAGTGCGCGTGCAGGTGCCAATGGTCGGTCGATGCCTCGCTAAACGGCGCGCTATGCCAACCCATTGAGTAGGGGAATGACGTGGCGAACAGACCGTCGTAGCGGGCCAGGCCGCGACCCATGATGGCGGCCAGCGAGTCTCGCTCCCGGTCGGTCAAATCGGTCAATCGCGCCACCGGCCGTCGCGGGGCCAGCAACACCTCAAACGGCCAAAGCGCCCAGAACGGCACCCACCACACCCAGTCCTCGTTCTGCTCCACAATGCGCGAGCCGTCGGCCAACTCCGCGTCCATCGCGTCCTGCAACAAAGTCCGTCCATGGCGCGTCAAGTGATCGGCCTGCGCGGCATCCTCTTTCGCAACCAGCGTGGGCAACCAGTCGCCTGCCCACACTTGCCCGTGCGGGTGCGGATTGCTGCACCCCATCACCGCGCCCTTGTTCTCAAATACTTGCACCCAACGATATCGGGCTCCCAGTTCGGCGGTTTGCGCGGCCCACACGTCCACCACGCCCCGGCGCTCCGGGTCGGTCATCTGGGCCATCGATAGGTCGTGGCGCGGGCTAAAGCAAATCACACGGCACTCCCCGCGCACCGCTTCGGCGCGGAACGGCCCCGCGTTCACCTCGCGCGGCCCCGGGCCCTCCGTGGGCATCAGCGCCGCGTAGTCATTCGCAAAAACGAACGTCCCGGCGTAGTCCGGGTTCACCGCGCCGCCCGCGCGCGGGTTGCCGGGACACAGGTAGCACTCGGGATCATGCGCCGGACGCCCCGCCCCGGCGGACGCCTCGCGCTGCCCTTGCCACGGCCGCTGCGAGCGGTGCGGAGAGACCAGCACCCACTCTTCGGTCAGCGGATTGTATCGACGGTGAGGTGAGGCGGCAAAGGCAGCGTCCAACATCGCCCCTCTGCGTACCCGATTCCGGGCGTCCTTAGCTCAGGAAGTCTCCAGCAAATGCCGCCGAAGGTAGTCCGCGTAGATTGCGCACCGGAATCGAGCGCCCCCGGCGTTGTCCCCGGCGATTAATCCCGCCGAGCGCAACCGGAAGAACGCCTCGTTCGCCGGCGTCTGGCCACGTAGCATGCCTCGTACGGCCTCGGCCAACCCCTCGTCGGTGCCTAGCGCAACCAGCAACCGGCGCAAATGGTCGCCAAAAATTCCTTCATCCAGCGCTGCCGTTTTTTCCAGCTGGTCAATCGAAACCGTCCGCCGCACCATTTCGTCCATCGCCCGACGCATTAAGAATGGATGGCCAGACACCAGCGCGATCAACCGATCCACTTCCTCGCCCGCCCGCAAGGGCGAACCATACCGTCGGTTCAACTCATCCACTTCCTCCCGCCGTAAGTCATCCAGTGTCAGCCGAGTGCCCACGTTAAACGGGGACTGGTTGAGGTCCGAGATGAACAAGTGGGCTTCCGTGGCGTAAACAATCGCCAGGGTGAGCCGTGACCACGGCCCGTGGGGATCGAGCGCACGTCGGTTGTGCCACGAGCGCACCATACCAAAGAAGTCGCCGGCGTAGGACCGGGTGAAGAGTCGATCCACCTCGTCCATCGCCCACACCACGTGGCCGTCCACTTGGTCCAGAATTTGGTCTTGGATGAACTGCTCTAAATTGGTGTTTGGGCCTAACCACTCATTCCAAGCGCCGGTCCAGTCCACATGCAACCCCAGTTGGCTGGCCAACGAGTGCGCCAGCGACCGGTACAGCCGTTCGTCCGACTCGAGTTGCGACCCGCTAAAGGTTTGAAAGTCAGTCAGCGCGATGCGAGAGCCTTCGTCCCGTGCCAGTTGCACGCCCCGCGCGAGGATCGACGTCTTACCCATTTGCCGTGCTCCCTTGACCAGCACGATGCTGTCTTGACGCCGCACGGCTTCCAGTAGCTCATGGTCCGAAGGCCGCACGATGTAGTAAGGCGAACTGAGGGGCACCGCCCCACCGGCCTGCTCCAGAGGGGCCACGGGCTCCACCGTGTGCGGCGGATTGGCCAGTCCCAGGCGGATATCTTGAAGCAAGCGAGCATCGTCCGCCGCGCCCAACCAAGCCCGATACTGAAACCGCCCCAGCAGGCCGGCCATCTCGCCGGCCACGGGCTCGGGCGTCCCCACCCGTACCGGCAAAATCCACGGGCGACCCCGGCGGTCCATCTCGTTCAAGGCGGTCTGCACCTCGTAAAGGACCATCTCGCTCCCCGCCGCGCGATCACTCAGTAGAACCACCACGGCGTCGGCGTCGCGCACCTCGCGCTCGATCGACTGGGCCCACGCCATCCCAATCGAAAGGTGACGGTCAATAAACACGCGGTGGCCGTCCCCCACCAGTTCCCGCTCCAGCGTATCAAGCAAATAGCCATCGGGCTGGGAATTGCGTTTGTACACCACCACCACGCGACGCGTGCCCGTGTTTAAGTTCACGAAACCCGCCGGGGAAGGTTCTCTAAACGCATAGACCCGCACCAGTTGACCATGCTTCACGGTGCGCTCGCCCAAGTCCGACAATCGACTGGACCACGCCTCGTAACCGCTGAGCATCGACGCCGTAATCGCGGAGACCATCACTTCCGAGCCGTCGGCCACCGACATCACGCGAAACGCCACGTCAATTCCCGCGCCATCCACGTTCGCCTTCATCGCGGCGTCCTGCCGGCGCGCCACCGGGCCGGTGTGCAGACCAATGCGTAAGGGCGCGGCCGTGCCCGGGCGCACAACCCCATCAATTTCCAGCGCGCACTGCGCGGCGCGGGCCGGATCGCCAAAGAACACCAGCGCCATGCCATCGCCCGAGTCCAGTGGAATCACCTCCGCCGCCTTCAGCGCGTCTTGGTAGGAAGGCGACGCCTGCACGGCTTCGGTCAACTCGCGACTCAAGCGCAACTTGGCTTCGATAGGCAACAACGAGGCCCCCACGCGGTCCATGGCCACTACGGTGGCAATTTCTGGTTTTACGTTCATCACTCACTCCCCCGACAAGTTGGCTCACCCCGAGCCGTGTCCCTAACCCCTGCAATCGCTACTTAACCCGTTTAACCCAACCGAACGGTCCGCAAATTCGTTCGCCCAGTAGGTCAAGAGTCACAGTGTCTACGGTTTCTAATGTTCCGAGTGAGTTTGACCACACTGCGAACGCGAAATCCCTGGCATCGGCGTTCCGCCCTTCCTGTTTGGCCAGTTCCGCCAGAGCCATCAGCGTAAAGGGGCCCTTTAGCAACATTGGCCACCGCAACTCTTTCCGGGCGGACGCCAAATTCCCGGCGCGAATCTCCGCGACGCCCACCAACCACCGATCGCCCTTGCGACCGCCAAACCGGCGGGCAAGTTGCCGAATCCCTTCCGGCAAGGCGGGGCCTCCATCCAGCAATCCATAACTAAGGATCGTGTCCGCGATGTCCGCGTCCAGTTTCGACCGGAGGGTTAACTCCGTCATCTTGTCCAGACTCGTTTGGTATGCCTCCCGCTGTCTGGTTTGTGCGTACGAAATCGCCAGGCATCGAAGCGACCGCACTTGATCGCCACTCACCGAAAGTCCGCGCTCCACCACAGTGATGGCATCGACCCAGCGGTTTTTCTGGGAGGCCAAACGGTTCCACACTACCGGCCAAGCCCCTGGGATCCGCTCGCCCGCCCTCAGGGCGGCCATTGCCACGTTTGGATCGCTCGACTGGAGCCCCCGCGTCAACCCAGTTTGAATTTCAGTTCTGTTCCACAACGCGGGAGTGACTTGTCGGGCGTAAAAATTGAACGCCGACCCATCCCGCCGGTCGAGTGCCTCGGACAATCCCAGCCCGACGCGGACGGCGGCCGGGGCGGGCACGATGCTACGCGCAAACTTACGGTCCAACGGGACCACCACCATCTTGCGTCCGAGCTGAACCGCCGCCCACCGCGCTCGCGGTAACATGACCAGACTCACTTTGTCTGTCGGCGATGCTGGCCCGGGCCACACGACCCGCAAAAGCAGTTGTGGGTCGGATTCGGAGAGCTGCCAAATGCGAAGGTCGCCGGTCTTGTCCACCGTCGCTAATCGCACCTGCGTCGGCCCATCCCCTAGGAACGCCGCCGCCGCGATCGGTTGCACTTGCGCTGGAATCGCGAGCGACTTACCGTTTGGCCGATACACTTGAAGTCGATTATTAGTACGGGAGAACACCGCCACCCACTGCCCGTCCGCCGAGGTCACAAGGCGCGTGTCTTGCGCCCAACCGGATTCCAGGGGCTTCTCCTCGGGTCGCCCGGGCTGGCCCCGCCACGCCACTAAGCACGCCCCCTCCGGGCGATCCACCACCCCGTGAAGCGAGCCGTGGTTATCCAACGCTAGGCTCGAATAGGCCGCGCCGAACCGATTATTCCGAATCCCCGCCATCAGGGGATTCCGAAGGTCCCAGCGCATCCAGTCGCCCTTCTCCAGGATCGCCCCCACCCAACGCCCGTCGGGCGAAATTGCGATCGCCTTTGGCAAGTTTGGCACCGGGAATAGATGCGCACGCTGCTTGCCCTCAGTCACGGTGATTAGTCCGTTCCGCTCGTCACTGACCCAAACTCGGGATTTGGCATCGGTGACCGGCGGGAGGTTGAGGCGTCGGACTGGAACTCGGCCCGTCTCTTGGCGCGGATCGACAGCCAAGTATTGCTTTCGGTCTTCAGCGCCAACGACCCAAGGTCCCTTCTCGTCTGCCCCAATGAGATCGCCCTGGATGTCCCGGAGGTCTAGCGGGTCCGCCAGGAAGCGGTCCCACGTGGCAACCCGGTCCCCCATTTTCGTGGCCGCGTATTGCCCATCAGCATTGAGCGAAACCGAAGTGAGGTCGGCCCCGATGCGAAGGCTGAGTTCAGTACCGGTCCAGGCGTCCCATTCCCGCAGACCACCGCCGGTCGGCACTAAGATCCTCAGACCATCCGGGGTCAGCGTGGCCGCCCCTGTCGGTTGTTCGGCCGGGTTTAACCGCCGGGGAAGGTAAATGAGCTCACCGTCTTCCAGTCGCCACCCCAACACTTGGTGCGAGAACGTCGCGTAAAGTCGCTGGCCATCCGGGGAGAGCGCAACCCCGCGTAGCCCCCCCAACCTGGTCCGGTCGGTGGCCTCATCCAAGTCAAGTTTCCAAAAAGTAGGTCCCGTTAAGGTCTGCCCCACCGAGCTAACGTTCAAGTGCTTAGCGCCGCTCCGCACGACGAGGGCTTGGCCCGGGCCTCGGACCACGAACCAGTTGTCCTCGGATTGCGTACGGCCCCCCCGCCAGGGGCTTGGCCCCGAGACTCCGGGGGGGAAGGTCTTTAGCAGGGCCAGGGCCGCTTGAGGTCCCGTCAATTCTCCGTCCGCAATCGGCTGCCCCTCGCCTACGAGGAGGTGATCCCCATCAACCTCAACGAGCGCTACCTCCTTCGGGGCCAAGCGCACTAAAATCCGATCACCCGATGCGTTCCACACCGGACGCTCCAACGTTTTTCCCTGGCTCCACACGCCCTTACGATCTCCCGCCTTCAATCGCTCCAGTCGATCAACCCGCCAAACATCCAGGGTGAGGCCGGGATTTGCCGAATCCCCCGATTGGCTAAGCAGCGCGACACGACTCCCGGTGGGATCCACCGCCATCCGCCCGGTTCCGGCCAATTTTTGCTGGAAAACCACCCGGTCCGGGTCCACCGCCTCGCGGACTCGCAGCCAAATCTCGCCCCCTTCGCCTGGTTCCTGAGACACCATCAATCGCCCACCGCCGGCCCACTCCACGGGCTCCAGCACGGGCAACTCCTGCTTCGCCTCACTCAGCCTGGCTTCCCAAAATCCCAGATCGGGACCCTGAAAGCCCCCGGGCATGGCGCGGGCGCTGGCGGCGAGTTGCCGCGCCAAGCGAGGGTTACCGTCGGCAATGGCCCCCTGAATGCCGGCCACTCGAGTGGCGTAGAGCAATTGATTTGCCGTCCGCTCGTTTTTTACCGCCCAATCGCGCTGGATCACGGCATATCGCTTGCTGTTCTCCGCGTCAAGCTGGCTTTTCTGCACGCTCCGGATCGCTTGCTTCTTTTCATTGACCGTGTCGTTGAGCCTTTGGATCGCAAGCTCAAGGTCGCGCCCATTCTTTTCCGCTATGTCCTGGGCAAATTTGGCATCACGCTTGGCGCGTTGCGCTCCTAGCTTTTCGGTGCGTTCCTTTCCCGCGGCGATTTGCGCAAGCTGGGTTTGCCTGTTTGCTTCCTGAGTCTGCTTCTCGGCTTCCCGGGTTTGCTTCTCGGCTTCGGTCTTGCTGGCGAGGGCGGCCAGCTTGCTCTGGTAGCTAGAAATGGCGAACGTTCCGACGGCCAGCACTACCGTCGCGCCGACCATTCCCGCCCGAACCGTGGCGCGACGGGCCGCGGCCCGTTGACGCTGCAACTCCGCGTCGGGCAAGTTCGCTGCGATCCAGCCGGGATGAAATACGTGGGCGTAGATACGGCAGCGCTCGGTCAGCTGGCCGCCCTTCACGCGGACCAGTCCGCTCAGGCGGAGGGCGCACGCCACCGGGTCCGTCTCATCAAACGCGGGCGAACCCCGGCGCTGGCGCACTTGGGCGTACAGATCCAGCACCGCGCAGCGATAGGGGGTTTGCTCCATCCCCACCGGCACCGCTTCCAGCACCCGGCGCGCGACATCGCGCAGGTTCGGCTCCTCCTCGCGCACGCCCGGGTCTAAGAACGTCTTGGCGACGAGTTGGTCGACGTCGCGGGCGGTCCGCACTTGGGGAGCCTCGGCCACGCGGGCCGCGAGCATTTGGGTGAGGTACGGGTGGCCTCCCGTCCAATAGCCGATGCGCTGGATCAGGCTCGTCGCCGAGGGACGATCCGCGAGGCCAGCCGTCAGGCCCATTTGCTCGGCGGGGGAGAAGTCGTCCAAGGTGATTCGGCGGCCGATATTAAAGGGCGTCACCCGGATATCGCGAATCAAGTCGCTGGGCGTCGCCACGCCGATCAGGCAGAACGCCAGTCGCCGCAAATCGGAGGCGTCACCGCGCCGGTTGTAAAGCTCTCGCAATCCCGCCAAGAATTCGTCGGTGTTAAAAGGGAGCGACCGCAAGAAGTCGATCTCGTCAATAAAGATCAGCAGCGGCGCGGGCGAGGCGGGTAGCGCAATCGACTCGATGGCGCCGCACCAGCGCTCGAGCGGCCCCCGGTCTTGGTTCGCCTTCCAGTAGTGAAAGAGGTCGGGGGTGAGTCCTAAGTCCTGCCCCACCGCGTTGAGGAGGCCGGCGTACCAGCGCTCGGGATCCAAGTTCGAGCCGTAGCGCTGAAGGTCGATCCGAACGCAGCGCGCCCCATCCTGACGAAGGATTGAGATGGCCCGCGCCATCAGCGATGACTTACCTTTCTGCCTTGAATCAAGAACCGAGGCGTAGTCACCCGCCCGAAGGGCCTCCACCAGTTGGGCGTCGGCTGCCCGAACCACGTACGACGGGGCGTCCGCCCTCACCGTCCCGCCCACGACATAGAACTGCTCTCCCATGACAATTATCATAGCGAATGGATCGGGCTCTGAGGCTCACAATCATCCTGAACTGGCACTTCGGCGGGCTAGCCGCCCCCGAAAGGAGGAGCGGGTGGCGCGGCCCACTCCCGAAAAGTACCGCCGGAAAAACGTTGAATTGGGGAGGATTTCTTGCCCTACCTGGCACTTCCACCGGTCGTTACCCCCCATAAGGATGATTTTTTCGGCTTTTTTTCCTTAATTTTCTGTCCTCATTGGCCCAGGACTTGCCATGAACAATAATCTCTGATAGAATGAACCCGGACTTAGACAAACGGGTCTTCGCCCTCAAGGCGGCGACAATGGGTTGTCTACGATTGGACTTCACATTCAGAGGTAGAGGTGGTATGAAACTTAACACGCGTTCTTTGGCCCTAGTGGTCGCGTTTGGTGCGGTAGTAACCGGCGCCAGCGCACAGTCTTATTTCTTCAAGATCGGTGGCGTAACCGTCGCCGGCGGTTCGACGATTCAAGTTGTCCCGGGAACGAGCACTGCGCTCGAAATCTGGGCTGACTTCGCGGACGTTTCGGTAGACCGTTCGGCTTCCGGCGGCGGTTTGTTCGTTGGCTTTGGCACCGCTACGGTGGCCACTGGCACCCACGGGTCGCTCGCGGCCGCTGGCCTTGCGGGCAGCAAGCTCGACGGTACGTATGGCGCGCTTAGGGCAGGTTTCCCCAAGTTGGGCGGCGGCACGATTGACCTCGGCAATCAGGGTGGCCCGTTCTACTCGGGTCTGTTCGGTACAGGCACGTCCAACCGTTGGGTTGGTCTCGGTCAGGCCGTGATCTTCCCGGCGGGGGCGACGAATCGTTTCCTCCCGAATGGTGGAATGTACAAGATTGCTGACTTTGAGTTGAAGAACACGCTCGGACAGGGCGAGTCTCAGTTCATCGGTCTGCCGACCGCCGCTCTCGCGACTTCGCGCAGCAACCTGTTCGTGTGGAACGGATCACCGTCCTACCGAACACCGGCGGGTGACTACCGAGTCAACGTCGAAGCCGTGCCTGAGCCCGGCACCATGCTGGCCCTCAGCGCCGGTATCGCGGCCCTTGCCGCTCGCCGACGCCGCAAGGCCTAAGACAAAACCCTTCACAGGTGAACGCTGTTTCGCCCGTGTCCTCTTTGGACACGGGCGAAATGGTTGATGAACCTCTGGCAAATCGGCCCCGGACCAGTTGCCCCTGCCGCTTCAGGTAAACCCAAGAACGCATGATAGCCTTTGTGTTTCCGGGCCAGGGATCCCAACGCCCTGGCATGGGTCAAGCGCTGGTCGACCACTTCCCGGCCGCGCGCGAGGTCTTTGACACCGTCGCCGAGGCGACGCAAGTCGATACCTTTGCCCTCTGTTTCCAACTCGATGACGACACCCTGCGCCAAACCGAAAACGCGCAACTTGCCCTTTTTACCGCCGGGGCCGCCGCCGCCGCCGCGCTCAAATCGGCCGCGCCCACTCTCCAAGTCGCCGCCTATGCCGGGCACAGCGTGGGGGAATACACCGCCCTCGCGGCGGCCGGGGCGATCTCCATCGCCGACGGCGCCCGCTTGGTTCGACGCCGTGGCGAACTGATGGCGAACTCCGGACACCTCCGCCCCGGCACCATGGCCGCCGTGCTGGGCTTGGCCGCCGAGACGCTGGCCGAGGTCTGCGCCGCGGTTGATCCCGAACTCGGCGTTGCCGTGATCGCCAACGACAACTGCCCCGGCCAATTGGTCATCAGCGGAGACGTCGCCGCCGTGGCCGCCGCCGGCGCTGCCGCCAGCGCGGCCGGAGCCAAGCGCGTGTTGCCCCTGAATGTGAGCGGTGCGTTCCATTCCCCCCTGATGGAGACACCGGCCCTCGCGATGGGCGAGGCCCTGCGGGCCGTCACCTGGCACGCGCCCACCGCTCCCGTCGTTGCCAACGTCACCGCCACTGCGGTCACAGAAGCTGCGCCATGGGCGAGTCTCTTAGAGCAACAGCTTCGTGCCCCGGTAAGGTGGACCGAATCAGTCGGCACGCTGCGCGGCATGGGCATTCACTATTTTGTCGAGCTCGGGACCGGTGAAGTCCTTTCTGGGCTTCTCAAGCGAATTGACCGGACGGCCGAAGCCTTGCCGGTCCAAGACCCCGAATCGCTGAACGCTGCCGTGCGCCGCCTTCAGGAAGTAGCAGCATGAACGAGTTTTCCGGACAAGTCGTCGCCCTTACGGGGGCCAGTCGCGGTATTGGCCGTGCTATCGCGCTGGCCTTTGCCCGCGAAGGTGCCACCGTCGCCTGCATCGCCAGCTCCCAGGCCAACGCCCAAGGCACGGTCGAAGCCATCCTCGCCGAAGGCGGCCAGGCCCATGCCTTCGGGGCGGACCTCGGCGACGCCGCCGCCACCGAGGCCCTGTGGAAGTCCATCGTCGAACGGGCCGGCGAGCCCAGCATCTTGGTCAATAACGCCGGCCTCACCCGAGATGGGTTGATCATGCGGATGAAGGACGAGGATTGGGACCGCGTGATGGATGTGAATTTGAAGGGCGCTTTCTTGATGATCCGCGCCGCCACACGCCCGATGATGAAGGCCCGCACCGGCCGCATCATCAATGTCTCCAGTATTGTGGGACAGGGGGGGGCAGCGGGACAGGCTAACTACGCAGCGAGTAAGGCCGGGCTGATTGGCCTGACGAAGAGCGTGGCTAAGGAACTTGGCGCGCGCGGCATTACCTGCAATGCCGTCGCCCCGGGCTTTATTGAGACCGACATGACCAAGGATTTGCCCGAATCTTTTCGACAGCGCGTGATCGAATCGGCGCCGTTGGGACGGCTTGGTGTGCCTGAAGATATCGCCCACGCTGTCGTGTTTTTGGCCAGCAACCGGGCGGCGTACATTACCGGTCAAGTCCTGACCGTCGATGGCGGCCTCACCGTCTAATTCTTGTAACTAGGCCTTTTACTGCCTGGCCGCCTGAGTTTTCAGATCACTTATACCTCACTGAAAGCGACCATGCTCACCACCCGATGCCTCATTTTGCCGGGTCATCTCAGGTCAAACGCTTTCAGAACAATGGCAAACTCGTTATGATCCTTGGAATCCGTAGAGCGTGTTTCACCGCAAAAACCGCGATTTGACGGCGAAATATTTGACGTATTGTCCTCTTTTTTCGTTCCCATGCCAACTGGCGCGAAGGCGGCACCGTACATTGCGGTAGGATAAGCGTTAAGAACACGTTGTTGTCGCCGGGATGTAGCGATTCGATGATGACGGGGCTAGATCCGCGTAGCCGTTGAGAACGTGTTGCGAATCGATAGCGCTCAGTTATTCGTCTCAATCACTCAGTAGGTAACAGATCATGTCAGTACTCACCGCATACCGGCGTTACGCACCTTTCAAGGCTGATCAGCTTGTTGATGCAGCCAACACGATCCTCAGTAGTGTCGAAGCGCACGGCGTGACCAAGCGCACACTCCGTTTCTACACCGCTCAGGAAGTCGTCCCCCCCCCGATGGGCTCGCCCAAGTTCGCACGCTATGACTACGGGCACCTTTTGGCCCTTTTATCGGCCCGAGCGTTGCAGGACCGAGGCAAGAAGCTCGACCAGATTCGACGCGAAGTTGAGGACATCCGACGCGGCGAGTTTGCCCGTTTGGAGAGTGTCGTCGAAAACTGGCTTGCGCAGAGCCGAATGCCTCCGCCCTACTCGGTCACGGAGACTTCTCCCAGCTACACTTCGGAAAAGCTCCCGGAATCCATCCGGCTCGGTGCCAGCGTTCGCCGCATCGCCCTCACCCCGTACGCCACCTTGGAAATCTCGGAGCAAGCCGAGCTAAAGGGTGAACTTGAAGCGATTGTGGACGTCGTCAAGGGCCTGCTGGCCGACTACGGCAAGTAACTCATCCGCCTTGCCCAACGCCAACACGCGGCGGTCTCTCCTATCGAGAGGCCGCCGCGTGTTGCTTTGAGTGATTGACAAGACGAACCCCTGCCAGAAGGAGTCGCGGCGGTCATTTAGCCCGCCGAAGAGGTCCGCGTAAACCCGGGTACCCGGTGAATAAGAAAGGGGGTTGGGGCGGGTAATGGGTCTTGAACCCACGACCTCCTGAGCCACAGTCAGGCGCTCTAACCCCTGAGCTATACCCGCCACGCGAACCCCAATAGGATACCCGAAGCCCCCGCCTCGCCGACAGCGGGTAAAACCTCTGCGTGATCCTCGAGCCGGCAACCGACCCTGACGCGGCACCCGGAGTGCCGATCGCGTTGGCCCTCGGTGCCAACCTCGGAAATCCACTGGCCCAACTGCGCTCCGCCCTCGTGGCCCTTCGCGCCGAGGTTGCCGACCTACGGGTGAGTCATCCCTACCGGTCCGCCCCGATGTACACCGCGAACCAACCCGAGTTTCTGAATGCCGTGGCGATGGGGCGCACCCAACTGGGGCCGGCCGCGCTCTTGGCGTTCCTTAAGCGCATCGAATTCGAACTCGGACGCATGCCCGGGCCGCGTAACGGTCCCCGGCAAATTGACCTCGACGTGCTGACTTACGGGGTCCTGATCTATCGCCGAACGGTCCCCAACGCCGAAGCCCTCATCATCCCGCACCCCCGACTGGCCGAACGCCGGTTCGTACTGGACCCATGGGCCGAGCTTGCCCCCGAAACCGTTATCCCCGGGCAGGGCTCGCTGAACGACCTACGCCAAAACCCCGTCCTTGCGTTACAGGACCTCCGAAGACTCGATGACGCGCTTCTCGTACCAGGGCACTGACCAAAAGGGCCAACCCGTTGATGGCACCATTGACGCCCATGACGCCAACGGCGCGATTCAGCGCTTGGCGGGTCGCGGTGTGCGAATCTCCCGTCTCCAGCGCCAACTCCCCGAGCCACCGGCCTCGCGCACTGCGCCCAAAACCGGCTCTGAACCCGTGAGAACTTTGCCCCGGCCCGCCGCCGTGACCCCCGGTCCGGCGGCGACCGTGATCCGGGTCCGCCGGGTCTCGCGGCGCGATCAAGCCATCGCCCTCTTCTCGCTCGCCAGCCTCTTGCGCTCGGGCCAGAACCCGGTCAACGCGCTCGATGAACTCGCCAAGGTCACCCAGAACCCCGGCCTGGCCGCCGCGTTACTCAGTGCCGGCGAGGCCGCTCAAGCGGGACTCCCGATCAGCGACGCGCTCCGCTGCTATCCCGATGCCCTTCACGATTCCGCCGTCGGGCTCATCGCCGCGGGTGAAAAAGGGGGCTTTCTGCCCGATGCCGTCCAGACCGCCGCGCAGCAAGCCCAAGACACCGATAAACTCGCCCGCGGTTTCTGGTGGGCAAAACTCCTCGTTCTCAACAGCGTCCTGCTCATTCCTGGCCTCTACTTTGCCGGTCAGTCCCTCCTGAGCATTTGGGATCAGTTCGATCCCGACGCCGGCGGGAATCCTAGCGCCAAGCCTGTGGCGGCCGTTTCCGCTGGTTTCTTAGATCAGTTCCTGTGGCGAGGTCTCCCGGTCATCGCGCTCGTGCTATTCCTCACCTGGGTCGTGCGCCTCTGGTGGATGGCCCCCGCTCAGCGGAAAACGCGCGACCGGGTGGGCTTGCGCTGGCCGCACTTTGGGCAACGCGCCCGGTTCGAGAACCTCTCGGTGTTCACATGGTCGCTTGCGCGCCTCAGCGCCGCCGGCATTGCCCCGGCTGACGCGTGGCGCATGGCCACCGACACCGCCCCCAATATCGAAGTGCGCCGCATTTTGCTGGATATGGGCGTGCGTATGCGCGAGGGGACCAAGCTCAGCCAGGCCACCCAGGACCCCCGACTGTTCCCGCCCGCGTACGGGCCGATGCTGCTGGCCGCCGAGACCACGGGCGACGTCACCGGCGCTTTGGACCAGCTGGCGCAGATCCAGCGCGGGGATATGGAATCTGCCGAACAGGTCGCTCGCTTCCGTGGCGGACGCTGGGGTTGCGCGCTACTCCTCGCCACCACGGGCATCGGCATCGCGATCTTCTACCACGCGTGGATGGTGGAACTCCCGGCGCGGGTCTTGCAGGGTTTCGAACCCTAGACCCGCGCCGGTCCCAACGGTCATTTAGGATTCCAGCAGAATCGTCAGAATCTCAAATGGCTTGAAGTCCAACCGCACCAGTCCATCGTGCACTTCCAGCTCGCGGATGGGCGTCTCGTTAAGGTCGGCCAGCCAGGCCCGCCGAATCCCTCGCGCGCAGCTGAGGTTCGCCATTCCTCGGGTGTTGTGGGCCTCATAGATGCGGGCCACGATGCGGGAGTCATCCTCCGCCTTTTTCACCGCTTCCACCACCAGATGGCGCGTATCTACCGCCACGAACGGCGGTAGTTCCGTCGCCTCGCCCGGCGTGGGCGTCAAGCGCGCCGTGCGCACGCCCGCGTTCAGCATGTACGCGCTGGCCACTACATCAGCGTGCTGCAACTGATCGTAATGCGGCAGCAGCACGTACGAGAACCGGTGAACGCCCATGTCGCAGGTGGGATCGGGCGCCTTCGGCGAACGCAACAAGCTCAGCCGCATGACGTTGCCTCGTATGTCATAGCCATACTTACCGTCGTTCAGTAACGAGATACCGTGGCCTCCCTCGCTCAAGTCCGCCCACTTTTGTGCGCAGACCTCGAACTTGGCCATGTCCCAACTCGTGTTCGCGTGGGTTGGGCGCTCGACGTGACCAAACTGAATTTCGTATGTCGCCCGGGCGCTGTTCACATTGACGGGGAACGCGACCTTCAGGAATCGGTGCGATTCGCGCCAATCCACCCAGGTATCAAACCGGATGCCGGGCGTAGGCCCGAGGCTGATGCGCTGGCGGATGACACTGCCATTTCCAAAGTGCTTCTCGATCTCGGCGGCCACACGTACCGGGCCGCGTTCCACGATCTCAAACCGCTCGCTGCGGATGAGGTTCTCGGCCGTTTCAAACGCGAAAGGATCGACATCCCACGCATCCCAGAAGTTCGGCAGGTCCTCGTGGATCTGGAACAGGTTGCCCACTCGACCGGGCTCGATGAACTCCATCGGCTGATCGTCCAGCGTGCTAATGCTGGAGATGTTGCCATGCGGATCGAACCGCACCGCCAGTTCGCCGTTCTCGATGCGGCGAGGCCCGGCCTTCATACGGTACCGAATGTTCGCGGCCTGATCGCTCAGGTCCGCCACGGCCACGGTACCCAGACACTCCGTCGGCGCGGGGAACACCAGCATCGTCTCGCCAAATTGCTCCACCAATTGCACGGGGTACCGCTCGCCGTTGCACGCTAGGCTCGCGGGCACTTCCGCTTCGTCCCACGGCAGGGTGGCTTGGCCCGCTACCGTGGCATTGCTAAACAGCGCAATCGGGCGGACGTGCTTGCCCGTGTCCAGCTTATGGCCAATGGCCCGCAGGCTTTCGTTCACCAACTCGGTGCCTTCCGCCAGGATCTTGGCGTAGTCCAGCGCGCTGTCCTCGTAGACGTCTGTCACCGAGGAGCCCGGAATGATGTCGTGGAATTGGTTCAGCAGCACCAACTTCCAGAGCTCTTCCAGCTTGGCGCTTGGGTAGCTGCGCGGGAAGTCTTCCACCATGCACGCCAGCAGTTCTGCGTCGCGCAGCAGGAACTCGCTCTCGCGGTTCCCTTTCTTGTTCGCGGCTTGGCTAGTGTAGGTGCCCCGGTGGAACTCCAGGTAGAGCTCGCCTGACCACGTGCACAGGTCCTTGCTCTTGGCGTAGGCTTCGCGGAAGAAGTCCACGGCGTGTTGTCGGGTCTGAATCTCCGGCAATTCGGGGGCTTGGCGCGCACGCCGGAGCAGCTCGATGTGCAGTTCGGTTGGGCCGCCACCACCATCGCCGTGGCCATACACGTACATCGATTGGTCCGAGCGTCCCTTATCGCGGAAGTTTCGAACGCTTTTGAGAATCTCTTCGGGATCGCATTGCGCGTTGTAGGTGTCGGCCGGCGGGAAGTGCGTCCACACCGAAGTCCCGTCGATCCCTTGCCACCAGAACGTGTGGTGGGGGAACTTGTTCAGCTGGTTCCAGCTGATCTTCTGCGTCAAGAAGTACTTAATGCCGAACTTCTGCAGAATCTGCGGAAGGGCCGCCGAGTAACCAAACACGTCCGGCAACCACATGTCATCCGTGGTGTAGCCCAGCTTTTCTTGAAAGTAGCGCCGCCCGTAGAGGAACTGACGGATCAGCGATTCGGACCCCGTTAGGTTGCAGTCGGCCTCAACCCACATGCTGCCCACGGGCTCCCACTGCCCGGATTTTACGGAGTCTTTCACCCGGTTAAAAAGGGCGGGATACTCCTGCTCGAGCCACTCGTACTGGCTGGCCTGAGAGTGAACGAACACGTACTCCGGGTAGCGCGCCATCTGGTACAGCTGAGTCGCCGTCGTGTGCGCCATTTTGAGGTGCGTGGTGCGCAGCGGCCATAGCCAAGCGGTGTCCAGGTGCGCGTGGCCCACTGCCGTCAGGGTGTGCTTCGTCTCTCCGCCCAAGGTCGCGGCGGCATCACGCAGAATCTTGCGGCACTTCAGCACGGACTCGGGCGAGTCGCTGCGGAACGTGTTACACACGTCGTTCAGCGCGCGCAGCATCGTCTCGAAAGCCGGTTCATCGTCGCGAACTCCCTTCAGGAAGCTCCGCCAAAACACAAAGTCGTACGTCAGGGCCTTGATGTCTGTGTCGACCACCACGAGCGTGGCTTCCTTCACCGTCTCAAAATCCTTGCCGCGTGGCGGGACTTTGCCCGAAACCACGATGTGATCGCCCATCGCGTAGGCCTGGATCGCAAGGTCAATTGCTTCCCCGCCCTGGGCCGAGTCGATCAGTCGGCACTCGGCGTGCGGGTTATCGATGCCCCTCGACGGCGAGTTATTCTCCCACCACGTGCGCTCGCTCCCAAGTTCGGCCAGGAGGGCAACCTCGTGCCCGGCCCACTCCGCCGGCACGGTTCCGGTTAGTCGGAACCAGTAGACCGTGTAGGCACGGCCGTACTTAAAACCGGGTTCCACGGTCCGCCACGGCCCTTCGGCACGGGCCGACCGCTCGTCGGCGTGAGGGACGTCGCAAAACTCAATGGTGAGCGGAAGGCGGTGCGGGTAGAGTCGGTCCTCCAGGTAGGAGGCAACGAACCCATCAAGTCGACGTAGTGTTATATCGCGGTGCTTCTGCATGGCAGGACCCTGGCGACCGAAGTTTACGCGATCCACCTGATACTTGCTTGCCCCTCGCCCACGATCGACCGAATAACGTCCGCCGATCGTTCGCAGAACGTTCATAAGGTTGGATGGCGCACAATTCATGTATAACACGTGGATGGATGATGCAGCCTGGCGGAGCGCTTGGGGCCAACGCTACCGGCATCAAGGGGCCACGGCCGGGTGGCGTCGGGTGGCTCACGTCATCCGTACGACCCGTGACCCCGACGCCTTCCTCGCTGAGCTCCGGCAGACCGGGCTGCGCGACGAAGCCGAGCGGTGGGAAGTCATTATTAACCAGCCATTATCGCCAGAATTTAACACTGATTCTTGGCTATTTCCTGAGGATGCCGCTTACCCGCCAAGCTGGGAGGATCGGCTGGGCGACGCAGCTCCGCCGAGTGTGCAGACAAGCGGCCCGGTACCCGCTCTGGCATGGCTGGGCATCGTGGGCGTGCGGGAAGCCAGCGATGCGGATCAGGCATGGGCGTTCCGCTTGGGCGAGGCCGCCGTTCGACTTGGCTACGGAGTGATCTCGGGCGGGGCCAGGGGCGTCGACCGGGCCGCGGTGGCCGGCGCGCTGGAGGCCGGTGGCAACGCCCTGGAATTATTGGCCACGGGTCTGCCCGGAATCGGGTCTCATCCCCCCGAATTGGTCCGAGCCTCCGCACTTCCTCATGGCGCAGAATTCACCACCGCGATGGCGTGGCGACGCAACGCCTGGATCTACGGGGCGGCCGAAGCGGTGGTGGTGGTGAGGGCCCAAATGGGCCGGGGCGGTAGTTGGGGCGCGGCGCGCGACGGGCTCCGTCGGCACTGGGCGCCACTCATCGTGCGCGGCGATCCCGATGACGATGCCTCGCGGGCCATCGCGGCGCAAGGCGCGGTTCCACTCGCCGACGCCGAAGGCCTTGCCGGGGCGATCGAGGAATCGAAACGCCGGTTCAACCTCCGCGCGCCGGGGACCTTATTTTCCCTTCCCCGCAGTTAAGCCCTTAGCGACAACCGGTCGGGGGAGGCGGGGGCGGGCCGATGCGCGTCTCGAACGCCAAGGTCGGAATGTACGTGGTCTCCAAAGGGTTGATCGTCGGCAACGGGGCGGAGCAGCCCGCGATGTTCGCGGCGTACACCTCACCCAAGTAGTAGAAGTTACTGTAATACAGACCGGCGAGGGACGCGGAGGTGACCGTGACCCGACTCGCGGTGACCGGCACGGCGATATCATAGATGCCGTTAGCGGCGGTGGTGCCTTGCGCCAGGACGTTTCCGTACGCATCGTAAACCTGAACGACAACGCCCGCGATGGGTGCCAAATCGCTGTACCCTTGCACGAGGCCTTGGATTCGCGTACCCCCGGGCGGTGGGGTAATGCCCCCGCCGGCCCCACCGCCGCCGCACGCGGCGAGTAATCCCAGCATCAAGGCACTGATCAAGAACGAGAGGAATCTGAGGGAAAGGCGTTTCATAAGGGGACATTCTCCGGGGTCACGGCGTCGGACTGAAACCAGTCTGGTACCAGAGTTGAAAAATCATACTGCGTTCGCCGGGTTTCATCCACCGCTACGCACAAGACGCGAGCATCGGCTTCGGCGAACTCCACCAGGACTTGGCGGCACAAACCGCACGGGGCCGCGCCATCCGGCGTGACCACTACCAAAGCGTGCCACTTGCGCCCCCCGGCGGTCACCATCGCCACGATCGCCGCGCGCTCGGCGCAGACGGTCGCACCATAGCTGGCGTTCTCCGCGTTTACTCCCAAAAACGTGCGACCCGTGGCATCGAGCACAGCCGCGCCGACCACGTACCGGCTGTAGGGGGCGTAGGCGTGGGCTCGAACGTCGGTGGCCGCGGCCACCAGTCCATCCCAATCCGGAGTTTGGTTCATGAGAAATCGACGATCGTGACGCCCTGCCCCCCTTCATCGGCCTCGCCATCGCGGAAAGACTCTACCCCGGCGTGCTTTCGGAGTCGCTCCTGGACCACCCGGCGCAAAACCCCTTCGCCCTTGCCGTGCACAATCCGCACCCGGTCGAGGCCCGCCAGCAACGCGTCGTCCAGAAACTTGTCCAGCGATTCGGACGCGTCTTCCACTCGGAAGTTACGCAATTGAAGCTCGGCACTGATGGTGGTCATCTTTTGCAACCCCAGATTCGGTCGGGCGGTGGCCCGGGGCGCTCCGGAAGTCGCGTAAGGGTTGACATTGGGCGGAGGCCCGGGAGCTTTCGGGACTCCGCCGACCCGTTGCAATTCGCTCAGCTTTACCGTCATGCGCAGCGGTCCCATTTGCACCACGGCTTGGCCGTTCCTCGGTGGCTCCAGAATCACCCCCGACTGCCCGTGCTGACGCAAGCGCACCGCATCGCCTTTGGCCAGGGGCACCTCGGCCTCGGCACGGCGGGGGTCTCGCCCCCGAAAGTCTTGGGTGAATTGACCGCCGACGTCTTGGAGCTCTTTCAGCCGTTTTCGAGCGCGCTCCATGCCCGCATCGCTGCGATCCTTCTTCAGCTGGTCAAAGATCTCGGCCGATTCCATCCGAATTTGGCGCAGGGCCTCTTCCAGCGTATCGGCGGCCCGGCGACGGGCATCGCGCCGGGCCGTCTCGGCTTCCGCCAACCGGGTTTCGGCTTCCTTCTCCACCTGGCGCACCCTCGCCGCCAGCCGATCCGCTTCGGATTGGGCGCGAGAGGCTTGTTTCTGCAACGTCTCCAACCGCTCCAGCATCCGGGCGACGTCTTGCTGCTCGAGCCCGGCGTCCTGCCGCGCTAGCTCCACCACGTCCGCCGGCAAGCCGCACCGCTCGGCAATGCGCAGCGCGTGGCTGGCCCCAGGCGTACCCGAGAGCAATCGGTACGTGGGCCGCAAACTCTTGAGGTCAAACTCCATCGAGGCGTTGCTCACCCGGGCCGTGTTGGTGGCAAATACCTTCAACTCGCCGTAGTGCGTGCTGGCGAGGATGCGCGCCCCCCCGGCCTGCAACCGCGTCAGCACGGCCTTCGCCAGCGCCGACCCCTCGGCAGGATCAGTACCCGCGCCCAACTCGTCGAACAGGATCAGCGCTCCCGGCTGGAGCCCTTGGAACGCGGCGGCGATGTTGCGGATGTGCCCGCTGAAGGTGGAGAGGGACTGTTCCAGGCTCTGCTCATCGCCAATATCCGCCCAAATTTGGGTGAACGGCCCCAGCCGGAAGTGCCGACACGGGGGCATTAGCCCCGCCTGAGCCATCGCGATGAACAGGCCCACGGTCTTGATCGCCACGGTCTTGCCGCCCGTGTTGGGGCCGGTAATCAGCACCGTATCGTCGGCGTATCCCAACTCCAGCGTGAGGGGCACGGCAATCGCCGCGTCCAACAGAGGGTGCCGGCCGACCTCGATTCGAAACCTTGCCTTGCCGTCGGGCTCGGGCAAGGAACCCTCGGTGGCATGACCGTGCCGCGCCTTGGCCAACGCCAAGTCCACCTCGGCCGCCCGCTGTACGCCCCGGGCAATGGCCTCGCCGTCCGCCCCGACCCGCTCGCTTAGCTCCTGCAGGATGCGCGAAATTTCGGCGCGCTCCGCCGCCTCGGCCTCGCGCAGCGAGTTGCCTAACTGCAGCACGTCCTCCGGCTCGATAAACACGGTCTGCCCCGAGGCGCTGGTGTCGTGAACCACGCCGCGAATCTTGCCCTTGTGCTCGGCGCGGAGGGGGACCACGTAGCGCCCGTCGCGCTGGGTGACCACGGCATCGCTCAGATAGTCTCGGTACTTACCCGTGGTGTAGCTGTGAATGCGCTCGGTGAGCCGTGCCGCCACGCTAACTTTCGCGCGTCGGAGCCGCGCCAGCTCTGTACTCGCCGAGTCAAGTACCTCGCCGTCGGCTTCCACTGAGCTCAAAATGCGTTGCTCGGTGCGCGAAGCCTCCGGCAACATCGACGCGCGCTCCCACAGTCCGGGGCATAACTCTTCCAATGCGCGAAAGAACTGCACCACCGACCGAAAAACGCTGAGGGTGAGACCCACCCGGTAGAGCGTGACCGCGTCGAGGACGGCCCCCCGCGACGCCGCCCGGGCGGACGCACGGACATCCGCGATGCCCCGGAGGCTAGGCACCCGCGCCTGGCTCAGGGCCGTATCGGCCTCTCGGGTCAGGGCCAAGTCGGCCCAAACGGCCTCAGAATCCCACGCCGGTAGCAAGCCCTGGGCCATCTCGGCCCCGGCCTCCGTCTCGCAGTGCGGCACGACTTGCGCCAGCACCCGATCGAATTCCAAGATTCGCAGCGCGTGGGTCATCAAACCTCTTAGATTGTAGTCGTTCTTGGGCTGGTCCACGGGGGTATTCGCTAAGACAATGAGGGTGCATACCGCGCGAACCGGCATGTAGACTTGAAACCATGGAACGGCGCGCGATGGGGCATACCGGCATGAGAGTTTCACCCTTGGGATTTGGGGGGGCCGAAATTGGCTACGGCGACGTGGCTCAGGCTGACGTCGATCGAATCGTGGGAACGGCCATCGACGCCGGAATCAACGTATTCGACACCGCCGAGTGCTATCGCGAGAGCGAGGCCAAACTCGGCCTTGCCCTTCGAGGCCGCCGCGACGACATCTTTCTCTTTACCAAGTGCGGTCATGGATTTGTGGGGGGACCGGCCGAACCCGACTGGAGCCCCGATCTGTTGCCCGCTAGCATCGACCACAGCCTGCAGGCCCTGCAAACCGACGCGGTCGACCTGCTGCAGTTGCACACCTGCACCCAGGAACTGCTGGCTCAGGGCGACGTGATCCGCGTGGTGGAAGACGCCCGCACCCAGGGCAAGGCCCGGTGCATTGGCTACAGCGGGGACGGCGAGACCGCCGCCTTTGCCGCCCAGTTGGGGGTTTTCGACTCCCTGCAAACTTCGATTAGCGTGGCCGATCAGCAGGTGCTAGACCTGGCATTGCCCATTGCGCGATTGCATCGGCTGGGCGTGGTGGCCAAGCGGCCGGTGGCCAACACGGCGTGGCTACGCGCCGACTTGCCCGAGGACGCCTACGCGCGGCCCTACTTCGACCGCCTTCAGTCGCTCGGGTTTGATTGGTTGGCGGGGGATCCGGCCGAGTCGGTGGCCATTGCCCTTCGGTTTACGGTGTTCCAACCCGGCGTATCCGTGGCGATCGCGGGAATCTCGCGCCCGGAGCGCATCGCGGCCAACGTGGCGGCCGTCGAACGCGGTCCCTTGCCTGATGAGTTGGTCGAGGCGATCCAAGCCCGCTGGCGCGAGGTCGCCACCCCGGATTGGGTGGGACTCGGCTAGTTCCGTAGTCGCGCCCAACTCTAGTCGCACCGAGGATAGGCCCCTAGGTGCGGGATTCTTCATTATGGCAACAATCGACGCCGTGGCTTGGCCCTTCCTGGCCAAGCTACCCGACTGGCTTTACGTTGAGACTCACCAAAACTGCCGCCAGGCCTGGGGGCCTGGCGGACCGGGCTAAGCACGGCGGAGCCGTACGCTCCAAACGGCCCGGGGGAGCCGTGCGCTACGTACTGCGGCGGAGCATTGCGCTCCCGCCGAGTCGTCGAGCCGTGCGCTTTTATAAGCGGAGGACATAACCCCTTACACCCCGCTTCGGCTAACGTACGTCGAGGAGGGTGGGCGAGGGGCAGGGGCCGGTCTCGACCACCAAAATCGAGCTGACACCACCGCGAACCGCGAACCGCCCGGTAATCCGCATCCAGAGTGGGGCGCACGCCGCACTCAATTCGTCCAACAAACGGTTCGCCACCCCTTCGTAGTAGATCCCCTCGTTCCGGAACGAGTAGTAGTACAGCTTCAGCGATTTCAGCTCGATGCACGTGGCATCGGGAATGTAGTCCAGCTCAATCGTGGCGAAATCTGGCTGGCCCGTTTTGGGGCAAACGCTGGTGAATTCGGGGCAGACGTGCTGAATGCGGTAGTCGCGCCCGGGACGGGGATTGGGAAACGTCTCGATCGACGCCATAGACCTCTAGGGTACCCGCGCGGCTATGCCTTCTCCCGATTCAGATGATCAGCCCGCTTCGTCCGGGTATGTTCACCGCATGGTCGCGCCTGAACCGATCGTCGTCGGGAAGTCCGAAGAGTTCGTCTCGCTGTTGCCTCAATTCGGCAATCGTCACGGGTTGATTGCCGGAGCCACCGGCACGGGCAAAACGGTCACGCTCCAGCGCCTCGCCGAGGGGTTCTCGCGAATCGGCGTGCCCGTGCTCATGGCCGACATCAAGGGCGACCTCTCGGGCCTGTGCCAAGACGGCAGCACCAACAAGCCGCACTTTGCCGCTCGCGCCCAGCAGTTGGGCCTACCCTACAATCCCACCGCTTTCCCGGTCACGTTCTGGGACCTATTCGGTCGGCAAGGGCACCCCATCCGCGCCACCGTCTCCGAGATGGGCCCGGTGCTGTTGGCCCGGTTGCTGGACCTCAACGACACTCAAGAAGGCGTCCTCAACATCACGTTCCGCGTGGCCGATGACAACGGCCTGCTCCTGCTGGACCTGAAGGACTTGCGCGCGATGCTCGCCTTTGTCAGCGAGCAGGCCAAAACGCTGACCGCTGAGTACGGCAACGTCTCGGCCGCCAGCGTGGGCGCGATCCAGCGTTCGTTGCTGACGCTGGAAGAACAGGGGGGTAGCCACTTCTTTGGCGAACCCGCCCTGGAGCTGGAGGACCTGATGCAGCTTGGCCCGGACGGGCGCGGCATGATCAACATCCTAGCCGCCGATGAGCTCATGCGCAGTCCGCGACTGTACGCCACGTTCCTGCTGTGGTTACTGAGCGAGCTCTTCGAAGAATTGCCCGAGGTGGGCGACCTAGACCGACCTAAGCTGGTGTTCTTCTTTGATGAAGCCCACTTGTTGTTCAACGATGCCCCGAAGGCCCTTACCGAGAAAGTGGAGCAAGTGGTGCGCCTAATCCGCTCGAAGGGCGTCGGCGTGTACTTCGTCACCCAAAACCCTATCGATATCCCGGATACCGTCCTCGGGCAATTGGGGAACCGAGTGCAGCACGCGCTTCGCGCGTTCAGCCCGCGTGAACAGCGGGCGGTACGATCGGCCGCCGAGACCTTTCGCCCGAACCCCAGCGTGAACGTGGAGAGCGCGATTACAGAACTCGCGGTGGGTGAAGCCCTCGTTTCGATGCTGGAGGCCAAGGGCACCCCGATGATGGTTCAACGCGCCTTGATTGCCGCACCCGAGTCTCTGGTGGGCGTGGCTCCGGCGGAAGCCCGCGATCGCTTCATCCTGGCCTCGCCGATGGGCGAGAAATACGGCCAACTTTTGGATCGTGAATCCGCTTACGAGGTCCTACGGGGGCAGATGCACCGTAAGGCGGAACAAGAGTCTGCCGCGGTGCAAGCGGCCATCGAGGCCAAGGAGGCCGCCGCTGCCGTCAAACAGGCCGCGCGGCAACAACGGGAATGGGAGCGCGAACAGACCCGGACTGAGCGCGCCGAACGCGCGTCGCGTCCTCGAGCACGGCAATCCGACACGGTGTTTGAGGCCATGGCCAAGAGCACGATGCGCAGCGCGGGCTCACAACTCGGGCGCCAACTGGTGCGGGGCGTTCTGGGCTCGTTCTTGCGTGGGTTCTAGGGGCCTCGGTCCTGGGCGCTATCGCAAAAAGAACCCCGATCAAAGTCGTCTACTGACGATGATTGCCATCAGTCTGTTGGCTACGCTCGGGCCAGCGACCAGGTGCGCTTCACCTCCCCCCCTAATCGTGGGGGAAATACTCAGGTTTAGCCACGAATCAAGGCATCTCACTTGCCAGATACCAGTATTTATGCGATTACTCGCGAATTCACTTGGCAATTGGCGCAACTCCGTTGTAAGGTGACTCCACGCTCTGGTTGGCACCGTGGCCAGCTGGGCGCTTGTTTGGAGGAAAGACTTATGAAAGTTTATGTGATTGCGGCTCTGGCGGCCGTTAGTGTGTCTTCGTACGCGAGTGTGACGTTCTTCAATGGTGCCTTGACCCAGAACGATCCCACATGGACTCGACCGGTTCAGAGCGGTAGCGGCCTGTCCAGCGTGGGCGTCGGCGTGTTCTACGATGTAAAGCCGTTCTTCGTGACGCTCAACGGCACGTACACCTTCGAGAGCTTCTCTTCGGCCGATGACAACTTCATCTTCATCTACAAGGATGCGTTTAGTGCTGCGACTCCGCTGGTGAACTACGTGGCCGCTAACGATGACTATACAGGTGCCTTCACCTACCTTGGGGCTTCGGGCGCTACATTCCAGAAGTCTAAGATTGGGGTCGGCGCGGGGTCTATCGCCCTCACGGCGGGGACTCAGTACTACGCGCTCAACACAACGTTTGGGCCGAACGAGGTATTCAACTACGAGAACGCCATCGGCGGAACGGGCGACGTACGGCTCGGCGTCGTGCCGGAGCCGGCGACGATGCTCGCCCTCGGCGCCGGTCTTGCCGGCCTAGTCGCCCGACGTCGCCGCAAGGCCTAAGTCGCCGCGATAAAGCCTCGAATTGGGGGTCGCCAGTAAACTGGCGACCCCCAATTCGTCAAAGCTTCTTCAACGAAGTTAGCGGCGCTTGGGGCCAGCATCCCGAATGGTGAGCTCCAGCCGCTTCTCCAGGGCGAGGATCAAATCCCGGAGTTCGCGGTTCGCCGGGCCGCGCACGGCGGCGGCTTCGATGGCTTCCCGTAACCGAACCTCCACCTGATGGAGCTGCGCGCGAAGGTCGTGAACTTCCAGCCGGAGGTCCTCCACTTCAGCGACGGAGGCAACGGGCACCGGGGCGACCGAGAACGAGAAAACCCCCGTCGGGGTCTCGTCTGACGCCGGGACCGCCTCGTCGACCGCCACCGCCGGATGGATTACCGTGGGAGCCTCGGCCACCGCGCGGACGTCGGTAAGGCGCACAGAGTAGCGTGGACCGTCGGCCGTAGAGTCCAGTTGGGCCGGGCAGCGCCCGGTCTTGATCCATCCCAAAACCGTTCGCGGGCTCAGGCCAAGGGCTTCGGCGGCTTCTCGCGGCGTCATAAACGCAGTCTATCCCGCGCGCGGGCCAAATGCCCTGCCTCGCGGCACGTTGGGGGCTGGTCGAGTTGGCGCAGGCGTTCGGGCCGACTAGACCAAGTTCCCCGGCCGATCCAAATCGGCTCATTCCACTTTGCGCGCCACCGGGTCAGGAGCCATGCGTTCCAATCGGTGCGACCTAGGCCGTGCGCTGGGCAACGGCGGAACCACAGCGGAAGGCCCTTCGGTACACTAGCCGCTATCCCCATGGCGAACATGGCTGCTTCTCGTGCCGACCGACCCGACCTTCGGCGCACGGCGGTTTTAGTGCTGGTTGCCATGTGCCTGTTGTGGGGACTCGGTTTCCCCGTCTCGCGCGCACTCATGCTGGCCCTCGGCGAGCGCCTTCCCACCGCCTCGCCGTGGATGGTCGCTTCGGTTGGCGTTGGGCTGCGCTTCCTGGTCGCGATGGTCGTCCTGGGACTGTGGCGGGGACGAAGGCTGGCGGGTTTCCGGCCCCGAGAAGCCGAGCAAGCCGGGATCCTTGGGGTCTCCGTTGGGTTCGCCGTGATCCTGCAGGTGATGGGACTCGCCACCATTGATGCTTCGGCCAGCGCGTTCCTCACCCAGCTCTATGCGGTCATCGTCCCGGTTTGGGTCGCGCTTCGGCTTCGCCGTTGGCCGGGACTGGCCACCACCGGCGCGGTGATCTTTGCCCTGGTGGGGGCCAGCGTTCTGGCCGGCGTTCGGGTGGGTTCGTTCCATTTGGGTTTGGGCGAGACCCTCACCATCGCCAGTGCATTCCTGATCTCCATCCAAGTGCTTTGGCTCGGCCGCGCGCGCTACGCCAAGAACGACCCCTTCCGCATGAGTTTTCTGATGTACGGCGTTGTTGCGGTCATTGGCTTGGCCGCCGCCGCATTCCCCGGCGGGTCGGCGGTCTTTGGGGCCTACGTGTTGAACCCGGTTGTCCTGACACTAACGGTCGGCATGGGCATCTTCTCCACCGTCATCACGTTCACGATGATGAATATCTGGCAACCAGTCATCACCCCGGTCGAGGCGGGCATGCTGTACACCTCCGAGCCGATTTTCGCTGCCGCCGCCGCGTTCTTCCTTCCCGCCGGACTCAGCGCTTGGACCGGGGTGCCGTACCCAAACGAAGCGCCGTCGTGGAACCTGGTTTACGGCGGAATCTGCGTCCTCGCCGCGAACTTCTTGGTCCAGATCGACACCCGGCGCCCACTTGACGAGTAACCTTCGCCCGTGTTCATCACCCTAGAAGGCCCGGAAGGGGCCGGGAAGTCAACATTGCGTCCCCCCCTGGCCGCCCGTTTGCGCGCCGAGGGCCACGAGGTGGTGGAGACGCGCGAGCCCGGCTCGGGCGGACTTGGCGCCGGCATTCGTCACCTGCTGCTGAACGGGGAAGCGATGACCCCCACCGCCGAACTCTTTCTGTTCCTCGCCGACCGCGCGCAGCATGTTGCCGACATCATTCGGCCCGCGCTGAACCGGGGGGCTTGGGTGCTGTGCGATCGCCATGCGGACAGCACCGTGGTGTACCAAGGCCACGCCCGGGGGCTGGACGTATCCCTCATGCGCCAACTCAACGCGGTGGCCACCGAGGGGCTGCGGCCGAACCTAATCCTGCTGTTGGACCTTGATCCCGCCATTGGGCTGGCCCGCCAAGATGCCGCGCGTCGCGATCGGCTGGATGCCGAGCCGCTCACGTTTCACCAACGCGTCCGGCAGGGATTCCTGACCGAAGCCCGACGCGAACCGAAGCGCTGGTCCGTGTTGGATGCCAGCGCCTCGACCGATTCCGTGTTGGCGGCCGCCCTCGCGGCCATCCACGGCGTCAACGAATAGTTAGGCGGCTTTGGCCGTCACCGTGGCAATCTTGGCTCGCAGGTTTCGCGGGACGATCTCGTCGGCTTCGATGAGCACGATGAGTCGGTCACCGTCTTTTCCGATGCCCAGCACAAAGTCATCGTTCGTGTCGAACAGCTCCGGACTCTGTTCTACTTCCGATTCGTCCAGCGTCACAATGCCATCCACGCCGTCCACCCGGAACGCGCATCGCCCGGCGGACGTTTGAAGCACGACAAAGTTCGCCGAGTCGGGCTGCGTCTCAAGTTCAAATCGAGCCCGAAGGTCAATTGCGGGTACGGTCTCGCCTCGGAGATCAAAGATCCCGAGGAACATCTTGGGCGTCTTGGGCAACCGGGTCACGGTCTGGTCGGGCAGAATCCGTTCGACCCGCTCAATCGGCACCCCAAACAGCTCTTCGCCTAACTTAAAAACGACATACTTAGTTTCAGCCATGTTAGTATCCCCCGGACCACTACGGAGCGGCCCGTTAAGCTCTTGCCATCCTAGGGCTTGGGCCTCCTTAGGTAAGGGTACGGTGTTCGGTGGAGCCTGCCGATTCCGGTGGGATATTCCGATGGATAGGCCAAGAATGATCCAACGCGTAGGAGTCCGTTCATGATTTTAACGTCCGTGGCCTGCCTGGCCCTCGAGGCGTCCGGGACCACAACCCCGGCCCAGATCTATGCCCGCATCGAGCGGTTCGGGCGGGAGACCCCCCAAGTGGGGGTCACGTTGCGGTCCCAAGTGCGAGGCGCTCCTGTTGGCATTGGTACTTTCGTGTGGGCCAGCCCCAATCGCCAACGATATTCCATGCGGGCCGGCTTCAGTGACTATACGTTCGTTCAAAACGGCAATCGGGCCATCGAGTTTGAGGCACGATCCAAGAACTATTTTGAGTTTGGCGTGAGTAACCGCCTCGTAACTCCCTTCGCCCGCGTTGACGAGACCCCGGCGTACGGCTACCCAGATGTCATCGTCCCGGGCTCCGTGGCGCAAGGGCGCATCATCAGCCCCAAAACGCGCTACCTTGGCTCCAGCACAGTCCAAGGCGTGCGGGTGGATGAGATTGAAACGATCGAAGAAGCCCCGGGCTCGCGGGCCGTCATGAATCTCTGGGCCGATGATCGGGGTCGCATCCGGAGGTATCGGTGGCGAACCGATGGGCCAAACGGCTCGATGGAAATCACGTTCGACGTCACCGAGTGGACGGATAAACCGGCGATTTCTGCTACCACGTTCGATACGCGGCCGCCTCTGGTTTACACCCCGTTTGAACTCCCGTTCCTGCCTGAGCCGATCGAGCCCGGTCTCCCCGTGGCTTGGCGGGGCACCCTCACCGATTTAACCAGCCAACGCCCGGTCCCCGCCACGCAGTTGCTGGCGAAGGATCGGCCGACGATCATCATCTTAACTGAACCCGCGTGCGTGGTAAGCCAACGCGCCCGGGTTTTCTTGGGGCAAGTGTTGGACTTGGGCAAACGGCGCAACGCACGATGCTGGCGGATAAGTTTGGGCAATACGTCCCCCGCCACCGGATCGGCGGACCTATGGGACCAGACCGAGGCGGTGGAACGCGCCATTGGCGTCCCTGGAACCCCCCTCATTATGCTCTTCGGGCGGGACGGGCGGCTGATCCGGGCCTGGCTGGGCGATCCGCCGGAGTCTCGCGATCGGGTACTCGACGAGATCTCCCGAAGTTTCCCACCCCGGTAAATCCTCCGGCCTAGCCAAACATGACGGGTAGACTTCTAGCCTAGACTAGCGTCGCCAGCGGGCCTTTGCGCCTGAATGTCCGACGCCTACCGGAGGTCCCCCTTGAACAGTTTTGGCGCGAAGGACACCCTTACCGTTAACGGCAAGCCGTACACGTACTACCGACTCCCTGCTCTGGCCGATCACGGCCTAAATCTTAGGGCGCTCCCCTTTTCGCTTCGCATCTTGCTGGAAAACCTGGTGCGGCACGAGGACGGAGTGAACGTGACCGCCGACGTCATTCGCGCCTTGGCCAATTGGAACCCGAAGGCCGAGCCGGACCAGGAAATCAGTTTCGTTCCCGCCCGCGTGTTGCTGCAGGACTTCACCGGCGTGCCATGCGTGGTGGACCTTGCCAGCATGCGCGATGCCATGGCCGCATTGGGCGGTGACCCGAACAAGATCAATCCCCTCCAGCCAGTGGAACTGGTGATCGACCACTCGGTCCAGGTGGATGCCTACGGTTCCGACGCGGCTCTCCAAATCAACCGCGACCTGGAATACGACCGCAACCGGGAGCGCTACGAGTTCCTGAGATGGGGCCAGCAGGCGTTCTCGAATTTCCGCGTGGTGCCGCCGAATACCGGCATCGTGCACCAGGTCAACCTCGAATACCTGGCCCGCGTGGTGATGGTGAACGAGTCGGACGTCGCTTATCCCGATACCCTGGTGGGCACCGACAGCCACACCACCATGATCAACGGGCTGGGCGTGCTGGGCTGGGGCGTGGGCGGCATCGAGGCCGAGGCCGCCATGTTGGGCCAGCCCGTCTCGATGCTCATCCCGCAGGTCGTGGGATTCCGACTCTCCGGTAAGGTCCGCGAGGGCGTGACCGCCACCGACCTCGTCTTGACCGTGACCGAGATGCTACGCAAGCACGGCGTTGTGGGCAAGTTTGTGGAGTTCTATGGTCCCGGGTTGGCCGAACTCCCGCTGGCCGACCGCGCGACGATTGCGAACATGGCTCCCGAGTACGGGGCGACCTGCGGCATCTTCCCCGTGGACGCCGCGACCTTGCAATACCTTGAAGTCAGCGGTCGATCGGCCGAGCAGATCGCACTGGTTGAGGCGTACTACCGGGCTCAGGGCCTCTACCATGATGAAGAGACCCCTGCGGCCGAGTACACCTCGACCGTTGAGCTGAACCTAGACGACGTGGTACCGAGTGTGGCCGGCCCCAAGCGACCGCAAGACCGGTGGCCCCTTGGCCAGACGGGCGAGTCGTTCTACCGCACCTTCCCGGAGTTGCGACCGGCACGCAGCGGGGGAGGCACGGCGACCCGCACCGTCGCCAGTGCTCAGCAACTTACCCACGGCTCGGTGGTCATCGCCGCCATCACCAGCTGCACCAACACCAGCAACCCATACGTGATGATCGCGGCGGGCTTGGTAGCTCGCAAGGCCGTGGCCCTCGGGATCCAACCCAAGCCGTGGGTCAAAACTTCGCTGGCCCCGGGCAGCAAAGTCGTGACCGAGTACCTCGAAGCGAGCGGCCTGCTGGCCGACCTGGACCAGATCGGCTTTAACGTCGTGGGCTACGGCTGCACGACGTGCATTGGCAACTCAGGCCCGCTGCCTGAAGCCGTGAGCCAAGTGGTTCAGGATGGCAACCTCACCGTGGCCAGCGTCCTGAGCGGTAACCGCAACTTTGAGGGCCGCGTGAACGCCGAGGTGAAGGCGAACTACCTGATGTCGCCGCCCCTGGTTGTCGCGTTCGCCCTCGCGGGCAGCATCGAACTGGATCTCACCACGGAACCGCTGGGTTTCGGATCTAACGGGCAGCCGGTGTTCCTGCGCGACGTATGGCCGACCCAGCAAGAGGTGGCCGACACGGTCGCCGCGTGCATCAAGCGCGAGATGTTCCTGAGCACCTATGCGGGCGTCTTTGATGGCGACGACAAGTGGCAATCCATCGCCGTAACCCCCGGCGATCGCTTCAATTGGGACGAGGCCAGCACCTACGTGCGCCGTGGCCCGTACTTCGACGGTATGGAATTGACGCCTCCCGCCATCGTGCCCGAGCCAAACGGCCTGAAGTGCCTGGCAATTTTGGGCGATAGCATCACCACCGACCACATCTCGCCCGCCGGCAACATCAAGGCCACCGGCCCCGCTGGTGCCTACTTGGTGGCGCACGGCGTGCGACCGCACCTTTTCAACAGCTACGGCGCGCGCCGGGGCAACCACGAAGTGATGGTGCGCGGCACGTTTGCGAACATCCGCCTCAAGAATCAGCTGGCGCCGGGCACCGAGGGCGGCGTGACGACTTACCTCCCAACCGGTGAGGTGATCTCTATCTTCGACGCCGCCGCGCTGTATCAGGCCAACGGTCACGGCTGCATCATCCTGGCGGGCAAGGAGTACGGTAGCGGATCTAGCCGCGACTGGGCCGCAAAGGGGCCCATGCTGCAGGGCGTCAAGGTCGTTATCGCCGAGAGCTTTGAGCGGATCCACCGCTCGAACTTGGTGGGCATGGGTATGTTGCCGCTCCAGTACTTGCCGGGCGAATCGACGGCGTCCCTCGGCCTCACCGGGCACGAGGAGTTTAGCGTGGTTGGCCTCAGCGAAGCGATTCGCGACAAGTTTGCCCACGGGAAGAAACTCGAAGTCCGGGCCGTTGATGATCAGGGGCATGTGAAGTCTTTCCGGGCCACGGTACGCATCGACACCCCGCAGGAGATCGAGTACTACCGCAACGGCGGCATTCTGCAATACGTGCTGCGTCAGTTGCTGAAGTCGTAACCGCGCGAGCGGCCCCAATCACGCCCACGACCCTCCCAGAAATTTCCGGGAGGGCCGTGGTGCGGTCCCCGCTTCGTCGCGGGGGACGATGACTAGAACTTTAGGACGTAGCTGACCGACCAGGTCGATCGCGAAGACTTCGCCGAACCGGCCTCGCCCAAGAACACCGGGGAGGTGGACTTGTCGGAGCGGAACTCGACGCGCGCCAGCGCGAGGGGGTTCACGTTGTAGCTCAACGTCGCGGTCAAGCTACCCAGCGTTTGGTCGGTACCCGTCCGCAAGCCATGGGTGTCGTGCACCGTCTCGGCCCGGCCGGCAAGGCTGAACTTCTCGTTGATAATGTACTTGGCGTAACCGGCGAAGCCGTACCAAGTACCACCCGGAGTGGCCACGCCGCCCACGGTCTGGCCCTTGGCCGAAGCGTAGTCAGCATTCACGGCAAACTTCAGCTTGCTGCTCGCGTTGTACACGAGGATTCCATCGACCAGGTTCACCGTCCACTGGCCCGGGCCCTGCGCGATGCCGCCGAAGCTGTTCGAGTTGCGGATCCCGGGCATCACGCGACCTTCACGGCCTCCGTAGTAGTTGAGCGACAGGCTCGCGTTCTTGATCGGGTTCAGCGAAACGGACGCGCCGTAGCTCTTGTCCTGGTTGCTATCGGCAACTTCGTTCCAACCCAGCACGCCGTAGAGACCCACCGTCGCACCGCCGACCGCCTTCGTAGCGCGGAAGCCGGTGTGGTAAGCAGGCTGAGCCGTATAGAATAAGATTCCTCGGCTATAGTTATCGTTATCCGCGCTGGTGTGGCCCTCGTAGCCAATCCAACTCATGAACTTACCGAAGTCCACGGTCAACGGCGAGTTGCCTCCACTGTTGTAGGTGAGGTAGCCCTGCCACAGCGTTTGCGTGCGCCGGCCGCCATTGGGGTCGGCCGCGTGCAACAGTTGCGTGGCATCGCCCGCGGAAAACTGCAAAACAATGCCCACCGGCAAACCCTTTCCGGCGGTTCGCTCCACCGACAGCAACGCGTTCGCGGCGGTCAGCTTTGTGTTACGGACGTCGTACTGTCGGTAGGAAATCGTGTTATTCGCCCCGATCTTACGGGTGTCACGCCCGTAGTAGATGTCGAAGAAACCGGAATACTTCCAGGTTCCCGCATCTTCCGCGTGGGCCCCGCCCAACGCCACCAGCGCCAAGCCAGCAACCTGACTCAACCGAACAACGCCTCTTAACTCAAAACTCAGCATATCTAATACCCTCCGTGGCCCCCGAATCGAGTAGACCTTGCCCATATCGCATCCTTGCGAAGGGAGTGCCGCCCACGCCGTCACCGATGACGAACGCATTCCGCTACTAGGTTTGGGGCCGATTGGGACGAACCTTAGCCTAGGAATGCTGGCATTATAACGGAACTCGGCCGTTTTGCCAAGCGTCCCTAACCGACGATTACTCGCCCCGCAAGTGAAACAGCCAGAGTTTTTTCGGTTAAGGCCTTGTCAAAACAAGAAAGGTTCTTTATAATCCATTATCCGCAACGGCGCGGGCCGATCCCATATTCCTGCGGAGGTTGACTTGTCATTAGCTTGTTCAACTGGCCCGGCGCCGACTGGTGGCGCAAGGCCTGTTCATGCGTGTTGTTCGGGAGCACTTGGGGCTCCTACGTGCCGTCACCGGCACCTTGATTCTTTTTCGGGTGGTTGTAGGCGATGATTCGTCTCGATCGCCTCGTGACCACGCGCACCGGTCGCGCCCTTGGCATTGCCTGGGTTCTGCTCACCGTCGGCGTCCTCTTCACCCAAGGACTGGCTCGGGCTCAGTCCGAGGCTCCTCCTGCCCCGGTGGCCGAGGCCGCCGCCGCGCCTCCGGCCGCAACGCCGGATCCGATTGGCGGAGAGATCGGCAAGACCGGTGCCTATAACAACTCCGGCCTGACCACGTTCAGCGCGGACGAAGTGCAAGCCCTGCGCGACGCCGGTGACCAACCGGCCACCAAGGCTGATATCGCCAAAACCCTCGACGCTATCGGCCAAAGCGCGACCGCCCTGAACTTTGTGTGGGTGCTGTTTAGCGGCTTCCTCGTGATGTTCATGCAGGCCGGATTTGCAATGGTAGAGACGGGTTTCTGCCGCGCCAAACACGCCGCCCACGTGATCATGACCAACTTCATGGTCTATCCCATCGGCATGTTGGGCTTCTGGATCTGCGGCTTTGCGATTATGTTTGGCAGCGTCGCCGCCACCAAAATCGGCGGGCCGTTTGCCCTCGCTTCGCTTCCCGTCCTAGATGGTAAACCCCTGGAACTTTTCCCTGGGTTTAGCATTGCGGGCACCAAGGGCTTCTTCCTCAACTCGTCGGTGTATGACACCGGCATCTACGCGTTCTTCCTCTTCCAGATGGTGTTCATGGACACCACCGTGACCATCCCCACCGGGGCGATGGCGGAAAGGTGGAGGTTCAGCGCGTTCATCGTCTACGGATTCTTCGTCTCGATGCTGGTGTATCCGGTGTACGGACACATGGTGTGGGGCGGCGGCGGTCTGGCCATGCTGGGCCAAAACTTTAATCTCGGTCACGGGGCCGTCGACTTCGCTGGCTCCAGCGTGGTTCACGCCGTGGGCGGCTTCCTGGCCCTTGCGGGCACCCTTGCCTTAGGCCCCCGGCTGGGCAAATACACCAAAGACGGGAAGGCCAACGCGTTGCCCGGTCACCATATCCCGATGGCGCTCATTGGGACGTTCATCCTCGCCTTCGGCTGGTTCGGCTTTAACGCCGGATCCATGCTAGGCGCAGCGGGCGGAAACCTTCGCATTGGCGTAGTCGCCGTCAACACGATGTTGGCTTCGGCAGGCGGAGCGATGGCCGCTTGCCTGCTGATGAAGCAACGGTTCGGTAAGTACGATCCGTCAATGTGTGCGAACGGCTTTCTAGCCGGATTGGTCGCCATCACCGCCCCGTGTGCCTTTGTCAACGCCACTAGCTCCGTCATCATCGGCTTCATCGCCGGCCTTCTGGTGGTGACATCGATCTTTTTCTGGGAGAAGAAGCGAATTGACGATCCTGTCGGTGCCATCAGCGTCCACGGCGTGTGCGGCATCTTTGGCATGCTCAGCGTGGGACTGTTCGCCGACGGTTCCTACGGAGCGGGCTGGAACGGCGTGGGGGCCAGCGAGTACCTCGGCGTCGCGGGCAAGGGCGTGACGGGCCTGTTTTACGGCGACTCGTCGCAGCTCATTGCTCAAGCCGTCGCCGCCACGGTGTGCATCGCCTGGGCGTTCGGCCTTGGTGCGGCCTTCTTTGGTCTGCAAAAGCGTGTCATGCGCATTCGGCCGACAGAAGAGGAAGAGCTGGAGGGTCTGGACGTTCCCGAAATGGGCGTCGAGGCCTACCCGGCGTTCCAGCAGCTCGAACCGCGAGGGCTCCACCGGTCCTAAGGGGCCGCTAAGCCAATGGTCACGGACAGCGGAAGTCTGTTTCTCGCACTCGCGGCGATCCTCGCCGCCGCCAAACTCGGCGGCGAGGTGTGCGAGCGCGTACTCAAGACGCCCGCGGTCATCGGCGAGATTCTGCTGGGAATGGTGTTGGGCAAGAGCATCCTAGGCGTGGTAGACCCCACCTTGCCCCCGCTGGAGGCGATCGCGTCCATCGGAGCTGTGCTCTTGCTCTTTGAGGTCGGCCTCGAGAGCGACTTGGGAGAGATGGCCCGCGTTGGCGTGACGGCCCTGCTGGTCACGCTCGTGGGGGTGGTGGTGCCCTTCGCCCTCGGCTGGGGTACCGGAGTCCTTCTGGGCTTACCGTCACTGGCGACGGTGTTCATTGGGGCCACCCTCACGGCGACCAGCATCGGCATTACGGCGCGGGTCTTCGGTGACCTCAAGGTCCTCTCCAGCCGCGCGGCTCAGGTGGTGCTAGGCGCGGCCGTGATGGATGATGTTATCGGACTCATCATCCTCGCGACGGTGACCGCGATGGCCACCACGGGTTCGGTGTCGCCCGCCGACATCGTTCGCCTCAGCGCGCTGGCGCTGGCCTTCCTGGTTGGCTCCCTCGCGCTGGGCACACTCCTCGCGCCGCGCATCCTCACGCTCATGCGGCAGATGCACTCGCGGGCGGCGGTCTCGGTGGCCGCCGTCGCCTTGGCCTTTCTGTTTGCCGGCTTGGCCGGGCTGTTTGGTCTGGCGCCCATCATCGGCGCGTTTGCCGCCGGCTTAGTGCTGGCCCGGGCCGAAACTAAGGCGCATATCGAGCCTAAAGTGAAAAGCCTGGCTGACGTCTTCGTACCGACCTTCTTCGTGTTGGTCGGCGCGCAGATTGACGTGACTCAGTTCAACCCGACGACTCCCGGCGGGCAACACAACCTGCTGATCGGGGGCGTGCTCAGCGTCGTGGCGATCGTGGGCAAGGTCGTCAGCGGCCTCGCCTACGATGGGTCCTGGCGCGAGCGGGCCATCGTTGGGGTAGGCATGATTCCCCGGGGCGAAGTCGGGTTGATCTTTGCCAGCATCGGGCTCTCGCTCAAGGTGTTCGACGCGTCGTTGTACGCCGCCGTCCTCATGGTGGTCGTGGTCACCACGCTCATCACGCCCCCCATCCTCGCCCGCATTGTCACTCCCCGGACGATGGAGCCCGTCCCGTCCCCCGTCCCGTCGGCCGGCTAGGTTCGCCCGCCGTCCCCTGCATCCCTAAGGAACGTAATATTCATGGTTAAGATCGAAGCAATCATCCGCCCCCAAAAACTGGAGTCCGTGCAAGACGCGTTGACTGACCTGGGTGTCGACGGCCTCACCGCCATCGAAGTCAAAGGCAGTGGCAAGCAAAAGGGTAGCGCCCACACGTACCGAGGCTCGCAGTACACGCTCAACCTCACTCCCAAGATCAAGCTGGAAGTGGTGGTGGCGGCAGCCCAAGTCGAGGCGGTCACGAATGCCATTCGCGACGCGGCCGCGACCGGGGAGGTGGGCGACGGGAAGATTTTTATCTACCCGTTATCCGACGCAATGCGAATCCGCACGGGTGAACGCGGCGATGCGGCCATCAGTTGAAGTAAAACTAGAGGGAGAGGGTGCGTCCCCCACAAGGCACCCAAGGAGATATTAGAAAAGATGCCCTACGTCGTCACCGACCCTTGCATAGGCGTGAAGGATAAAGCCTGTATGACCGTTTGCCCCGTGGATTGCATCTACGAAGGCGACGATATGGTTTACATCCATCCGGATGAGTGCATCGACTGCGGTCTGTGCGAGCCCGAGTGCCCGGTCACCGCGATCTTCGTGGATACCGATGTGCCCGCGACGGCACGCGAGTACATCGCCAAGAATCGCGAGATGGCCGACAAGCTGAAAAAGTAAGGGATCCAAGCCCCAACGCCCGGGAAACCGACGGAAGAAGCCCCGGCTTCTTCCGTCGGTTTCTTTCTATACGGACCGTTCGGGTAAACCCCATGGGTGCCGGACGACACTACCCCAACCCCCGCTTCCCTCACGCCGGACGCCCTCACCGAGGTGCAGGACCAGTTCGTGCTGGAATGGGGCCGGATGAGCTCTAGCTGGGGCATCAACCGCACCATGGCGCAGATCCACGCGCTCTTGATCGCCACTGGTCGGCCGATGAGTATGGACGAGATCATCGAGCGCTTGGGCATCAGCCGGGGCAATGCTAGCATGAGTCTGCGCGACCTGATGGAGTGGGGCGTCGTCCAGCGGTTTCGACGGCCGGGCGATCGCAAGGATATCTACCAGTGCGATACCGACCCGTGGCACATCGTGGCCCGCGTGGTCCGCGAGCGCAAGCGCCGAGAGCTAGACCCCACCGGTACCGCCCTGCGCGAGTGTATCGCCCGCTTGCCCACGGACTCGACGGATCCGGATACCGGGGAGTTCCGACATCGCCTTACCGCGCTCCTCGGCATTTTCGACCTAATCGACCTAGTCTATGAGCAGGTTTTCAAGACTGACGAAAGCCTGCGCGATGCGGTGCGACCCTTCACCCCACCGAGCACGAACCCAAGTCCTTAGGGGCCTCGATGCATGAATTTTCCTAGGTTGTGGCCGACCCACTTTGTGGGTAACGTGAGTTCGTGCCCACCAAAACGCCGGTAACGTCTCCTTCGGTTCCCCGAGTGCCTCGCGCCCTCCGGGTCCCGGTGCTACCGGTGCGAGACAACGTCCACTTCCCGCGCATCATCAGCACCCTGCTGGTCGGCCGCGAAATCTCGGTGCGAGCGCTCCAGCAGGCCATGCGCGCCGACCGTCAGGTCATCGTTCTGGGCCAACGTGATGTTACGGTCGACGAACCCGCCGCTAGCGACCTGTTCCGTATCGGCACCCTCAGCGAGGTGATGCAAGTACTCCCAATGCCCGACGGCAGTATGCGCGTCGTGCTACGGGGACTTGCCCGGGTTGAGGTCCAGCGCCTCACCCTGCGCGGCGGTTATTTTAAGGCCGAAGTGGGCCCGGTCGTAGAGTCTGAATTTGAAGAGCCGGAAGCCGAAGCCCTTCGCCGCGAAGCCGTTCAGGCCTTTCAACAGATTGCCGCGCTGGGTAAGCACATGCCCCCCGAGGCCGTGGATGCCCTTGCGGGGGTGGACCAGTGCGGGCACCTGGCCGACCTGGTCACCAACCACCTTAACCTTCGCCCGTTCGTCAAGCAAGACATTTTGGAGGAATTAGACGGACGGCGACGCCTGGAAAAGGTCGTCCAGCTCCTCGTCAGCGAGCAACAGATGCTTGAGTTGCAGTCGGACCTGCGGAACCGCGTGGAACGCGAACTGGGCAACACCCAACGCGAGTACTTCTTGCGCGAGCAGCTCCGGGTGATTCAACAGGAACTGAGCGGCCGCGAGGAACTCAGCCCGGAAGGCGAACTCCTCCGCGCCAAAATCATGGCCTGCGGTATGCCCGAGGAAACCGCCGAGAAGGCGATGCAAGAGCTGCGCCGCCTGGAACGCGCCCCCAGCTCTTCGCCCGAAGGCATGGTGATTCGCACCTACATCGACTGGATGGTCGCCCTGCCCTGGCAAACCCTTAGCGAAGACCGACTGGACGTGCGGGACGCCGCCAAAGTGCTGGATTGCGACCACTTTGGACTCGATCGCGTGAAGGACCGTATCCTAGATTTCCTGGCGGTGCGCCAACTCAGCGCGACGTTGCGTGGTCCTATCTTGTGCTTCGTTGGCCCTCCCGGCGTGGGCAAAACGAGTCTTGGACGTAGCATCGCTGAAGCCCTCGGTCGGCGATTCGTGCGGATTAGCCTGGGCGGTGTGCGCGACGAGGCCGAGATTCGGGGTCACCGGCGCACCTACATTGGCTCGATGCCGGGCCGCATCATTCAGGGCGTCAAGAACTGCGGCACCCGCAACCCGGTCTTCATGCTCGACGAGATCGACAAGATGGGCGTAGACTTCCGTGGCGACCCCACTAGCGCCCTGCTGGAAGCCCTGGACCCCGAGCAGAACGACCACTTTAGCGATCACTACATCGAGTCGCCGTTCGACCTCAGCGGGGTCATGTTCATCATGACCGCCAACCTAATCGAGAACGTCCCGGCCCCCCTGCGTGACCGAATGGAGATCATCCGGTTCCCCAGTTACACCGAAGCCGAGAAGCTCCGCATCGCGCGTAATTACTTAGTGCCGCGCAAACTCACCGAGCACGGACTGGTGCCCTCCCAGCTCCGCATCTCGGATATGGCCTTGGAGCAGCTCATTCGGGTGTACACCCGGGAAGCCGGCGTCCGGTCCCTTGAGCGCGAGATTGCTACCTTCTGCCGTAAAGCCGCCCGTCGGATCGCGGAGTGCAAGGCCAAACAAGTTACGGTTACCCATAAGAATCTTGAAGTTTTCCTCGGCAAGCCGCGCTATCGGTACGGGTTGCGCGGCGATACCGACGAGGTTGGCGCGGCCACCGGGATGGTCTTTACGGAATTTGGGGGAGACATCCTCACCATCGAGGCCAGCCTGATGCCCGCCCTGGGTGATCAGCCCCAAGTACGCATGACCGGTAGCCTGGGCGAAGTGATGCAGGAATCCGCTCTGGCGGCCGTGACCTACGTGCGCACGCACCAGTCATCACTCAATCCCGATCGTTCGTTTCGTTGCGATGTGCACGTGCACGTGCCCGAAGGGGCCGTGCCGAAAGACGGCCCCAGCGCGGGGGTAACCATTGCCACCGCCTTGGCCTCAGCGTTCACCGGTCGAGCCGTGCGCCGCGATGTGGCCATGACCGGCGAGATCACCCTACGCGGCAAGATTTTGCCGGTTGGCGGTGTACGCGAGAAAGCACTGGCGGCGCACCGCGCAGGCATCCTCCACGTGGTCCTGCCCGAGGAGAACATGAAGGACCTGGACGAGCTGCCCGATTCGGCCCACCGCGACATGCAGTTCCACGCGGTTCGGCACATCGACGAAGTCTTCGCCTTAGCCCTGGCCCCTGCCGTCGAACCGATCACCGCGCCGACTTAGTCGCCAAGCAATCTGCCCTAGATGGCCGCGCTCACCTCCACCCAAGAACGGAGCGCACGGCTCCGCCGTGCTTAACCCGGTCCCCAGGCCTCCAAGGCCTGCCGTCGGGGTTCTGCGGTGTAGCAATCCGAGAAACTTGGCCGGGAGGGCCAGGCCCCACTACGCGTGCGCCGCGCCGGCGCGAATCGCCCGCTTCCACTTCGCCCATCCCACAAACGCCAGGATCAGAAGAATGCCATACAGCCCGGTGGTCACCCACAGCCGTTGCAATGGGTACAGGTAAAACACGCAGGCCGCATCGACCACCACCCAGACTATCCAGTTCTCGATGTACTTGCGGGTCAGCAGGTACTGCCCCACCACACTCGCGACCGTCGTGCCCGCGTCCGCGTACGCCTTTAGGCTATTCGGGTCATCAGGGGTCAGCAGGCGCGGCAACAGCGCGGTGCCGACCACCGTCACCAGAATGCACGCCACGTTCCCCACCGCGCTCTGGCGGCGGATCGGCAGGTCGTCGTTTTGCGTCGGTCCGCCCCTTAGCCAGTGCCACCACCCCACCACCAGCATCGGCAGGTAGCAAAACACCTGCAGCCCGGCATTGAACGGGAGTTGGTAGTGCCAAAACACCCACGCGTACAGCAACACCGAGACTATCGCGACCGGGAAATAGCTGAGGACCGCCCGCATGCACAGCCAAACGCTGACCAGCGTCACCCCCGCCGCCACCCACTCCACGGGGCCTAGCTCACTCAGCAAGCGCGAGAGATCCAACTACGCAGCCACCGTCAGCATGCGCTCCAGCGCTACCCGCGCGGGAATGGCGATGCGGTCCGGCACGCGAATTTCGTTCATCACTTCCCCGGCCACCAATCGCTCCAGCACCCAGCACAAGAAGCTCGGGTGGATTCGGTACATCGTGCTGCACGGGCAAATCTGAGGGTCCAAGCACCGGATGGTTCGGTCCGGCAGTTCGTTGGCGAGCCGGCGCACCAGGTTGATCTCGGTGCCCACCGCCCAGGCCGTGCCCGGCTCTGAGGCTTGGACCGCCCGAATAATGGCTTCCGTCGAACCTGAGTCATCGGCGGCCTGGACCACCTCGAGCGGGCATTCGGGGTGGACGATTACGCGCACGGCCGGGTTTGCCGCGCGAGCTTCTTCAATCTGCGCCACCGTAAAGCGTTGGTGCACGCTGCAGTGGCCCTTCCACAGGATAAACCGTGCCTGGGCCAGGGCCTCGGGCGTGTTTCCGCCCAGGGGTTGGAAGGGGTCCCACACCACCATCTCGGTAGTGGGGTCAAACCCGAGTCGCGCTCCGCTGTTGCGCCCCAGATGCTGGTCGGGGAAGAACAGCACACGGTGCCCCTGCCGGAGCGCCCACTGCACGGCGGCGGGGGCGTTGGTGCTGGTGCACACGGTGCCGCCGTGCTCACCCACGAAGGCTTTCAGGTTCGCCGCCGAGTTGATGTAGGTCACGGGCACAATGGCGTCGGGGTTCGGCGAACCGCCGGGGTTCGCCTCAATTTCGCCAAAGAAACTGGTGAGCTGCCGCCAGCACGCCTTCACTTGGAACTGGTTGGCCATGTCGGCCATGCTGCATCCGGCGGCCAAGTTGGGGAGGATCACCGTTTTGGAACTCGGCGTCAGGATGTCCGCGCTCTCGGCCATAAAATGAACGCCGCAGAACACGATGAATTCCGCCTCGGGGCACCGGTTGGCGTCTTGGGCGAGCTTATAGCTGTCGCCCCGGAAGTCGGCATGGACGATGATTTCGTCGCGCTGGTAGTGATGGCCCAGAATCACTAACCGCGCGCCGAGCGTTTTACGAGCCGCCTGAATGCGTTCGTAAACCACGGCGGGATCCAGGTCCTGGTACGCCTCCGGAAGGGGCACTTGAGTCATTACAATTCCGCTTCGGGACGGGCGACGGTGCCGATCCCTATCCATTCTACGGTACCCGCGCGCGGCCTGGTTCGGGGAACCGGAGTATGCTCGGGGCGATGGCTCAAGTCTTGCAGACGTTTGGGCCGGCGGCTTGGGAGAACTGCCGGGTGGAGTGGTCCGAGACGGGACCCGTTTTGGAGCCAGTTTCAGAGCCCTTCTCGGGTTACCTGATCCCGGGCTTCGTCGACGTTCATATCCACGGTGGCTTTGGCGTGGATTTTATGTCGGCCACGCGCGAGGACCTGGACCACTGGCTCATTCGCCTGCGCGCGGCCGGCTATGAGGCCCTGCTCCCCACCACCGTCACGGCGTCTCCGGAGGCCGTCCTCGCCGCCGTGGAGCGGCTGCCGGACGACCCCATGATTCAAGGGTTTCACCTGGAAGGGCCGTTCATCAGCCCGAAATTTCCCGGAGCTCAGCCCCCAGAATTCATCTTGGACCCGCCGCTGGCGCCCGGACCGTGGGACGCGGTGCTGGATCATCCCCACCTGCGCTACATCACTCTGGCTCCCGAACGGCCCCACGCGCTGGAATTGATCCTGCGTCTACAACGCCGCGGCGTGGTGGTTAGCATGGGTCACACCGACGCCACCTTCGAAGAAGCCCGGCGCGGCTTCGAGTTTGGGGCGACCCACACGACCCACACCTATAACGCGATGCGCGGCCTTCACCACCGCGAGGCAGGCACCGTGGGTTATGCCTTGGTGAACCCAGCGCTCAACACCGAACTCATCTACGACCGGATTCATGTCTGCCCAGACGCGGCGCGCGTGCTGATCAACGCCAAACCCATCGAAGCGCTCATCGGCATCAGTGACGCCACGATGGTGGCGGGGACTCCCCCCAATCGGCGCGCCACCATGTGGGGCCTCGACGTAACCGTAGGGCGAGGTGAGGTCCGATTGGTGGAGAACAACGCCCTTGCCGGCAGTGCGGTGACGCTCGACGAGGTTTTTCGAAACTTGGCTACCGACTTTGGCCCCCAGATCGCCGTTTACGCGTGCTGCCTGAATCCCCGCCGAATCCTGGGCATGGTTGGCGCGCCCCGCGTGTGGCTGGAACTCGATCGCGACTTCCGCCTGGTGCGGCGGCGCGAGATCGCGCCATAATGCAAGTCTGCGTTTCACCACGCGGGTTCCGCACCGGCGCGGATCGTATGAATCTTTTTTTTCTGGGGAGAACCAGACGGTTCCCCATCGCACGGCCTGCTTATGTCACTGGTCAGTCGTCTCAAACGTCTCCTCGTCGGTAAACCCATCGCGACGAAGCACGCTCACAACGAGCGTCTTCCCAAGCGCTTTGCCCTTCCGGTCTTTGCCTCCGACGCACTATCTTCCATTGCGTATGCATCGGAAGAAATCATGCTGGTACTGGCCACCGTCAGCGTGGGCTTATTAAGCTATACCTTCAATATCTCCATCGCCATTTGTGCGTTGATCGGCTTGGTGGCAATCAGCTATTACCAAACGATTCATGCCTACCCTCAGGGCGGCGGTTCTTACATTGTCTCTAAGACAAATCTTGGCCCATTTGCCGGAAAGGTGGCGGGCGCATCGTTGCTCATCGACTATATCCTCACCGTCGCCGTTTCGGTGAGTTCGGGGGTGCTTGCCATTATCTCACTTGCGCCCCAAGCACAGACGTACATGGTGGAAATCGGGATCGTTGCGGTCGCACTTATTACCGTAGCCAATCTGCGCGGCGCGCGCGAAAGCGGGATCTTCTTTGCCATCCCGACTTACACTTTCATTGTCCTAGTGATTGCAATGATCATCACGGGACTTTTCCGGGAAGGTCGCCCCGTACCCACCGAGATAGCTCAGGCTCCGGTCAAGGAACTCTCGTGGGTTTACACGTTTCTAATCCTGCGAGCCTTTGCCTCGGGTTGTACGGCTTTAACCGGCATAGAAGCTATTTCTGATAGCACTCAAGCATTTAAAGAGCCCGTTGCACGTAACGCTTCGCAGACCCTCGCGATCATGGCGGGCACACTGTCCTTCATGTTCATCGGATCGAGCTACCTCGCCGAGAAGTTTCATGTCATCCCGATGAAAGTCACCGCGACTGACTTCAAAACGGTGATGGCTCAGCTGTGTATTTACATCTTTGGCCCCGGCAGCTGGTTCTTCCCCGCGCTTCAGGTGGCCACCGCGTTGATCCTCTTCCTGGCGGCCAATACGGCCTACGCCGACTTCCCTCGCCTGTCAAGTTTCATCGCCAAGGATGGGTTCTTGCCGCGGCAGTTGGGAGTTGTCGGCGACCGATTAGTCTTTCAAAACGGAATCGTTCTTCTCTCCGTTCTCTCTACCATTCTGATCGTGCTGTTCGAGGGCGATACGCACAAGCTCATCCCGCTTTACGCTGTCGGCGTTTTCTTAAGTTTCACGCTCAGTCAATTCGGCATGGTCTTCCATCACCTTAAAAAAGGGAGCCACTGGCTAAATGTCGGAATTAGCGGACTTGGCGGTTCGGTTACCGCCGTCGTTACTTTGGTTATCTTCGTCACAAAGTTCGAGTACGGAGCGTGGCTTATTTTAGTAGCGCTTTCCGCTATTTTGATTGTCTTCTCGCTCATTAAGCGCCACTACACGTACCTAGGCGAAGTCCTCACGTTATCGGAGGACGACACGGTACCGATCGTTAAGACTACCGCTCTATTGCTGGTCCCACGGCTGCACCGGGGCGTGCTGAAAGCCATTGCGTACAGCCAGTCGTTAACCAACGACGTCCGCGCCCTCCACGTCACGCTTGACCCCGGACGCACCGAAGACATCAAGAAAGAGTGGAATCGATTTGGCGCGGATATTCCCCTCGTCATCCTAGAGTCGCCGTTCCGATCATTGGTCGATCCCATCATTGAGTACATCGACCAAGCGCGCGAGGAAGACCCGCACACGATGATCACCGTCATCGTGCCGCAGGCCGTGCCCAAACGCTGGTGGCACTCCGTTCTGCATAACAACGTGGCGCTCTACCTAAAGGTGGCCCTTGGATCCCGACGCAACGTAGTGGTGACCAACGTGCGATACTTCTTACCGTGATCGTCGAAAGCTACGAAGACGTGGTGCGCATCTCTGGCGCCCTCCGCGAGAATTACTGGGATACGCTGCACACCGCGATCTCCCTCGTCCTCAAGCGCTACCCGGCGGGAGTGATCATCGAGGGAAGCGGCATCACCGAAATTACGCCCTCGGGAGCCGACACGTTCCGCAGCGTAATGGAGTTCATCCACCGCCACGAGGCCCGCGTGATTGTCACCGCGCTCCCCGACCACATTCTGGTAGTCGTCCGCAGCGTCCCCGATGTGCGATCGCAACTGCCCATCGCCACGTCAGTTGAGGCCGCCCGAAAGAGCCTGAACCTGCTGATCGAAGACGAGGCCGTGCGTAAAAAGCGCAAGCAACCCGGCGAACGGGCCAGGCGGATGCTTGTGTGCCTCACCGGCGACGCCAGCGACCAGGAGATCCTCCGCTATACGGTCAAGCTGGCCGAAGCCCTGGAGGCGGTGGCCGTGCTGTTTTACGCCATCCGCGTCCCGCGCGATCTTCCCCTTACCGCCCCCTTGGCCGAAGAAGAAGCCCGCGCCGAGCGCGTCATCGAAGTCGCCCGAAAGATGCTCGACGGTCGCGGCGTGATCACCGATTGCCGGATCGACCGTGGGCGCGACCTCGCGTCGTCGCTGGCCGAGGCCCTAGAGGATATCGCGGCGGACCCGGTGCTCATCGGACTCCCGCTCACCGATGACGGCACCGACGCCGCTGGCAAGCTCGTGAAGAGCGTCAACGCTAAGGTCACTGCCCCCGTGATCTTCCTTCGCGGTCGACTCCCCGCCCACTAGCGCACGGTCTATCCGCCCGGGTGGGAAGCGCGCCGGATGCGGTCGCTCACGGCTTCCCACTCGGGTCGATCGGGCGGTAACTCAATCTCGATCTGCGCGGGAGCCTGGGCGTCTAGGGTGTGCAGCCCCGCGTAGAGCTGTGCGGCGTAACCGACGGGATCGTTCGGCAACCCGATGTGGTGCGGACCTCTTGGCGCGCCGATAACGAGGGCGAAAGCCTCGTCACCCGCGCGATTGACCGCCAGTAGCCGCGAAGTCGGCGCGTAGTGCCGGGCGTAGCGCCCCGGAGCGGCCCGCCCGCCGGCGCTCTCGTCCACCAAGTAGCTCAGTCGGCAACCCAGGATCGCTTCAAGCAACTCCCTCGGATATCCCCCCGGGCGCAGCAACGTCGGCGTCGCTCCACTCAAATCCAAAATGGTCGATTCCAGACCCACCTCCGACGCGCCCCCCGGAAGAACCACCGCCACGGCCTCGGCCAGTTCTTTGCTGATATGGCCATGATCAGTTGGCGATAGCTGCATAAATACGTTAGCGCTAGGGGCCGCCAGGGGAAAGCCGACGGCCCGGAGCAACGTCTGGGCCACGGGGTGAGCGGGCACGCGGACCGCCACCGTCGGCCGCCCGGCGGTCACCGCATCGGGCACACTCGGTCGCTTGGGTAAGACCAACGTCAGGGGTCCGGGCCACAACGCGGCCGCCAGACGCTCGGCGATCGGGGGCCACTGCGCCACCACATCGCGCGCCGCCGCCGCGTGGGCCACGTGAACGATCAGTGGGTTATCGGCGGGCCGGCCCTTTACGGCAAAAATCCGGGCGATCGCCCCGCGATTGCGGGCGTCGGCCGCCAGTCCATACACCGTCTCGGTGGGCATCACGACCAGTTCGCCGCGCCTCAACGCATCGGCGGCGAGTTCAACTGGGGGGCGACTCACGGCAGGGCCGCTCTCATTTCGGCGCGGGGCGGCTCGCCACCGAGCCACCAGGCGAATGACCGGGCGCCCTGGGCCGCAAGCAAAGCCCGGCCGTCCACCACGCGGCACCCCGCCGCAAAAGCCGCGGCCAGGAACGGCGTCGGCTCGCGGCCGTACAGCAGGTCATAGGCCAGCACCCCAGACTCGGCGCGGGTCCAATCAATCTCCAGGGCGTCACCGCTCAGGCCCGCCGAAGTGGCGTTGAGTACCACGGCCGCTCCACCCGGATCGAGAGAATTCGCCACCGGCAAATCCAGCCCCAGTTCCGCCACCATGCGCTCAGCGTTCGCCCGAGTGCGGTTGTACACCCGAACCGGATGCCCCGCCAGCGTCAGCGACCGCGCCACCGCCCGGGCCGTTCCGCCCGCGCCCAGCAACAACACCGAGGCCCCAGCCGGCACGCCAAGGTCGTCAAAAGTGTCTCTCAGGCCCGGTGCATCGGTGTTGGTGCCCAACCGGTCGGCCAGCCGTAGGGTATTCAGTGCGCCGTAGGCCCGGCTTTCCTCGTCCATCGATGTCGCCCACGCGAACGCCGCTTCCTTCAGCGGGACGGTGCAATTCACCCCCCGATAGCCCAACTCGGTCAACTCGTCGAGGGCTTCCGCTAGCTCCTCCAGCGGAACCTGAAGGGCCTCGTAGCGCAAATTCAGACTGCGCGCGGCGTACGCGGCGTGGTGCATCACGGGCGACCAGCTGTGCCCCACGGGGTCGCCGAGCACGGCAAAATCGGCGGCCGGCGCGCATCGCCAGTAGGTTGCCGCGCTCACGTTCCCTGCCGTCGAAACGCGTAGAACCGCTGCCCGCAAAAGTTCCAGACCGCCACGATGCCGGTCGCCACGATGGTCGCCACCAGCCAGCTTCGCTCATTAGATCCCGAAACCATTCGATTCATGGCAGACGAGATAAGAATGTTCAGCACCAATCCCGTCACCGAAACCGCGATGAACTTGGCGAGCTGTTCCCCGCGCTCAGTACGTCCTCGAATCCCAAACGTCCACTGACGATTCCACACGAAGCTGTTCAATATCGCCAAGCTTGAGCTGAAAAACTTAAAGAATGTGAAGGCCACGTCGTGGGCGGCCTCGGCCGTGACCACCGCGCCGCCGTTCGCCAAATGGACCAGCCACGTGCCCGTGGCCTGGCTCAGCAGATCGCCACGCCAGGGCGCGCCGAACATTAGGTACTTGTGAAGGCCCGCATCGATGACAAACGAACTGCCGCCCACGATCATAAACTTGGCGATCTGGCGGACGAGTCGACTCTGGAAAATCCCTTCGTGTCGAACGATGGGCAAGTCGTCGTCCTCTTGCTCCAATACATGGTAAAGACGTCCCCGCACCGCACGCTCCAACATGCGGTTCACCCGCGTCCCCATAAACTCGCGCCGCGCGCTGGGCTTCACCCATACGGCTTCGATGCCCGCGCGGTTCGCGCCTAGCACATCCGTGAATAGCTGGTCGCCGACCATCACCGCTTGTTCGGGCGTCACTTGGAACTCGTGCAGCGCCGCCACGAACATCTCGCGGCTGGGTTTAAATTTTCCCACCATATAGCGCAACTCCATCCGCTCGGCCAGCGCGGCTAGACGCGCCCGGTGGCGGGTGTTGCTAATCAGGCAGAACTGGAAGCCAAGGGCCCTACCCCTCGCCAGCCACAGCAGGGTGGTTTCCGGAATTTCCTCACTCTTCCACGGCACCACGGTGTTGTCGACGTCCAGCAGGATTAGACGCTTGCCCCGCTGGTACCAATCGTCCAGATCAATCTCTTCAATCCCGTGAATGGCCTCGGCGGGGCACAGGTGGCGCAGCGAACGCCCTAGGCTATCTCGCTGAAATTTTCCGGATTTAAATGAGTTCATGGCGTCCCCTGCTCGGCAGACTTAGCCGCCTCAGACTTAGCCGCCTCGGCACGAAACTCGGCGCGCGCGCGCCGAATGGCCGCCCGGTGGGCCGGATAGTTCGCGGTGAAGAAGTGGCTGCGATCGGGTCGGGCAACATAGAAAAAGTATGGGTGACTCTCGGGGGCAATGGCCGCCTGGATGCTGGCCAGCCCCGGCGAGCCGATGGGACCGGGCGGAAGCCCCCGCCTAAGGTAAGTGTTGTACGGCGAATCGACGGTACGGACCACGCCCGGGCCTAGCACCTTCCACTCCTGAAGGGCATACAAGACGGTCGCATCGATATCCAAAGTCATCCGCTCTCGCATCCTATTTTCAATGACTCCGGCAATGCGGGGCCGTTCCGCGTTGCGCGCCGCCTCAAGTTCCACCATGGACGCGATGGTAAGGATACGCCGCAGATCGGTTTCCGGTTGAAGAATTGGCCCGACTCGCTGCCGAAATGCGCGCAACTGACGGCGAATGACCGCCTCGGCCCCCATTTTTGGCGGCAGATCATAGGTGTCGGGAAACAGGAAGCCCTCTAGACTGCCGGTGCGCGGGATCGGCAACTTCGTTACGTCCGCGAAGCGGGCCGCATCGCCCGCCGCCGCAATGTAGTCCGCCGCCGAGCAGACGCCTTGACTCTCTAGCCGCTTGGCCACGCGCCGAATCCACCACCCTTCGGGAATACGCACGTTTTGACGGATGGGTTTTTGGAGTGTCTGAAAGATCTCGTCGGCCGTCATGCCCGACCGCACCCGGTAACTTCCCTCGCGGACCGTCTCGGGTTGACGCTGGAGCCGAGCCATCAGTTCAAAGGCCGCTACGTTTCGAATCACCGACCGGCGAGCCAAGTCCTTATACACCACCGTCCGCGGCGCAGTGGGATCGATGCGGATCACGGTCTCGTTCCCCGCCGGCATGGGCGCGAGCTCTCGATTCAGCCACCACGCCAGCCCGGCCCCGCCGCCCGCGACCATACCCACCAGCGCCAACGCCATCCGGCGCCAAACCTTAGACCGGCTCATCTGACCCCGCTCCCTGCGAAAACCACCGTTCCAGAATACGACACGCGGCTTCACCGTCCACGCGTCGGCGTCGCTCGGCGGCGGTCAAATCGGCCTCGCGCATCGCCGCGTGAGATTCCTCGCTCGTCAGGCTCTCGTCCACCAAGTCTACGCGCCAGCCCAAAATGCGCAAGCGATCGGCCAATTGCTCGGTGATGCGCGCCATGTGCTCGTCGCCGCCGGGATTCAGAGGCAACCCCACCACCAGCGCGTCCACCTCTTCTCGGCGGGCCAAACGGTCGAGGGCGGTGGCATCGACCGTCAGCTTGCCGCTTGCCGCGAGGGCCGGACACGCCCGGGCCAACCCCGAGGTCCGATCGCCCACCGCGACTCCGATACGCTTGCCGCCCCAATCAATCCCCATGGCCCGAACGGGCGCGCCTTTACCCAGCGAAGGCCTCCCGCACCTCATCCAGTACGTGCCCGTTCGTGCTGATCGCCTCGGCGAACCGTCCGGACTTGCCCGCAAAGTTAGTGAACGTGCCGCCGGCCTCCCGCACAATAAGCTCGATGGCCGAGATGTCGTAGGGGGCCACGATCGGGTCGATCATGGCGTCGGCGCGCCCGGTGGCCACCAGGCAGTGGCCGTAGGCATCGCCCCAGGTGCGGGTGGTCATGGCCCGCGCGGCAATGCGCGCCATGCCCTCCCACCGGCCGTATTGAAGCAGCGACTTGTGCCCCCCGCAGGCCACGGTGCTGCCCTCTAACGAAGGCGTGACCGAAACCCGCGCGACTCGACCATCCCAAAACGCCCCGCACCCGCGCTCGGCGTAGACCATCTCGTTCAGCGCCGGAAATGCGGATACCCCTACCAACACCTGCCCGTCCACCTCAAAACTCAGGAGGGTGGCGTACAGCGGAACCCCGGCAATGAACGACTTGGTGCCATCAATCGGGTCAATCACCCACCGGCGATCGGTCGGGCCGGTCTCGCCCTCCTCCTCGCCGTAAATGCCGTGGTCGGGATAGGCGGCGGCGATGGCCTCACGAATGATACGCTCCGCGGTCCGGTCTGCCACCGTCACGGGTGACCGGTCGGCCTTGAGCTCGCGTCCCACGCCGGTTTGGAAGTACGGCAGCGTAGCACGGCCCGCCCGAAACGCGGTGTCGACGGCAAAGGCAAGGAGCGGGGACATGGAATACTTCATTGTGACGCACGGAGCATCCGGACCGTCGGGCCCAATGCGGTTGGGTATCCTATCGCCGTTCCGTACCCACGTGGGGGCTTAGCTCAGTGGGAGAGCGCCTGCTTTGCAAGCAGGATGTCAGGGGTTCGAATCCCCTAGCCTCCACCAAGACTTCGATCCTAGAACTTTTCAAAGAGTTCGAATTGTGTTCTCTAATCTCCACCACCCCAAGTATTATGGGATTGTTCACTTGATTTCAGGCCAATCATCCGGCATTCGGTAATTATCTCGGATCCACGCAAGAGTCACACCTATTGCTACAAACCACAACCCGTCCCAGTTCCAAGAGCGGGCCGGA
>Ga0105047_10000895_pt1 | contig 52327 bp, 50 predicted proteins | sample MAT04_FD_78384 | JGI IMG/M metagenome (GOLD analysis project Ga0105047, IMG submission 78384) | Freshwater microbial communities from Lake Fryxell liftoff mats and glacier meltwater in Antarctica - MAT-04 (megahit assembly) | ecosystem: Environmental > Aquatic > Freshwater > Ice > Liftoff...
CGGCCCACACGAAGTGCTCACCTCTGTCGGCCTGGTGGTCGCGGCCACCACCGCCGAGACGCGCCGTCGCCTGCTGGGTTGAGCGCCAGGTTGCCGAGATTGGCCGAGCTTTGGCTGGACAATTGCAGCCGATAGAGCGTACGGATGCCAAGCGGCACCCATGGTGATCGATACGAACGCGCGCGCGCGCGCCTCTCAGGGGGCGGGCAGTTCGGCGGATGGTTTTCTTGCCCCCCGAACGAAGACACGTGCAAAATAAACGGATGAGGCGAGATTCGAACTCGCGAGAGCCTTGCGACCCCACACGCTTTCCAGGCGTGCGCCTTAAACCACTCGGCCACCCATCCAACTACAGGGGTGCAGCTTGCTTGTAGCGAACTAGTACAGAACGGACAGGGTGAGATTCGAACTCACGATACCATTGCTGGTACGCCGGTTTTCGAGACCGGTGCCTTCAACCACTCGGCCACCTATCCTGAGGCCCGGACGCCGCTACAAACTGGCACCCAACTCCATTAACCATCGGAGTTTGGGATATTAGCCAGCCCCGCTGCGCCAGACAATAGCAGCCGGTATGCGCATTGGAGGTGGCGCCCGCGAAACTCACGACCAAAACAACGTGAGTGCAGCCAGAGAGAGGGGCACCATGAGATTGTCAGACCCCAATACCCTCGTCACCTCGCCCCCCCAAAATGGTCAGCTCGAGTACCGAATAGCCCCCGCTACACCGCCGGCGCCGGCAACCACCCACCAACCAGAAACGTCTCGCGCGGAAACTGATACAACACCCGCTCAAAATAATCGTGCTTGAATAATTCCACCGACTTGGGCGTAGACACCAGCTGCCACGTCTCGAACGCGCGCGGACGGGCCCTGCCAAACGCCGACGTCGAAAACACGGCGAAATTCGAGCCTCCATGGGGATCTCGCGCAGACCCGTACCGACAGAACTCGACACCGCCCGCACGCATGGCCGCACCCAGGGCCTGACTGGCTGAATACTCCGTGGGCGACGAGATCGCGTCCGCATGCTGGGCGAACGGTTCGGCAGTGAGATCGATTGCTTCGGAAGACTTGAGCGCCACCGTAAACGCGGTAAGCTGCGCGGTCAGCGTGCCAAGATTCGCACTGGTTCCCTCGAGAAACACAAATCGATAGTAGGCAATTTCGGCCATCACCGTACGCACGTGCGCTGCACCATACCAAATGCCCGTCTCGTAGCGACTTCCAAACCGCGACCCGTGACGCAGTGGCGGATACCGAAACGGTGTCGTCAGCAGATAGTGCAGACTGGTGGTTTCCGTGGCGGGCGGCTTGGAACGCTCGATGAGTTCTTCCAGTAACTCCTGTTCTGCAGCCGAATCGACCAGCTTGCGCGTGGCGACATGATGTTGTGCCTCGATCACGCGCCACGCAGACACGGCAAGTTGTTGCTTCCTAGAGTCGCCCGCGCATTGCATCCAGATACTGGACGACATCAACAAGCCCCTCCACGCCGCGAATACGTTCGGCGGGGATGCCCGCGAGATGCGCGTTGTGCGCATGCAACCACAGCCGCGACTTGTCGTCCGCGCCGCCCATCAGTGAGTCGAGGCTACGAAACACGCGAAGGAACAACAATCCCAACTCACCCTCCTTGCTGGCTGGGATGAGCTCGCGCCCGTGCTGCAGCCGCGAAACCGAGGCTTCACTGGAGCCGAGGACGGCCGCGAGGTGGTTGTTTCGCAGGCCCAGCCGATTGGCGGCTGCTAACACGGCTTTCGCGAGCACAGCCCCGGGGTTGGGGCGCTGAAGACTTAGCGGATTGGCCATTGTGAAAGATTAGTATGTTTTTCTTTCATGCGCAACATGCCTTGTCGGGCACGGACGTTCCAGAAGCGAGGCAACCAAGCCTGCGCCCACGGGTGGCAAAGTTGAAGCGTTTTCAAAACCGCCACCTGAACAAACTCACCCCCGCCGCTCCCTGAAAAACTCGCGCAACATTGCCGCACTCGTTGCCGCCTCCACCCCTGCCAGCACTTGTGGCGAATGATTGAGCTTTGGATGTCGCACAATATCCCCCACCGAACCACACATGCCGGCCTTGTCGTCCCAACTTCCGAATACCAACCGGCCTACCCGTGCCAGCACAATGGCGCCCGCGCACATGGCACACGGCTCAAGGGTGACGTATAACGTGCAGTCATTCAATTGAGCCTGCCCAACAGCGGCCGCCGCTGCGCGAAGCACCAGCATTTCCGCATGCGCCGTTGCGTCGTTGTCACGACGCATGCGATTTTGGGCCGCCGCAATCGTTACGCCGTCACGCGTGACGACCGCGCCCACCGGCACTTCGTCCGCATCCTGGGCCTCGCGCGCTTGCACCAGTGCCAGCGCCATGGCCACACGGTCGGCAGCGGACGTGTGCGTCATGACGGAGGGGTCCTGCAAGCGATTTCGTTATGCTGGACTCGCATGCACAGCCACGGTGCGGCGCACTTCACTCGCCCCGCTCCGTCACGCGGACAGCGACTCGGTGCGGAACGTCAGCACGCCGTCGCCCAAGTCGGCGACAATCGCGTCGCCTTCCTTGAACTTGCCTTCCAGCACCGCCAGCGCGAGTGGATTCTGTAGCAGGCGTTGCACCGCGCGTTTGAGCGGACGCGCCCCGTATATGGGGTCGTACCCCAGGTCGGCGAGAAACTTTCTCGCGTCGATGGTGAGCGAAATGGTCAGCTTTTTGTCGGCCAGCAATTTGCGCAAATGCGCCAACTGCAAGTCGACAATGTGGTCAAGTTCGGCGCGACCAAGCGCGTGGAACACCACCGTGTCATCCACACGATTGAGAAATTCCGGTTTGAAGACGGTGCGCAGCGTTGCCAACACATCCTGCTCCATGGCGGCCCATGTTTGCGGGCTGGGTTCAGCGCCGACCTCCAGAATGCGGTGGCTGCCCACGTTGCTGGTCATGATGATGACGCTGTTGCGGAAATTGACCGTGCGCCCCTGCGAATCAGTTAACCGTCCGTCGTCCAGCAGCTGCAGCAGGATGTTGAAGACATCCGGATGTGCCTTTTCAATTTCGTCAAACAGAATGACGCAGTACGGACGGCGGCGCACGGCTTCGGTAAGCTGACCGCCTTCCTCGTAGCCGACGTATCCCGGCGGCGCACCAATCAGTCGCGAGACCGCGTGTTTCTCCATGTATTCGGACATGTCGAGACGCACCATGGCGTGTTCGTCGTCAAACAAAAACTCGGCCAGCGCCTTGGCGGTTTCGGTTTTGCCAACGCCCGTGGGACCAAGAAAGATGAACGAACCGATTGGGCGATTCGGGTCTTGCAATCCCGCGCGCGAGCGACGCACAGCATCGGCCACAGCCTGCACCGCTTCCTTCTGGCCAACCACGCGCGTGGCCAACACGCTTTCCAGATTCGTCAAACGTTCGCGTTCCGATTCGAGCATGCGCGAAACCGGAATGCCTGTCCATCGCGCAACCACGTCCGCAATGTCCTCGGCCCCCACTTCTTCCTTGAGGAACTGCGGGCGACCAATCTGACTGGCCAGTTTCCCTTCGGCCACTTTCATGTCGCGTTCCAACTGTGGAATGCGTCCGTAGGTGATTTCGGCGGCCTTGCTCAGCTCACCGGTGCGCGTTGCTTTTTCGGCTTCGAATCGCGCGGTCTCAATTTCCTGTTTGATTTTGCCGACGGCGCCAAGCGTGTCCTTCTCAGTTTGCCACTGCGCGCGCATGCCTTGCGCTTTTTCCTTTTCATCGGCCAGCTCACGCTCAATGACACCGCGGCGTTCGATGCTGGCCATGTCTGTTTCCTTGCCCAGCGCCTGCCGCTCAATCTCGAGCTGCACAATGCGCCGTTCCACTTCGTCAATCACCTGCGGCACCGAATCAATTTCAATGCGCAGGCGTGACGACGCTTCGTCGACCAGGTCAATAGCCTTGTCCGGCAGGAACCGATCGCCGATGTAGCGGTTGGAGAGCGTGGCGGCAGCGACAATGGCACCGTCGGTGATACGCACTCCGTGGTGCGCCTCGTAGCGCTCTTTCAGGCCGCGCAAAATGGCGATGGTGCTTTCGACATCGGGCTCGCCCACAAAGACCGGTTGAAAGCGGCGCTCTAGTGCCGGGTCTTTCTCGACATTCTTGCGGTATTCGTCAAGCGTCGTCGCGCCGACCACGCGCAGTTCACCGCGTGCCAGCATTGGTTTGAGCATGTTGCCGGCATCCATACTGCCTTCGGCCTTTCCCGCGCCAACCAGCGTGTGCATTTCGTCAATGAACACGACATACGCGCCGTCGCTGGCCACAATTTCGTTTAACACCGACTTCAGGCGTTCTTCGAACTCGCCGCGGAATTTCGCGCCGGCAATCAGCGCGCCGAGGTCGAGTGATACAAGACGTTTGTTTTTGAGGCTTTCGGGCACGTCGCCATTGACAATGCGCTGTGCCAGCCCCTCGGCAATGGCCGTCTTGCCCACGCCCGGCTCACCAATCAGCACCGGATTGTTCTTGGTGCGACGCGACAGCACTTGCACGACCCGGCGAATTTCCTCATCGCGCCCAATGACAGGATCGAGCTTGCCCTTGCGCGCGGCTTCGGTGAGGTCACGCGTGAACCGTTCCAGCGCGCGGTACTGATCCTCCGGCGATTGATCGGTCACCTTGTGCGCACCACGTACCAGCTTGAGCGCTTCACCCAGCGAAGCGCGTGTTGCACCAACGCCATTCAGCAAGCGGAACGAATCGGAGCCTTTCGCATCTGCAAGCGCGAGCAGCAGATGTTCGGTGGACACATACTCGTCGCCCAGCGGTTTCGCCTCTTTCTCGGCGGCGTCCAGCACCTGGTTGAGTTCGCGACTGAGCGACGGCTGCGAATCACTTTGCTTCGCGTACCGGCCCGATTCCAGTTCGGCCGAGGCCCGAAGCGCCGTGACGTTGACGCCGACGCGCTGCAGGATTGGCACGACAATTCCTTCGTCCTGGCCAATGAGTGCAAGCAGGAGGTGGACGTCGTAAACGAGAGGATTGCCAGCGCGACGAGCGATGGCGACGGCTTCATTCAGCGCTTCCGCGCTTTTGACGGTCAGGCGGTCGAGGTTGATCATGGGTATAACTTATGCCGTTGCCGGATGTTTGTTTCAATGGGCATTTGTACTACAGGGCGACGGGGTTTTTATGGCGTTGTTCATACGGCACTGCACGTGCCGACTAAGCCCCTGCTCACCGAACGGGGTACCGACGCCTCGACGAGGCAGTGCGCACTTCATTTTTCAGAGACTGCAATTCAGCAAATGAAAAGCGCCTCGGGTCCGCTCACCCGAGGCGCTACTCAAATTGTGTGGTCCGTGGCACTCACTTCCCCACGATTGCCTGTATGGAACTTAGAACACCGTCCTGATCGATCACGATTCTGTAGATACCAGATGCTGCTTCGCGACCATTTAACGTCTTTCCATCCCAGCGTAGCCTGTAGGCTCCACAGGGAAGCTGTATACGGTCTAACGGTGTTCCGCCAGCCACTCCACCAGCACTACCGAACAGCACCGGTACTGCGACCATCTGTCCAATCATGTTGTACACCTTGACTGAAACCCGGTACTGCCTGCCCTGATCGGTACAGGAAGAGTTATCCCCTTCGATGTATCCGCCAATGCTGAATGCTGCCTGCGTTGCTGGGTTGAATGGATTGGGGTAGTTCTGGCTGATTGTTGGCTTGCCAGGTTTTCTACCTTGGGCCTGAGCACTTCGTGGCATGATTACGCAGAGAGCGAGCACCAGACCGAGTGCTGCCCACGGACGATTCATGATCCTTCTCCGACTGACGAATTAAGGGGCTAGTCGCAGTCTCCAAATGAAAGGGTTGTGGTTTACCTGCCTTGCGAAGTTAGGACGCTTGACACCCGTAGTCAAGCAACATCCCAACTGTGAACCGGCCATCCTGACCGAAGCCGCCCCTTGGCCGCGACAGTAATGGACCGCCAAACGAGCTCTGGTGTTAACTGCGTCACCAAATCGGGCTTTGGCGCCAAATATCTTCCCAAAGATACCCCGAACCAAGTTCGAGGTTGCCGAATCACCGCATCACTTACTCATGCATAGAGTGTGCCACTGGCTAGCCTGCAAGTTGCCCGGATTCCCAGGCGCCATACGCCAAGGAGTGGCGGCCGTCAGGGAGATGCTGCGCCAGGAATTCCCTGAACAGACGCTGGTGCGAGCGCGCCTCTGGTTGGCTGGCCAGTGCCACACTTTGGCCTGCCAGCCACAACCGGAGCGTCTGACGGGCTTGCGCAGGCAGACGCCGCCCTCCGGGTGCGGTAGACGCGCATCGCGGGCATACCACGCCGCCCGCCACATGGTTGAAAAACGCGTCCTCTTCAGGAGACAGACTGGCGTGGCAGTTGGCACAGTTATCGATAGAAGGTGCGAATCCTACGGCAGACACCAACATCCAGAGTGCCGCCAGCCCTGCGGCTACCGCAGCCTGCGGCTGGACGGTGTCGGCCTGGGCGGTGGCAATCGCATCGAACCCTGCCGTCACGACCTCGAACACACCGGGCGCCGCCTCGTCGTGCACCACCCGTCCGACGCATTCGGCCAACGCGGCCGCCGTTGCAAACCGGGAAAGATCGCCGGCAAGTCCCGGCCGGGACTTGGTGACGTCGAAGGAAGTAAGGGTGTGCAAATCGCGCCCTGGCTTGAGCTGCAACTCGGCGGTGCCCTCGGCAAACAGGTCGAGCGCACTGCCGAAGCGTTTGCGCGAGTTACGCGCTCCCCGCGCCAGCACCGACTGCACCCCCGCATCGCGCGTCAATAGCCGCAGGATGCGAGACGTCTCGAGATAGCTGAACGCATGCAGGACGATGGCGTCAGTGGCCAGAAGCGACATGCCGAAACATAGCCAGGCACCGCTCAGAGTCGCGTGCTGCGCTGTTTGCGAAGCGGCAGCAATGAGGGCGCACCGACTGCCGGATCGCGCGTAATGACCAGCGGCCATTTATATACGCGTTCCAGAATTGCACCCTGCATCACGTCATCCGACGTGCCGCGCGCCGCCACCTTTCCTTCGTTGAGCAGCACAATGTGTGAGGCGAATCGCGCGACCAGGTTAAGCTGGTGACTGATGAGCAGCACCGTGCGGCCATCGCGCGCCAGCGAATCGAGTAGTTCAAACACCGCCATTTCGTGCGCGACATCCAGAAACGCCGTGGGCTCGTCCAGGACGATGATGGATGTCTGCTGCGCGAGCGCGCGGGCAATACGCACGCGTTGCCATTCCCCACCCGACAATTGATCGGTGGAGCGGGCCAGTGTGTCTTCGGCACCAGCCAGATGAATGGCTTGATCGACGGCCGAAATGTCTGCCGCCGAAAGCGCGGACAGCGCGCCGCGATGCGGATGTCGGCCAAGGGTCACGAACTCACGCACGGGCAGCGGCAACACCGGTTCTTCGCGCTGGGGGACCACGGCCACCGTGCGCGCGAACTCTCGTGCTTGCATGTTGCCGAGTGTGGCGCTGTTCACCGCAATGTTGCCACGTTCAAGCGGAATACGGCGCAACAGCGCGCGCACCAGCGTGCTCTTGCCGCTGCCGTTGGGGCCTACAACGGCGGTGAGATGCCCAGGCAACGCGTCGAAGGACACTCCATCAAGGGCCGCAATCGGCCGCGACGGGTATCGCACGGTCACATCGCGAAACGTGATGCCGTTCATGGGCCTAGTGCAGCCGGCGCAATTGCGCCAGAAAAAACGGTACGCCAATGAGTGCCGTAATCGCGCCAAGCGGCAACTCCTGCGGCGTGCGCGCGGTGCGTGCCACGAGATCGGCGAACACGAGCAACGCCGCACCATACACGGCCGAGACCACCAACATGGGCCGATGTCGCCGTGCGCCCAACGCGCGGGCAATATTCGGCACCACCAATCCGACAAAACCAACGAGTCCAGCAGCCGCAACCGTTGCTGCGGCGAGGAACGACGCGAGCAGAAAAATTTGTCGTGACGTGCGATCGACGTTGGCCCCCAGCGCGGCCGCCGGCTCTTCGCCCAGCGCCAGCACGTCGAGTTCGCGTGCAAGCCACATCAGCGCGCCACCAAATACCAACACGGCCACCGCGAGACGGCCCACGTCCCCCCAGGTGGCGTCACTGACGGACCCCATCATCCACCACAGCGCGCCCCGCAGTTCGGCCGCGGGGGCACCCGCCAGCGCCACCATGATCACCGCATTCGCAAACGCGCCGACAACCACACCGGCCATGAGTAACATGCGTGCGTCGGTCCGGCCGGCCACGACACGCGCCACCAGTGACACCGTAATCGTCGCAACCGCGGCGCCTGCAAACGCGGCCAGGGTCACCGCCAGCGGATGCGTTGCACCGAAGACCATGGCAGCTACGGCACCCACTGCCGCACCGCCGGAAACACCTAACAAAAATGGCTCGGCCAACGGGTTGCGCAATGTGCCCTGCAGTGCGCCACCGCTCACGGACAGTCCGGCACCAATGAGCGCAGCGAGCAATACGCGCGGACCCCGAAGTTCCCGAACAATCGCCACCGTCCCGGCATCGCCGTTGCCCGAGACCGCGCGTAACACATCGGCAATGGGAATGGAAATAGCACCGATGGCCAGTCCAAGGACACACAGTACACACAGCGCCACCACCCCTAGCACCAACGGTTTCCAGTGGGAACTACGCACCGCGCCCTTTTGCGAAGCGTTCACACCCACGCTGTTGCCCGCCCTCTTGCTCATGGCAAGCGCGATGCGCGATCCGGATGCAGGACTTTGGCCAGCGACACCGCGGCCATGCCGAGTGTGACCGTGGGGCGCCCCGTTAACAGCGTATCAACCAGCAGCACGTTCTTTTCGCGAACCGCCCGCACCGCTTTCCATTTGGCGCTGGACGCAAACCGCATGGCTGAAACGGGCGACGTCATGACGAAGTCGGGATTACGCTTCACGATTTCTTCAATGGTCACCTCGGGCGACGGCTTCGCCAGATCGGCGAACACATTGGTCGCCCCGGCAATATCCAGCAACTCGGCCACAAAACTTCCATGCCCGAGCACCATTACTGGTGAATCGTACAAGGGCCACACGACAGTGGGGCGTACGACACCGTCAACTGCGTCGCGCACGCTGGCCAACGTCGCTTTGACCGTATCAACCACCTGCTGCGCGCGTTGCTGCGCGTTCAGCACGACACCCAGTTGCCTGCTTAACCGTTCAAAGTCGGCAATGCGATCAACCCGTGTGGACATGACGGCAATTCCCGCGTTCGCGAATGCGTCCGCCGCCGCTTTGTTGGCCATGCTGGCGTACAACACCACGAGCGTTGGTTTCGCAGCCAGCACCACTTCGACATTGGGCCGAATGCCGTCGCCCATATTCGGCACCAGCCGTGCCGAATCGGGGAACAGGTCCCAGGTGGTTCGCCCAACCAGCCGGTTGCCGCGCCCCATTGCGTAAATCAGCTCGGTCGCGGCTGGCACAAGCGACACCACGCGTGCGCCGGCGAGCGTATCGACAGGCAGTAGCGCGCCGAAGTCATCGGTGTCAGCCGGCACGCGACCCAATGGGGGTGGGCGATTCGCCGAGTCGGTGTTTGTCTCCGACTTCGCGCAGGCCACAACGCTGCACACCAACGCCAATAGCAACACGCGCGAGGTCATTTAGCGCTTCGCCAATTCTGCAGCGAGGGCGTCTTTGAGTTCAGCGCGTCGTTCTTCGTAGGCCTGTTTGACTGCGTCGGTTGGATTTTGGTAGCGCGTGTACGTGGCGTCGAGATCGGCAATTTCACGCGCCAACCGGTCGGCCAGCGGGATTTCCTTGACCCGAACCGGGGGCAACCCGACATACGACGGCGCGCGATTGCGCTGCAGGGCACGCCACAGAATGAGCAGCATGATGGTGCCAATCGCGCCCAGCAGTCCCGCGATGTACATGTTGCGCCCGACCGATGGGCCCGAGGGCAACTTGATTTCGATGCTGGTGCCGTCGGGCACGTCCTGCGCCAGAAACCGACGGAAGTTGCGGTTCTCGAGCGTAACGGGATCGGCGGCAAGCAATGAGCCGCCCGTCACCGTGCCCATGGGATCTTCCAGCAACACTTCCATGACGACGGCGCCACGCTCGAGCACAAATGGCAGCGGGAAACTCTCGTTGGGAAGCCGGTACGAAAACGAAATCTGTTTCAAGCCGGGGGCGACCGCGCTGTAGATGGCAACGCGATCGCCGGTTTTGCGAAACGCATCGGCCGACACTTCCCCATCGCCCGCTTTCACATCACGCGCTTCTTTCGGAACCGACACGGACCAGGTGGGCGGCGCGCTGGAATCGGCACCGGATACCAACGTGACGATACTGTCGTTGGAGAGTTCGAACACTTCCACCACGGTGCGCTCGTTCGTGGAATCGGCCGCACCGATAATGAGATGCCGGCCGCTGACCTTGAGGGGAAATGTTCGGCTCGTTGTATCGAACACGGTAATTTCTGCATCACTGCCACTGACCACCGCGTTCCGAAGCGGGGCGGTGAAATACGCAATGCCGCCCCACTTCACGGAGGTGAAATACACGGCGTTGTTTGTCCCACTGGTTTGGTATTTGAAGCTGTACGTGCCATTGGCCGCGGTGCGCATGGAATCGAGCGGCGCCTGGGAGTCTCGGCCGACGCGGTGCAGTATGACCATAGCGGAAGGCGCCGGCACGACACCAATGGTGTCAGGTTTGGCCGCAGCCGAAGGCGTGCCCGCAGGAATGGGCTGACCCGTCTCTGACAACGGGGCGGCGACCACGCGCACCACCCGTCCGCTGACCGAGCGCGCTTCCTGTGCCTGAAGTGCGCCAGCTGCACCCAGTACAACGCAACACGCCACCACCACACGCACCATCGAAACCCTTGGACGAAAATCGGTCATGGGGAGAACTTGCCGAAATCTTCCGGACGAAGTTTCTCGAGATAGGCCTTCAGTTCTTCTGCTGACAGCTCCGCAGACGCGGCCGAGATGGCGCGAATTTGTGCGGAGGACTCTGACGCATCCGCGGGGACCACTTCAATGTGCCCGAGCAGTGACTCGTGCACAAAAATGGGCGCAGCCATACGAACCGCAATTGCCATGGCGTCGGACGGACGACTGTCGACATGCACCACGCCGTCGCTTTCGGCGATGAGCAGTTCGGCGTAATACGTGTCTTTCTGCATGCTGGTAATGTGCACCGCCTGCAGGGTCCCGCCCATGGCACCAATAATTGACTTGCACAAATCGTGTGTGAGCGGCCGCTTGGGTCTGGCCTGGTGCACCGCAGCGGCAATGGACTCGGCTTCCATTCGCCGAATCCAGATGGGAAGCAGCCGCTTTCCGTCCTTCTCACGAAGCAGCACCACAAACGCGTCCGACACCCCGTCGGGTACGACGCGTTCGATGGCGACTTCAATCATGTGACACCACGCGTGCGCGAGAGGGCGTTAGCCCTTGACGGCGCGCTTGAGCGCGGCCACCCGGTCCGTACGCTCCCACGTGAACAACGTGTGTGCGGTTTTGCCTTTGCCAACCGTTTCGGGCTTGCGACCAAAATGTCCATAGGCGGCCGTGGCCTGGTAAATGGGCTTGCGCAAGTCGAGCGCCTTTGTGATGCCGGCAGGGGTCAGGTCGAACTCACTCAACACGGCGTTCTCGATCTGGCTGTCGGGCACCACGCCAGTTCCGAATGTTTGCACGTACACCGACACGGGTTTCGCAACACCGATGGCGTATGCCACCTGTACTTCGCAGCGCTTGGCTAATCCCGCTGCGACGATGTTCTTCGCTACCCAACGCGCGGCGTAGCAGGCCGAGCGATCGACCTTGGACGGATCTTTGCCGCTGAACGCGCCGCCGCCGTGACGGCCCATGCCGCCGTACGTGTCGACAATAATTTTACGGCCGGTCAGTCCTGCATCGCCCTGCGGTCCACCAATGACAAACCGCCCGGTGGGATTGATATGATACTTGATTTTCTTCGTACGGAAATCCAACGGAATGCAGGCTTCGATGACTTCTTTGGTGATGGCGGCGCGCAGTTTTGTGTTCGCAATTTTGTCGTCGTGTTGCGTTGAGACCACCACCGTGTCCACTGCCACCGGCAGGTGGTCCTCGTACACGACCGACACCTGCGCTTTACCGTCCGGGCGCAACCATGGGAGCGTGCCGTCCTTGCGGCGCGCGGCCAGGGTGTGCGTCAATTTGTGCGCGAGCTGAATGGGCATGGGCATGAGCTCGGGCGTTTCGTCGGTTGCATAGCCGAACATCATGCCCTGGTCGCCGGCGCCGCCGTGATCCACGCCTTTGGAAATGTCAAGGGACTGCGCGTCAATCGTGCTCATCACCGCGCAGGTTTTGTAGTCAAAGCCATATTCGGCGTTGGTGTAGCCAATTCTTTCGATGGTGTTTCGCACAACATCCGGCAAGTGCACGTACGCCGACGTGGTAATTTCACCGGCAATCACGACAAGTCCGGTAGTGACCAGTGTTTCACAGGCGACGCGCGCGGCGGGATCCTTGGCCAAAATGGCGTCGAGAACCGCGTCGGAAATCTGGTCGGCGATCTTGTCGGGGTGTCCCTCGGTGACTGATTCCGAGGTAAAGAGGTGTTTGTCGGCCACTCGATGGATGGTTAGGGGTAACAGCATAGCGCCGGCGGCGCTGGGCAGAAATGTTGGAGCTGATCCGGCAGTGCTTGTCACCCACAAATTAGAGCCGCGCCCTTGGCAGGTATAGGCTCAGCGGTGGGCGGAAGTGAGACTGCTACCAGCCGCTGGCGTCACCAAGTTCGGCGCGCAGGCGCCGTCGCAGGAGCAGCTCGACCTCCCGCGCGGTTCCGGCCGACAAGGCGGCGTCGGCCGCGTCGCGTGCCGCCTCGATCCGCACCCCACGCACCACGCGCTTCACGTAGGGGACGGCACGCGGAGACACGCTGAGATTGCGGATGCCCAGGCCCAGCAGCGCAAAAACGCTCAAGGGGTGCGAGGCCATTTCGCCACAGACGCTGACCTCGACGCCGTGTGCGGCGCCGGTCATTTGCACCTGCTTGATGAGCCGCAACACGGCTGGATGCAGCGGAGTGAAGCGGTGCGCCAGATTGGCATTGCCCCGGTCGACGGCCAGCGTGTACTGCACGAGATCGTTCGAGCCGATGCTGAAAAAATCAACGTCGCGGACAAGCGTGTCGGCGGCCACAGCCGCCGCCGGGGTTTCGACCATGACGCCCAGCGGCACCTCATCGCGGAACGGAACGCGCCGCGCCGACAGTTCCTGAATACATTCTTCGAGGAGTTGTCGGGTTTCGCGCACTTCGTCGACGGAGACGACCAGCGGTAGCATGATGCGCAGATCACCATGCACCGCCGCCCGCAACAGGGCTCGCAACTGCACCTTGAACAGTTCGGGTTCGTCGAGACACATGCGAATGGCGCGCCAACCCAGGAACGGGTTGGGCTCGGTGGGGAAGCCCCCCACGGGCAGCTTGTCGCCGCCCACGTCGAAGGTGCGGATAATGACGGGTTGTCCGTCGAATGCCTGCACCACACGCCGGTAGGCGCGGTACTGCTCTTCCTCGTCGGGCATGGATGCTCGGCCCACGACCAGAAATTCGGTCCGCATGAGGCCGACCCCCTTGGCGCCGCTGTTGGCCGCGAGTTCCGACTCTTCCGGCAGGTCGACGTTCGCGCGAATGATGACCCGCGCGTTGTCCGGCGTTACCGGCTCGCTCAAGGCCAACGCGCGAATTTCGTCGGCACGCCCGGCCTCGTGCTCAATGCGAGCGTGCGCCGCTGCTACGTCGCCCTCAGAGGGCGCGACGATCAGTGTGCCTTCGTTGCCGTCCAGAATGGCCTGCTCGCCACCCTTGAGATAGGCGACGGCGTTTCGAAGACCCACCACTGCCGGAATGCCGAGCGATCGCGCCAGAATGGCGACGTGCGCGGTGGCCGTGCCCGCGTCGGTGGCGATGGCGGCGATGCACTCGCGATCGAGCTGCAGCGTTAACGACGGAGTCAGGTCGTTCGTGACGAGAATGGCGTTCGAGCCCTTGGGGACATCGACGGGATCGTGATCGGCCAGTCCCAGCAGAATGGACAACACCCGAATGTGCACGTCGGTGAGATCACTCACCTTTTCGCGCAACATGGGCGCGGTGTGGCGGGCGAAATGTTGCCGCCATTCGAGCAGGACAATATCGAACGCCTTTTCGGCGCCGAGGTTTTGCCGAATCAGTGATTCGGCACGCGAGACCAGTTCCGTGTCGTCAAGGATGGTGAGCTGCACATCGAAGATGGCGGCTTCTTCCTCCCCGGCCTGCACTTCCGCGCGCCCGCGCAAGTGGTGCAAGCGCACCCGCGCCTGTTCGAGCGCGTCGCGCAAGCGCGCAATTTCCGAGTCTATTTCATCATCACCCACCAAACGCTGACGAACTTCGGGCACCTCCCATTTCAGGAGATGCACCGGGCCTACCACAATTCCGGGGGAAGCTGGAATGCCGCGAAGGACAGAATCCACTACGTCTCACCGAAACGCGACGCGACGAGCACCGACAACGCAGCAATGGCGTCTTCCGCGTCCGGTCCTGTGGCGCGGAGCGTAATTGTTGCGCCGAATTCGGCGGCCAGCATCATGACGCCCATGATACTTTTGCCGTTCACTTCCAGGTCTTCGCGCGAAATGGTGATGTCACTCTTGTATTTCGACGCCGCCTTGACCATTTCGGCCGCGGGGCGTGCGTGGAGACCGTGCTTATTGACGATTTGGACGGATCGCTCGCACATCAGCGTACCACCGAGTAAAGGACAAGTGCGGAAAGGATGACGAACACAATGCGCCACCCTTCAATGCGGCCGTGCAACCGCACCAGGAACACGGCCAACAACGGAGTCAGCGCAGCCACCGCCAACGGAACGGGCGCAAAAACAGGCCCTCCTCCAATGGCCCGATGCACGGCCAGTGGCAGCGCCAGCCCACCCATCACAGCCGCCGCTCTCCCAATGTAGCGCGGTCCATGCTGCAGCACCGGCGCTCCCATGGCCGAAGCGACGCGCAGGCCGTCCCGCCAACCGGCGCGAAGGCCCCAGTTGCGCAGCATGAGGTGTCCGGCGTTGTAGAGCAAGAGAAAACCCACCACGACCGCCAGCGGGCTGGCGCCCAATCCAAAGAACAGCAGCGCTGCCAGCGAACACGCCGGTAGCCACGCCGCCCACACCAACCGGTCGCCCACACTGCCCAGCGGTCCACAGAGTGCCTTTCGAAAGCGCTCGATGCGTTCGGGCGGTGCTTGATCGGTCTCGGCGCGCGCCAGCGCCCCTATGGCCAGTGAGGCGAGGTAAGGGTGCGCGTTGAAATAGGTGCACTGCCGGGCCAGCGCCGCACGGTACGCGGGTCCGCCTTTCCCTCCCGGAAGGCGCCGCAATGCCGGCTCCACGCAAAACCCGATGCCGTTGCCGAGCAGGATCTCGTAGTTCCACGAGCCCTGAATAGCGAGGCAGCGCATCAACATGTTCCAGTGGGTCGCACGATCGAGCGGTGGCACGCTTGGGCCGGGCGAGCCGGCACCAGCGGCCGGAAGGGCATGCGGGCTCGTCGGGCGAGGCGTGGGTGTCGCCTCGCGGCCCGGGAGTTGCTCATCCATTCAGCACAACTCCAGTGGTCCCGACCGCCAACGCTGCAAGGAACAACCGGCGGGTGCCGGCAATAGCGTGAAAGTCCTTCCAGATGGCCGCGGCAGCGACCGCCGCCACGGTGGTGATCACCACGCCTTTGGTAACAGCGAAGTTGAGATTCCAGTTCGTGATCGCCCATTCCGAAAGCACCAGACCGGGCGCCAACATCAGCAGCGTGACCGCGGTGCCACGCAGAAAATCGACGGTCATCCCAAACAGTTGCAGCGAAACCACTGTTTGTTCACTCCCCGAGGCGAGCCGCTCAAGTCGCGGGCGAGCCCAACTTGCAATGAGCTTCCGGTGGCGCACCATGGACCATCCCCCAATCCACGCGGTGAAGATGCCCATGACCATGGCGACGGCCAGGGCGCCGGCTTGCGGCATGGAGGCGCCGGCGGCCCCTTGCGCCGCGAGCACGCCCGCGACGGCGGACGCACTGCCCCACTCTGGATATCGTGAGGCACCCACCGGCAGCGACTCGACGGCCAGACACTCCAGCGCGGCACCGCACACCAGTCCGGCGACCGCGTCACCGGCCAAGGCCCCGCCCAGTGTACACGCGACGATGGGGCGCGAGATCATCGCCTGGGGGAAACTCACCACGTCTAAACCCAGCACCCCGCCCAATAACGACAGCGGCACCAGATCAACGACGCGCGCGAGCACGGCGTCGCTATCGATCACAGCGTGAACGGTGTTTGCCGAGGGGGCACGCCAGCGCGATCATTCGTTTTGTTCGCCGGACAAGAGTTCCTCGAGCGGGATAGGCCGCGCGCCGGGTACATCCTGCGCTGTGACCTCAACGCCTGCGGCGGCGATGGCGCGCAACCCCTGTTCTTCTTCGGGCGTGAGAAACACGTAACGCAAGCGCGCGGTCCGCCCCGGCGAATGGTGCACGCCGCCAATGTTCACCGTCTTGATGACGGCGTTGGCATTTACCAGCCGCTGCATGGTTCCGATATCGCCGACGAGGACGATCCCCATGCGTGCGTCGGTGGAGAACTGGTTCAGCGTGCTGCCCGCGCTGTCGACGGAGGAAAAACACACCTCCATTTCCGGCGGCACCCCCATGCGATACAACTCCTGCTCCCACTCGCTACCGGCCACATCATCGTCAATGAGGATGATGAAGCGCAGTTCGAGCGGCTGTCCCCACCCCACCACGACCTGCCCGTGAATAAGCCGGTCGTCGATGCGATACAAGGCGATGGGCATGTCAGCCGTGCACGACAAGGGTCGCGCGCCCTTTTTCTGCGGCCGCGTGGGCCGCCTGCGCGGCCGACTCGTTCGGCGCACGAAATGCGAATTCAAGCGCTGTGGCAAGATTGACGCCCGTGACCACAACAAGGCCGGGGCGCGCACGCTGCAACCGGCGTGCCGACATGGTGCAACTGCCTGCCGGCAAATCGGTGAACAGCACGGCCGCCTTGCTCAGGTCGAGGGCCTGTCCAATGGCCGACTCGATGTCCGCCCCACTCAGGCCCGCGTTGGAGACCGCCACAAATGTGTCGCCGCGGCCGGCAATCTGTTGGACGGCCGAAATCAGTCCTGCCGCGAAATCAGCGTGGCCGGCAATCACCGCCCGGCGCGTTTCGATCTCGGGACTGTGAACGGCGTGTTCGTCGGACACGGAAGGCACTACTCCTCATCCTCCTGCAGGTATCGCTGCACATCGCTGGCGCGGCGCATGGTTCCCATCAACCGGTCGTTAAATGCCGTCGCCGTATCATAGCCGCGATAATAACGCAACAAATGGTTCATAGCGATTACCTCGGCAATCACCGTGATGTTTTTTCCAGGATTGAGATGCACCGTAATGCGCGGAATATCGACGCCCAGAATGCTGATCGTTTGTGTATCGAGGCCCGTGCGATCGACCACGGCGTCGGCGTCCCATTCTTCCAGCACGACCATGACTTCGAGCCGCTTTTGTTGCCTGACGGCGTGAATCCCGAAAATGGCGGGAATATCAAGCAGTCCGACCCCGCGAATTTCCATATGGTGCCGCTGTAATTCGTGCCCGCGTCCAATGAGGACATCGTTGCCACGGCGCGAGACGAACACGAGGTCGTCCGCTACGAGGCGATGGCCGCGTTCCACGAGATCGAGCACACACTCCGACTTGCCGATGCCGCTCTTGCCCGTGAAAAACAGTCCGACGCCATAGATGTCGGCCAGCGAACCGTGCAGCGTGGTGGTGGGAGCAAACTGCTCCGACAAAAACGGTTTGATCAGCCGGTAGAACTCGGCGGTCTTGAGTGCGGACCGAAAGATGGTGACACCGGCCGCTTCCGCCTGCGCAAGAAACGGTTCCGGCGGTTCGAGCCCCTTGGTGATAAATGCGCACGGAATCGGAAACGAAAAAAACTGTTGCAGGTTGTGGGCGCGTTGTGCGGGATCGAGCGACTTGAGATAGGTAATTTCCGTCTCGCCCAGCACCTGAATGCGTTGATACGGAAACCGGTTGATATAGCCGGACAACACGAGCCCCGGGCTGGACGCCTCGGGGCTCGATATTTCCCGGTCATGGCCGACGGCCGGACCCAACGTCTCCAACTGCAGTGCCTCCTTCATGCGCTCGTCCAACTGACCCACCGTCAAGCGTGGTTTCACCCGGTAAAACCTCCGCGAACGCCAACGCGTTTGCTGCGTCGCGCGCGGGCCACCTGGGTTTGCAACCGGGTCAGCGCCAGCGCGAGCGCGGGCTCAAACTGTCGGTGAAATCCTTGCGCGACCACCTCGCGCCGTCGGGGCGCACGCAACACAATCTCCACCCGGCGTTCGGGGCCATCGGATTCAAAACGCACAATGGCATCCACCACTCGCTTGAGTCGGGCGGCGATAACTTTCACAGCGTCCACCGCATCACGTTGCAGATTGGGCGGGACTTCCGCGTGATGCGCATGCAGAATGATCTCCATCAGCGACTTCCTCCAGGGCTCACCACCTCGCGGAGGTGAGCAGCAGTCTGGTCGGCGGCATTCGCCCAAGTGAACCCTTCGGCAAATCGCCGACCCGCAACACCGAGCGCTTCGACCAGCGGTCGATTTTCGCCCAGCTGTTGCATGAATTGCGCCATGGCAGCTACATCACCGTGCGGTACGAGGTACCCCGTTTCCCCGTGCCTGACCGATTCCCGAATCCCTGGTGAATTGGACGCGATTACCGGCGTACCACTGGCAGCTGCCTCGAGATTGGTGATGCCCCACCCCTCTTTGGGTGAAGCAAACAGTGTTGCCCAGGACCTCCGCAGCAAAAGGATCTTCTGAGTTTCGTCAATGCGGCCGAGAAACTGCACCCGGTTGGCAATGCCCAGCGTCACCGCCAACCGTTCAAGCTCCTCGCGGAACTCGCCGGCTCCGGCAATCTGGAGCAACGCATCCGGCACCTTCAACAATGCAAAGGCGCGCAGCACAAGGTCTACCCCTTTGTACTTTTTCAGTCGACCCAAATACGCGAACGTGGGCCGGTCGGAACGAACGGAGGCGTCCGGGGTGTAGTGCTCCGTATCAATTCCAGGAAAGATGACCCTGACATTGTCGCGCTTGAAACCGCGTTGCACCAGATCGTCGCGGGTACTGTCTGAAATGGCCTGAACGGGCAGGTTGCGATACACCCGTGGCATGGGGCGCTCGGCCAGCCAAACCGCAGCGGCCAGCGGTGCTGCCAGCTCCTGAAAGGCGGTCAGGCCAAAGAGATGGGGGACCAGCCCGACCACGCGGGCCTTGGGCCACCAGGGTGTGAACAGCGGCACCTTGTTGATGTCTTCGACCAGCACGTCGTAGTTGCGGTCGGCCAATTCGCGCCGCCAGAACCCGCGCGCCTTGAATGGAAACGACTGGCGGGTGCCAACGCGGTACACGTCAATACCGTCCAGTTGTGTGCGCGGCGGGCAGCCAGGCCAGCCGCCGCACAACAGCGTGACCTGATGGCCAGCCTGCGCCAATCGCCCGAAAATTTCGTGCAGGTGGATTTCCGCGCCCCCACCCAGCGGATTTTCCCGATCCTGCCAATTGACGACGGCAATCCGAAGTGGTCGGTGGTCTCCGCTCACAACCTGCCGAGCCGTCGTGCGTACGCATCCAGTACGCCGTTCACAAACCGCGCGCTGCGCTCCGTGCCAAATCGCTCCGCCAGTCGCACCGCTTCCTGCAACACCACTTTCACAGGGGTCGTTCCGCGTTGGAATTCGGCGGCGGCCACCCGCAGGACGCTACGCTCAATCGCGCCCAACCGTTCGTAACGCCAGTTCGTCGTGACATCGGTCAGCGCCGCATCAATTTCCGCGCTGTGTTCCGCCATGGTGGCAATGAGTGCCGCAGCAAAGACACGCTCTTCCGGCACGATGGACAAGTCGTCGAATACTTGCGACGCAATGCGCTTGAGTTGCGAGAAATCGCGCATGTCGGCCGCATACAACGCCTGCAACGCGCGCGCGCGTCCGCGCGTCTCCAACCGCTCCTGATACTGGCGCTGCTTGCGCTGTTTGCCGCCCGCGTGCGCTGGCAGCAGCGGTTCCTGCGTGGGTGTGTCCCAGAATGCGTCGTCGCGCAGGCTTGGCAAGTCAGCCATCACGCATCACCTGCGGAATCGTCTGGCTCGAGTTGATCAAGGACGTCGAGCAATTCCAACGCGGCCAACGCGGCGTCCCACCCCTTGTTGCCGTGTTCTCCGCCAGCGCGCGCAGCGGCTTGCTCCATGTTGTCGGTGGTCAGCAATCCCAGTGTGACGGGGGCTTCAAAATCGCGGGAGGCGTCCATCAATCCGCGCGCGGTTTCGCCGGCGACATAATCGAAGTGGGGGGTGCCACCCCGAATGACCGCTCCAACCGCCACCACGCCATCGTAGCGGCCCGTGGCGAGCGCCTTCCGCACGGCCACCGGTAGTTCCCACGCGCCAGGAACCCAGATGACGTCGATGTCATCAAAGTTCACGCCGTGACGGGTCAGCGCATCGAGCGCGCCCTCCGCGAGTGGACGTGTGATGTGTTCGTTGAACCGGCTGGCCACCACGGCCAGTCGGCGGCCTTCACCACGGGGACTTCCAGAAAGTTCAGCCATCAGATTGCAAACAAATGCCCCAGTTTGGTGCGTTTGGTGTCCAGATATGACGCGTTGTCATCGTTGGAGGGAGCCTCGATGGGTATCCGGTCGGCGATGACCAGCCCATACCCTTCGATGCCCACAATTTTCTGCGGATTGTTGGTGAGAATACGAATACTTCGTACTCCAATGTCGAGCAGGATTTGTGCGCCGATGCCGTAGTTGCGGAGGTCGCCCTTGAATCCCAGCGTGTTATTGGCCTCCACCGTGTCGGCGCCGCGATCCTGCAGCGCATAGGCCTTGATCTTGTTCAGCAAGCCAATACCCCGCCCCTCCTGATCGAGATACACGATGGCGCCACGGCCCTCGCGCTGAATGAGTCGCATGGCCTGATCGAACTGCCAGCCGCAGTCACATCGTTTTGAATGGAACACGTCGCCCGTGAGGCAGCTCGAGTGCATCCGCACCAGCACCCCTTCCCCACCCTGCACGTCGCCATACACCAACCCCACATGCTCGCGCGCATCCACATCATTGCGATACCCGATAATGCGCCATTCGCCGTAGTCGGTTGGCAACCGGGCTTCGGCAACGCGATGCACCAGGCGCTCGGTTTGCAACCGGTGCGCCACCAGCTGCGCGATGGTGATAAACGTGATGTGATGTTGCGCGGCAAACTCTTCCAGCTGAGAGCGGCGTGCCGTCGTACCATCCTTGTTGAGGACTTCGACAATCACTCCCGCTGGCTGCAACCCGGCCAGGCGTGCGAGATCGACCGCCGCTTCGGTATGCCCCACGCGCTGCAACACGCCACCGTCGCGTGCGCGAAGTGGATGAATATGGCCCGGAACCCGCAGGTCGGCGCGCGTTGACGACGGATCGACCGCCACCAGAATGGTTTTCGCCCGATCACTCGCACTGATGCCGGTGGTCACCCCGTATTTGGCCGCGCCATCAATGCTCACCGTAAAAGCGGTGCTCATGGATTCCGTATTTTCGGCCGTCTGCGGCTTGAGCCCGAGATGATCGGCCCGTTCGTTGGTGATGGCCAGACAAATCATGCCTTTCGCTTCGAGCATGAAGTTGACCATTTCCGGCGTGATTTTTTCGGCGGCGCAAACGAGATCGCCCTCGTTCTCGCGATCTTCATCGTCCGCGACGAGCACAAACTTACCCGCGGCAATATCTGCCAACGCCTCTTCTATCGTATCAAATGCCATCGGACATCTCCGTGTGTGCGGAACCCATCAACTGCCTGCAGCAGGCCCAATGCGGGGCGCCAGTAACCGCTCCACATGTTTGGCCAGCACGTCTGCTTCGACGTGCACTTCATTGCCCGCCACCAGCGCGCCAAGCGTGGTGTGATGCAGCGTAAAGTCGATCAACGAAAGCTGTACGCCACAGTCGTCGAGCAAGGCGTTCACCGTCAGGCTGACGCCATCCACCGCGATGGAACCGTGGGCCACCATCAGCGCATGAAGAGCCGGTGGCAGCGTGAGATCGACCAGTTTCGCATCGTCTCGCACGGACACCTGGCGAACCGGCACTACGGTGTCGACATGGCCCAGCACCATGTGTCCGCCCAGCCGATCGCCCAGTCGCAATGCCCGCTCAAGATTGAGCGATCGTCCTTCGCGCCACCGGCCAATCGTGGTGCGATCGAGCGTCGTGACCACAGCGGCGGTGGAAAACCAGCCACGATCGGCCCCTTCCACGCCACAGGTCCGCACGGTCAGACACGCACCGTTCACCGCCACGCTTTCGCCGGGCGCCAAATCTGTGTAGCGGCAAGCGATGACCAACTCGCGCCCAGCTTCGGATTCGGTGACCTGCCTGATGGTGCCGATATCGTCAACGAGTCCGGTAAACATGTGCCGCGTTCAGCCCGTGGATACTGCGTAGGTGGTCATGAGATCGTCGCCAAATGTCTGGCGCGACACGACCCGGAAGCGGGGCGCGTGCTGCGCCCGTTGCGGGGCCACTCCGCTGAATGCGTTGACGGCGTCCCGCCCCAGAATGACCGGCGCCTGAAAGATAATCAGGCGGTCCACCAGACCGGCGGACAGAAGCGCCGACGCAACCACCGCGCCCCCCTCGACCAGGAGGTGGCGAATGCCCCGGTTGCGTAACTCCACGAGGCCCTCCGGAATGTCCTTGACCCGCACCACGTCCACGCCCTGCGCCGTCAGCGCCGCCTCCCTGCTGGCCGATTGGCCGGCCGCCAGCACAATGAGCGGATGTTTGGCCGCCCCCCGCACCAGCTGGCTATCGAGCGGCAGGCGGGCGGCGCGATCGAAGATGACCCGAGCGGGCACCACGCGCGGCGACGGGGCGTCCCGGACGGTGAGCATGGGGTCGTCAGCGAGAGCGGTGCCAATGCCAACGCCGATCGCATCGGCGCGAGCACGCATGAAATGCACCGCGCGCTGGGCGTCCGGGCCGGTCAGCCACCCCCGTTCGCGCGACGCGTCGACGACCGCGCCGTCCAGCGACAACGCCAGTTTCAGCGTGACCCACGGACGCGTCGCTCCCCGCGCCGCGAAGAGAAACGGCTGATTGAGTTCGGTCGCATCATCGGCCAACACGCCGCTCACCACTTCGAGGCCAGCCGCTTGCAATGCGTCGGCGCCGCCCGTGGCGACCGGGTTCGGATCGGCAATGGCATACACCACGCGACGAATACCCGCGGCGAGGATCGCGTCAACACACGGCGGCGTTTTCCCCGTGTGATTGCACGGTTCAAGCGTGACATACAGCGTCGCCCCGCGCGCGTGGTCGGCCGCTGCTCGAAGCGCGACCACCTCGGCATGATCCTGACCGAACGCCGCGTGCCATCCCTCACCAACAATTGCGTCACCCGCCACCACCACCGCGCCCACCATTGGGTTGGGCGCAACATTCCCCGCGCCGCGTTCTGCCAATTGCAGCGCGCGGGCCATGTGCCGCGAGTCGGTCAGCGACGCTTGTGCGGAGTCTGACAAGGGCGGAACCGTTGCACTAATAACGCACTCCAAATCCCAGCGAGTAGTAGCGGAACGCGTCGTTGGCCAGCTTTCCGTCAAACGAGTTCACGGTTTGTTGGATGGTACCCTTGCTGGACCACCCCATTTCTCCCACCAACTGTGCTTTGGGCAACCCGATGGACAGGTTGACGAACGCGGTGTTGCGCTTGACTTTCTGTTGCGCCAGAATGGCACTGACCTGCAGACGCGGCGCCGGTGCCGGTTCGTTAATCACCGCATTGAAGTTGCTGGTGGACTCGATATCGTCGCGACCAATTCCGCCGGTAATCCCAATGAACTTGAAGTGTTTTCCCGCCACGAGGCGCAGCGCGTTTGCTGTCAGTGCCATCTTGTTCACGGATAACGTGTCGTTGTTGGACGTGTAACCAACACTGGTGGTCGGCAGTCTGCGTCGGCGATAGCTGACACTCAATCCGGGAATAGCCGCCGATTCCTGCAGAATTCCCAGGCGCACCCCGTACGACGTCGCAAACGAGCGGCCGTCTGTCCTGATGGACACCTGGTCCTTGTTCACGTCCGGCACGTACGTGAGCCCCACGAGCACATCAAGCCCCCCAATGTTTGTCAGTCCCATCGCGACGCCCTGAAAGAGCGAGACGGCCGCATCCAACGACGGCACGGGAACCGGCGCACGTTGCGCGCCAAAATTGCTGGACGTCGCCGTACCTGTCGGGGAAAGATTGACAGGGTTGCTGGGCACAAACCCGTCGACGGCCGTTAATCGAAGCACCAGCGAACTGTTGCCCGGACGTCCCAGCGAACCGGCCTCCCCCAGCATGACGTTTCCGCCGGACAGGGCCACGCCAATTTGCGGCGCGAGAAACTGGTAGATATCGCTGATCTTCTGGCATGCGTCGGCGGGACTGACGCTGCCCACGGACGAGTTGCATGTCACCCTCGGCGATTGCGCGCGAATCACGGTGGGGCCGGCAATCACCGCCACGGCCCCGAATAATCGGACAAAGGTCCGCAATGAGGTGCGACGAGCGCGGGGAGCAGTACCACGTGGGTTGGCAAACATCCGATTGACTCCGCTGGTTTGAATCAAAACACTTCGCCGTCGATTTTCACTATACCGGTGCCCGGCGCGACCCGTCCCAGTTCCCATGCCGCAATGTCGCAGGCTTCGGCGCGACTGAGCATGCGGGACACCTGGGATTGCGGCGCGATGACCACCATGCCCACGCCCATGTTGAACGCGCGGAACATTTCTCCATGGGAAACGACCCCGGCGTACTGCAGTACCTGAAATTCTTTCGGAATGGTCCAGGTGCTGGCGTCGACCAGCGCATCCAGGTGCGACGGGAGTGCGCGATTCAGATTGCCTGGCAACCCGCCGCCGGTGATGTGGGCCATGGCGTGAATGTCCCCAAGGACCGGCTTCAGGCAGGACAGGTACGAGCGATGCACCTTGAGCAACACGTCCGCGACGCTGCTTCCTGACATTTCGGGAAACGGTTCGTCCACGGACAGATTGAGGCGCTCCGACACAATGCGACGCGCCAGCGAATATCCGTTGGTGTGCAACCCGTTACTCGCCAGCGCAATGAGGGCGTCGCCCTCCTGCACGCGCGCGCTGCCGAGTACGCGGTCTTCTTCGACGATGCCCACGATAAACCCGGCGAGGTCGTAGTCAGGCGGCGTATACACGCCCGGCATTTCCGCCGTTTCGCCACCAATGAGCGCGCAACGGTTTTCGCGACAACCCGCCGCCACGCCGGCGACCACACCCTCCACGACGTCCGGCAACAACTTGCCAAACGCCACGTAGTCGAGAAAGAACATCGGCTCGGCGCCCTGCACGAGAATGTCATTCGTGCAATGGTTCACGAGGCAGTGCCCAATGGTATCGTGGCGATCAGCGTCAATGGCGACTTTGATCTTGGTGCCGACGCCGTCGGCGCTCGCCACCATCAACGGCGCGGTGTACCCGCCCGGTACCTTGAACATGCCACCGAAACCGCCGAACGCACCCCGCGCACCGGCTGTCAGCGTTGATTCGACCACGCGTTTAAGGCGGTTCTTGGCGTGCTCGCCGGCGTCGATATCCACACCCGCGCTGCGATAGTCCATTGGCGCCTGACCGCCACCACCTGTCACGATTGGCTCTCCGCCAGCGCAGCAGGCATATCGGTATCAAACGCGACTAACTGCCGGAACTCTTGCACGCGTGCATCAATGTCGCTGCGCGTGATTTCGAGCAAGCGTTCGTTCGAGAATTTTTCGACAGCAAACGAACCCATGGCCGATCCCATCACCACCGCGCGGCGCATCGCCGACTCGCTGATGTCGTTGGTGGACGCCAGATAGCCGATAAAGCCGCCCGCGAACGAATCACCCGCCCCCGTCGGATCGAACACCGATTCCAACGGATAGGCCGGCGCAAAAAACACGCTGTCTTTGGTGAACATGAAGGCGCCGTGTTCCCCCTTCTTGATCAGCACAAAGCGCGGACCACGATCGAGAATCCACTTGGCGCCTTTCACGAGGTTGTTCTCGTTGGTGAGCTGCCGCACTTCGCCGTCGTTTAACGTGACGAGATCGACGCGTTTGAATAATTCCAGCAGCTCGGGACGACGGCTTTCAATCCAGAAGTTCATCGTGTCGCACGCGACCAGCCTGGGGGTGTTCACCTGATCCAGCACCTGTAATTGCAGACGCGGATCGATGTTGGCGAGGAACACGAACGGCGAATTGCGAAACTGCTCCGGAATTTGCGGCCGGAAGTTGGAGAAGACGCCCAAATGTGTTTCCAGCGTTTCGGCCGAGTTCAAGTCGTGGCGATACCGACCACGCCAGCGAAAGCTCGAACCTTCTGCCTGCTCCAGGCCGGCCAGATCGACCCCCCGCTGTTCCAGCGGGGCCAGTTTGTCCAGCGGATAGTCGCTGCCCACGACCCCGACCAACTGCACCTTGGTGAAATGCGACGCGGACGATGAGAAGAACACACCCGACCCACCAATGGCGTCATCGACTTTGCCAAACGGCGTCTCGACCGAGTCGAGCGCGACGGAACCAACAACGAGGACGGGGCTTCCCCCCGTTGCACTACCAGTAGTACCCGTCACATGCGCTCCGGCGCCGAGAGTCCAAGAATGCGCAATCCGGCGGCGAGGCCAAGTTGCGTGGCGCGCGCCAGTACCAGGCGGGCGCGCGTGATGTGTTCGGGTTCGTCCAGCACGTGGTGCTTGTGATACCACGTGTGGGCTGCAGAGGCCGTGTCGGACAACCACCCCGCAATGCGGTGCGGCTCCAGTGCTTCGGCGGCCTGCTGCACCACGCGCGGAAAGTCCAACAACGCCTTGATCAACTCTTGTTCCGCCGGTTCGGCCAGCATGTCGAGGTCGACACCCGCGCCGGTAATTGCCGTTGCGTCCATTCCACCCTGCCGAAAAATGCCGCTCATGCGTGCGTGGGCCATCTGCACGTAGTACACCGGATTCTCTTCCGACTGCGAGCGCGCCAGGTCGATGTTGAACACCAGTTGCGAGTCGCCTTTTCGCATGAGGAAGAAGAAGCGAACCGCGTCTCGCCCCACTTCGTCAATGAGGTCGCGCACCGTGACATACGCGCCGGCGCGTTTGGAGATTTTCATCTCTTCGCCACCTTTCAGGACGGTCACCATCTGGTGCAACACGTAGTCGGGGTACCCTTTCGGAATGCCCATTTCCAGTGCCTGCAGTCCCGCCCGCACGCGGGTGACGGTGCTGTGATGGTCGGCGCCCTGCACGTTGATGGCGCGGTGGTACCCGCGTTCCCACTTCGTCACGTGATACGCGACATCGGGCACGAAATACGTGTAGTCGCCGCCCTTGGCCGCGCTCTTTTTCATGACGCGGTCCTTGTCATCACCGAATTCGGTGGTGCGCAGGAACAGGGCGCCGTCTTCCTCGTACGTGTGTCCTGAAGCCTTGAGCATGTCGACGGTCTTGTTCACGTTGCCGTCGGAGTACAACGCACTTTCGAGGTAGTACGTGTTGAACCTGACGCCAAACGCCTGCATGTCGAGGTCTTGCTCGTGGCGCAATGCCGCCACGGCAAAAACGCGCATGGCGTCGAGGTCATGGCCGGACGAGTCGCCCGGATACTGCACAACGTAACGTTCCGCGATTTCGCGAATGTATTCGCCGTGGTATCCACCCTCTGGAATGAGCAACTCTGCACCGCCACTTTCGCGCACGCGTGCCTGCACGCTCAGCGCCAGGTTTGCAATTTGCGCGCCCGAGTCGTTGTAGTAAAACTCACGCGACACCTTCCAGCCGGTGTATTCCAGCAGCGTGCTGATCGCGTCGCCCAGTGCGGCTTGCCGCCCGTGACCCACATGCAGCGGACCGGTGGGATTGGCGGAAACAAATTCGACAACGACGTGTTCGCCGGCGCCGGCGTTGCTCAGCCCCCATTGTTCGGGGTGCGCGAGAATTTGGAGTAGTCCGCGAGCCTGGAATCCGGCGTCAAGACGGAAGTTGATGAAGCCCGGGCCCGCGATGTCGGCATTGGTCACCCCGACACGTTCCAGGTGCATACCGGCAATCAGCGATTCGGCAATTTCACGCGGCTTGCGCGCCAGTGCTTTGGACAGCGTCATGGCGACGTTCGTGTACCAGTCGCCGTGGGCGGGATCGCGCGGGCGCTCCAGCACGACCCGTGTCTCGCTGGGCGCGCCGAGGGCGACGGCCGAGCGTGTGACCTCGGCGCGTAGCGCGTCGGCTTGATTCACGTATCGCTCTTCGAGGAGGAGCCGCCGGACGACGAGCGGCCGCCAGAATTGGTTCCGGTGGACGGCGACGATGGGCTTGGCGGTGCCGCCGGTTTGGGCGACTCGGTTTTGCTCTCGCTCTTGGAATCGCTCTTGGAATCGCTCTTTGACTCGCGCTTTGAATCGCTCTTGGATTCGCCCTTGGCCTCATTCTTCGAGTCGCCCTTCGTATCGCTTTTGGACTCCGCTTTTCCTGCGCTTTGCGAGGCCGCGGTTTCATTGGCGCCCGAGCGTTGGTCTTTCTTGCCGTCTTTGCCGTAGTCCGTGATGTAGAACCCCGTGCCTTTGAACAGCAAGCCGGCGCCCCCCGAAATAATGCGGACGGCATCCCCTTCGCCGTTGGGATTGGGGATGCGGTCCGGAACCTCGGACATTTTGAAGATCTTTTCGACGATGGTGCCGTCGGGACAGCGAAACTCGTAAGTCGGCATGGATGCGCTACTTGGACGCTTCGGGGACAGGGGCAGGGCCAGCCTAGAAAGCTACCGACGGCGCGGGGTTGGTTCAATCGCTGTCAGAGGGGCAATGGCCTGTCTTGAGAAAAGATTTTCCTCGTATCCTGCCCGTTTCCGTCTGGTCGATTCGTTTAGCGTCAAGCACCCAGCAATGCGAGCTACTTCCTCGGCGACTCTCCAGCGGTGGTCGAGTTCAAGCAGATCGCCTTCCCGCGGACGTTGCTCGCCGGCTTCGTGAAGCAAAAATTTGGAGAGCGACGAGGGCGGGCGGCATACGGACGCCGGCAGCTACTTAGGCGCAGCGGCCTGCGCCTGCCATGCTTATCGAACCTGAGCGCTATTGACTTCATGCGGGGGGGGTAATTTCGCGTCTAGGAAGTTCTGCTTCCTGGCATTGCAATCACCTCTGAAAAGGCGCGCAACATGAAAATCTCAACGATGGTTGTGCGAGTTCTCGCGACGCTTGTTATCTCGATCGGTGCGACGGCGAACGCCGCTGAAAGGAACGACCCTCTCTGCTCCGCTTGTTTCCAGGAGGACCACGACTGTCCAAGCCAAGAAATGCAAAGTGCAGTAGGTCGTGGTTTGGAGGGGCCTTGTAACGACACGAATCCCGGATGCTGGGACGAGGGTTTCGGCTCATGCCAAGGAGTAGTGATCGTTTGCAATCCTCCGTCTTGAACCAAATGAGAACGGTTGCGCTCTCTGCGCAGCCGTTTCTCTCGTTCTAGCACTGTTTTCAATGTGAATTTCTGACAAATCCCCCAGAATCTCTGGTGTGGGAGCGAGCGTTGCAGTTTGCTTCGCCTACGTCACCGAGCACAGGTCGCACGAGGATCGTTGCGTTCCTGGACCTCGAATGCCCCTTCTGTGCGACGTACGATGGGACCATGCGTGAGATTGAAAAGTCGCTCGGGGATTCGGTGCAATTCATGATCGTTCCTATGCCGATTCCGAGTCACAAGTGTGCCCGTGGGGGTGCCTTCGCGTTAGAATGCGCTTTAGCCCAAGGTCGTGCGCGGCAGTTCATTTCTCACGTATTTTCAAAGTTGGATTCAGTAGGTCTGAAGCCTTGGGCAGTATTTGCCCACGAATCCGGCGTTCCCGATACCTCGGCTTTTAGTTTGTGCACGCGTTCACCAGCGGTGGCTCAAAAGGTAGACAGCGCAGCTGCCGTGGCGCGCGAACTCAATATTCCAGGAACGCCGACGCTTCTGATGGACGGTTGGCAGTTCCGGGGAGGACGCTCGACCGCCGACCTGCTCAAAGCAGTTGGAGCGATACGTAGAGGAGAGAAGCCAACATGATTATTCGCAACTTTCGGGCTCGCGCGTTCTCGTCAGAAAGCAATCGCGGCCGTCGCGTTGCGAGGGGATCGATTCTGGCAGCGACGACAGCTGCGTTCGTATCGGTCGCGACAAGCCAACCGCGCACGGCTACACCGCTGGCAAAGCTGGCAGACGTTGCAAGCGAGTTCTCCAATATCAGTGCGATACGGGAACTCAGTGATGGCCGAGTGCTTGTCGCAGACTCGCGAGTTCGAGAGCTGGTTCTTGTTGATCCACGCACGCACACTCGCGTAGCGATTGGTCGACGGGGAGAAGGCCCGGGCGAGTACGGCAACCCCCTTAAACTTTGGTCCGTTGGAGAAGATTCAACCGTCCTGCTGAGTTCAGGTAGCCGGTTGCAACTCTTGTTTCGATCGCGCTTCGTTCCGTTCGCCGACGTTTTTCGGCAACGCGCTGGAAAGCTCGGTGGCAACGTCGAAGGCATGGACAAGCGAGGCAACGTGTTGCGGGTCGTAGGGATTGACCGATTGAAGGTTGGTGAAACATTCAGATTGACACAATCAATCTCTTTCTCCGCCGTGGTCGCCATCATTCGGGTTTCAGCGAGTGGCATCCTCGACACGATTGCCAAGGTTCGGGGCGCATACGAGGGTCCGGGTAAGCGACATGTGCGACAGAGCGGAGCGAGCGTTGGGATTGAAACATTCGAGCTGGCCAGCGGACTCCCAACCGCAGAACAGGCCGTGCTGTTTCCAGACGGAGGTATCGCGCTTGCATTGCACCACCCGTATCGGGTCGATTGGATTGGAACGGATGGAGTGCGAATTGAGGGAAAGCCGATAGCGGAAGTCCCGGCGCCAGTCACTGCAAAAATGAAAAAGGAGATTTCGAGAGAAAATCGAATGTCTGATGCCACGCCTGAAGACTTCGCATTCTGGCCCGAAACCGTACCGCCTTTCGTTCTGCAGGCGCTGCACGCAGGGGTCGATGGTCGCCTGTATATCCGGCGCACGGCAACAGGCGTGACTGAACCAGGCGCATTCGATGTTGTCGATCGCACAGGCAAGCGCGCCACTTTCACGCTGCCTCCACGTTCACGTATTGTCGGAACCGGAAAACGCGGGTTGTACGTCGCGACCAGAGACGAAGATGATGTCGAGTCGTTGGCATTGTTCAAGGCGCCACCCTGAGAAGCTACTTGGAAGCGCTGATCTATCTTCCCCATTGGGAGCGATCGCCCAATTTGCCCGTCGCCAGTTGGCCGTCACGCGAGCAATCATCAACTCGCTAAACCCACGATTGATTTGAACGATCGCGAGCGTGCCTCCAGAATTCAATCACTGTCCTTTTGCATTTCGTTTCGGGCTGCGTCTCGCATTTCGCGAACGCGTCAGTCCCGTGCCAGGGCCAATCGTCAGACCGTCCGCGATTCCAGCAATTTCCTCGGCCTCTTTCCAGCGCTTTTCGAGTTCGAGCAGGTCTCCCTCCACTGCGCGGAGCCACGTGAAGCGACATTTCGAGAGCGAGTCTGAGGGCCGGTGGGAGGTATTTGAGCGCGACCGCTGGCGCTTCCCGATTTGCCCCCGGCAGCCATCGTGGAGAGTAGGAGCCCAGTGCCTTCGCGCTCAGCAATTCGCGCGGTGATGCACCATTCTCGACAAGAGCGAGGGCTGTTTCGATTTGCCTTTGCGCCCCGGTCAGGTTATTCCGAGCGCGGAACGACCGAACAGACAGGTCGCTTTAGATCAGCCGCCGGGAGAGTGTCGTCCCCACACCTTCTCCAACGTGTCGGCAATTTCGCCGACACTGGCACGCGCGCGCACCGCGTCAATCACCAACGGCATGAGTTCAGCACGCGCACCGTGATGCGACGCCAGGTACGTCGGCGCCGCAGTGCCCAGCGCCACGAGCGCGGACTGCACGGCACCGTTGTCGCGCGACGCCTTCACGTTTGCCAGTGCGGCTATCTGGTTGCGGCCGAGTTCTGCGAAATCGGGTGCAGGAATAACCGGCGGCGCCTGCCCGTCCCCAAACTTGTTCACGCCAACCACCACTGTTTCCCCCGATTCCACACGCAGTTGATACTCGTACGCACTGCGCGCGATTTCCTCCTGAGGAAATCCGTTGCGAATGGACTCGGCCGCACCGCCCTGCTCGTCAACGCGCTCGATCAACGCGCGCGCCTGTTCCTCAATCTTGTTCGTCAGTTCTTCCACGTACCAACTGCCGGCCAGCGGATCGACCGTGTTGGCAATACCGCTCTCATACCCCACCACCTGCTGCGTGCGCAGCGCGAGCGTTGCCGCTTCGGCCGTTGGCAGGGCAAGCGCTTCGTCGTACCCGTTGGTATGCAACGACTGTGTACCACCAAGCGTCGCCGCCAAAGTCTGAATAGCCACTCGCACAATGTTGTTCTGCGGTTGTTGCGCCGTCAGCGTCACGCCGCCCGTTTGCGTGTGAAAACGCAACCGGCAACTGGCGTCGCTGGCACCAAACCGTTCGCGCAGTAAACGCGCCCACAATCGGCGCGCCGCACGGAACTTGGCGACTTCCTCAAACAGGTCGCTGTGCGCGGCAAAGAAAAACGAAAGGCGCGGTGCGATTGCATCAACGGGCAACCCTGCGTCTACGCCACACTTCACGTATTCCAGCGCGTCCGCAAAGGTAAACGCGACTTCCTGAATGGCGGTGCTGCCGGCTTCGCGAATATGGTAACCGGAAATGGAAATCGGATTCCACTGCGGTACTTCCGCCGCGCAAAAACGAAACGTCTCGGCCGTCAATGCGAGCGAGGGCGCCGGCGGATAGATGTACGTGCCGCGCGCTATGTACTCCTTGAGAATGTCGTTCTGCGTGGTACCCGACAGTTTGTCGCGCGCAATGCCGTTTTCCTCGGCCACCACGATGTACATCGCCAGCAACGTGGACGCCGTGGCGTTGATGGTCATGCTGGTGGACACGGTGTCGAGCGGAATGCCATCAAACAGGATGGCCAGGTCTTCGACCGTGTCAATCGCGACCCCCACACGTCCCACTTCGCCCAGCGATCGTGGCGAGTCGGAGTCGATGCCCATTTGCGTCGGCAAATCGAACGCCGTTGATAGCCCTGTCTGCCCGGCCGCCAACAGCAATTTGAAACGTTCGTTCGTCGCCTTTGCTGTGCCAAAACCCGCGTATTGTCGCATGGTCCACAGGCGGCCGCGATACATGCTGGGCTGGACGCCGCGGGTGAACGGGTACTTGCCCGGGTCGCCCAGGTCGGTTGCGTAATCGACGGTGCCGTCGCCGGGTTTGGCGGCGACTGGCACTGTTATGCCAGAGGGAGAAACGCGTTCGTTGGAGGCCATCCGTGCAACTTAGCGCCTGGCCAGATGTTGGTCAGCCCGCCGTGCGCTGCAACTCGCACGACCACCAGCTGTTCAACCCTGTCACGATGGGGATGTTGGTTAGCCCGAACTCGCACTGCGGCGAGCCGCTGATGCGAGCCGGGATCGGTTGGCGTTCTGCGAATTACGACTTGCGGCGCTCGAAACTGGCCGGCGGGCTCTCAATTCCGAACTCGGCCACCGTCTCAACTTCGCATTTGCTGCCAATGTACAACGGCGTGCGCTGATGCAGTTCGGTGGGGTCGATGTCGAGGATACGCCGGCCGCCATCGGTGGCCAGACCGCCGGCCTGTTCCACGATAAACGCCAACGGATTGGCCTCGTATAACAATCGCAACTTTCCGTTGGGCGATTTGGTATTGGACGGATACGCAAATACGCCGCCGCCCAGAAGATTGCGATGGAAATCGGCCACCAATGACCCGACGTAGCGCACGTTCAGCGGGCTGCGCACGCCGTCCAGTCCGCGGTAACGACGCATAAGGGCGCGAGTGGACTCAGGCCAATTCTGTTCGTACGCATCGTTGACCGAAAGGTACCGACCGTTCTCCGGAGTTTTGATGTACGGGTGCGTCAGCAAAAATTCCCCGATAGACGGATCGAGCGTGAAGCCGTGCGCGCCCTGCCCCGTGGTGAACACCATCATGGTGCTGCTGCCATAAATGACGTAGCCGGCCGCAACCTGACGACGTCCGGGCTGCAGCATGTCTTCCATTTCGCCGCGCGCCCCGCGTGTGATCTTTTTATAGACGGAGAAGATGGTTCCCACCGGTACGTTCACGTCAATGTTGGACGAGCCGTCCAGCGGGTCGAACATCAGCACGTATTTGCCGGCCTTGAAGCGCTCGGGAATCTGAATGATGCCCTCCTCCTCTTCCGACGCCATGGCACACAACCGACCGCCGTGGTCGAGTGCCTTCACAATGATTTCATTGGAAATGACGTCCAGCTTCTGCTGTACCTCCCCCTGCACATTCACGTCGCCGGCCGAACCCAGAATGTCGACGAGCCCGGCACTCCGCACCTTGTTGGCGATCATCTTTCCCGCAAGCGCGAGGTCATACAGAATGCCAGACAACTCGCCAGTGGCTTCCGGGTGCTGACGCTCTTCCTCGATGACAAAACGCTCGATGGTAACAACCGATGTCGCGGTGTGCTTGACCACTGTGAAGTCCTTGTATTGAGCGGCGGGCGAGCCCGCGCAAGTGATTGCGTCGAGGCGACACGAGGTGCTGCCAGAGGGGGGCAGAAACCGCGTGTCTCAAAGTGGCCTGCGTCAACAAAGGGAAGCAAGAGCCCCCCCGTCATCGCGCCCGATTCACCGAATTGGAACGTTCCATTTTCCTTCTCGCGTGACCACCTCCTGGTGGACGCCGTCGGTCCGCACCACGAGCGCGCCATCGCGATCGGTTCGAAACGCCCGAATGCCTCTGCGGGCATACTCCTCCATGACCGAAGGAGACGGATGACCGTAGGTGTTGTCTGCCCCAACGGAAATCAACGCAACGACGGGGCGGACGACATCGAGAAATGGCGCGGACGAACTGGTCTTGCTGCCGTGGTGACCGGACTTGAGCACACTGGACTGCAACGCGTCGCCCCAGCGCTTGATCAACCATTCCTCTTCTTCGACTTCGGCATCACCCGTGAGCAGCCAGCGGACGCTGCCGAATTCCACGGCCACCACGACGCTGGCGAGATTGGGATCGGTTTGCTGCACCGTCCAGGCGGAATCTGGGGCGAGGGCACGCACCAACACCCCATCGACACGCAGGGTGTCTCCCGGATGCACACGATGCCACGGAATACCTTCCGATTGCACCGCCTTGAGTGCGTTGCGATACGTCGGCGACGTGCCTACGTAGGCAGGCTCCCACCACAGGGCGGGCGGAATGGCCGCTATCAGACTTGCCGCGCCTCCCACGTGATCGTCGTGCGGATGCGAAAGAATAAACGCGGCAACCTCGCCACCAAGTCGCCGAATGTACGGCACGACAACGCGTCGACCAGCGTCACCACCGTTCCAACTTCGTCCTGCGTCAATAAGCACCCAACGACCTTTGGGTGTGCGAATGGCGATGGCGTCACCCTGCCCCACGTCCATCATGTGCAGTTCGGCCCAGCCGTTGCCGCCCTGCAGCAGCGGCCACCACACGGCCACGCACAGGCCGGCCACCGCACTGATGACATACCGCGTCGGTCGTCGGGCGGCGGTTGCGCGCACAATGGCGGCGGCCGCGAAGCCAAGTGCGATGGCGCCGACCAGGGTGGGCGCAACGTGCAGCGCGGCATGCGGAACCGACGCGGCCGCCGTCGCGATGGCATCGAGTAATTTGAGCGGCAGGATGCACGCATCGGCGGCGATACGCGCGACCGCCTTGAATGGTGCCAACACCAGCGCCAGAAATAGCGCGGGTTGCAGGAAGGCGATGACGGGACTCGCAAAAATGTTGGCGATTGGTGCGACAATGCTGACGCGTCCGAAGTACCACGCGACGATTGGCGCCGTCACCAGCGACGCGATGGTACCAGTAAAAAGTTCGCGCGTCAACGCCCAGCGCCACCCGTCCAGTTTGCGCAGCCGTTCGACGGTCGCGCGCGCAAGTCGTTGCCAGCGTTTTCGCCACCACCCTGCGCGAGGTGGCGGCAGTGCTGGCGTGCTATTTCGCACGCGGCTCATGATCGCGCGCGCGGCCACCAGCGACGCCATGCCTGACACGCTCAGTTGCCAGCCGAGATCGAGCACCACATCGGGGCGCCACGTGGGAATGATGGCGCCGAGTGACAGCGCGGTCCACGGATGCACAGGTCGTTGCAGCCGACTCACGACCGTGGTGGTTGCCAGCATGACCGCACTGCGTACAGCGGGCGGCGGCGCGCCCAACGCCAGGACGTAGAGTGCGATGAGCACCAGCGCGCCGGTTGACGCGGGACCATTGGGCAGCCGTAACGCACTGGCAATCACCAGCAGTGCACCGGCAATCAATGCGACGTGCAGCCCGGAGATTGAAAGAATGTGAATGAGGCCCGCCTCGGCAAACTTGTCGCGCACGGCGGGATCGATGCCGTCCTGGTCAGCAATGAGGAGGGCACGCGCCAACGTAGTTCGTGGGCCGAACAAGGTGTCGAGTGTCTCGCCGGCGCGCCCGCGCCATGCGCGCAACGGTGCCTGACGCGTGCCAGCCTGCACAGCACCCTCTAACTTGAGACCGCGTGCCGTGGCGGTGCGTGTACCCGTGAAACGTACGATGTTGCCAGGCGGTGCGCTTCCGCTCTGCACTTTGAGCGTGGCGCTTAGCGCGCATGGCCCCCGTGCGGTATTGCCGCGCGCTTCACCGCGAACGAATGCACGGGGCGTCGCGCGGGCATCAATGGCAACTTCGAGTGCGACAGATTCCGATGACAGGGCCGCGATACACGCGACCCGGTTGGATGCGGAGATTCTTCCGGTAACGACCGCACCAAGCGTCACTGCGGCGCACACGCAGCGTGTTGCAGCACGCGCGTGCAGTCGTTGCGAGAGCAGCAGCAGGAACAGGCCAGCAACTGCACACGCGACAGTTGGCACGCCCGACGCGACCGAGCGAGACCAGTAGGCCGCGACGAACAGGCCCAGTATCCACGAGGTTACGGCATAAACGAGGAGCGGCATCGCGAATCATGTGTTCCGGCTCGTTGTGCGGTGTCATCATTTTCGCGCATGGGGGCGACATGCCACAGGCTTCGTCCGTTGACGCGACATTCGCACCGCGTGGTCGGGGGGGAAGCTCCGCATTTTTCTCGCGGAGATCGCGGGGGAGCGTCATGATGAGACGGCTCCGATTGGGCTACTTGAGGCGCGGAGGGGTTGCAGGCACCGCGGCATTCGGGAGCCCTGATCTTTTGGATGAAACTGCCCCCCACCGACGAGCCTGAAATCGGTCACGGTATTGGTGGTGAGGGCGCCGTCAATCCAAAGATTCCCCGCCCCATACTCCTGGCAGGCTCGATTCCCTCCGCACCTCAAGTCGCCTGGACGGGCCCCCAACATGCGTTCGCATCTCCGCGATCTCCGCGAGAAAAATGCGGAGCTTTCACTGACGGAGATTCCGCCGAATGTCGCGCCAATCAATCCCGTGCCACATTGCGCCAATCAATCCCGTGCCACATTGCGCCAATCAATCCCGCACCACATTGCGCCAATCAATCCCGCACCACATTGCGCCAATCAAAAAAAGCCTCCCCCATGTCCGATATTGCCCCCGCAGAACACGGTCCACGCAGCTACGCCATTGGCAACGGCACGCGACTCCGAATAGGCGTCCCTGTAAACGTCGCACCCGTCGTCCCCGTCAGTTCGACATTGAGCATTTGCCCGATCACGCCGCTGTCTGCCGGCACCATGACGGTCTTGAAGTCGCGCGTACGCCCCTGCAGCATCTCGCCATCGCGTGCTTGCTTCTCCAGCAGAATTTCCGTGCGCTCACCCAGACGCGTCATGTTCCGTTCGCGCGAAAGTCCTCGCACCGTCGACATCAACCGGTCGAATCGCCCGGAAACTACCGCGTCATTGACGGTCCATTCGGGCGGCATTCGCGTGGCCGGCGTACCCTCGCGTGGTGAAAACTTGAACATAAACGCGTCATCAAAACGCACCTCGCGACAGGCCGACAAGGTGTCCTCGAACTCTTCGTCGGTTTCACCTGGAAATCCGACAATGATGTCGGTCGTGACGCCGAGCCCTGGAATGGCCGAACGCAACCGATTGACACAATTGAAGTAGTCTTCGCGAGAGTACCGACGCAGCATACGCTTGAGCACGGTCGACGATCCACTCTGCATGGGCAGATGCACGTGTTCGCACACCGTATCGACGGTCGCCATGGCTTCAATCACCCGCTCCGAAAAGTCATTCGGATGCGGACTGGTAAAGCGCACCCGCTTGATGCCATCGACTGTGCCAACGGCGCGCAGCAGATCGGCGAAGTCGAACGTGCCGTCATTGTATGAATTCACGGTTTGCCCCAGCAGGACGACTTCACTTAACCCCTGCTCGACCACACCGCGCGTTTCACGCACGACGTCAGCCAGTTGCCGGCTGCGCTCGTTGCCACGCGTGGTGGGTACGATGCAATAAGTGCAGCGGTAATTGCAGCCCCGCTGTACCGGAATCCAGGCCTTTACGCCGTCAAAGCGGCGCGGCACGACATCCTCGTAGTGCTCTTCCAGGTCGAAATCGGTCGCCACAAACTTCTCGCCGCCCCGCGCCGCGTTGATTAACTCCGGCAGTGCGCGATACCCATCTGGCCCCACCACCAGCGAGACGTGTTTGGCTTGCGTGAGCAATTTCGGACCAAGCCGCTGCGCCATGCACCCGGTCACACCAACCAGACTGCCTTTGGTCATGAACTTCTTGAGTTCGCCAAGGCGGCCCAGCACGCGCTGCTCGGCGTGCTCGCGAATAGCGCACGTGTTAACGAGAATGACATCGGCCCCGTCCGGCACATTAACGGCCGTGTATCCATGCGCGACTAATTTGCCGTACATCAATTCGGAGTCGGACACATTCATCTGGCACCCGTACGTCTCGATGTAGACGGTCGGACTGCGCACAACGGCAACGTCCGCCGCGTCCGCGGCGAGCGCATTGGTTTCGGGAAGATGAAGCGCTTGCGGCATGGTTCGTTACGGCCTGATTTGAAGTCCGATGCCCAACATCCACGCACCTTCTTTCGCGGCGCTTCCACTCAACTTGCGATTGGCTCGCTGCAAGGAAAAGTCGAGCACGGCCTGATCACGCCCGGGGTTGGTAATGGCCAACGCGGCGCCAGCGGCAAATCGCATTTCGGTGACCGTGCCCCCATTCACGCCAAAGGGCAACGTGTTCCGTCCTACGCCCGCGCGCAACAGGACCGGCGTACCACGCACTCGTCCCGTTGCCAGTTCCGCGCCACCGCTCAAGTTGATCGCGTCGTGTGTCTCCAACAATGCGCTGCCCAGCGCCTGCATGCTGCTCCACTTGGTCTGTTCAACGTTGAACGCAAACGCGGAACCCGCAATGCCGGTGTACATCAATCCCGCGCTCAGGCGATCGGGTACGGTGCCGCGGCGCAAAATGGTGTCGGAATTCTCGGCTTCCAACTTGCCACCCGCGCGGTAGGACGCGGCGGCCACGAACCCTTTTGGCATGACGAACTCGCCTCCGACCGACACTGCGCGACCGAAAAAGTCTACGCTGGATGAATCGAGCACACGGCCCAATGTCAGCGTATCGGTAAACTCGCGAAGCAACGAGAGCTTGTTGCTTCCGGTGTACACGTGGCCTGCCACACCCACTGAGAGACGATTGGAAATACGCCAGCCGAGTCCGGCGCGGATATCCGAAATGGATCCCCGTAAGTCCGTGATGTCGTTGGTTGGCACAACCTTGCCGTCAATCAGCACCTGGCCGGTTGTCGTGGTGCTGTAATTGCGATCGAGAAACGTAGACCCTGTGATGCCCAGCACTGCGCGCGCACTCAGCCGCACGCCTACCATCAACAGCGGAATGCGCTGAATGTTGACGGATTCTTTTACAGAGTTGAGCGTCAAGGTGCGGTATTCGGGTTCTGCCTGCACCGACAGTGCGGCCCGGTTCAATCCGGTGAGTGCCGCGGGATTTTGCGGTGTCACGAGATCAAACTGCGACAAGGCGCCCGCGGTTCCGGCTACTCTGGTGCTGACTCCGGATACCGGATATCCGAACCCTTGCGAACTGATGGTGCTCTGCGCGTGCACCGGCGCCGCGGAAAGCCCGGTGAATGCGACAAGCGCCGCGCCACTGGTCAGCGTCCTGATTTTCAATGAACGCATCACGGCAGCGCGCGATCCACGCGGCGAAGGTACGTAATTCTCAGGCGTGGTCGCAATGACGGCAGCGCCTCCATGGAATAGAAGCGAAACTCGCCTGGTTCCGACCCTTCACTGGCGGTGCGCAAAATAAGCACCTTTGGAGTTCCCACCGGGAGCGCCGACCAGTTGTTGAGTGCCCCGAGGAGGTTCAGTCGGCGAACCCCGCTGTCGGCGGGAATCACGCGTAATCCCAACAGTTGCGGGAAAGCGAACTGACCTTCAGCTGCGAGGTCCATGGCGCGGCGAATGTCGGTGAGCTGACTTGTTGTCGCACCAATAAGCGGGACCACCGTAATCGAGTCGCGCCCGTCCACCCCCGGACTTTTCACCTGCGTCAACAACAATTCCGCGCGCACAACGCTGCTGGAATCGAGAATGACTGACGGGATATTGAAACGCAGGTAGGTGCGACGCGATGGGAACCCACCCACGGTCAGTACCTGCGGTCCGGCGTCGGAGGTTGATTTGGTAGCCAGCGACGCCACGGCCGCGGCCAATAACTCCTCCGCCGTCGTTCCCCCAAAGGTGGTGTTGGGCGCGGCCCCTACCGGCGCATAGGTGGTGTCGGTAGCTGGATCGAACGCGAGCAGCGGGGACGCAATGCCGTTTACGTTGAATGCCAGCACGCGCAATTGCGCGCTGCTTGCTCCAGCCAGACGAATTCCGATGCGCAAGCGAGCGCGATCAGCGATTTTCTTTTCCAACACCGATTTCAGAATCGGTATACGCACCGTGTCGCGCGCCGCGACGGTGGTAATTGGGACCGATCCAATGAGACGATCAGGCCGGAACAGAGCGTTCAGCGTCGCGGGGGATGGACTGCTTTCGGTGGTGTCGACGTCGTAGGCCTGCAACTCTACCTGGGTCAAACCGCGCGCACCCGTGGAGTCGATGACCACGCGCAGAAAAACGGAATCGACCTTGGTGATACTGGTCGTATCGCGCGACGAGAGGCTTGGCATGTACGAGGTTGGCAACACATCAAAGCGCAACACAATACTCGCCTCAACCGTATCCGGTCGCGTCGCCAACAGCAGGGATTGCGCAAGCCCGAGGGTTGGGAAACCGGAGATGGTCGTATCCAGCTCGACAACTTCGAGGGTCGTGTCGCGAAAAGCGGTAGGCTGCGTCGGACATAACTCTGGACACGCTGCGCCTCCTTGAAAGTCTTCAGTGCACGCCGCAACACCCACGAGGGTGGCAATGGCGGACAGCAGTCGGACGGCGAATGTGACAGGGCGCGAACGGCGCGCAGAAACTGGGTGACGCTCAGGCATTCTCGAGCGATGCAGGCAGAAAAGGAGCCGGGAGCAGGTCGGCAAGCGACCAGCGCGCGGTTTGGCCAGAAGCGGTGAACGCCACCACTTCCAGCGCGGGCGCGAATTCAACAAGGACTTGGCGACACACTCCGCACGGCGGAGTGGGCTGGACGGCACCCGTAACAATGACCACACGTTGGAACCGGCGCGCGCCGGCAGCGACGGCCGCCGCCACTGCCCCACGCTCGGCACAAATACCCGCCGGATACGCTGCGTTTTCAATGTTACAACCGGCAAATACGCGTCCGTCTTCCGCTTCAAGCGCGACGCCGACCGGATATTCCGAATACGGGCAGTACGCGTGCTGCCTCGCCGACTCGGCGATATCGCGCAAAAATTCCAACGAATTCTGAATGGGTTCGCGTCCCATCACTGCGCTACTCATGCGAACGCACTGGCACGATGGCCGGCAGGAAACTTTCACCCTGCCCGCGCCAGCCAAGCCCCAACCACTCTGCGACCGTGGCGCCGAGGTCTGAAAACGTGCTGCGCACTCCAAGCGAAACGGGCCGCACGCGCGGTCCCGCCACGAGCAGCGGCACGCGCTCGCGCGAGTGATCGGTGCTGGCGGTTGTCGGATCGTTTCCGTGATCGGCCGTGATAAACAACAAATCGTCCTTTTTCAGAGCAGCCAGCAGTTGCGGTAGCGCCCGGTCAAATTCGACCAGCGCCCCCAAAAAACCCGGGCCGTCGTTGCGGTGCCCGAAGAGCTGGTCGAAATCTACCAAGTTGGCGAAGCATAACCCACGCGCGGAGCTGTCAAACCAGGCGTGGATTGCCTCCAGACCGGCCCGATTGTGCTCCGTGTGCCGGGAACTGATGTTCCGGCCCGCAAACAGGTCGTCCACCTTCCCAACCCCTTGGCGAGGTACCCCCGCATCGGCCAGCGCGTCAATCAATGTTTCAGCAACGGGCGGCACCGAAAAGTCACGGCGGTTGGCCGTGCGTTGCCAGGTGCCGTTGGCGCCTAGAAACGGCCGAGCAATGACACGGGAGATGTTATGGGGCGGCACCAGGAGGGCGCGGGCCACGTGGCAAGCCTGATACAGCTGTTCCAGCGGAATCCACTCCTCATGCGCGGCGACCTGAAAGACCGAGTCGGCTGATGTATAGACAATCCACGCACCGGTCTCCCGCTGCTGGTCGGCAAACTCGCTGAGAATCGCAGTGCCGCTGGCCACGCAGTTGCCAACGACGGGACGGCCGGTCGCCTCAGAAAAGGCGCGGACCAATTCGGCCGGAAATCCGTTCGGATAGGAGGGAAATGCCGTAGAGAGGTGCACTCCGGCAATTTCCCAGTGTCCGGCGGTGGAGTCCTTGCCGGCTGATTGCGGTTCCATGCTACCCCAGGCACCGGTTGGATGCTCGACGGCCGCGACGCCGTCCAGCGTCGCCAACCGGCCCAACCCTAGCCGTTCCAGGTTCGGCAACGGCAATCCATGCATGACCCGCGACAAGTTTCCAAGCGTATCGCTGCCCAGGTCTCCGTAGTCGGCGGCATCGTGGGCCGCGCCACATCCTACGCCATCGAGGACGAGAATGAGTGCGCGTCGGTCGGTCATGTCGGCACGGAGAAAGGGACAAGGGGCGGTCTGTATCGGTCACCGGCGGGCACGCCAAGGGTTGCCGGAAATTAGCGTAGTGACTTCTGCCCCGAGTTGATCCATTGAACCAAATCTGCAATGAGCTGCGGGCCCACGGTTTGATCCTTCGCGTAGTCGGCAGGGCCAGGAATGGGGCCTGCTTCGGTAAACGCATGCGACAGCGTCCCATACCGCTTGATGGTGAGATTGCTCCGTGGCCCAACCGCCGCAATCCACCCATCGAGATTGGCCGCTGGCATTTCAAAGTCGCGCATGCCCTGTAACACCAGCACCGGCAAGTTCAGCGGCTTGAGCACGCGTGCGGGATCGGGGGAATTCATGTCGATCCAATACTTCGGGCTGGTACCGCCCAGCCCGCGCATGGGTTGAATGTCGAACGAATCTTTGGCGGTGAGCGAGCGAATTCGTTCGAGCAGCGGACGGATTGGCTGCAATTGATACCGCACCTTGAATGAATCGGCGCCAGCGCTCGTGATCTTGTAGTTCAATTGCTGTTCCATTTGATCGGCCAACGGTACTTGTGTTGCGCCTGCGAGGATGATGATGCCGGCGAGATCTCCTTCTGTTTGGGCGATACGGGGTGCGACAATTCCGCCCAATCCGTGCCCGGCAACGAAGATGCGTTTGGGATCGAGTTCGACTTGCGCGCGCAGCAGGCGGGCGGCAGCGACCGCGTCCTGCACCGTTTCGTCGAATACGGTGAAACCGGCGCGTGCAAACCACGACGGCTCAACACGCGAGCGCTTCTCGTAACGCAACACAACAATGCCCTGTTGCGCGAGTCCCCACGCGATGTCGCGAAACGGGCGAATGGTGCCAATGGTTTCGTCACGATCACCGTCGGCGGTGCCGTTGTGGACGAGGACCACGCCCGGAAAGGGCCCTTTGCCCGATGGGAGGGTAATCGTAGCCGGCAGCGGCACCGGGCCGGGCACTAACGTGTCGCGCTCGACGATGCCGGGCGGGAGTTGCTGTGCATCCGCGCGCGCGAACGGAGCAAACGCGTGCCCAAGGAGTGTGATCGACACCGCTCCCGCAATGGCGAGTTTGCTCAGCAACCGGTGCATCGTGTGACAGGCATTGTTGAAAGATAGACCCTGTACGGCCCCGTGTCGGGGTGTGCGCAACGGTCACCATCCGCCAATGCTGTTTGGTGGGCCAGGCCTGGAATGTGAAGTACGTGTCCTGCGCACGGCGGTGGCATATGGCGATACGATATATTCCTCCACGCCGTGTCTGTTGGCCTGGAGTAGCCCGCAGCACCTGACGAACGACATCGCAATTTGACGGAGCACTGATGTCCCACGATTCCGCCCCCACGCCACGTTCGCTTGCAGACGCCGTGGCACTGATGCGCGACTTACGCACCCGGTGCGAGTGGGATGCGGCACAAACGCATCAATCGCTCCGACCGTATTTGCTGGAGGAAGCGCACGAAGTTGATGACGCCATTGCTGGCGGCGACGACGCGGTGCTTCGCGACGAATTGGGCGATCTGCTGTTGCAAGTGCTCTTTCATTCGGCGGTGGCGCAAGATCGTGGTGCGTTTGACATCACGTCTGTCGCGGGCGCGCTTGTCATGAAGATGCACGCACGACATCCGCACCTGTACGGTGATGGCGTAAAGCGGTCGTGGGAAGGTATGAAAGCCAGCAAGGCTTTGCGCAGTTCGCTTGATGAGGGACTTCCGCTTGGCCTCCCCGCGTTACATCGCGCGCATCGCTTGCAGGATCGCGCTGCGGGCGTCGGCTTCGATTGGCCGGACACGACCGGCCCAATGTGCAAGGTGCGCGAAGAAGTGGAGGAGGTGGCCGAACAGTTGGCGGCGGCGAATCACGACAAGTTGGAAGGAGAGCTTGGGGATTTGTTATTTGCGGTCGTCAATCTCTGCCGCAAAAGCGGCGTACATGCGGGGCTGGCACTGGACCGCGCGAGCAACAAGTTCACGCGTCGGTATGCGATGATGGAAACGCTGGCCACTGCGCAAGGTTTGGTGTTTGCGAAGCTCTCGCTCGGGGAGCAGGATGAGCTGTGGGATGCGATTAAGAGGCAGGAATAGAACCTTGCGCGCCTCCGCGAGATAAAAACCCAGACGCGACGAACGGCGAATTGAAGGCCGGTGAAGTGATTTTTATCGCGGAGACGCGGAGAACGCGGAGAACGCGGAGGAAAACTTCTGCATTCCTTTACGGCCGCAACCGATGCATCAATCGCGGGAACGGAATGGCCTCGCGAATGTGCGGCAGGCCGCAAATCCAGGCGATAGTGCGCTCCAGCCCGAGTCCAAAACCGGAATGCACAAACGTGCCATACTTGCGCAGGTCGAGATACCAGCCGTACGCCTCGACGGGCAACTTCTCCTCAATGATGCGCGCCAGCAACCGATTGTAATTGTCTTCGCGTTGTGAACCACCAATAATTTCGCCGTAGCCTTCGGGTGCCAGCAGGTCGGCGCACAGCACCGTCCGCGGATCGGCTGGGTTTTCTTTCATGTAGAACGCCTTCGCTTCCTTCGGATAATTCGTCACGAATACCGGACGATCGTATTCTGCGACAATCAACGTTTCGTCTTCGGCGCCAAGGTCTTCGCCCCAGGTGGTGTCACTGCCCTTCTTGTTCAGCAGCGTAATCGCATCGCCGTAATCGAGGCGGTGAAACGGCGTCGTGCTTTGTTCGAGCACTTTCGTGTCGCGTTCCAGCACCTTCAGTTCTTCGCTCTTTCGCTCCAGGACGCGCGCGACGAGATACGCGACAAATTCTTCCTGCAAACGCATGCTGTCGTTCAAATCGTAAAACGCCATCTCCGGTTCGATCATCCAGAACTCGGTAAGGTGACGGCGCGTCTTGGACTTTTCGGCGCGGAACGTCGGTCCGAAGGTGTAGATACGACCCAGCGCCGCCGCCAACGCCTCGCCGTACAACTGTCCGGTTTGCGCGAGGTACGCGGTGCCTTCTTCGAAATACTCCGTCGAGAACAACCCAGAGCGTTCACCAATGGCGGCGGTCAGCAACGGCGTGTCGCACCGTGTAAAATCGCGTGCGTAAAAGAAATCGTGTACCGCCTGCTCCAGTTCAGCGCGAATGCGCAAAATGGCCACCTGGCGCGGTGTGCGCAGCCAGAAGTGGCGATTGTCGAGCAGAAAGTCGATGCCGTGTTCTTTGGGCTGGAGGGGATAGTCGCTGGGGCTCAATCCAATAACTTCCAGCGAGCTCACGCCCAATTCGTGGCCACCGGGTTGCCGAACGTCGGCTTTCACTTCGCCGACAATCGTGACCGAGGTTTCCTGCGTGAGCGTTGCAAAACGCGCCCATGACTCCGGCGTGACCTGCGACTTTACCAGCACACACTGTAACACGCCGCTGCCATCACGAATGACCACAAACGACACTTTGCCGGACGAACGCAGGTGCGTGACCCACCCTTGTACGGTGACGGAGGTGCCCACGTGGTTTTTGAGATCGGCGATGCGAACGGTGGTCTGGCTCATAATTGCGACGAGAGGCGTACAGGAATCGGCTGCCAGCGGCGGGCCTCGGGCCGCGGAGAAGAGCCGCCGACGAGGTCCAGCAAGGTAGAGGTGCTGACAAGGGACTTCAACCGGTGTCAGATTGCAGCGTAGTGCGAGGCGACCCGCCGGCGGGTCAGCTTGCAACGAAACGGGAGCGAACGTACCACTGGCTCTTGTTTGCGCTGCAAAGTACTTGCCAACGCTTTAGAAACCTGTCATCTTTTTTCATGTCGTTGCACTTTCCCAATCCCGAGTCGCCACCGCCGGTCAGCCTGCACGCCCGTGCGGCCGACAACATGGAGTTTGTGCGCGGCATGATGGAGCGCAGCACGCACTTCACGGCAGTGCCCGGGTGGGGCGGCGTCCTGATGGGCGCTTCGGCGATCGGCGCCGCCGTGATCGCGAGCTTTCAGAGTCTTCCCGATCGTTGGCTGGCGGTCTGGAGTGCCGAGGCGGCGGTTGCCTCGATGATTGCGCTGATCAGCATCGTCACCAAAGCGCGACGTCGCGGAGTGTCGCTGGGCAGTGGGCCAGCTCGGCGCTTTGCGTTGTGTCTCTTGCCTGCGCTGGCGGCGGGAGCGGTGTTAACGGTCGCCTGCGTGCAGGCGAATTCGTATTCGCTGTTGCCCACCATCTGGTTGTTGCTGTACGGGGTTGGTGTGTGTTCGGCGGGCGCCATTTCCTCGCCGACCGTGGTGTTTGCGCTGGGGCTGTCGATGGTTGCGGGGGGTACCGCCGCAGCCTTGTCGCCGGCGGAGTGGGGAAACTGGTATCTCGCGGCCTTTTTTGGCGGCGGTCATATCGCAGCAGGTGCAGTCATCATCAAAAATCACGGCGGTTAATCATGAGCGCACGTTCGAAACCCAGGACGCTGTCTGCGTCAGAAGCCGAGAAGCCCGTTCAAGTCCAGCGACCGGAAAAGCTGAAGGCTGTGGCTGGTGGCCGAGTGAACGCCGCGCAAGCGGTGGACGGCATTCGCGATCTGGACAAGGTCATCAACGAACGCGCGCGGCTCGCAATTGTAAGCGCGTTGGCGACCAGTCCGTCGCGCACGCACAATGAGTTGCGTGATGTGTTGGCGTTGACTGATGGGAACCTCAGCGTGCATGCGCGGAAGCTGGAGGAGGCGGGGTATATCTCGTGTGACAAGGATTTCGCGGGGCGGACGCCGCGGACCACGTACACATTGACGGCGGCTGGACGCGCGGCGTTTGAGCGGTATCTTGGCCACATGGAAGCGTTGATTCAGTCGATGAAAACCATCTAGCGGAGTTTTGAGTATGCGGAAAGCGGTGGGCGTTTGGGTGGTGGTGGCCGAAGTTCTGTCATTGGCGCCAACCGCCCGAGCGGTTGCGCAAGGCCGCGGTCCGCAACCCGTGTCGCCGTCGAAAGTCGTGTCGATTGGCCCAGCCAATGCCACAATTGATGAGGAGTTTGCCCGACTTATCTCTGTCCGCGAGTTGTCAAACGGGCGGGTTATTTTGGCCGACGACAAAGAGAAGCGTCTGGTGGCGGTGGACTTTGTTGCAAAGACGGCCCGCACGCTTGGTCGCGCTGGTGAAGGTCCGCAGGAGTACCGCGAAGTTGGCCGGCTGTGGGACGTAGGTGGCGACTCCACGTTCATGTCCGTGCCCTACGCGCGTCGTTGGTTGCTGTTGCACCGCGACAGCATTGTCAGCACGTTCACCGGACAATTGCCTGTTATTCTGAAAGTTGGGAGCACCATTATCCGTGGCGCCGACGCGCACGGGAATGTGCTCGGTCTCGCGCCACTCGTGCGTGTGCCGGACCAGCCGTTCGTCATGCCCGATTCATTCACCTTCGTTCGGACAAACCGCACGTCGCTCAAGGTTGATACGGTGTTTCGCACGATCAATTCGGACAAAAACATCGTTGTCAGAAATGCCGCTGCGCGCGGTACCGCAGCGCCTCCACCGGAACAACGCCGCTACAGCATTTCGCTGAAAGCGCGTGATCAGGCAGCCATGTTTCCCGATGGCGCCATTGCTGTGCTGAGGGGCATGCCCTTTCGGGTTGACTGGTGCCTGGTTGCAGGGCGGCCCTGTTCGCAGGGAGCGCCCCTGGAGCGTGGTGCACGCGCGTTGAGCGATGCGGACAAACTCGCCTACCTCAAAGCCATGAATGCGCTGGGAGCGTGGCCGCCCACCGAGAATGTTGATCAAACGCTCGGTTGGCCGGAGAAAATGCCGTCATTTGCAACGCCGGGGGGAGCGGACGAAGCCAACTTCTGGGCCGCTCCATCAGGGAATGTCGTGGTGGAACGCCTGCCAAACGCAAGGACGCCGCTGTTCACGTACGATGTAGTGAATCGAGGTGGACTATTGGTTGCGCGTGTTTCCGTGCCACCCGGACATCGCGTTCTTGGATTTGGCGCGAGAAGTGTGTACATCATTCGCGTGGACGATGATGACATTCAACATTTGCAGCGTCACGCGTGGAGTTACTGAAGTGGCATTTGAGTGAGCAGCGCCCTCCGCCGAACAACATGGACATTCATCGGGCCGCATCGGTAGTCCACCTTTTCGGAGGGCGTTTCCCACTGGCCGTACACTTCCCGCAGGAACTGGATGGCGCCCGGAGGAATGGCAACTTCGAGGCCGTCGGCCAACCGCATCGTGCCGGGTTCACCATCAAATACTTCACGTGAGAACCGATAGTGAAACTCACGTTCCGCCTCGGCAGTGTTATTGACGATGCAATACCAGGAGCCTTCGTCACTGATCCCATCGATGTCGACGAAGAGCCGCTTGGCGTTCCTGTTGAACAAGGACAGCTTGATTGGATTATCAAGGCGAATCGTGAAACCAAGTTTCAACAGGGCTGCCTTGAGTTGAGGTAGTTTTGCTGCGTCTCGTTCATGGATCATCAAGTCGATGTCGTGATCGCCCACGATGAGGTTCTGGTCCCTGATCAATCCCAACAGTGTGCCCCAGCCAGCCATGGACTTGATGTCGAACGTTCCGGCAACCTGCATGATCTGTTTCAGCATGGAGGGGCCGTACACCTGAAGACGGTAGCCGTCCAAGCGTAGGGTTTGGTTCCAGAGTCGCGGAACCACTGCAACGCGCGAATGGGATGGTGCGCAAAGGCGCGAAGGGCAGCCAAGGTTTGCTGCAGTCTCCAAGGCACTTCGCGATGCCGCAGCAATCCCAGGGCGCGTTCAAGGGCATGACGGGCTGCCAGCGGTTTGGGAGTGGCTGTTCTGGGTTTGATTCTGGCCAGTTCGCTCGCGTACGTTTCCTCGCATGTCCGGAGGTCGTCTGGTCTGTCGATTTCCCACCAGGGGAGCTGTGCGGTGTAAACAGGAAAGAGTCCCTTGCCCGCTTGCAAGATGGGGTAGGCTTGCAGCGGAAAGCCGGTGGCCCCAGACGAATGTGCGATCTCTTCGACGCTGTCCAGAAAGGCGTCGCAGTCTTCACGTCCCACTTTCAACAGTTGCGCACATTCACCGACCGTGTCTTCGTCCGGCAACCCTTTGGCGTACTGTGTGATTTTGCCTTGATGGTTAACGCTGATGCGATACTCATCGGGTGAATACGCGCGGTCGGAATCAACGAGGCAGGCATTGGCCGCGGGATGCAACAACAGGCGTTGCAGCAATCCGGCAGAGTACAGTACATCGACATTTTGCATCAGGAAGACATCGCCACGAAGATTTGGCGCGGCGCAGGCAAGGCTGACAATGCTGTTGGTTTCGGCATATCGCGTATTGACCACCAACGTGACGCCCTTCGGCAACACATCCCTGACCTGAGCCGACTCATATCCCGCGACCACGGTGATGTCAGTAATGCCGACGTCCTTTAGATGGCGAATATTGCGTAAGCGGATTGGCTCGCCATTGATTGGCGCCAGACATTTTGGCCTTCCATTAGTCACGGCCGCCAGTCGTGAACCGATTCCTGCGGCGAGGATGACTGCACGAGTCATTGGCAAGGTTATTCCTTTTTCTTATGAGTCGTTGGCACGCAGCGGCAGCTGGTCCTCCGTGGTACCGTGGAGCCACGCGCTTCCTCAACACTATCCTTCCGCTCACCATCTGGCGACGGGGCGCGAATCGGAAGACCAGCCGGCATGGAGATCATAGGCATGGATCTGCACGGCTTCTCGAGCCGGTACTTTACTTCAACTGGAATTTTCTGCACTTTCGAAAAATCGGGTTGCGCACGCGGCCTTCTGTGGCATTTGTCCCTCACGGGCCACTCAACCCCGAGATGAATTCCGGGTGTGGCCCCTCCACCGACAACGCACTGTGTCACCGACAACTATCAGCGACGAGGAAGCCCGCCACGAATTTCCTTCGAACCGACGTACGGCCTCTGTCAGGGTGCACGGACGAATCACTGGAGTCCGGGACCTTCTCTCGGATTTTCTGACGCAGCTTCAGGTGCTTCAGCTGTTTGCACGCAAGAGTGCCTCGGCCGAGGAACTCGAGAGAGGAGTGCCGCGGCACCTGGCTGAACTGTCCAGGCGGCTGCTGATCATCAGCTACTACTCGCCGCCTTACCGCAGCGTGTATGGCACGCAAGGGTTGGCGAAATACATCAAGTATCTCGACCGGTGGGGCTGGCGAATTACCCTGATCACGTCCGAGCCGCGAAACGCGGACCAGCGGGACGATGAGGGGGAGCGACTGGCCGACTCCGTCAAAGTAATTCGGCTTCCGCAAGAGCCGCTGCGATCGTGGAGGTTGAAATCCCGGGTCGTTCCCGATGACTTCATCCGCTGGGTTCAGCCAGCCGTGCGCGCCGCGAACGCGGTGCTGCGACGCGACCCTCATGATTGCATTCTTACGACGGTTCCGCCCTACTCGAACGCCCTTGCTGCGACCATTTGCTCGGGAATGAGCGGTGTGCCGTTGGTTTCCGGCTTTCGCGATCCGTGGTCCCGGATCGATCATGGGTGGGTCATTAAATCACCGCCGCTCCGGGCGGCGACCGCGGCGCTCGAACGACGCGTGTTGCGCGCCAGTACGCGGGTCACCATGAGCGTTCGCATGGGGCGCGTCGCTGACTTCTTTGTTCCGCTCGACGAGGGGACGCGGCGCAGAGTCGTGAGTGTAACCAACGGCTTCGACCCGGATGACTTCGTTGCATGGGATGCGATGCGCACGGCGAAGCCGAGCCGCTTCGTGGTATCGTACATCGGGTCGATTTATGACGCGCCGACCTTGCGGGCGCTTATGGAGCCTTTGGAGGAATGGCGTCGTCGCTATCCCGCGGAGTTCGCCCATGTCACGTTCGAATATGCCGGGGCGAGCTCAGGCCTGTTTGACGCGCACCACCTTCGCGCGAGCTACCTTCGTGATCACGGATTCCTGCCACACCCGCGCGCGATTGAACTCAAGGCGCGTAGTGCGGTTCAGA
>Ga0105047_10000896_pt1 | contig 52290 bp, 52 predicted proteins | sample MAT04_FD_78384 | JGI IMG/M metagenome (GOLD analysis project Ga0105047, IMG submission 78384) | Freshwater microbial communities from Lake Fryxell liftoff mats and glacier meltwater in Antarctica - MAT-04 (megahit assembly) | ecosystem: Environmental > Aquatic > Freshwater > Ice > Liftoff...
CAGCCACCGAGAGCAACGAGCAAACAGACGCCACCAATGACGCCGACGGACTTGATTGAATGTGACATGAAAAACCTTTCAGAATGTGAAGAATTAGTGGGCACGCCTTGGCAATCACAGAGCGCGCGGGACCGCTCAACAACACAGCGGTTTGGGTAACGACAGCGGGCCGGCCTAAGGCCGACAAAGCATGGGTTTACGAAGCAACTAGAGGTGGCCCGCGGCGCACGACAGCTCGCAGCTCAGCTTGACGCAGTCGAACGGATACCTGACGGTTGACTTGATGAGGCCGGATTCGACGTGGCAGCTCGTAGGTTCCAACTGGTGCAACCAATTTCGACAGCATCGCCATCATTCCGGAGAGCGCGCGCCGTTCATCTCGCCAAATGAGACGCTCGCACGCCACCAGTAACCCTGCGAGTGACACGGTTGCCACAGCATGACCCATGAGCATGGAAGCGCTCAGGTGCCCGGAATTGGAGGCACTTGAGTGCCCAGTACCGGCCTGGGCGAAGTGATGAACGAGTTGAGTGAGGACGAGGAAGCCGAGGATTGTCGGTGCACCTGACTCACGGGCGCTCAAGGTGAACCGATGGACGGCTGCCAATACAGCGGTGAAGATCGCCAGCAAGCCTAAATCGATTGTCGCGCCCTGTTCGGACAAGCCATGCGCGGCCACAGTCACGAGCGAGGCGACACTAGCGAAGCCCATGGAGCGAGCCCATGGCTGGCCAGCCGCATGGTTGCGCCATGGATTGGGGGCAGCGCTCCTATCCATGGCCAAAAGGTACTACAGAGGGGAACCGAACAAGCCTAGGCAGCTTGTTCCGTTCCCCTCTGTCGTTTCTGAGTATTTGGCCGATCAGGCTTCGGAGAGAACCTCTGGCTTCTGCTCCTTGTCGGCGCGCTCGGCGGCACGGCGGTCTGCTTCGGCTAGCTCGTCAGCGGGAACCTCAGGCGGCTCGACTGAGGTGATCGGGTTGCGTGCGTCGATCCATGCCTCAAGGCCGTCGTCTGACTCATATGAAGTGATCAAGCAGTAACGTGGCTCGTCACCGGGATGCCAGACAGCGTGATACAGCCGCTGCGTATCGATGACAGCCTGCGTTCCAGCCGGAAGCGGCACGCGCACCTCCGTCGATGGATCGTCTTTGTCCTCTCGCAAGATCATGACAGCGTCGGGGTTGTCTGTCAGGTTGAAGAACGCGCGGACGATCCAGCCTGTGCCCTCTGGGTTGAGGCGATTGTTGTCATCCTTATGCAAGTTGTAGATCGCGTCAGCGTACGTGTTGGGCTGAAGCTCGATAACCCGGCAGCGTCCGATATTGACACCGGGTTCCTGTGCTCGCTGGGTTAGCTGGGGGGCCTTCTCAACGTTTGCCTCGACCCAAACACCGTCCTTGTCGGTTTTGGGTGGGGTGTGGTTCCAGAAACCATCGCACTCCATGTCTCCGTAGGCCGAGGCCAACGGAGAAAAGCGGGTGTCGCCCGAAGACTTCCAGTCGACGTATTCGATATCGAGCCATTCGGTGGGGTCCGCTGCTTGGTCGTAGGAATCAACGACGACGTAGCCGGTCTCGTCCAGAATGGGCAGCTTGCGATAAGACATTGATTGGCCTCCGAGCCACTGGGCTGATTGAAGCGAGAACTGCGGTTGAACTCAAGTAAGGGTACCCTAAGTCAGGTCCAAGCCATTGTTCATCGGCTCATTGGTAGCACGTTTTATAGTTCGGCTTCTCGCTCTAGCGTTGCTGACGCGCCGAGGAATACAGGCACACCGCCGCAGCGGTTGCAAGGTTCAGACTCTCGACTGTCCCGAAGATGGGAACAGCTAGCGCCAGATCGCAATCGGCAACCACCTGTTCAGGTAGGCCCCGGGCTTCGTTGCCGAATACCCAGGCTGTGGGATCAGCGAGCATGGCCTCGACTTCGGCGTCAAAGAGCCGGGACGCGGCATACCCGGACGTGGCGATCGTTTTCAGACCGGCTGCACCGAGAACCTCAGCGGACTCGGCAAAGTCGACTCCCGTGACAATCGGGATGTGGAAGATCGCTCCGACAGTCGAGCGAACAACTTTCGGGTTAAACGGATCGACAGAACCGGTGGTCAGAACGACCGCCTGCGCTCCTGCCGCGGCAGCGATGCGAATCACAGTTCCAACATTGCCGGGATCTTGGGCTTCAACGAGAATTGCGACCAGCGTGGGCTCGACTGCCGCTACTCCTGCCAAGCTGGCAACTGGTTTGCGCGCAATCGCGGCAATGCCCTGCGGGGTTACCGTGTCGCTGAGCTGCGCGAATACATCGTCGTCGACGTCCCAGATTCGGCAATCGACGTCTTGGGCAGAGTCGAGTAGGTCGGGGTAGCGTTCCTGCGCACCTGTCGTCACGAAGAGCTCGACGACGTCCCCAAAAGCCAGCGCTTCCCGCGCACCTTGGGGACCTTCGACTAGAAACGTCCCCGTCTTCTCCCGTACTGATCGACGAGCCAACGCACGCGCCCGGCCAACCGAGGCTGAGGTCTCGGTGGCCGGGCGACGTTGGGTCACTGCTGTGTATCTAGAAGGTCGCGGGCTACGCGGCAGATTCTTGCGAATCGGCCGGAGCTTGCTCGACATCGAGGGAATCGCGAGCGATTTCAACGAGGCTGGCGAATGCACCAGCATCGTTGACAGCGAGCTCAGCGAGCATCCGGCGATCAACTTCGATCTCCGCTGCCTTCAGGCCCTGGATGAAGCGGTTGTAGGTCATCCCATTGAGGCGAGCGGCTGCGTTGATCCGTTGGATCCACAGGCGACGGAAGTCTCCTTTACGCGCGCGACGGTCGCGGTAGGCATAAACCATCGAATGAGTAACTTGCTCTTTGGCCTTGCGGTAGAGCCTTGAGCGTTGGCCACGGTAGCCACTTGCTCGTTCCAGAGTTGCGCGACGCTTCTTGTGAGCGTTTACTGCGCGCTTTACGCGTGCCACGGGTATCTCCTAGCTTGTAACTGCCCACGTTGTGGGCGTGAATCGGATGGTGAGGTCGGTCGGGGCGGTTAGCGCTGCCCCAATAGGCGCTTGACTTTCTTCTCGTCGCCCTTGCTCAAGATGGCATCGTTCTCAAGACGACGCTTGCGGCGTGAGCTCTTGACTTCAAGCAGGTGGCGGCGATTGACACGCTCATGCGTGATCTTGCCCGAGCCAGTCTTCTTGAAACGCTTCTTGGCCCCACTGTGGGTCTTCATCTTTGGCATTGTCTTGTCTACTCCTGTGCCTGGTCGGTCGCTATGTCTGCGGGTTCGGCTTGCTCGGCGGACTGCTCGGCCTCTTGCGCTGACTCCTGCGCCGAGACCTTGCCTGCCGCCTTGTCGGCATCGTTCTTGATGTCTGACTTCTTACGAAGCGGACCGATCACCATGATCATGTTGCGGCCGTCCTGCTTGGGCGAAGACTCCACGATGCCGTATTCGGCGACGTCTTCGGCAAGCTTGGCCAACAGCTTGAATCCGAGTTCGGGACGAGACTGCTCTCGACCGCGGAACATGATCGTCACCTTGACTTTGTCTCCAGCTTTCAAGAAGCGCTCGATGTGGCCCTTCTTTGTGCCGTAGTCATGGGGATCGATCTTCGGACGAAGCTTCATCTCCTTGATAATCACGTTGGTCTGATTGCGCCGCGTCTCGCGGGCCTTCATCGCAGCTTCGTACTTGAACTTTCCAAAGTCCATCAGCTTGCAGACTGGGGGGCGCGCTCCCGGAGCAACCTCTACGAGGTCGAGGTCGGCTTCGGCAGCAAGACGCAAGGCGTCTTCGATGCGAACGATGCCAACCTGCTCACCGGCAGGACCCACGAGCCGTACTTCTGGAACTCGGATCCGCTCGTTGATGCGGGTTTCGACGCTGATAGCGCCTCCTTCTGTCGTGGCCTAGGTCGCGGAGGTATCCGCGTTACCAAGGAGAATCGCAGCCCGCATGGCGAGTACCTGCGTCCGACAGGATCGGAATCAACCTGCGATGAAGAGCCTTAACGGCCCGCCACGTAGGTGGGAGAAACTCCACTTGGTCGCTTAACTGTATCAGCCAACCCCGACCATGCGGGTTGTGACCTTAACCTCAGGTGCGGACGCTCAGCCTGACTCCACCGGTCATGCGTTGGCGCAGCAGCGCGGATTGGGCCAGGAGCACAACGACCTGCTTGGCGGCTTCACTGGCATCGGGGCCGACCACTGTGAGGTCGACGTCGTAGCTCGGATCTGTGGGCGCGCTGACCTCAAATTGGCAGGCGTGCTCTTCGCCGATCGGGGTCAGGATCGCAGTGAGTTCGGAAATGACCACCGGATCGGCTACCGGGACAATCCAATCTCGATCCTCGGCAAGCGCTAATAGCCCCGCGGTCTCTATGGGTAGCGGTCGTTCAGATCCGACATCGACTGCCAACACGTCAGCTGCCTCAACCAGGGCAGCCGCAGCCACGTTGCGCGCAGTTGCAGGAACCGGTCGGACCGTGGTCGACCACGCGAGCATCGCCGGAATTGAGGTGAAGGCCAGCATGGCCTTGCGCCCGTCGGGCAATTGCAGGCTGATCGAGGCGATGTGGCTGTCCTTCTCCACTTCGTGACCGGACTCATTCGTTTCAGCCGAGTCCAGCACAGCCGTGACAGGAACAAACAAGCGTGATGGGCGAAGCGCGTTCGTAGTGGCGTACTTGTCGCTCCCGCCTTGCGCCCACGCGGCAAGAGCCTCGGCGATACCTGGTAGTGGCAACCCGTCGTCTCCGTCAAATTCCGAGGTAGGCACGCCCTTACCCAAGAATCGATCTTGCGCCTCAATGCCTTGTGCGCTCATATTGCGGAGTCTTTCTCGGTTGGCAGCAACGCCACACCACCGGCGTAGCGGGCTCGGCGTGCAACAAGTCGGGTGGGTTGTGCCCATTGGTTGAGTTCATCGAGTTCGATCGCCACGGCGCCCACCAACCGAATGATGAATGGGCTCGGTTCAAGCACCGCGTCGGGATGTTCAGGGATCACGGTATCGACCACTCCAGCGGCCTTGAGGCGCTGCGCACCGACACCCTGCAGACGGGCCATCTCATCGGCCCTATCGGGCGTGCGGTACTTGATGATTGATGCACCTTCCAGCGGTAGCGGCGATAGCCAGCCCCGCGCAGCACACAGCACTCGATCAGCTGGAAGCAGTGCCAGCGCTCCCCCCCCACATCCCATGCCCAGGATCACTGAGACGGTCGGTACTGGCAACGCCGCGAGTTCGGCCAGACAACGCGATATCTGCCCGGCGAGTCCGCCCTCCTCGGCGTTTGCAGACAACTCGGCACCGGCGGTATCGATCACTGTGACTAGTGGCAGCCGTAACTCCGTGGCCAGGCGGAAACCCCTGCGGGCGACCTTCAAAGCTGCGGGCCCGAGTAAGTTGCCGCGTCGTTGCGCCTCGCGATCCTGGCCGACGACGACTGCACTAACACCGTCAACCCTGGCCAAGGCAACTCTGATGGCCGGTCCCACATCGCCTTCACCCGAGCCGAAGACCTCGGTCACCTCGGTGCACCATGCCAAGAATTCAGTGATTCCGGGGCGCAGTGGGTCGCGCGAGGACACGACGGCATCCCAGTCATCGATGAAGACATCCTTGAGGACCTCCTCGACATCAGGCTCGCGACGTTGGGCAGGTGAGCCATCGGTGACGGCAAGAACCCGACCAATTCGGTCTCGCAACTCTGCGGGCCAGACAACCTCGTCGATGACTCCGCTGCTAGCCAAGTGCTCGCCAGTCTGGATGCCTTCAGGAAAGTCCACGCCGTTGAGGGCTCGGTAGACCCGCGGTCCCAGGAATCCAGTGAGCGCCCCCGGCTCAGCCCACGTGACGGTACCCAATGAACCCCAGGTCGCCATGACTCCCCCGGTGGTGGGATTGCGCAGCCACACCAGCATGGGTAGGCCAGCGGCGCGCAGGTCGGCGACCGCGGATGCGACATCGACCATGAGTGCGAAGGCCGCGGTGCCCTCCTGCATGCGCGTTCCACCCGAAGCTGGGCTAGCAAACACTGGCAGCCCTCGACTCGTCGCGACCCGAAGCGCGTTAATCACCAGGGCACACGAACGCGCACCAACCGAACCGGCCAAGAAGCCGAAGTCACTCACTATCAAAACGACGGGTTGACCGCGCAGGTTCGCGATGCCAGTGAGTACAGATTCGGTGGAGCCGCTCTTGGCTTTGGCGGCGTCGAGTTCGCGCCCGTATTCGGGACTTACCACCGAGTGAGTCGTCGGAAGGTCAAGGTCATTAAATGTCTGGGTATCGAAAACACTCTCGATTAATGCGATCGGGTCAAAGCGGGCCACAGCATTCACGCTAGCGTGACCTCTGATGAGTACCGACCAGCGCATCGCCCCATTTCCGCCTCATTCCGGGGTCGCCAACGCGACACTCGGCGTATTTGCGTTGGCATCCATCACTAACCTGGCGTTTCTCCTAGCACCAGTACTTGGAGTTCGACTTGGGTTCACCACCTCATTCGTGAGCGAATTCGGGGCCCGCGGGGAACCTGGCGCGAGCTTCTATCACCGTGCTGACAACCTCAATGGCTTGCTATTGCTGATCGGCATAGCGCTGATCTGGCGAGTTGTACCAGCCAACGTCCTTACTCGCATCGCACTCATCTGCTTGGTGTTCACAGGGATCTTCACCATCACCGATGGCTTCTCGCCGCTGGATTGCACCCCGACCGCAGATGCCATGTGTCGACTTGAAGAGGCCCGCCGAGAGGTCAGCTTCTCTCATCAAGTTCACAATTTCACGGGCATTGGTGAGGCCGCTACGATCGGCTTCGCACTTGTGTTCCTAGGCTTCGGTCTGTGGCGCGATGCGATGTGGGGACGGTGGGCACGATGGTTCATGGGCCTGGGCATCTTCTTCAGCCTTGCCAACATCATGATCATCGCCCAGTACATTTACGGTGTTCCCTGGCTCGGTGTCACCCAGCGATCTGGCATCGCGACCTTCGCGCTCTTCCTGCTCATCATCGGAATTGCCGGATACGACGCCTGGCAGCGCCATGACTGAATCGGATCACGAATTCGTTGAAGGTTTCCTTACGCGAGTGAATGGTGAGCGTCTGCGGGTTGCTGTCGAACATGAGGGAGCCCCGGGCCCTGCTGTGGTCTACCTCAATGGCATGGGTCTGCCGCTGGACTACTGGGATCCGGTGATTCGTTTCTTGCCTCATGTGACAGCATTTCGATTCGACCGGCCAGGGCTGGGCGGCTCCCCCCGATCCCTGCGGCCCAGTGATGACCTTACCGACGAGATTGATCGGGCACTCGCTGTCGCCGACATGCTCGCTGCGAATCGCCCCTTGATCTTCGTCGGTCATTCTTATGGCGGAGTGATCGCCGAAGCCGCCGCGCGCCTGCATCCTGATCGGTGCGTTGGGCTCGTCACTGTCGACGGCAGTGACGCCCACGACTATGCCGACGACAACTCCCAGCCTGAAGGCCGCGCATCACGAGCCTTGACCAGTGCTCTGCTGGCAGTTCCCCAGATTACTCGCTTCGCGGGCACTTCGTTGGAACAGGCAATGACCTACGCCACAACAACGCGCGGTGATGGACCACGTCTATCGCGCGCGCAGCGTGCGCTGGTGAGCTCACCGACACACCTCGCAACCGCTGTCGCTGAGAACTCACGATTCCCCAAGCACTGTTCCCAAGCGCTTACTGTGATCGACGAGCACCCCATGCCCGAGATCCCTGTCAGAATTCTGGTCGCCTCCCGTACGGGGGGACGCCTATTCAATCTCCCCCTCACGCGCTGGGTCGATCAGAACCGTGATCGTCTGAGCGAACTCGGTCCCGATGCCGCCATTGTCGAGTTGCCTGCCGCACACCTCATGATGTTCGACGTGCCTGAGAAGATTGCCGACACCATCCGAGACATCGTTGAGGTGCAATCGCGTGACCTGGACTGACCCGCACGCCACCTGGCAGCGACTGAATGAAGCTACGGCTGAACTCGACCCGCCGCTGGCGATCCTTGACCTCGACGCATTTGACAGAAACCGAATCGATATCGCACGCCGCGCAGGGGGAAAGCCTGTCCGGGTTGCGAGTAAGTCGCTTCGGGTGCGACGCGCCATCGGCCAAATCCTTACGCACCAAGAGTTCGCTGGGGTCCTGGCCTACACCCTCCCCGAAGCCCTTTGGCTGGCAACAGCTAGCGAGGTTTGGGAACCGCTCACCGACGTGGTGGTGGGCTACCCGTCGGTGGACCGGGCAGCGATTGCTCAGCTTGCCGCGGACCCTCAGTTGTGTCGCTACGTCACGGTCATGGTTGACGACGTCGCCCACCTAGATGCCCTCAACGAGGCCTGTAAAAGGACCGGAACGCGAATCAGGGTGTGCATTGACATCGACTCCTCTTGGCGCCCGCAGATGCCAGGCAAGGCAAGTATCCACGTCGGCGCGCGCCGCTCACCTATCCACGAACTCGACCAAACCATCTCGCTCGTCCGGGAGATCCTGGTCCGCCCCGGCTTGTCATTGGTCGGGTTGATGTTTTACGAATCCCAGATAGCCGGTGTTGGCGACAAACCTCCGCACCAGCGGGTACGCGGGCAGCTGATCTCCCTCATGCAGACGGCCTCTGGTGCTGACTTGGCCAAGCGCCGTCCAGCCATCGTCTCCGCTGTTCGCAACGAGCTCGCGGACCGCAACCGACCCGAGTTGGAATTCGTCAATGCTGGGGGTACTGGATCGCTGGAACTGTCATCAGCCGATCCGAGTGTGACCGAGGTGACCGCCGGTTCGGGCTTCTTCGGTCCGACGCTGTTCGACACATACCGGCATTTCCATCCCGAGCCCGCATCGGCATTCGCACTGCCAATCGTGCGCAGGCCCGGGCCAGGAATTGTCACTGTCCTCGGTGGCGGTTATATAGCCTCGGGCGCTCATGGCCCATCGCGCCTGCCTACCCCTTGGTTGCCCGAGGGCCTCAAATTGGATCCCCAAGAGGGCGCCGGTGAAGTGCAAACCCCACTCAAGGGCAAGCCCGCTGACACCCTGGGGATCGGCGATCGGGTGTGGCTCCGCCACGCAAAGGCTGGCGAGCTGGCAGAACACTTCAACGAGATCCACTTGGTACGTGGGTACGAGACGACCCAGGCAGTCCCGACCTATCGTGGCGAAGGGCGGTGTTTCCTCTAGCGGGAAGTGCTTCCGTTAGCTGCTGGCTGCCCAGTAGCCCGCTACAGGCGGCAGGCGTGAATATCGGTGACGATGATCCCGCGTGCACCGAGGGCGTACAACTCATCCATCACCCGGTGGACATCAACACGCGCAACCATCACCCGCACGGCTGCCCACTGTTCGTCACGCAGCGGTGAGACGGTCGGTGACTCCAGCCCGGGCGCTATAGCCGAAGCCGAGTCAATCAGGTCGAGCTTGATGTCGTAGTCGACCATAACGTTGCTGCGGGCAGCGATAACGCCCTCCATGCGACGAACGAACGTATCGACCGCCTCTGAGCGCTGCGCATCGGCTGGCTTGACGATCAAGCCCTCACTCTCAAGCAGTACGTCCCCGACCACGACCAACCCGGCCTTGCGCATTGTGCTGCCCGTGTCGACAACATCGGCTACTGCGTCAGCGACGCCGAGTGCCACGGCATTCTCAACAGCTCCGTCAAGCTTGACGATTTCGCATTTGATCCCGGCCTTAGCCAGCTCTCGGGCCAACACGCCTGGGTAGGAGGTGGCAATGCGTTTGCCGTGTAGATCCGACAACGTTGCCGCGATCCCTGCAGGAGCGGCTAGCCGGAAGGTCGAGGCACCGAATCCAAGCGGCAAGACTTCTTCAGCAGCAGCGCCGGAGTCCAGGAGCATGTCTCGACCCGTGATGCCGACATCGAGTTGTCCGGCTCCGACGTACACAGCGATGTCGCGGGGGCGCAGGAAGAAGAACTCAGTGTCGTTTGAGGGGTCATGAACAACCAATTCATTGTTGCCCGAAGAACGCAAGTAGCCAGCTTCACGAAGCATGGTTCTGGCTGGTTCGCTAAGCGCCCCTTTGTTGGGGACAGCAACGCGCAACATGGTTAACCTTTCGGTATGGGTGATCTAGTAAATGCTGATCTAGTGAATGGTGACCTAAAGGTGCCGGTAGACGTCGTTCAGGGAGATTCCCTTGGCAATCATGAGCGCCTGTGCGTGGTATAGCAATTGGGAGATCTCTTCAGCTGCTCGATCGTTGTCCTCGTACTCGGCAGCCATCCACGCCTCGGCAGCCTCCTCGACGACTTTCTTGCCGACGGCATGGACACCACCCGCGAGCAGCCTGACCGTGCCGGAATCGGGGTCGCCGCCCTCAACCTTGGCAGTAAGCTCGTCGAACAGTTCGTCAAATGTCTTCACTAGGCGAATCCTAGGCCGTCACGTGGTGCGGCAGCCGCGCGCAGCAGCACCAGGGTGCTCAATGCTGCACTGGCCGCCTCGCGCCCCTTGTCTTCAATGGAATCGGGTAGACCCGCACGAGCAAGAGCCTGCTCCTCATCGTCACAGGTGAGAAGGCCGAACCCGACGGGGGTTCCGGAGTCCAGAGCCACACGCGTCAGGCCATTGGTCGCGGCTTGGCAAACATAGTCGAAGTGCGGAGTGCCACCGCGAATGATCACCCCGAGCGCGACCACCGCGTCGTGGTTTGCTGCATAGTTCGCAGCGACCAACGGCAATTCAAAGGCGCCAGGAACCCGAATGAGAACATGCTTGACCCCTGCCTCATCGCAGGCCCGCTGAGCTCCTGCGATTAGTCCCGCCATGATCTCCTCGTGCCAGAGCCCGGCAACGATAGCGATTTGAGCATCCGCGACCTTCGGAATCACTGCCTGCGGTGCGCCCGATCCGCTCATATTTGCTCCTCTAATCCGACCTCGTTGAAGTCGTGACCCATCCGTGCCGCTTTGGTGGCCAAGTAGGATTCATTATGGTCGTTGGGTTCGATCGTGAGCGCCTCGCGGCCGAGGACTTCGATGTTGTAGCCCTGTAGACCGGCGAGTTTGGTCGGATTGTTAGTCAGCAAGCGCAGGCTCTTGACGCCAAGGTCAGCAAGGATTTGGGCTCCAGTGCCGTACTCGCGCAGGTCCGCCGGCAGGCCAAGCATCAGATTCGCATCGACTGTGTCGGCCCCCTTATCCTGCAGCTCGTAGGCGCGCAACTTCTGTAGCAGCCCGATCCCTCGACCCTCGTGACCACGCATGTAGACAACGATCCCTCGCCCTGCAGCACCGATCTTGGCCAAAGCCGCATCTAGTTGGGGACCGCAATCGCACCGCAGCGATCCGAACACATCACCTGTGAGGCATTCGGAGTGGACCCGAACCAGCACGTCTTGTCCGTCGCCGATCTCACCAAGCACGAGAGCGACGTATTCCTCACCGTCGATCGTGTCGCGGTAGCCCACGGCCGTGAAGGTTCCGTGGACAGTCGGCAACGAAGCCTTTGCCACCTGCTCCACGTGGGCCTCGTTGTGACGAATGTGCGCAATCAGATCAGCGATGGAGATCATCAGTAGGCCATGCTCATCGGCAAAGGCTCGGCAGTCAGGGGCGCGCATCATCGAGCCGTCCTCGAATACCAGTTCGCAGATCGCTCCGCCTGCCGGTAAGCCCGCGAGGCGAGCAAGGTCCACGGCAGCTTCGGTATGACCGGCCCGACGTAACACTCCACCAGCAACAGCGCGCAGCGGGAACACATGGCCTGGACGTGTGATGTCGCTGGGATCGGTCGATGAGTCGATCAGCACTCGGATTGTGTGGGCGCGATCATGCGCCGAAATCCCTGTTGTGACACCTTCTCTAGCGTCAACACTGACCGAGTATGCGGTGCCCTTGCGGTCCTCATTGATGTGCGTCATCGGCGGCAAGTTGAGCCGGTCAAGTTGAGAGCCTTCTAGCGGCACACAGATGACCCCACTGGAGTATCGGACCATAAAGCCGACAAGTTCCGGCGTTGCCTTCGACGCAGCGAAGATGAGGTCACCCTCGTTCTCACGGTCCTCATCGTCAACGACCACGACGGCTTTGCCTGCGGCGATGTCGACAAGGGCTCGCTCGATCGAGTCGAGTCGCACCGTACCTTTTTGCGTGAAGGCAGGCTTGGGTGAGGTGTCGTGGACTGCGGGAACCTTCTTAGGCTGGCGAGCTTTGGCCTGCTCTGTCTCTTCCTCGGCGAGTAGCTCATCAGCGGGGATCATGGCGCCCTGCCTTCCATTAGCCGTTCAAGGTATTTGGCCAGCACATCGGTCTCGATGTTGACGTGATCCCCTACTCGCCGCGAGCCTAACGTGGTGGCCGCGAGGGTTTCCGGGATCAAGGACACCTCAAACCAGTGTGAGCCACCCACAGCAGTGACGGTTAGCGAGACCCCATCAACTGTGACGGAGCCCTTCGTCGCTATCTGGTAGGCAAGGCGCTCATCAACACCAATTCGCACAACATCCCAGTGCGGTGCTGGTGAGCGCGAGATGATCAAACCGAGTCCATCAACGTGTCCAGCAACGATGTGCCCGCCGAGGCGTCCATCGGCCTGCATAGCCCGTTCGAGGTTGACGCCTTGACCTATCGGAGTCGAGCCGATGGACGTGAGCTTCAATGTCTCCCCCATCACGTCAGCACTGAATTCACCGGCATTTTGGTCAAGATCGATAACTGTCAAGCAGACGCCATTGACGGAAATCGAAGCGCCGTGGGTGGCATCAGAAGTCACCAGCGGTCCACCGATCCGAATCCGTGCGGCATTGCCCTCGAGTTGCTCGATCGCGATGATCGAGCCGAGTTCTTCCACGATTCCGGTGAACACTAGAACTCCATCTCGATGCGGGCGTCCTGACCGACTTGCGTCACGCTGGTTGTCGTTAGCCTCAACGCTTCGTCGATCGAGGAGATTCCCAAGTCTTCGATCACGTTGCGCCCAGACCCGAGCAAAACCGGGGCTACGTACCAAATCAGGCGATCAACTAAGCCCTCTCGCAGGAAGCTGGCCGCCAGGGTTGGGCCACCTTCGACGAGGACTGTGCGCACGTCAGATTGGTAAAGGGACTCCAGGACATCGTGTAGGTCATGGGTTTGTAAGAACGTGGCGCCGCGACCGTCAGAGTTCAGGTAGTGCTCCGCCGGGATGGACGTGTGACCGATTACAACGCGCTGAGGCTGTGCTTTGGAGCCCTTGCGTCTGTCCGTGAGCTGCGGATTATCGACAATCGCAGTTTGCGTGCCAACGATGACGGCATCGACGACGCCGCGCAATTCATGTACTTGCTGACGTGACTGTGGGCCGCTGATCCATCGGCTCGAGTTGTCCATAGCTGCCACCCGACCGTCGAGTGTGGTCGCGAGTTTCAGAATCACGAAAGGACGTCCGCGGCTCACTGCCATGGTCCATTCGCGGTTGAGTAGCTCGGCCTTGTCGGCGAAAAGTCCGCCAACCACGCTCAGACCCGAACGGGTCAGCTGTTGCGCTCCCCCCGACGCGATGTCGTTCGGATCACTTTGGGCGTAGACGACTCGAGCAATTCCGGCCTTGATCAACGCATTGGTGCAGGGCCCGGTTCGACCCACGTGGCGACACGGTTCAAGGGTGACCACAGCAGTTGCTCCGCGCGCTGCATCGCCAGCATTTTTCAGTGCCTCAACCTCGGCGTGATTGGTTCCAGCACCTCGATGAAATCCCTGACCCAGAAGATCACCATCTGGCGAGATGATCACGCACCCCACCCGGGGGTTTCCACCCATATGAAGGTCCGGGGTAGCGGCTAGCGACAGCGCACGCGCCATTGCTTGCTTCTCGACCTCTGACCACTTCGGCATGGTCAGATTGTCCCATCCTCTGATTTGTGCGATTGGGTGACTCAGATGCTGGCTTGCGCAGCGGCGCGGATCCTGGCAATCGCTTCGGCAGGATCTCCGGCTCCATAAACCGACGAACCGGCAACAAATACGTTTGCACCTGCCTCAGCTGCCATCTCCACTGTCTGCTCGTCGATACCGCCATCGACCTGAAGCCAGACATCAGACTCCGGTCCGAGGAGCTCTCGAGTACGCCGAATTTTGGGCACAACGAGCTCAAGGAAAGACTGTCCACCAAAACCAGGCTCGACTGTCATGAGCAGGATCATGTCGAGCTCATCGAGCATGTCTGCGTAGGGCTCAATGGGGGTAGCGGGCTTGAGTGCCATTCCTGCTCGCGCTCCAGCTGAGCGCAATGCCCGTGCCAGGCGTACAGGGGCGTGGGCCGCCTCAACGTGAAATGTCACGCTCCCAGCACCAGCCTCGGCGTAGGCAGGCGCCCAACGATCGGGATCGGTGATCATCAAGTGGCAATCGACTGGGGTACTCACCTTCGCCAGCAGCGATTCAACGATGGGTAGTCCCAACGTCAGGTTGGGTACGAAATGGTTATCCATCACGTCAACGTGAAGCCAATCGGCTGCTCCGGCTATGCGGTCGCACTCGGCAGCGAGTTGGGAGAAATCGGCCGACAGGATGCTCGGGGAGATTTGTAGATGCACGAGCGAAGCGTAGCGGTTTACAGCTTGCGGATCAGAGCGAAGAACATCCCATCGGTGTCATGAACGTGCGGCCATAACCTGACGAAGGGCCCATCACCAAGATCTGTCACCCCGGGGAACAGCGGGCGGGCATCCTCAACGGCGATGTCGTCGCGTTTTCGGACCGCTGTTTGGATGATCAGGTCGGTTTCGGCGATGTGCGGTGAGCAGGTGGCGTAGCCGACGACTCCCCCGGGCCGAACTGCATCGATAGCCGCGTTGAGCAATTCTGCTTGCAGTTTGGTCAGTGGCGGGATATCTGAGGGCTGGCGGCGCCATCGCATCTCAGGTCGGCGGCGCAACACCCCTAGGCCCGTGCATGGTGCATCAAGCAATACACGGTCGACTCCGGGCTGGACTTGGGGTACCCGCGCGTCACCTACGATTACGCCGTCAAAGCCCGGAGCCTCACCTACCGTCTTGGACACCAGGGTCGCTCTGTGGGCATGCAATTCGATTCCGGTGACTGCTGCGCCGCGTTCGGCGGCCAATGCAGCCAACAGGGCTAGCTTCCCGCCAGGCCCGGCACATAGGTCCAGCCAGCGCTCATCAGTTCCCTCAAGGGGGACGTTGGCTAAGGCAACAGCCACGAGTTGGCTGCCCTCGTCCTGGACTCCGGCTCGGCCACGCCTCACTGCCTCTATCTGCCCGACACGTCCTGCGGGGGCAATCACCGCATACGGCGACCATCTACCTGGGGTGCCACCGAGGTCGACGAGTTCTTCGACTGTTGATCGGCCCGGTCTTGCCGCGAGCGTGACCCGTGGCGGTTTGTTGTCTGTGTCCAGCAGTTGCTCGATTTCATCGGCTCGATCTTTGCCCAGAGAGTCACGCAATGCGCAGACCATCCAGCGGGGATGGCTATAACGGATCGCCAGAGCGGCATCGGGATCGTCACCGAGGGACTTGGTGACGATCTGAACCCACTGCCCTTGAGTCTTCTGACTGATCTTGCGCAAGATCGCGTTGACCAGGCCTTTTGGCGCGTCGCCTACCACTGATTGCACGAGGTCGACTGACGTGTTGACTGCGGCATATGCGTCGGTGCGGGTAAACAACAGTTGGTAGGCACCTAGGCGAAGGATGTCGAGCACGCGTGGGTCGAGGGTGTCAAGGCCCCGACTCGAACAGTGGGCGATCACAGCATCGAGGAGCCCGCGCATGCGTAGAGAGCCGTTAACCATGTCGGTTGCAAACGCAGCATCGCGCTGATCGAGATCAGCTGCCTTAAGGATCTGCGGCAAGACGATATGGGCGTAGGCATCGCTTGCGCCGATCTCGTGTAAGACGTCGTAGGCGGTACGGCGAGCATCCGTACTTGGTGGCCTCATTCGAACTTCTCGCCCTCACTGATCCGCAGTCCTCGTGCCCAGTCAGCGGCTACCATTTCGATTTTCCCTTGTGGGACGACGACGCTGAGCTGCACGGGACCGCTGGCTGTGCCGACGAACACCGCCCGCTTGGTGACGTGAAGTTCGCCGGGTGTTAATGCCACTTCGAGGTTCGACGCTGGGGCGACCGGGCCTACCTTGAGTCGCGCGTCGCGCAGCATCGTCCACGCACCTGGAGCCGGCGTGCTGGCCCTGATCATGCGGTCAATGGCCAGAGCAGGGTCAGCCCAGGAGATCCGGGACATCTCCACGGTGATCTTGGGAGCGAGGCTGACCCCATCTGCTGGCTGAGGCACGGGGACGAGTGCTTCTGCTTCGATGCCATCGAGTGTGCGCGCAAGCAGTTCGGCACCGGCATGCGATAACTCGGTTAGCAACTGCTCAGTGGTGGTTGTCGGTGTGATTGGGGCAGTCACCACACCGAAGACGGGCCCGGTATCCATGCCCACTTCCAGTAGGAACGTTGAAGCACCTGTGATCTCATCGCCATGCCAGATCGCGTGCTGCACCGGGGCGGCGCCACGCCATGCTGGCAACAAAGAAAAATGCAAGTTGATCCACCCATGGGTCGGGACGTCGAGAACCTCCACGGGCAGCAGCGCACCGTAGGCAACGACTGGGCAAGCCTCAGGGGCCAGTTCGATCAGTTGCGCGAGGAATTCGGGGTCACTGGCCGAGCTCGGTTTCAGCGTTGGAATACCGTTTTCATCTGCGAGTTGAGCTACCTCGGAGGCAACTAGCGTGCGGCCTCTACCAGCGCGCGCGTCGGGCCGGGTAATGACGGCGATGACCTCATGGTGGGATTCAATCAACCGGCGCAGCGAAGGCACGGCCGCGGCAGGCGTACCTGCGAAGACAACTCTCACAGGCTTAGAACCAGCGATCGAATTGGTGCGGGCTCACTTTGACGACAGGCGGTTTGGCCCCGAACCAGTCGGACTCGCGGATCTCTTTCATCGCCGCCTTGCGGTTTTCGTCGGTGAGCCGGTCGATAAACAGGATTCCGTCAAGGTGGTCGGTCTCGTGCTGGACACAGCGGGCCAGCAATCCCGAACCCTCGATGACGACCGGCTCGCCCCACATGTTGAATCCCTTGGCGACAGTTCCGAATGCGCGCGGGGTGTCGTAGGTCAGTCCCGGCAGCGACAGGCACCCCTCCGGCCCGTCCTGCTGCTCGTCAGTGAGGTCGAGATCGGGGTTGATCAGGTGGCCGATCTCGCCGTCGACGTCGTAGGTGAATACGCGAAGTGCTACCCCGATCTGGTTGGCCGATAGCCCCGCACCAGGAGCTTCGAGCATCGTCTCGGTGAGATCCTTAACTAATTGCCGCAACTCCTTGTCGAATACGGTCACCGGCATTGCGGGCGTACGCAGGACGGGGTCCCCAAAAAGTCGGACCGGCTGTGCCGTCACGTTCACTCCTAAGAAATTCGGCGGGTGAGGCAAGTCTACGCACCGCTGGCCCGAACATCTCGCGCAACGGAGTTCAGCGACAACCTCGCGGCCCATCCTGCTCGGCCTTGCCGGCTAGTACAAAGACACAGGATCGATCCGTACCCGCACGGCGTGCGCGCCAGTGCGGGCAGTCCCAGCGACCAACGCTGACTTGATCAATGCTGCGAGGAGAGCACCATCACGATGCGGCCCAAGGATCAGCATTCGTTCGGCGTGGGCATGTCCGGTAAGGGTGACAGCGACAGGGCCCAAGCAACGCCACTGCGGATTCCAGCGATGATCGGACCTACACGTTTCCATGAAGTCGTTGATGTCGTTGACCTTGCCTGTGATGCTCGCACACCGGGTTGTCGGTGGCAGCCCGGTATCGAAGCGCTCCTGCAATTCCCTGCGGGCCCAGGCTGCGGGATTCATACGCACCAACGCCTGAACGGCTCGGTGACTGGGGTCAGCCGTCACTGCGAGTTGTCCCCCGGCGCCTGCTGGCTTGACCAGCGCTGCGACGTTGAACCAACGCCGCATGGTCTCCTCCTCCGAGCGTAGGTCACTTCGGGCCAACAAAGCGCCTCCGTCGAGCAGTACCGCTGTCTGATACCCACCGACCGCGACAGGCTCGGCTCCGACAGTCGCCACGACGATAGCGGGATTGTCGGGGACAACGTCCAGGATTCCGTCCAGGCTGCCACTTACCAGCACCTCTACCGCCGGGAAGGCGCGGCGCAGTTCCTCAGCTGTTCGTTGCGACCCAACAGACATCGCGCGCATTCGGCGATCGCCACACTCGGCACAGGACCAGTTCTGAACAACGTCTGCGCACCAGCGGCACGCAACCTCATCTGACTTGGTGAGGGCGAGTGGACCACTGCAGATTGGGCACTGTGCTGGCGTTCGACATTCGACGCAGGCGAAACCTGGCAGGTACCCCGACCTCGCCACCTGCACCAACACCGGACCTGACTTGATACCTGTCTTGATGACCTGCCATGCGATGTGGGGAATTCGCGCGAAGCGATCGGGGTCCTCGTTGGAGGCGGCGTTTCGCGTGATTACCTTGGCCGCCTCGCGTCGGTGATCCCGCGTGGGGACAACAGATCGCGCCCAGCCAGTGTCAACCAAGCGAGCCATATTGACCGAACGGCTGTGACTGGCGACCACGAGCGTGCAGCGACCGGTCATCGTGCGCAGCGCGGCGACTTCTCGGGCATGCCAACCTGGACTGCGTGGCTCGGACAAAGAGTCGTCAGAGTCGTCCCACACAAAGATCAGCGGGCAGTCCACAACGGGGGCGAACACAGCATTGCGAGTCCCGAGAACAACCGTCGCCTGACCCGTTCTGATCCGCAAGAATTCGCGGTACCGTTTGGCCGGCTTGTCGTTAGCGCTCAGTACAGCGAGCCGGTCACCGAAGTACTCATCGAAGACTTTCTCGAAGCGTGCCCGATCTCGCCCATCAGGAACGATCACGATCCCGCTACTGCCAGCGCGTGCTATCAAGTCCGCAGCCACTAGTACTGGATCATCAGTGGGACACACCACCAAGGAGGCGCGACTTGCCTGGTGGTCAGCGACTTCGCCGAGCAATTCGCTGGAACCCTCGTAGGTCGCCCAGATGCCTGGCTCGACTGGGACGCCACGGCAGGGTGCAGCAGGCTCGCCTTGTTCAGACGCGACAAAATCGGCCTCGCTGAATTTCGCCTCAACACGCTTGAGCCGAGGTGGCACGGCATCCCTAACGACTTCAGCGAAGGTGCCCGCATAGCGATCTGCGACTGCCCGACTCAAGTCAGCAATCGCTGGGCTGAGCACTGAAGGCCCCAACACGGCCTTGATGACGCTCAGTTTGCCGGTATGAGTTGGCTCGGCGATCCGCTCCCGAATGAACCCATTGACGAGTCGCCCGGCGAAGCGCACCCGCACCCGGCACCCGACCCGCGCCAACTCATCGAGCTTGGAAGGGACCAGATACTCGAAAAAGCGGTCTACTTGCGCAGCTGTCACATCGACCGCTACCAGTGCAACAGGGTCGGCCTGCGCAAGGGACTCGACAGCGGGCACGGTCTTCGCGCGCCGAAGCGGCGCAGTGGGCTCAAGACTGAGTTGTTGATCGCCCACGCGCCGCCTCGTTTGAAGCTAGTTGAAGCTAGTTGAGATTTATCTAGATGCCGGTGGCAGCGCGCAAGTGATCCGCGCGATTCGTATGCTCCCACGTAAATGTGTCTTCGTTGCGACCGAAGTGGCCGTAAGCGGCAGTCTTGGCGTAGATGGGCCGACGTAGGTCCAAGTCGCGAATGATGGCGGCAGGGCGTAGGTCGAATACCTCTTGTACTGCCTCTTGAATCTGAGTGTCGGACAGAACTCCAGTGCCAAAGGTCTCGACAAACAAGCCGACGGGACGAGCCTTGCCGATCGCGTAGGCGACCTGAACCTCGCACTTACGAGCAAGGCCCGCAGCGACGACGTTCTTGGCAACCCAGCGCATCGCGTAAGCAGCCGAGCGGTCGACCTTCGACGGGTCCTTGCCGGAGAATGCACCGCCACCATGGCGAGCCATGCCGCCGTAGGTATCAACGATAATCTTGCGTCCGGTCAGACCAGCATCACCCATGGGTCCGCCGATCTCGAACTTGCCGGTCGGGTTTACCAGCAGGCGGTAATCCGTGGCGTCAAGGCCAAGCTCTTCTAGCTCCGGCTCAACGACAAACTCGCGAATGTCAGGGGCAAGCAGAGTGTCAATGTCGATATCTGCAGCGTGCTGGCTGGAAACAACGATCGTGTCCACGCGGGATGGTTTCTCACCGTCGTATTCGATCGTGACCTGGGTCTTACCATCTGGACGCAAGTAGGACACGTCTCCGGACTTGCGAACTGCTGAAAGGCGGCGCGCCAGCCGGTGCGACAGCGCAATTGGCAGCGGCATCAGTTCGGGGGTGTCATCGCATGCATATCCGAACATGAGGCCCTGGTCGCCAGCACCCTGCTGGTCGAGCGGGTCAGACGATCCTTCAGCGCGCTCCTCGAATGCGTCATCCACGCCCTGGGCGATATCGGGCGACTGCTTGCCGATAGCCACGGAGACGCCACAGGAATGGCCGTCGAAGCCCTTGTCCGAGTGGTCGTACCCAATTTCTAGGACCTTTTCCCGGACGATCTTTGGGATATTGACATACGTGGAGGTGGTCACCTCCCCTGCAATGACAACGAGTCCGGTGGTCAGCAAAGTCTCAACAGCAACGCGACTGGCTGGATCATCCTTGAGCATTGCATCGAGGATGGCATCGCTGATCTGGTCAGCCATCTTGTCCGGGTGACCCTCGGTCACGGACTCGGAAGTAAATAGTCGACCTGACATCGGGCAACCTTTCGGAGGGTTAGACCCTTTCGGGACGGTGAGGCTACGAGCACAAGCTCTCGTGGTTGTCAGTAGCGTAACTAGACAACAATCATGCACTGACTTCGGCACGCACAGAAAGCGATTTCGCAATATCGAGAACCGCGTGCGCAATGGCCTCTTTGCTCGCGGTCGGCACGTTGAGGGTGTCAATCAACGGGTCGGCGCTTACGATTGAGACAGCATTCGTCTCGGTGCCCAAACCCAGAGACGCTCCGACGCGGTTGGCGACGATCGCGTCGACGCACTTGGCCCGCAGCTTCAAGCGGGCCGCATCGATCAATTCAACTTGCGTTTCAACAGTCTCTGCAGCGAACCCGATGAGCACCGGCTTCTTACCCGATCTCGCATTCCCGAGGCCGGCTAGAACATCGGGGGTGCGTTGCAATTCCAGAATCGGGACACTGCCGTCTTCAGGCTTTTTGATCTTCCCGGTAGCGATGGAAGCAGCCTCAAAGTCCGCAACCGCCGCAGCCATGACGATGACGTCGGCATCTTGATAAGCGATATCAACGGCCCGCTGAAGTTCCCTCGCCGTATGAACATGCGTGAGCGTCGACCCAGCGGGATCAGCTCGGGCGACGTTGGCGCTGATGACCTCAACGCTGGCCCCGCGCAGCACAGCTGCGTTAGCCAAAGCCCAGCCCTGCTTGCCGCTAGAACGGTTACCCAAGAAGCGCACGGGATCCAGCGGCTCGCGAGTTCCCCCGGCAGTAATCACGATTCGCAGTCCTTCAAGATCACGTTCAAGGGGCGCACTGTGATCACCAGGTCGTTCTAATGCGGCTCGACACAACCCCATTAGCGCTGCCGCCTCGGGCAATCGCCCCGGCCCGGTGTCGGCACCTGTCAGGCGTCCACTCGCTGGATCAACCACGATGTTGCCACGCTTGCGAAGGATCGCAACATTGGCGACAGTAGCCGGATGCTGCCACATTTCGGTGTGCATTGCGGGAGCGAAGATGACTGGCGCCTGCGTGGTCAGCAGGGTGGAAGTGAGCAGGTCATCTGCACGACCGGACACGGCTTTGGCGAGCAAATCGGCTGTGGCAGGTGCAACGATGACAAGGTCAGCCTGTTGGCCGATTTTGACATGGGGAACCTGATAGACGTCGTTCCACACAGATGTGGAGACAGGTCGACCCGAGAGCGCTTCCCAGGTGGGAGCCCCAACGAACTTCAGAGCCGCGTCGGTGGGAACGACACTGACGCTGTGACCGGCTTCGCGCAGCAGTCGCAGTAGTTCGCAAGCCTTGAAGGCAGCAATTCCGCCCGCGACTCCAAGGACAACGTTCTTGGTCAGGGCCGGACCTTCTCGACAGCACCCTCGATCGGCTCAGAGTAAAGCAGGCCGGCGTCAATCTCACGTAGGGCGATCGACAGTGGCTTCTCCTGCAGGTGGGTCTCGACCAGCGGGCCGACGTACTCGAGCAGGCCTTCACCGAGCTGGGAGTAGTAGGCGTTGATCTGGCGGGCACGCTTGGCCGCATAAATTACCAATGAGTACTTGGAGTCAGTCTTGGTCAACAGATCATCGATGGGCGGATCGGTGATTCCTTGTGGATCTGGGGCAGTGGACACCGGTGATTCCTTCCAAAGAAGACGAGAGTTTGCACCAACGGATGCGATGGCATTGCGGTGAAAAGTCGAATGTGACTACGGGTTCAGGGTCAATGCTAGCAACTGGTTAGCGGCCTGTTCGACATCCGCATTAACAATCACGGCATCGAACTCCTCGGCAGCCGCCATTTCATGTTCCGCAGCGGCGAGTCGGCGCTCGACAGCAGCGGCATCTTCGGTACCGCGATCACTGAGTCTGCGCTGCAATTCGGCCCTGGACGGGGGCGCAATGAAGACCATCACGGCCTCGGGCAGTCGCTGCTTGATTTGGCGAGCTCCCTGGAGCTCAATTTCCAAGACGACGTCCTCCCCGGCTGCCACGTGCTCCGCGACCGGTCCGCTCAAAGTGCCGTAGGAGTTGCCAGCAAATTCCGCGAGTTCTAGGAAACTACCCTCGTCGCGAAGCTCAGCAAATCTCTCAGGAGTCAAGAAGAAGTACTCGATCCCCTCGGTCTCACCAGGGCGCGGCGCCCTGGTGGTAGCCGACACCGACAACCACAACTGGTCACGCAATTGGAACAGGCGGCGAACCAGAGTCCCCTTGCCGACTCCCGACGGTCCCGCAACGACAAAGACCCGACCTGTCACCTAGGAGAATTCCTTCTTCAGTGCAGCTACCTGATGTGGGCCTAGGCCGCGTACCCGCCGTGACGCTGCGATGCCGAGCCTGTCCATGATCGAAGCCGCCTTGGCCTTGCCGATCCCGGGCATCGCCTCTAGTAGCGCTGAGACTTTGAACTTGGCCAGCGCCTCATTATCGACGGCTTGATCAATGACAGCGCCAATCGAGAGCGTCGAAGCCTTCAAGCGGGCTCTCACATCAGCGCGGACCTTGCGTGCAGCCGTTGCCCGCGCCGCAGCAGCACTGCGCTGTTCGGGGGTCAATTGCGGCAATGGCACGGGCCGGAATTTAGCAGTTCTGGGACGCGCTCGCAGGAATCCGCGCAGCTAGGAGTTCAGACTTTCGGCAATTTCTCGTGCTGCGGCACCTACATCAACCGATCCGGTGATCGGGCGACCCATCACCAGCAGGTTCGCGCCATCTGCCAGTGCCTGCTGCGGTGTTGCGACTCGTTGTTGGTCACCAACTGCCGAACCCGCCGGGCGCACACCCGGCGTCACGAGCTTGATGTCTGGCCCTACCTCGGTTCGCACCGCAGCGACCTCCAATGGGGAGCAAACCAGCGCCCGCGCTCCAGCGCCCACCGCCAAATTCGCCAGTCGTAGAACAGCCTGCTCTGAAGGCCCGGCAAGGCCAATTGCCTCAAGATCCTTGTCCGACAGAGACGTCAGTACTGTCACGGCGGTGATCAGCGTGTCAGGTAGCGCCTCAGCAGCGGCGGCAATCATCGCCGCCCCCCCACTAGCGTGCACTGTCAGCAAATCAGGCTGCAAAACGGCGACTGACCGGGCAGCACCAGCGACTGTGTTGGGGATGTCGTGAAGCTTCAGATCCAGAAATAGTGCGCAGTCCGGTCCGGCTGCCTCACGGACCTGCGCAAGACCATCGGCGCCATCTCGCAGATACGACTCGAGCCCGATCTTGATGTGGCTCACCGATGGAGCGACTGCCGCGGCCCACTCACAGGCGGTCGCAAGGTCGGGTGCGTCTAAGGCAACTGCGATCGGAGCTTGGCTCACGCTGGTTGGACCTCTCGGTGGGCATAGTTGATGACTTCGGCGACACTGGCGAATCCGCGCTGTGCAAGGGCCTGTTCAAGCTCGCGGTGGATTCGCCACGGCGCTGAAGGGTCGTGGAACGCAGCGGTGCCGACACTGACGGCGTTGGCCCCAGCGAGGAGGAACTGCAGTGCGTCTAGGCCTGTGTTGATGCCACCCATTCCCAGGATCGGGACTTGCGGCAATGCTGCGCGCACCTGCCACACGCAGCGCACAGCTATCGGTCTGATCGCCGGCCCGGAGAGCCCACCGGTGATCCCACCCAGGATCGGGCGCATCGTAGTGGTGTCAATTGCCATTCCCAGGGTGGTGTTGATCATCGAGAGACCGTCAGCTCCGGCAGAGACGCAAGCCTGAGCTATGTCAACGATGTTGGTCACGTCAGGTGTCAACTTCGCAAAGATCGGCATCAACGCGCTCGTCTTGCGCCGAACTGCGTGAATCACACTCGAGGCGGCGCGTGGATCACAAGCGAAGACCTGACCGCGGTTGGCGACATTCGGACACGAGATGTTGACCTCGAGAGCACTAATGCCTTCTTCGTGGCGCAGCCGGTTGGCCACGTTGGCGAACTCCTCGACCGTTCCTCCAGCAATCGACACGACGACCCGAGCGCCGCGTTCCCGCAGCCACGTGAGGTCGTTGGCGATGAATTCTTCGATGCCTGGCCCCTGCAGCCCAATCGAGTTGAGCATCCCGGAGGGCGTTTCGGCCATTCGCGGGGTCGGGCGACCCGAGCGCGGGTTCTCCATGATGCTCTTGGTGACGATCGCGCCGATTTGGGTGATGTCGAAGAAGCGGTCGAGTTCTTTGCCGGCGGCTGCGCAACCCGAGGCCGTCAGGACTGGTGACGGCAGGACCGATCCAGCGAGGTTCGCGCTCATTTGCACATTGCCAGCCACTAGTGACCTCCCTGCGCGCTCGGGACCGGTGCACCAAGACAATCGGCTGGAACAGTGCCGACGTCTGACCAACGCACCTGATCCCCAAAGAACACCGGACCTTCGGTGCATGAGCGAACCATTCGGGTAATCCCGTCCTTGCCGATGACAGGCAGCACGCAGGTCATACAAACGCCGATCCCGCAAGCCATTGCCTCTTCGACAGCACATTGGCTGGCGATTCCGCGAGCCTTGGCAACCCCCGCGATACCGGCGAGCATTCCCATCGGACCACACCCGTAAATGACTTGACCACCATGCTCGTCGAGGATCTTGTCTAGGACATCGGTGACGCGCCCCTTGACCCCGGTCGAGCCGTCATCAGTGGTGACAGTCAAGGTGGTCGCACGGCGGCGGCCGTCAACTACTCCGAACAGTCGGGATTCAGTGGCAGCACCCATGATCATGTCCACGCGTGACCCACGTTCGCGCAACTGGTCGGCCAGCATAAATAGTGGTGCTGAGCCATATCCGCCACCAACGAGAACCGCTGGGACTGGGTCAGTGGGTAGCGAGAACGGTCGACCCAACGGAGCAACGACATCAAGGGCATCGCCGCGTTGGCGTTCAACGAGCCACTGTGTGCCTGGGCCGTGGGCGTCGACGACGATTTCGACTGTGCCACCGGAGGTGCCGTTACGGTCGACTCCGTGGACCGAGAAGCACCGACGCAGCATCATCGCTGTCGGCTCCCCGCCGACGGCAAGTGCCACGAAATGCCCGGGAGTCACGCGCTGCGCAACGCCGGGGGCAGCAAAAGCGAGGACGAAATACTCCCCCGCTCGGCGGACCGACAGCACTTCTCCACGAACTTGAATGGGACCGCGCTTGATCGGCAGCCCGTCTCCGCGAACGGCTCTCATGCGATGTCTGCTGCCCGAAGCGCGGCAAGATCCGCTGCATGCTCCTGCAGACTGCGAACTGTCAGCTCGCCATTTTGAAGCGCCTCGATGCCTTCAACGGCAGCCGAGAGCCCTTGCACCGTAGTTATGCAGGGGATCCCGCGCTTGACTGCTACAGAGCGGATCTCGTAGCCGTCCACTCGAGCACCGACACCGTGTGGGGTATTGATGATGATGTCGATCTCCCCGGCGTTAAGGGCATCGAGCGTGGTGGGTTCACCATTGGGCCCAGAGCCCTGAAAATGCTTACGCAATTCCGTGGCTTTGACGCCGTGACGACGCAGCACTTGGGCAGTACCGTGCGTCGCCACGATCTCGAAACCAAGGTCTGCGAGTCGCTTGACTGGGAACACCATCGAGCGTTTATCTCTATCTGCGACCGAGACGAACGCACGTCCCGACGTTGGTAGCCCAGGCGAGTAGGCGGCGAGTTGGGACTTCGCGAACGCAGTACCGAACTCGCTGTCGATACCCATGACTTCACCGGTGGAACGCATCTCAGGACCCAGCAGGGTGTCTGAACCGATGAAACGACCGAAGGGTAGAACGGCCTCTTTGACCGCGACCGGACCTCCGTCGGGGAGAGTGCCCCCGTCACCGACTTTGGTGAGCAGACCCTCTACGCGAAGTTCAGCAATCGTGGCACCCAGGGAGATTCTGGCTGCTGCCTTAGCCAGCGAGACGCCTGTGGCTTTGGATACGAATGGCACAGTCCGGGATGCGCGAGGGTTGGCCTCAAGCACGTAGAGCACACCCCCGGCGAGCGCATATTGAACGTTGAGAAGCCCACGAACACCGACTCCCTCGGCGATGGCGAGAGTGCTAACGCGAACCCGCTCCACCTCCTGCTGGCTCAGGGTTATCGGAGGTAGCGCACATGCTGAGTCGCCTGAGTGAACACCAGCCTCTTCGATGTGTTCCATGACGCCGCCGAGGAACAGATCGACACCGTCGTAGAGCGCATCAACGTCAATCTCGATCGCGTCATCGAGGAATCGGTCGACAAGCACTGGATGCTCGGGGCTGGCGTCGGTTGCGCGTTCCAGGTAGTCAGCGAGCATTGACTCGTCGTAGACGATCTCCATGCCCCGCCCACCGAGGACGTAGGACGGCCGAACCAATACCGGGTAACCGACGCGGTCGGCAATATCGCGAGCCTCATCGAAGGAGCTTGCCAAACCGTGAGCCGGCGCTGGCAACTTGGCCTCATGTAGCACCCGGCCGAACGCACCACGCTCCTCAGCGAGGTGAATCGCCTCAGGGCTGGTGCCAACGATGGGCACGCCTTCGTCTTTGAGGGTTTGTGCGAGTCCCAGCGGCGTTTGGCCGCCGAGTTGGCAGATGACACCGGCAACTGGGCCGGCCTGCTGCTCGATATTGACGATCTCCAGTACGTCCTCGGCAGTGAGAGGCTCGAAGTAGAGCCGGTCTGAGGTGTCGTAGTCGGTCGATACGGTCTCGGGGTTGCAGTTGACCATGATCGTCTCGTAGCCGGCCTCGCGCAGGGCAAGGGCGGCGTGCACGCACGAGTAGTCAAACTCGATGCCCTGACCGATCCGGTTGGGCCCGGAGCCCAGGATGATGACTGCCTCCTTCTCGCGAGGCAGGACTTCGTTCTCCTCATCGTAGGTGGAGTAGTGGTAGGGGGTCTTGGCCTCGAATTCAGCAGCGCAGGTGTCGACGGTCTTATAGACAGGTCGAATTCCTAGCTCGTAGCGCAATTCGCGTGCAGCCTTTTCGGAGCCGAGTTCAGGTCGTAGAGCAGCTACCTGGGCATCGGAAAAACCGTGACGCTTGGCATAGCGCAGTTGCTCGGCACCGAGTTCTTTAGCTGCCGCAAGGTCATCGGCGATGTCGTTGATGAGCTGGATCTGGTCGAGAAACCAAGGGTCAATATCGGTGGCCTCGTGAACCTGCTCCAGTGTTGCCCCAGCCCAGAGCGCGTGCTGAACATCAACGATGCGACCGTCGCGAGCTGTGCCCAGATCAGACAGAAGATGATCGACATCAATGTCATCCTTCGAGCCGGGCCAAGAGAATGACCCGTCGCGTCGCTCAACACTGCGTAACGCCTTCTGTAGCGCCTCGGTGAAGTTGCGACCAATCGCCATCGCCTCGCCGACACTCTTCATTGTGGTGGTGAGGGTCTCGTCGGCAGCTGGGAACTTCTCAAAGGCAAATCGCGGAACCTTCACCACGACATAGTCCAGCGTCGGCTCGAAGGCCGCTGGGGTCTCTTTGGTGATGTCGTTAGGAATCTCGTCGAGGGTGTAACCGACGGCGAGCTTGGCAGCGATCTTGGCGATTGGGAAGCCAGTGGCCTTCGACGCCAACGCCGATGAACGAGACACCCGCGGGTTCATCTCGATCACGATCATGCGACCGTCATCGGGGTCGATAGCGAACTGGATGTTGCAACCGCCAGTGTCGACGCCGACCTCACGGATGACAGCAATGCCCACGTCACGCATGTGCTGGAATTCGCGATCGGTCAGGGTCAGCGATGGAGCAACCGTGATGGAGTCCCCCGTGTGAACGCCAACCGGATCGAAGTTCTCGATCGAGCAGATGACCACGACGTTGTCGTTGCGGTCGCGCATCATTTCAAGTTCGTACTCTTTCCAACCCAGGATCGACTCCTCAAGGAGCACCTCCGAGGTCGGGCTAGCCGCCAGCCCAGCACCAGCGATGCGCTCTAGGTCGGCTGCGCTGAACGCCATACCCGAACCGGCGCCACCCATGGTGAAACTTGGTCGCACAACTACGGGGTAGCCGAGGTCGCCGATCGCATTGAGGCAGTCATCCATGGTGTGACAGATGGCGCTGCGAGCCGACTCAGCGGCCAGACCCTCAGCGTTGATCTTCGCGACTATGTCCTTGAATTTCTCGCGGTTCTCCCCGGCTTCGATCGCTTCAACCGATGCTCCGATGAGCTCCACGTTGTACTTGTCGAGAATCCCCAAGTCAGCCAGCGCCATTGCTGCGTTGAGCGCTGTTTGCCCACCGAGGGTCGGCAAGATCGCATCGGGTCGCTCATGGGCGATGATCTTCTCGATGATCTCTGGGGTGATCGGTTCGACGTAAGTCGCGTCGGCAAATTCTGGGTCAGTCATGATCGTCGCCGGGTTGCTATTGACGAGGATGACGCGGATTCCCTCTTCTTGCAGCACCCGACACGCCTGGGTTCCGGAGTAGTCGAATTCGCATGCCTGCCCGATGACGATAGGGCCAGAACCGATGACCAGGATGCTTTTGAGATCGTCACGTTTTGGCATTACTTGGCCCCCGCCATCAAGTCGGAAAAGCGATCAAACAGATAGGCCGAATCGTGTGGTCCGGCGGCGGCTTCCGGGTGGTACTGCACCGAGAACGCCGGTACGTCCAGACAACGCAGGCCTTCAACGACGCCGTCGTTGAGCCCCACGTGGCTGACTTCAATGCGACCGTACGGTGTCTCGATCACTTCACCGGGAGCAGCGTCGACAGCGAATCCGTGATTCTGCGCCGTGATCTCGACCTTGCCAGTGGCGAGGTCCATTACGGGCTGATTGATGCCCCGGTGGCCGAACTGAAGCTTGTAGGTTCCCAGGCCCAGTGCCCGCCCGAGGATCTGATTTCCAAAACAAATACCAAATACCGGCAGCTCCGCATCAAGCGCCGCCTGGACAAGGCCAACTGCATGCTCGGCTGTTGCCGGGTCGCCGGGACCGTTGGACAAGAACAGCCCGTCGACCTCAAGTTCGGCTATCTCCTCCCAGGTGCTGCTGGACGGAACCACCACCACCTCCATGCCACGCTCGGCCATGCGATGCGGAGTCATTCCCTTGATGCCAAGATCGACAGCGGCGACCCGGAACCGCTTGTCACCGATCGCCTCGACTACGTAGGCTTCATCCGTAGTGACCTCGGACGAAAGGTCGGCTCCGAGCATCTTGGGACTCGAGCGAACCTGCTCAAGCATCTCGGCGCGATCTAGCTGCGCCGCAGCACCGCTGAATAGCCCTACGCGCATGGCGCCCTTATCGCGAAGGTGACGTGTCAGCGCCCTGGTGTCGATGTCGCAGACCCCAACAACCCCAGCCTCGCGCAGTTCATCGTTCATCGTGCGCTGAGAACGCCAATTCGAGGCAATCCGTGCCGGATCACGAACAACAAATCCAGCCACCCAGATTTGGCGGGACTCCGAATCCTCATCGTTCATCCCGGTGTTGCCGATGTGAGGAGAAGTCATGACGACGACTTGGCGCTGGTAGGACGGGTCAGTGAGCGTCTCTTGGTAGCCGGTCATACCTGTAGAGAACACGGCCTCGCCGAACGTAGTTCCGCTGGCACCGAATCCCGAGCCCGAAAACGACCGACCGTCCTCTAGGACCAGATATGCCTTGTTGGAGTTACTCATGTCATGCCCCCGAAGACCGAACTAGCTCATCTGATTGTTCCACTGCTTGGGAGTCGGTAACGACTACCCGTCCCCGGAAGATGGTCGAGATCACTCGACCTGGCAATTGCCTCTCCCGATATGGGGTGTTACGACTACGGCTAGCCAACTCTGATGCGCGAACCGTCCAGGTTGCATTCGGGTCAACGAGGGTCAAGTTTGCTGGCTCGCCTACCTCGATAGGTCGACCTTGACCGGCAACTAGCCCGATCGCTGCGGGGCGCCACGACATCCGATCAGCGACACCTTCCCAATCGAGCAAGCCGGTGTTGACCATTGACTCAACGACAACCGAGAATGCCGTCTCCAGCCCAAGCATCCCGAAGGCAGCTGCGCTCCACTCGCACTCTTTGTCCTCGACTGGGTGAGGTGCGTGGTCGGTCGCAACTGCGTCAATGGTGCCGTCGGCCAAGCCTTGGCGCAGCGCAGCGACATCGGCTGCCGATCGCAATGGAGGGTTGACCTTAAAATGCGGATCGTAAGAAGCTGCGAGGTCATCGGTCAGTAGCAAGTGGTGTGGAGTGACTTCGGCCGTAACGTCAACGCCCTTGGCTTTCGCCCAGCGGATCAATTCGACCGACCCAGCTGTGGACACATGGCATACGTGTAACCGGCTACCAACATGTTCGGCAAGCAGAACATCCCGAGCAATAATCGCCTCTTCGGCGACGGCAGGCCAACCGCGCAGTCCAAGGATTCCCGACAAAGCTCCCTCATTCATCTGGGCGCCCTCAGTTAAGCGCGGTTCCTGAGCATGCTGGGCGATCACACCGTCAAAGGCCTTTACGTACTCCAACGCGCGGCGCATCATGACAGCGTCGTCGACGCATTTGCCGTCATCGGAGAAGACGCGCACTTGAGCTGCCGAGTCGGCCATCGCGCCAAGCTCGGCGAGCTGCTTTCCGGCCAAACCAGTGGTGACCGCTCCTACCGGGCGAACCTCACACCAACCAGCCTCACGGCCCAACCGCCAGACCTGCTCGACGACTCCGGCAGTATCGGCGACGGGATCGGTATTGGCCATAGCGTGAACTGCCGTGAACCCACCGAGCGCGGCTGCGCGCGTTCCTGACTCAACAGTCTCGGCGTCTTCCCGGCCAGGCTCGCGCAGGTGAGTGTGGAGGTCAACGAATCCCGGTAACAGGATCAAACCGTCGGCCTCGATCACAGTCGCATCGGTGACGTCCGTCAAGCCTGGAAGCTCAACTCCGACGATGACTGGGCCCTCGATAACGACGTCGGCCAGATCGTTGCCCAGGAGTTTCGCATTTCGGATGACAGTTCTCTTGCTGCCAGCGTGCGCGCTCGTCCGAAGATCACTCATTGGTTGCTCCACCTTCCTCTGGGATTCCACCGAGCAATAGATAGAGCACGGCCATTCGCACACTCACACCGTTTGCGACTTGCTCAACGATGACCGATCGCTTCGAGTCTGCGACATCGGCGGTGATCTCCATCCCGCGATTCATCGGCCCTGGATGCATGATGATTGAGTGCTCCGGAAGCAGACTCATTCGCCGCGTGTCTAGGCCGTAGCGCCGGCTGTACTCGCGTGCTGTCGGGAAGTATGAGTCGTTCATTCGCTCGCCCTGGACCCGCAGCATCATCACCGCGTCGCAATCACCCAACGGCGCATCGAGGTCGTAGGAAATCGAACATGGCCAATCTTGGACACCGACCGGCAGCAAAGTCGGCGGAGCGACGAGGGTGACGTTCGCGTTGAGAGTGTCGAGCAAGAGGACGTTAGAGCGGGCGACTCTGCTGTGCAGCACATCGCCAACGATTGTGACGTTCTTCCCGGCAAGGTCGCCCTGGCCATTGGCCAATTTCTCCCGAAGTGTGAACGCGTCGAGCAACGCCTGGGTCGGGTGTTCGTGCGTTCCATCACCGGCATTGACAACGCTGGCATTGATCCAGCCAGCACTCGCGAGTCGGTGCGGTGCTCCGCTGGAACCGTGGCGAACCACGACGGCGTCGGCGCCCATCGCCTCTAACGTGAGCGCTGTGTCTTTGAGGCTCTCCCCCTTGGACACACTCGAACCCTTTGCCGAGAAGTTGATTACATCGGCGGACAATCGCTTCGCGGCAGCCTCGAAAGAGATACGGGTACGCGTGGAATCTTCAAAGAACAGGTTGACCACAGTGCGCCCGCGCAGGGTAGGCAACTTCTTGACAGGTCTGTCAGCGACTCGCGCCAACTGCGCTGCGGTGTCCAGGATCAGGAGGGCATCCTCGTGACTAAGGTCGCCCGCTGACAACAGGTGCTTATTCATGCGGCGTCCCCTCCACCGACGGGCTTGGGTGGAGATTTGGTCAACGTCACCAGATCTTCACCATCGATCTCGCGGACTCGCACTCGCACCGATTCCTCCATCGAGGTGGGCAGATTCTTTCCTACATAGTCAGCGCGGATTGGCAACTGCCGGTGACCACGATCCACGAGAACTGCCAGACGGACGATCCGCGGACGACCTAGTTCGCCTAGAGCATCGAGCGCGGCGCGTACTGTCCGACCGGAAAAGAGCACGTCATCGACGAGGACGACGGTGCGCCCGTCGATGCCCATGTCAGGCAGTTGAGTGGATTCCAGAGGACGGGCGGGGCGTAGGCGTAGGTCATCTCGGTACATGGTGATGTCCAGTGCCCCAACGGGAACATGTTGACCTTCGAATTCTTCGATTCGACGCGCGATCCGCTGTGCCAGTGGCACTCCGCGAGTTTGAATTCCCAACACGACCAGATCACTAGCGCCTTTGGCGCGCTCGGTGATCTCGTGTGAGATGCGGGTCAGAACCCGATCGATGTCTGATGCTTCAAGAACCGTTCGCGTACGTCCAGAGCTCACGCTTGGACCTCCTTCGCCGCCTCTCGGGACGGTTCGTTAAAGGATGCCTACTGACCCGTTTAGGCTATCAAGTGACAAGAAAACTCCTCCAAGCGCCACCCCCCGAGTTGCTTCCTCATTGTCACGCTCCGTAGCGTTGCCCCCATGGCGAGCGATTACGCAAAAGCACTAGGTAGCAAGCTGCGTGCGATTCGTCAGCAGCAGGGAATGAGTCTGCACGGCGTGGAGGAACGATCCGGGGGCCGCTGGAAAGCCGTCGTGGTTGGCTCCTATGAGCGAGGCGATCGTGCTGTCACTGTCCAGAAGCTTGCTGAGCTAGCCGATTTCTATAGCGTCCCTGTTTCCGAGCTCCTGCCAGATGCAGCGCCGGCCGCGGCAGCAGAGCCGCCCCCGCGATTGGTTCTTGACCTTGAGCGACTTGGGCAAGTCCCTGCCGAGAAGGCTGGACCGCTGGCCCGATACGCAGCGGCAATCCAGGCCCAGCGCGGCGACTACAACGGTCGGATTCTTTCGATCCGCCAAGACGATCTTCGAACGCTTGCGGTGATCTACGATGAGTCTCCAAGCGTGCTAGCCGAACAACTAATCCAGTGGGGCGTATTAAACCCCGAAGCCCGCCGCGCAATGGAGTAGCACCCGCGAAGGTTAGGGGGGCGGGTGGATCGCGCTCATATCGAGCTCATTAATTCCCATGATGTGCACACGCATGCCATTGGTAGTTCCGGGAATGCCCGGGGGCACACCTGCCACGACCACAACGCGATCACCAGGCTGACAACGCTCGTGTGCGAGCAGTTCGCGATCCACCATCATCACCATCTCGTCGGTGGAATCGGCAACCTCGACCAAGAAAGTCTCGACTCCCCACACCAATGACAATTGCGACCGGACCCGCTGGTTTGGGGTGAAAGCGATCAGTGGAATCGGCGAGCGGTGACGCGCGACCAGTCGGCTCGACAACCCAGTCTCTGTAAATGTACAAAGGTGGGTCGCCCCTACCGCGGCACCGACCTCGCAGGCAGCGCGAGTAAGAGCGCGAGCTGTCGAACCAACACCCTCGTTCTGTTCGGGGTTGATGCCCTCCAGTGTTTCTTCTTCAACATGGCGAATGATCCGACTCATTGTCTCAACGACCAATGCGGGGTGCGCCCCGACGCTCGTCTCAGCTGAGAGCATGAGGGCATCGGCACCGTCAAGCACGGCGTTGGCCACATCGGAAGCCTCAGCACGCGTCGGACGCGTGGCCGACACCATGGAATCCAACATTTGGGTGGCCACGATCACGGGTTTGCCAGCTTTGCGACACAGGTTGATCGAACGCTTCTGAACCAACGGAACCTGCTCGATTGGCAGCTCAACACCCAGATCTCCACGAGCGACCATTACTCCGTCGAAAGCGGCCACAATCTCGATAAGGTTCTCCACCGCCTGCGGCTTTTCAATCTTAGCCAGCACCGGCACGCGTACACCTTCTTCGTCCATGATCTCGTGAACACGAACGACGTCCTCGGCCGAGCGAACAAACGACAGAGCGACCATGTCCGCCCCAGCCCGAAGCGCCCAACGTAGGTCGTCAATATCCTTCGCCGACAGCGCTGGCGCACTCACATTGACGCCTGGCAAGTTGATCCCCTTGTTGTTGGAAACCAACCCGCCCTCAAGCACCTCGGTAACGACGTCGTTACCAGCGACCTCTTTGACGCGTAAGAGGATGCGGCCGTCATCGACGAGGAGTAGGTCGTCAAGGGTGACATCGTTGGGCAAGCCCTTGTATGTGGTCGAACACCGTGTGACATCTCCGGGCACATCATCAGCAGTGATCACGAACAGTGCACCAACCACCAGATCGACCGGGCCATCGGCAAATCGACCTAGGCGGATCTTCGGGCCTTGTAGGTCCGCGAGGATCGCGACGCCACGCCCAGTAGCGTCGGTGGCAGCGCGCACATCCAAGATCGCGCGCTGATGGTCGTCGTAAGACCCGTGGCTCATGTTGATACGAGCGACGTCCATCCCTGCTGCGACCAATCGTTGCGTAGCTTGCGGACCCGCTGTTGCTGGGCCGAGAGTGCAGACGATCTTGGCTCTGCGCATGTTGTTAGACCACCAAAGGACGTGCAGTCGGAGGAATGGGAAATGGCAAGTTCGTCCGGCCAGTGAGGTAACGATCCACTGATGCCGCTGCCGAACGACCCTCAGCGATGGCCCACACGATCAGGCTCTGACCACGACCAGCGTCACCAGCAACGAACACACCCGCAACGTTAGTCGCGTACTGCTCGTCACGCGCGATATTGCCCCGCAGATCAAGCTCTAGACCGAGTTGCTCCACCATCGGACCCTGCTCCGGGCCGGTGAAGCCCATCGCGAACAACACCAGGTCTGCCGGAATCTGCATAGACGTGCCCTGGACCTCCGTCAGGCGGCCCTCAACAAACTCAACCTCCACCAGTTCCAGGCCAGCAACGTTGCCAGAACCATCATCGATGAATCGCTTCGTACTGACCGCGTAGACGCGATCACCATTCTCCTCGTGTGCCGAGGAGACCTTGTAAGTCATCGGATAGGTCGGCCACGGTTGCGTGTCCGGTCGGTCTTGCGGGGGCCGCGGCATGATCTCAAGTTGCGTGACCGAGGCCGCGCCTTGCCGGGTGGACGTACCCAAGCAGTCCGCACCGGTGTCGCCGCCGCCGATCACCACAACATGCTTACCCTGCGCCGAAATCGGAGGTGCGTCTAGGTCGCCTTCGCAAACGCGGTTGGCCAATGGCAAGAAGTCCATCGCTTGATAGATACCTGCCAACTCTCGCCCGTCGACACCCAGATCGCGGGCCTCGGTTGCCCCGATCGCGAGCACCACCGCGTCGTAGCGTCGGCGCAGGTCCTCGCCTGTGATGTCAGTGCCAACGTCCATGCCGACGCGGAACTTCACGCCCTCGGCCTCCATCTGCGCCAGCCGTCGATCGAGGTGAACCTTTTCCATCTTGAACTCGGGGATGCCATAACGCAGCAGTCCTCCGACTCGATCTGCCCGCTCGTACACGGCGACAGTGTGACCAGCGCGGGCTAACTGCTGAGCAGCGGCAAGTCCCGCGGGGCCAGAGCCGATAACGGCAACCGTGTTTCCCGACAGACGCTCCGGTGGCTGCGGTTTGACCAGCCCCTCGGCCCAGGCGCGGTCAATGATCTCGACTTCTACCTGCTTGATTGTCACGGGATTCTGGTTGATTCCCAGCACACAAGCCGTCTCACACGGTGCTGGACATAAGCGTCCTGTGAATTCGGGGAAGTTGTTTGTCGCATGCAACCGCTCGATCGCATCGGACCAATCATCACGACGGACCAAGTCATTCCACTCGGGGATCAGGTTCCCGAGGGGGCAACCGTCATGACAGAACGGGATACCGCAATCCATACAGCGCCCGGCTTGGGTCTGGATCGCGCCAGCCTCGAAGGGCTCGTACACCTCGCGCCAGTCCTGAATCCGGACATCGATTGGGCGACGCTTGGGAAGGTCGCGGTCATTCTTCAGAAAACCTCTTGGATCAGCCACGAGCTGCCACCTCCATCACTGCCTTGTCGACGTCTTCTCCCAGGATTTCGGCCCGGGCAATCGCTGCTAGCACCCGCTTGAAATCGCGGGGCATGATCTTGGCGAAACGTTGAACCGTCACGTCCCAGTCCGCGAGCAGTCGCGCACCTACCGCGGAATCGGTCTCCTCAACGTGTCGCTCAACAGTCTTACGGAGGAACTCGAGATCCTCTGGCTCCAGACTCTCAATTTCGACCATGTCGCGGTTGACAACCTCGATGTCCAGATCAAGCACGTAGGCGATACCCCCAGACATGCCAGCGGCCACGTTGCGCCCCACTTCGCCGAGCACCACCACGCGTCCGCCGGTCATGTACTCACAGAGGTGATCGCCAGCGCCTTCGACAACTACTGTCGCGCCGCTATTGCGAACGCAGCACCGCTCGCCGACCTTTCCGCGAACGAAGATCTCGCCCGAGGTCGCACCGTAGGCGATGACGTTGCCAGCGATGATGTGCTCCTCAGCGACGAATTGCGCCTCCCGATGGGGACGGACAATCAAGCGCCCACCTGACAGGCCCTTGCCGAGGTAGTCGTTGCTGTCACCCTCTATCCGCAGCGTGAGGCCACGCGGCACGAACGCACCAAATGACTGCCCACCAGAGCCGACGAAGGTGATGTCGATCAGGCCGTCAGGCAACCCATCGCCGCCGTAGCGTCGAGTAACTTCACTGCCCAGCATCGTGCCGACAGTGCGGTTGACGTTACGGATCGGTACTTGCGCCCGAACCGGCTCGCCGTTCTCAAGAGCAGGCCCAGCGATCCGAATCAACTCGTTGTCCAACGCCCGTTCAAGACCATGATCCTGCTGAACAACCTGATAGCGGGACATCTCATCGGGAACATCGGGCTGATGCAAGATCGGCGTAAGATCTAGCCCGGACGCCTTCCAGTAGTTGACAGCGTCAACCGCGTTGATGGCCTCCGAGTGACCAATCGCCTCATTAATCGACCGGAATCCGAGTTCTGCCAAGATCTCCCGGACCTCTTGGGCTATGTACTCGAAGAAGGTCTCCACGAACTCGGGCTTGCCAGTGAATCGCTCACGCAGAACCGGGTTCTGCGTTGCGACACCGACCGGGCAGGTATCGAGATGACAGACCCGCATCATCACGCAACCCATCACGACCAGCGGCGCAGTGGCAAAGCCATATTCCTCGGCACCCAGTAGCGCAGCGATGACGACATCCCGGCCGGTCTTGAGCTGGCCGTCGGTCTGCACGACTACGCGATCGCGTAGTCCGTTAAGTAGCAGCGTTTGTTGAGTCTCGGCTAGGCCAAGTTCCCACGGACCACCCGCGTGCTTGAGGCTGGTCAGCGGCGATGCGCCGGTACCGCCATCGTGGCCGGAGATCAGCACAACATCGGCATGCGCCTTGGCCACGCCAGCAGCGACCGTTCCGACGCCGACCTCACCAACGAGCTTGACATGAACTCGCGCCCGCGGGTTGGCGTTCTTCAGATCGTGAATCAGTTGCGCGAGATCCTCGATTGAGTAGATGTCGTGGTGGGGCGGCGGAGAGATCAGACCCACGCCTGGAGTCGAGTGGCGCGTCTTTGCCACCCACGGGTACACCTTGTGTCCAGGAAGCTGACCACCTTCACCAGGCTTCGCCCCTTGGGCCATCTTGATCTGAATGTCATCGGCATTGACGAGGTAGTGACTCGTCACACCGAATCGACCAGAGGCGACCTGCTTGATAGAAGACCGCTTGGAGTCCCCGTTCGGCATGGTCTCGAACCGCTCGGGATCCTCACCACCTTCGCCGGTGTTGGACTTGGCACCAAGACGGTTCATGGCGATGGCCAGCGTCTCGTGTGCTTCGGCTGAGATCGAGCCGTAGGACATCGCGCCGGTGGAGAACCGCTTCAAAATTTCTGATGCTGGCTCGACCTCATCCAGCGGCACCGCCGGGCGTTGACCCTCAGCGAACGTGAACAGGCCGCGCAGCGTCATGAGCTGCTTGGACTGATCGTTGACAGCCTCGGAGTACTCACGGAAGATGTCGAACCGCTTGTTCTGCGTCGCATGCTGCAACCGGAACACGGTCTCGGGGTTGAACAGGTGCGGCTCGCCCTCGCGACGCCACTGGTACTCCCCACCCACTATCAGGGTGCGGTGCGCCGGCGGGATTCCGTTTGGTGGGTAGGCAACTCGATGACGCTTGGCAACCTCTTCAGCGATGACTTCTAGGCCTATACCGCCAAGCTTGGATGTCGTGCCTGTGAAGTACTTGTCGACGAGTTCCTGGGAAAGCCCGATGGCTTCGAAGACCTGCGCACCGCGATAACTAGCCACCGTCGAGATGCCCATCTTGCTCATAACCTTCAAGACGCCCTTGCCCAGCGCCTTAACCAGATTGCGGACCGCCTGTGAGGGCTCAACACCGGTGATCATGCCCGTACGGACAAGGTCCTCAACGGACTCCATAGCAAGGTACGGGTTGACTGCGGCCGCGCCATAGCCGATCAATAGCGCGACGTGATGGACCTCCCGCACATCTCCGGATTCCACGAGCATGCTCACGCGCGATCGACGCTTGGTCCGCACGAGATGGTGATGAACAGCAGCCGTCGCGAGTAGCGATGGGATCGGTGCCAAGTCAGCATCACTGTCGCGATCCGACAGCACGATGAAATCGACGCCGCGGGCAACAAGGCGATCAACTTCAGCAAATACTTCGTCGAGCCGAACTCGCAACGCCTCAGAGCCACCCTCCACCCGATACAGCGTCGAGACTTTGGCGCTTGAGTAGTCGTTGTCGCCGTCGGCATCGATGTGCAGGATCTTGGCCAGCTCGTCGTTGTCGATAACCGGGAAGCTCAGAACAATATGTTCGCAGTGCTCGTCGCTGGCTTCGAGCAAGTTGCGCTCGCGACCAATCGAGGTGGCAAGCGAGGTCACGATCTCTTCGCGGATCGCGTCTAGCGGCGGATTGGTGACCTGGGCGAACAACTGAGAGAAGTAGTCGAACAGCAGTCGCGGACGGTTGGACAAGACCGCGATCGGAGTGTCAGTACCCATCGACCCAAGCGGCTCGGCAGCGAGCCTGGCCATGGGCGACACGATGATGCGCAACTCCTCTTCGGTGTAACCGAAGGTCTGCTGACGCCGCAGCACCGAGGTGTGGGTGTGAACTATGTGCTCGCGATCTGGGAGATCCTCAAGGTGAATCAGCGACTTGGCCAGCCATTCGGCATAGGGGTGAGCCGCAGCGAGCTCTGCTTTGATCTCATCGTCTTCGATGACCCGACCGTTCTCGGTGTCGACGAGGAACATGCGACCTGGCTGCAAACGCCCCTTACGGACAATCGTCGCGGGATCGAGTTCAAGGACACCGGCTTCAGAGCCCAAGACGACAAGGCCATCGTCTGTAATCCAGAAACGGCCGGGGCGCAGCCCATTGCGATCGAGCACAGCACCGATCAACGACCCGTCTGTGAATGAGACGCTCGCCGGCCCATCCCAAGGCTCCATGAGCGTGGAGTGGTACTCGTAGAACGCGCGTCGGGCTGGATCCATGCTGGCGTGGTTCTCCCAGGCCTCCGGAATCATCATCAAGACTGCGTGCGGTAACGAGCGACCGCCAAGGTAAAGCAGTTCCAGGACCTCGTCGAAGCTGGCCGAGTCCGAGCCGCTCGGGGTACAGATCGGGAACAACCGCTCAAGGTTCCCAGGGATCAGATCGCTAGAAAGCATCGCCTCGCGCGCCTGCATCCAGTTGCGATTGCCCTTGACAGTGTTGATCTCGCCGTTGTGAGCGATGTAGCGGAAGGGGTGAGCCAGCGGCCAACTAGGGAACGTGTTCGTGGAGAAACGGGAGTGCACCAATCCCAGCGCGGACTTGAAGCGCTCATCACGAAGGTCCGGGAAGAACTCGTCAAGCTGACCTGTCGTCAGCATCCCCTTGTAGCCAAGCGTTCGACTCGACAAGCCCGGGAAGTAGACGTCAGCCTCGTGCTCGGCGCGCTTTCGAACGCAGAACGCAACGCGCTCCAGTTCAATTCCGCTAACTGGGCGACCATCGCGTTCGAAGGTCACGAATATCTGCGCGAAGCTTGGCATGACTGATCGCGCTGTCTTGCCGATTATGTGGCTAATGATCGGGACATCGCGCCAACCGAGGACAGTCATCCCCTCTTCAGCCGCGATTGCCTCGATCGACTTGCGAGCGACATCCGCTTCCGAGGGATCCTCGGGAAGGAAAGCTGTGCCAACGGCGTACGCGCCTGCTGCGGGCAGTTCGAAGTCGACAACTCCCCGCAAGAACTCATCAGGGACCTGTACCAGGATTCCGGCACCGTCACCGGTATCGACCTCGGCACCAGATGCGCCGCGGTGGTCAAGGTTACGCAGGGCTGTCAGCGCCTGCGCCACAATCTTGTGGCTAGGCACGCCCGTCAGAGTGGCGACAAACGCCACCCCACATGCGTCATGCTCGAACGCGGGATCGTAGAGGCCCTGCTTGGGCGGGTGAGAAGTAAACCGGCTCACGTCGGATCGCTCCTGTCGTTGGAGATGAGGGTCGACAAGGAAACAAGCAGGGACGACGTTGGCCCAGTTGCTGGAGCAACTCTAGACCGTGACCGGGCCCTGCGCTCTAGTGAGTACCGTTTCTCGGCCAGGTCGGGTCTTAGCGCTCACGATGATAAAGGCCAGCGCACCAAGGCCGACGAGCACCGAAGTGAACACATTGATCCGGATACCAAAGACCAATGTGGCGTTGTCGATGCGCACCAATTCGAAAACCAACCGACCCACGCAGTACGAGAACACGTACAAAGCGAAGGCCCGTCCATGGCCCAGCGTGAAGCGTCTGTCCGCCCACACGACAAACGCGGCCACCAACAAGCACCAGATCGACTCGTAGAGGAAGGTCGGGTGAAAGGTCGCAAACTGCTCATAGCCGCTCGGCCGATGACTCGGGTCAATCTCCAAACCCCATGGCGCAGTCGTCGGCCGACCAAAGAGCTCCTGGTTGAAGTAATTGCCGAAACGTCTGATCGCCTGAGCGACCGCCAAGCACGGTGCCACCGCATCAGCCAGCGGTGGCAGCAAGATCCCGGCACGCCGACACGCAATCCAGGCGCCGAGCGCGCCTCCGGCGACACCGCCCCAGATCCCAAGTCCGCCATTCCAGATTTCGGTAGCCGCGATCACACCCTTGCCACTAGTACCAAAATAGGTCGGCCAGTCAGTGGCGACGTGATACATCCGCGCTGCGACGATGCCGAATGGCACTGCCCACAGGGCAGCGTCTGTCACGAACCCGGCAACCCCGCCTCGATCAACCCAGCGCCTGTTAGCCCACCAGACTGCGACAACGATCCCGAGCAGAATGCACAACGCGTAGGCGCGAATCGGAATACCAAACAGCGACCACACCCCTTGGCCTGGGCTCGGGATGAACCCGATCAAAGACATAAGCATGGTCGCTGTGTTGATCTGTCGCTACTTAGCTGCGGCTTCGATGCTCGCCAACAGCGCCTTCGGATCGGTGGTGGTGATCTGAACTTGCTTGCCGTTGACGAACATCGCAGGCGTACTCGCTTTGCTGGGGTCTGGGAACGATGGGGCAAATTGCGCGTTGCTGTTGGCGGACCAGCCCAGGTAGGTGCTTTTGTTCGTGCAATCGGCGAACTTGTTGTAGGCGTCACCGTTCAGGCCAGCTTGTTGGCCGAAGCTCAACAACTGCTCCTGAGTGTAACCGGCGCCTTCCTTTTGCGGCTGATTCGCGTAGACGATCTTGTGATACTCAAGTGCCTTACCGCCATCGATAGCGCAACCCCACGCGCTAGTAGCGGCAGCGGAGGCGGTGTTGTTGAGATTCGCGTCGAGAAACGTCGTGGGCCGCAGTTGCAGGTTGATCGTCTTGGCAGTCGCGAGGCCTTCCAGAGTCGAAACGCCGCCGGCATCCTCAAATGCCTTACAAGCCGGGCACTGGAAATCCTCCCAGAGTTGTACCTGCGGAATCCCGGTGGTGGGTGCGCTGGCATTGACCACGTAGCCGTAGGTCTCGGGGTTGGTGCCAGTCGGGGAAGCGTGGCTCTTGTCAGGCTTAGTGGCGTCTTCCTTAGCCTGTTCCTTGCTCTTCGACGTGATCACCGCAGCGGCAATAATGCCGCCGACAACCACGAGCACGACGAGGGCACCGATGATCTTGATCATCCGATCGCGGCGCTTTTCTGCTGCCAGCTGATCTGAACGAGCAGCTGCGGCTTGCTCGCGGGCACTCTTCTTGGACTCGCTCATTGACGTTTCTCCTTTGTTGTCGCACTAGCGCCTAAGCCTATGTCCCCAGAACCCCGACGCTCGTAGCCGAGGGCAAATCCTTGCGAAAACCTAACGACGCCCTCGTCGCACTCCGCGGGCCAGATCCCCAGCAAGCGACGCTACCGCTGCGGCACCCTCACTGGGACTAGGCGCATCCAAGATCGCCTTAACGAAAGCGGAACCAACGATGACCCCGTCGGCGTAGCCAGCAACTGAGGCGGCCTGCTCCCCGGTTGACACTCCCAGCCCCACACACACAGGTTGATTGGTCACTTTCCGAACTCTGGCAACGAGCTCTGGTGCAGCACTGGAAATGGAGGTGCGTGCGCCAGTAACTCCCATCGTGGAGGCGGCATAGATGAAACCGTTGGAAACCGAACTGACCAATTCGATCCGCTCATCGGTGGAAGATGGCGCAACCAGGAACACCCTGTCTACGTCGCGCGCGTCAGTGGCTGCGATCCACTCTGGGGCTTCTTCTGGGGTCAGATCAGGCGTGATGACTCCGACTCCCCCAGCGGCTCGCAGCTCGTCGCTGAAGCGCTCGATCCCGTAGCGGGCGATCGGATTCCAGTAGGACATCACCAACGTAGGCGCACCAGTCCCAGCGACACCTTCGACTGTGCGCATCACGTCGGCGATGCGAACGCCAGCCGCGAGTGAGCCTGCGACTGCCTGCTGGATGACGGGTCCGTCCATCAGTGGGTCGCTGTAGGGCAAGCCAATCTCGACAATGTCGACGCCGTTCTCCACCATCGCGGCAATCAAAGGAACACAGTCAACTATGGTCGGGAAGCCTGCAGGTAGGTAAGCGATCAACACTGCGCGGTCATCAGCGCGCGCGGCAGCAAAGGTCTCGGCGAGGCGACTCACTTAATTTCTCCCCCAGGTTCAGATCCGCGCGGTTGCGATCCTTCGGCACCAGGCAACCCGAACCAAGTCGCCGCAGTCGCCACGTCCTTGTCGCCTCTACCAGACAGATTGACCACGATGATTGCCTCGGACCCGAGCCGCTGTCCAAGTTTCAGCGCACCGGCGATCGCGTGAGCACTCTCTATGGCGGGAATGATGCCCTCGGTACGGCATAAAAGCGCGAAAGCGTCCATTGCCTCGATATCTGAGATCGCCTCATAGCTCGCTCTGCCTGTGTCATGCAACCAGGCGTGCTCGGGCCCAACCGACGGGTAGTCAAGCCCAGCACTAATCGAGTGAGACTCGATTGTTTGCCCTTCGTCGTCTTGCATCACGTAAGAGCGCGTGCCGTGCAAAACGCCCTTACTGCCACCGGTAAGAGTCGCAGCGTGCAGCCCCGAGCTCACGCCTGAGCCACCCGCCTCGAATCCGTACAGAGCAACTTCGTCGTCCTCGCGGAACGCATTGAAAATGCCGATGGCGTTACTGCCACCTCCAACGCACGCTGCAATGGCGTCTGGAAGGCGACCACACCGATCGAGCACCTGTTCGCGGGCCTCGATACCAATCACCGAGTGAAACTCTCGCACCATCTCCGGGAACGGAGCGGGGCCTGCGACTGTCCCGAGCAAGTAGTGCGTATGTTCAACATTGGTAACCCAGTCACGCATGGCCTCGTTGATCGCGTCCTTAAGCGTTCGCGACCCGGCAGTGACGGGAATGACTTCGGCACCGAGCAACTGCATTCGAGCGACGTTGAGCGCCTGTCGACGGGTGTCTTCCTCGCCCATGTAGACCACGCACTCAAGGCCCATTAGCGCGGCGGCAGTGGCCGTTGCCACCCCATGCTGACCAGCACCAGTCTCAGCGATGACTCGGTGCTTACCCATACGCTTGGTTAGCAACGCTTGCCCGAGCACATTGTTGATCTTGTGTGAGCCCGTGTGATTGAGGTCCTCGCGCTTGAGCAATATGCGTGCACCGCCGGCATGCACACTCAGCCGTTGGGCGTCTGTCAGCGGGCTGGGTCGACCTGTGTAATTGCGTTGAAGATCGGCCAACTCGTCGATGAACGCTGGATCGATAATTGCGGCGCGGTACTCGCGATCGAGTTCATCCAGAGCAGCTACAAGTGCCTCTGGAACAAACCTGCCGCCAAACTCACCGAACCGGCCTTGCTGATCTGGGACTGTCACGCTCACTGGTTGCCTCGCGGATTCTTGACTGCCGGATGGGCCCCTGCCGCCACAAGATCATGAACTGCGGCACGCGGATCGCCCCCGGTGACCACTGCTTCGCCGACCAGAACCGCGTCGGCACCCGCATTCGCATAGGCGACCAGGTCGCGTGGTCCCCGAATTCCGGACTCGGCAACAAGGGTGATCTCTGGGGGTACGAGCTTAGCGACGCGGGCAAATACCTCGCGATCAACTTCAAGGGTTTTGAGATTGCGAGCGTTGACCCCGACCAGGCGAGCACCAGCGCTAAGCGCGCGGTCCAACTCGTACTCGTCGTGAACCTCAACGAGCGCCGTTAGTCCCATGGAGCCAGCGCGTTCAATGAGTGACACCAGCGCCTGGTCGTCAAGTGCAGCCACGATGAGCAACGCGAGGTCGGCACCGTAAGCACGCGCCTCCCACAATTGATAGGAGGTGACAATGAAATCCTTGCGCAAAACCGGAATCTCAACTGCGGCACGCACTACTGCCAGGTCGGCCAGACTGCCCCCGAAACGCCGACCTTCAGTCAAAACCGAGATACATGCTGCTCCGCCGGCCTCGTACTGGCTAGCCAACTGCGCCGGGTCTGGGATATCTGCGAGTGGCCCCTTGCTCGGGCTAGTTCGCTTCACCTCGGCGATCACTGTGACACCCTCAGCCCGAAGTGCAGCGATCCCATCGCGAGGGGTGGGAGCAGATTGCGCTTGTTCCTTCAATTGCTCCAAGCTGACGACTTCTTGGCGAACTGCGAGGTCCTCTCGCACTCCGGCCACAATCTCGTCTAGAACTGTCACACGTTCAGGGTATCGACCCCGCGGCGATCAGCTCAGCCCAGAGTCCAAGAACGGCACGAAGCTGAGGTTTCTGGCGATCGTGAATACAACAACCAACGCGACGGCGGCATACGCCAGTGGGGTCGCCCACTTACGTACCCATGTGGAGCCGGCGATTGGTTGACCCCTCCAACGAGCGATCAAGAGCAAGGTCAACCAGACGATGGCGATCGGAAAGGCCAGAACTACGAGCAGGTTGTGATCAACTGCGCCGACGACGTCGCCGTGCATCAATGAGTGAACGCTACGCAAACCACCGCAGCCGGGGCAGTCAGCCCCCATGAGGTATTTCAGTGGGCAAAGCGGGTAGTGCCCGGCCTGATTGGGGTCGACCATGCCGATATACGCGCTGGCCCCGATCAAACCCGCAATCCCGGTGACTGGCCAGAACATCCTGCGAGCGCGGGACGGCTGCCCAGGTGATGGCTGCGTGGGCACGGGCGCTCCGGTCTGGACGTTGTCGACAATGTTTGCCGTCCCGCTCACGACATTCCCGCTCACGACATTCCCGCTCACGACATTCCCGCTCATAGTGCTCCCGACTCCAGCAAGCGTCCCATCCTGCCCGTGCCCGCCAAGACTAGCGTTGCGAGCACCCACAGCGCCAGACTCAGCAAGCAAAGCGTCTTTGCCCGTTTGGCACTGAGCTGGGCTGCCTGATCCTCGCCGAGCTCCCAAAGCACACCGACGCGGGCCGCGAAATAGATTGCCGCAACACCGGTCGGCGGAAAACAGCACAGCGTCACCAAGACTGCCGGCGCAAGCCAGGAATTCGGAGCGGTAGGCGACATGTGCCTAGCCTAGATCGCGACTGATGAGAATCGTGAAGCGCGCGCCGCCCTCGGCTGCCGTGCCCGCATGTGCGCTGCCACCAAGGCGCCTTGCTAAGCGCCCGACAAGCGCCAGGCCAACGCCTGAGCCGACCGTTCGAATGCCTCGGTAGCGGCTGTAGAGCTCGGCTGGTTCGAATGCCACCCGACAGTCGTCCTCGGTCAACCCCGGGCCGCTGTCGCGAACTTCGATGACGATCATATTCTCGCCTTCTGGGCGAATGGCCAGCACGATCATCTGCTCGGCGGGGGTGACGCGCAAAGCGTTAGCGCAGAGGTTGTCGATGATTTGTCGAACGCGGGTCGCGTCGGTCACCCCGGACAGTTCTTGCACTGGAGTCTCCGATGAGAACACCAACTCCTCGGCTAAACATCTGTCAGACCACACTGCGCATGCCTCTTGGCCCAGTGCCCGAAAATCCACTGGTGCAGCCGATATCGGGAAGTCCTGGGCATCCAAGCGCGCGAGTTCCAACAGATCCGACACGAGCCGGTCAAGGCGGTTGGATTCTGACTGCAAAGTGACACCGGTCTTAGCCACCAATTCCGGTGGCACGATGCCGTCTGCCAGTGCTTCGGAGTACCCGCGGATCGTGGTCAAGGGCGTGCGCAATTCGTGGGAGACCGACAATAAGAAGTCTCGTTGGCGGCCCTCGCTTTGGGCCAGCGCGCTCGATAGACCATTCATAGCTAGGGCAAGATCAGCGATTTCACGGGGACCCTCGGCCGGCAGCACGACATCGCGATCGCCTTCACCGAGGCGATTGGCCGCATCGGCGACTCGGCGCAACGGTCTAGTAAGCCGACGTGCTAACAGCAATCCGAACAGGATCGCGATTGCCACACCTATAGCCAATGCAATGAAGAACCGAGTGATCGTTTTGATCGCCACGTTGAAACTCACAGTCTCTGGTTCTACCAGGACGACCACCGCGCCCGACGCGAGTGGTCGAGCCGAAAAGAGGACATCTCCCCCATCGGTGCGACGGACCCCACTGACCGATTCACCCCGTGACAAAGCGGCGCCTTCAGCGGTTGTCAGGAACGACGGCACCCCGGCGCCGGCAGAAACGTAGTAGACGCTGACGTCCTGGGATCGCAATTGGGCAGTCAGTCGGGTGGGTAGGACATCTGTGCTGCCTGCGGGCCGCTGTTCAATCGCGATGGCCGTCGCATTTGAGACTTGATCGAGGCTTGACAGCGCTTCCTGGGTTGCGGCGTCGCGAGCAAGGGGGTAGGACACTGCCGCTGCGACGACCATCGTGAGAACAGCGACAGCAATTGTGACCAGCGCGATGCGGGTGCCCAGACTCAGTGAGCGTGCCCGAGAGGGCCAATGCGTTTCGGTCTTTGGCCCTACTGACTCGTCGGGCTCGTGAGGCAACCGAGGTGCGTCAGACGGCACGATCGTCTGCGGAGTACCCGACGCCACGAACGGTTCGAATCACCCCGGACTCCCCCAGCTTGGACCGCAATTGAGCGACATGAACATCGACAGTTCGTGAGCCCACACCGCTGGCGTAGCCCCAGACTTCCTTCATGAGTTGCTCGCGACCGAACACCCGTCCGGGGCGCAACATGAGGTGGACGAGCAGGTCGAACTCAGTCGGCGTGAGAGAGACTTGTTCGCCACCGACGGTGCAACGGCGCGCATCACGATCGACGGACACATCCCCGAGGGTCAAGACCGGTGTGGAGGTTTGGGTGCCCTGGGTTCGACGTACAACAGCCTTTACTCTGGCCACGACTTCACGGGGGCTGAACGGTTTGGTGATGTAGTCGTCGCCGCCGATCTCAAGACCGAGAACCCTGTCGACCTCGTCGTCCCTGGCCGTGCAGAACAGCACCGGTGTCCAGTCGTGTCCCTCACGCATGAGGCGGCAGACATCGATGCCGCTGATGCCTGGTAAACCGACATCCAAAATGACGGCAACTGGTCGACGGGCACTGATCGCGGCCAGGCCGTCCTCACCCGTTTGAGCGGTGACGACTTCGAACCCTTCGCGTTCTAGGTAGAGGCGCAGGAGGTCGCAGATCGCCATCTCATCTTCAACGACAACGACGATCCCTCGCCCTGAGGAAGGCATCGACAAACCTAGTTTGCTGCTGGCTCTTCATCAGAATGTGCGGGAGCGGCTTTGCCGTTGGGGTACTGGCCGTAACCCATGCTGGCCATCACCTTGCCAACAACCCCGCCAAGGACTAGCAGCACCACTGCGCCCCAGAAAATCATCGGCTGCGCCAGGCACACGCCGAGCGTTCCGATAACGAATGCAACAAGCATGATGATGACCGTCGTCCACGCTGCGGGCGTGCTGCCCTCTTCGCTGCGTGGCTCGATATGGGCCGAAGCGTCAACCGTGACGGCGGGGGTGTCCATGTCCTGCACTGACTCAGATGTCATCGCGATCCTCCTTGTTGGGCGCCATTGTGGCAGGTTTGACAGGTGATGCCGTGCTGAAATCGCCAAATGCGGCGTGATCGTCACTAGGAAGTTGCTCAGCGGTGGGGTCTTCGCCGCGATCTAGCGCTTCCCAGTCCGATCTCGCCGGCCTATCAGCAGCGGCGTTTCCATCCTGGCGGGCCGAAAGCGTGCGCCAGGTCCGACCCCAACGAATCGTGGCGATGCCGCAATAGCCAAACACTAGTGCCGCGACGGCCGAAACTATCCACCATTGCGATGTTGAGGTGCTGACCTGAGCTGTTGCCGAGATCGAAGTCTGAGTGAGGGCATCACGTCCGGGACTCAGCGCGAACCCGAGGGCATTTGCCAGCACCCCGAGGGCAGCCAGGACGACCACTACGCCGAGAACCACCCTGGCCACGCCGCGGATCGCAGCGACGGCCAGCACACTGGCAAGCGCAATCCAACCGCAGGCAACAGCAAGCGGATAGATCGTCGAACCAGTCACGACAACCTTTTCGACAGGCAAAACCCCATCAGCGATGGTTGCCGATACCCATGGTTGAGACAAGCTCCAGACGACGAGAAGCCCTGATATGGCCAGGAGGAGCAGGATGCTTGGGTAGGCCTTGAGGCGACTCATGCGCTGCCCTTGCCCTGGGTCAAGGTGCCAGCTTGGGTCAAGGTCCCGGCAACGGCGATCGCACGAAGCACCGCAGCTGCCTTGTTTTGACACTCTTCTTCCTCAGTGACCGGATCGGAGTCGGCAACAAGGCCCGCGCCGGCCTGAACATAGGCGACCGCGTCGCGTAGGACTGCGGTCCTGATAGCGATCGCAGTATCCATGTCGCCAGCAAAATCGAGATAGCCAACACAACCGCCATACAGGCCGCGCTTAGTGGATTCGAGTTCCTCGATGATCTGCATCGCACGCGGCTTGGGAGCGCCGGACAGAGTGCCAGCGGGGAACGTGGCTGCCAACAAGTCGTACGCGGCCTTATCCTCAGCCAGCTCACTGACCACTGTCGAGACGATGTGCATGACATGGGAGTAGCGCTCAATCTCCATGAATTCGACCACTTCTACCGAGCCCGGTTTGCTGACACGGCCAAGATCATTACGACCCAAGTCAACAAGCATTAGATGCTCAGCCCGCTCTTTCTCATCTGCTAGCAACTCATCTGCTAGTTCCGCATCGCGCTCCGGTGTCTGCCCGCGTGGCCGCGTGCCTGCGATCGGATGCAGCAGAGTCTTACCGCCGGTCAGCTTGACCAACGCCTCCGGGCTTGAGCCGACGACCTCAAAGGCGATCTTCTCGCCTAGTCCGGGTCGAAGGTGCTCGGCAGGTTCTGCTAGCTCATCCTGGCCAACACCGGCTTCTGGGAAGCGGAACAGATACATGTATGGACTCGGATTGGTGATTCGCAGCACCCGATAGATCTCTAACGCATCAGCAGGGGCGGGGGTCTCGAAGCGCTGGGAAACCACGATCTGGAACGCGTCGCCTGCACGGATGTGTTCCCGTGCGATCTCGACCTTGTCGTAGTACTCGCTCGGTGTTGTACGTGCAGTGACGTCGGGAGCGACTGCTGGGTCATACGTCCAGATCGAGGCGGGCATGTCTGTTTGCAGCCGTCGCTGCATGGCGTCGAGTCTGTCCACAGCATCTTGATAGGTCGCAGCAAGCGACTTACCATCAGGTGCTCCACTCACGACGGCGTTGGCAATGAGCAAGACCGAGCCATCGTGGTGATCCATCACTGCCAAGTCGGTCGCTAGCAACAGGGCAACTTCTGGCACGTGCAAGTCGTCGTCAGTGAGGTCCGGTAGCCGTTCCCATTGCCTAACTGCGTCGTAGCTAATCAACCCGACCAACCCACTGGTTAGCGGAGGCAAGGCTTCAATGCGCTCGGAGTGCAGTTGGGCCAGGGTTTCGCGCAAGACATCGAGGGCTGTCGCTGAATCATCGACTGGGTCAAGGGCTGGGGGCGTCCCGACCCAATGCGGCTTACCGTCAACCTCGGTCAGCATCGCTTCACATCGAACACCGACGAACGAATAGCGTGACCAGGTTCGCCCATGTTCGGCGGATTCGAGCAGGAAGGTGCCAGGCCGATTCTGGGCGAGTTTGCGATAGAGCCCCACGGGCGTCTCAGCGTCAGCGAGTAGGCGGCGTACCACCGGCACAACCCGCCGACCACTGGCAATGTCAGCGAACTGGGACGTAGTGGGCACTGTCAGCCCGTCAGAAATCCCCGCATGCTGGGCGTAGATCGATTCATTCACTGGATCGAATCCGCTTCTTCGTTGAGGTCTACTTGTGTTTCCAACTCGACAGCCAAGGTCTGGAAGCAGGACCGGAGCCCCATGTGACAGGCCGGGCCGGATTGCTGGACCTGCAACAGGATCGTATCGCCATCACAGTCCAGCGCGACGGCCTTTACTAGCTGGGTGTTGCCAGAGGTCTCCCCCTTGATCCACAACTGCTCTCTGCTGCGCGACCAGTAAGTGGCAGCACCTGTCTCCAGTGTGAGTCGCAACGACTCCTGGTTCATCCACGCCATCATCAACACCTCGCCGGTGTCCCATTGCTGCGCGATCGCAGGCACAAGTCCATCGGAGTTGAACTTCACCGCAGCGTTGAGTTGGTCCCAGTTGGCAGTAGGCATTCCCCCATTCTGCCTCGCCGCAAACTGGCCGCGTCGACGAGCCGACCACAGCCATGCGCCAGGTCCTCTTGATCTTGATGCTTCTATTCCTGCTGCGGTGGGCCTTGTCGTTGCCGGGGCAGGGTGCTACCTTCTGCCGGGCGTGATCTGGGCCAGGTGGTTCCGATGGGCCTGTCGGGGGCTGTGACTGTGATGTGACTGTTGGCGTTGCCTTCGAGCTTGTGGCCGTAGTCGTGAACAGTGTGATGATGAAAATTGCATAAGCCGACCAGGTTGGCCATGTCTGAGTTGCCGCCGTTGGCCCAG
>Ga0105047_10000899_pt1 | contig 52210 bp, 49 predicted proteins | sample MAT04_FD_78384 | JGI IMG/M metagenome (GOLD analysis project Ga0105047, IMG submission 78384) | Freshwater microbial communities from Lake Fryxell liftoff mats and glacier meltwater in Antarctica - MAT-04 (megahit assembly) | ecosystem: Environmental > Aquatic > Freshwater > Ice > Liftoff...
AATTGCAGGCGAAACGAGAGGGTGCGGTCGGGCCGATAACCGAATTCGTTGAGCAACTCGAACACGGCCTCGTGCGGCTGGCCGACCTGCGGCCATGCGCCCCAGCCCGTGTCGTCGCGGCCATCGAGCGCATTGGCCAGAGGCCAGCCCGGCTGCTCGAAATCCGCGCGCACCGCCGCGAGTCCCACCGGCTTGCCATCACCCAGAAATTTCAACTCGGTCAGCACCCAGCTTCCATTCGGTGCGCGGCCCGGTCCTTTGCCGGCCAGCGAATCGTCCGTCAGCACTTCCAGTTTCAGCGCCGTCGCCCCGCGCATCTGCGTGACCGCCGTGACAATCAGATCGTCCACGTCGGGATTGGCACCGCTGACGAGCACCGAACCGTCGGGCTGCACGGTCAGCTTCGCACCGTTCTCGCTCGTCACCTCTTCCGGCTTCAGGACCTGCCATTCGACTTCGGCGAGCTTGGCCCCATCGCCCTTCACCATCTCCTCCCAGGACGGCTGATCTCCGCGCAATTTCTTTTCGAGTTCCTCGCGCTCCTTCTTCGCCTGCGCTTCGCTGTCCCGCACCTCCTTCAGTTTCGCTTCCTCGTCGGGAGAAAGGAGACTGAGCACCGGTTTTGCGTAGCCGCGATCATCGTTCGCACCGCTTTCGTCGATGGAATTGAAATACGCGCCGAGTTGGTAGTACTCGCGCTGGGTGAGTTGGTCGTATTTGTGGTCGTGGCAGCGGCAGCAGTTCAGCGTGAGCCCCATCCAGACGGTGCCCGTCGTCTCGACGCGATCCATGACGTAATCGACCCGCGACTCCTCGGCGATGCGCCCTCCTTCACCATTGATCATGTGGTTGCGGTGAAAGCCGGTGGCGATGAGTTGCTCCGTCGTCGGGTTGGGCAGCAGGTCGCCCGCGAGTTGCTGAATGGTGAATTGGTCGAACGGCAGATTGTCGTTCAGCGCTTTGACCGCCCAATCGCGCCACGGCCACATCGCCCGCGTCGGATCACCCTGATACCCATTCGTGTCGGCGTAACGTGCGGCATCGAGCCATTCCCAAACCATGCGTTCGCCATAACGCGGCGAGGCGAGCAGGCGATCGACGGCCTTTTCATAAGCATCCGGCGTCGCGTCTGCGAGATGGGCGTCAAGTTCCTGCGGCGACGGCGGAAGGCCGGTGAGATCGAGCGCAGCACGGCGGAGCAACTTCGCCTTGCTGGCCTCGGGCGCTTGCCTGAGACCTTCTTTCGCGAGGCGTTCGAGCACGAAGGCGTCGATCGGATTTCGCACCGCGCCGAGTGCCGCCTCGGGTTGCGGCACCGCGGGGCGTTGGGGCGGGACAAAGGCCCAATGCTCACCCCACTTCGCGCCTTGCTCGACCCACCGCTTGAGCAATTGCTTCTGCGCGTCGGTCAGTTTGCGATTCGACTTCGGCGTCGGCATCACTTCATCGCGATCGGTGCTGAGAATGCGCGCGATCAGTTCGCTTTCCTCCGGCTTTCCCGGCGCAACCATCACCACGCCGTCTTCATTTTTCCCCAGCGCTCCATCCTTGAGATCAAGCCGCAGCTTGGCCTTGCGCGCCCCGGCATCGGGACCGTGGCAGTGGTAGCAATTCTCCGAGAGGATCGGCTGGATGTCGCGGTTGAAGTCGATCGGATCCGCCGCCCGAGCCTGCAAATCTGCGAGCAGCAGGAAAGAAAGCAGGCGGGCGTTCAGGGGGCGGAACATCGGGGCGGAGGATGCCTGCGACACGCTCCCGCGGCAATATACGGGTGCGCGTAACTGCTTCCGACAAACGCGACTTATGGCCCGACGAGGCGCTCTTTCAGCGCGATCGACACCGCGGCCGTCATGCCGTTGACATGCAGCTTTTTGTAAATGCAGCGCATCACGTAGTCGGTCGTGTGCGGGTTGAGATCGAGCCGGTCGGCGATCTGCTTTTTGCCCAGCCCTTCGACCATGTGCTCCAGCACGGCTTTCTCGCGGTCGGTCAGGCCGTAGTCCTTCTTCTCCGGCGAGAGTTTGGAAAACATCTCCAGCACCCGGCGGGCAACGCGCGGGTTCATCGGCGACCCGCCGGCCAGCGCCTGTTCGATGGCTTCGGCGACCTGCGCCATCGGCTCGGATTTCAGCAGATAGCCGGACGCGCCGGAGCAGATCGCGCGAAAGATTTTGTCGTCGTCTTCAAACACCGTGAGCACGAGCAGTGCGGCGTCCGGCAGCACCGCCTTGAATGCGCGAATGCCTTGGATGCCATCCATGCCCGGCAGCCCCACGTCGAGCAGGATGACTTCGGGCTTCCGCTCCGCCGTGGCCAGCGCTTCGAGCGCGTCCTCACAACTCTCGAACGCTTCCACGCCGCAAAAGTATTCGCGCGCCTTGAGCGCGCGCGTGGCGGCGCGGCGGAAGGCGGCATTGTCTTCGACGATCCACACATGAGGCATGGGCTATACCTCGCGCAAAGGCGGCGGGAGGCAAAGCCGGAAAACGCGCCGCACCTTCCGGCTCGTTACAGCGGAGCGCGCAAGGTGACCGTCGTTCCGCCTCCGACGGTGGATTGGATGGTCATCTGGCCGCGGAGATCGCGCGCCCGCTCCCGCAGACTTTTCAAGCCGACGCCTTCATGCACCTGCGCCGGATCGAAGCCCACGCCATCGTCGCTGACCACGAGCACGAAGTCGCGACGCCCGACCTGCATGCCGAGTTCGACCCGCTTCGCTCGCGCGTGGCGGACGACATTCGCCAGCGTCTCTTTGAAAAACAGAAAAACTTCCCGGCGCGACTCGGCAGGCCAGGCGGCGGGCGGATTCTGCGGTGCGTCCCGCCAGTGGACTTCCTGCCGGGCAAGCATCCGCTGAGCGGTCCGCTGCAGTCGTTTGGCGAGATCGAGTCCGGCTTCCTCCCGTGCGCCGAGCACCCACAGCACCTCCCGCATCGCCTCCATACTCTCGCGGCTCACCCGCTGGACCTCGCGCCAGTCTTCACGATCCTCGGCAGCGGCCGTCTCGGCGGCGAGTTCACCGGTCACCGCCAGGCTCGCGAGGTTGCTGCCGATCTCGTCGTGCAAATCGCGCGCGAGCCGCAGGCGCAGTGCTTCGATTTCCATGCGCCGCCGCCAGCGGACGCGATAGGCAAAGACGACCGCGGCGAGGGCGACGCCGACGGTCAGCCAGCCGAGCAATTGGAATCCGCGGGTAAGGCCCTGCTCGACGACCGGGCCGCGGCGTTCCGCGAGCAAGGCCAGTTCCGATTGCAGTTCGCGGCGGCGCGTCCAGGTGCTCAGCCATTCCGGCAATTCCATCAGCCGCCCGTAGCTCGTGTAACCATCGACGAGCAACGCGCGCGGCCAGCTCTGGCTGAACGCCGAGTTGTCCGCCGTAGCCGTCACCCCGCTTTGTGGCGCCACATTCACCCCGCCGGAATAGACCTCCAATTCCGACAAGCCAAAGCGGCGCGCCGGCGGCGCCGGGCCGGCCGCAAGAAACACCACGCGAACCGCCCGCGCCGCACCACCGACTTGCAGCGTCACCGGATTGTTGCCGGGATTCGGAAAATTCGCGGATTCGAAAAGCACCACCGGCGTCGTAAACTTCGCATCCGCGCTGGCCTCGACGCGGAAAGCCTGCGGGAAACTCCACCCCGGCACATCGGCACCGATGCGCGCATGCACGGGATGCAGTCGAACCTCCTGCAATTCCATCGTGCGACCGAGATCGACCTCCATGGCTGGCGGCGAATTGTCCGCCGGGATGTCCGTGAACAAGCCGTCGTAGGGGAGCAGCTCCTTGCGGATCGGCGGGCCGAGCGGGGTCCGACCATCGACGAGATTTTGCTGCGCCCAGCGCGGCGGTAGTTCGTAGCGCGAGGAGACAGTGACGGGCCGGCCGATCGCGACATTGCGATTGCCCGAGAGCACGAGGAGTTCAGCGAGGGCGAAAAAATACTGGCCGTTTTCGAGATCGAACTTTGTCACCGTGACCCGGACATAACGCGCCCGCTGGCCGCCGGCGCGCACCGCGAGCGGAGCGACCGCGGGATCGGCAAAATCGGATTCCGTGAAATCGGCCACCGTCGTGAAGACCACGAAGTCCGCGTCATCCGAGATGTCGATACGGAAGCGTTTGGGGAAGCCGTAGGCCGGGCGCTCAAAGGATTGCCAATCAAGTTGCGCCGGGATGAGCGCGATCCAGTCGATGACCTGCGCGGAGCGCAAATCGACCTGCACCCATCCGGGATTGAGCGGCGGCGCGTCGAGCCGCGGATGTTGGTAACCGAATTGTTCAGCCGTCTGCCCGGCCACCGGCGCGCCGAGTGCGGCAAGCTCGCCTTTGATCGCATCGTGACGATTTTCAATCCGGCGCAGTTCCGGGCTGAGCAATTCCGCCAGCCACGAATCGCGCCCTTCGGCATACCCCGTCGCGCTCAGCAGGGCGAGCAGCGCGGGTAGCGCGGGCGCGAAGCGGTGCACGTCCATCGGGGGAGATACGCGCGGCGGGCGAGGCGCGCGGCGTTATTTCAAGCGCTCGGGATTCAAGGCCTGGAGCGCCTTCGGCACGAACCGACCGTTTTCGCGGATGAGCTTGCCGTCGAAGTGGATGGTGCCGCCGCCGTAGTCTTCACGCTGGATATTCACCAGATCCCAGTGGACCTGCGAGCGGTTGCCGTTCTCGGTCTGCTCGTAGCACTGGCCGGGCGTGAAGTGGAACGAGCCGTTGATCTTTTCATCGAAGAGAATGTCGCGCATCGGGCTGAGGACATACGGATTAAAGCCGATCGCGAACTCACCGATGTAGCGCGCCCCTGAATCGCTATCGAGGATCGCGTTCAGCTTCTCCGTGTTGTTCGCCGTGGCGTTGACGATCTTCCCGTCCTTGAATTCCAGCCGCACATTATCGAAGGCAACGCCCTGATAGATCGTTGGCGCGTTGTAGCTCACGACACCTTGCACCGAGTTGCGCACCGGCGCGGTGAAGACTTCGCCGTCGGGGATGTTGTGTGAGCCGCCGCAGGGGATCGCGCTGATCCCCTTGATCGAAAAGCGCAGGTCGGTGCCGGGACCTTTGATCTCCACTTTGTCCGTCGCTTCCATCGCCGCCTTCAGCGCCTTCATCCCCGGCTGCATGCGCGCGTAATCGAGCGTGCAGACATCGAAGTAGAATTTCTCGAACGCCTCGGTACTCATGCCCGCGCTCTGCGCCATGCTCGGCGAGGGCCAGCGCAGCACGCACCAGCGCGTCTTCTTCACGCGCCAGTCGAGCACCGGCTTCATCTTCTTGGAAACGAGCTTCATTTTCTCCGGCGGCACGTCGGAGAGTTCGGTGATGTTGTCCCCACCGCGCACCGCGATGTAAGCGTCCATCTTCTTCATCTGCGCGAGCTGGATGGCAGAACTGATTTCGAGCTGCTCCTCCTGCGCGCCGAGGCCCATCTCCCGCGAGACCCGAGCCTGATGCGTCTGCACCAGCGGGACCGCCCCCGCTTTCCGCGCCGCGCGAATCAGCGCCACGGTCATCTCCGGCGGGATGTCGAAGGCGTCGATCAACACCTTCTCGCCCTGGCCGAGCTTGGTGGAAAAATTGACGAGACCGTGAGCCAGTTTGTCGAAGCGGGGATCGTGCATAGAGCGCGGAACGTAGCACAGGCCGATTTCCGCTGGCTACGGGGAAAGCGCCGCCGCTATCGTGCGCCTGCATGTGCCCGAAATCGCAGACTCCGCAGCAACTCGCCGCCCTGCGCGACAAGTTTGCCGCTGCGGGCAAAAAGCTCGTCTTCACCAATGGCTGCTTCGATCTGCTGCATGTCGGCCACGTCCGCTACCTGCAAGCGGCGCGTGCCCTCGGCGACGCCCTGCTCGTCGCGGTGAATGGCGACGCCAGCGTGCGCGCGCTCAAAGGCCCGACGCGCCCGATCAACAGCGAGCAGGATCGCGCCGAGGTCCTCGCCGCGCTCGCCTGTGTCGATTTCGTCACGCTTTTCCATACCGAACGCGTCACCGAACTCGTCCGCACCATCCGTCCGCAGATTTATGCCAAGGGTGGCGACTACACCGTCGAAAGTCTCGACCCCGGGGAACGCGGTGCCTTGCAGGACGCGGGGGCGGAGATTCGCATTCTTTCGCTCGTCCCGGGCAAATCCACCACCGCGACCATCGCCAAATGGCAAAGCTGAAACTCGGCATCCTCGGCTCGGGAAAGGGCTCAAACTTCCGTGCCATCGCCGACACCATCGCCACCGGCGGGCTCGACGCGGAGGCGCGAATCGTGATCAGCGATGTGGCCGCCGCCGGCATTCTCGAACTCGCGCGCGAACGAAAGATTCGCGCCGAGTTTGTCGCGCCGGGTCGCTTCAAGACGAAACTCGAACCCGAGGCGGAGCACCGTGTCGTCGAACTCCTGCGCGAGGCGGGCGTCGAACTCGTCGTCCTCGCCGGTTGGATGCGGATGATCAAGGCGCCGCTCCTCGAAGCTTTCCCGCATCGGATCATCAATATCCACCCGTCCCTGCTTCCCGCGTTTCCCGGTCTCGAAGCTTGGAAACAAGCGCTCGCCGCCCGCGCGACGGAGACGGGCTGCACCGTGCATTACGTCGATGACGGCATGGACACGGGCGAGGTCATCGCCCAAAGCACCGTGCCTATTTTCCCGAGTGACACCCCCGAGGAAATCCACACCCGCATCCAGGTCGCCGAACACAAACTTTACCCGGCGGTCCTTCAGCATTTCGCCACCCGGGATTCGGGGTAGCGCCACGCCACCATCGGCGGGAAACTTTCCGCTCGTCTGTCCGCCACGGCCAACGCACTCTCGCGGCTTTATGAAAATCCTCCCGTGCCTCGCCCTTCTCCTCGCCGCCAGCCTCAGCGCTCACGCCGACGTCGTTATCGAACAAAAAATGGAATCGGCCATGATGAACGGCAGCATGGTCATGAAGATCAAGGGCGACCAGGCGCGCATCGACATGCCGAGTCCCGCGGGGGACGTCACCGTCCTCATGAACGTGAAGACCGGCGACATGACCACGCTCATGCACGCGCAGAAGATTGCCATGAAGATGAACATGAACGCGATGAAAGCGCAGACCGAAGCGGCGCAGAAGCAGGCGGGCATCGATCCCTCAAAAATGGAAAAGCCCAAAGCCACCGGAGCCACGGAAAAAATCGGCGAGTGGACGGCGGATGTTTATGAATTCAATGCCGGCGGCATGACGGGCAAGATCTGGGCGGCCAAGGATTATCCGAATGCGCAGGTGCTCAAGGACGAGTTGAAGAAGATCAGCGCCGCGAGTTCGAGCGGCTTCGATCCGAGCAAAATGGACGTGCCGGGAATGATCGTGAAATCGCAGATGGCCACTCCCGCAGGTCCGATGACTTCGACACTGGTGAAGGCCAAACAGGAGCCCGTCGCCGACTCCGAATTCGCCATCCCGGCGGGCTACAATGAGATGAAGATGCCGACCGCCCCCGGCGCGGCTCCGCAATAGTCCCGACGCGAGACGCTCAGTCTCCCAGCGCCTTTTCCCTGCACGAGCAAGGTTTTGCTCGACCACGTCGCCACGCGGTCCCGTTGTTTCCAAATGCTGCCGTGGACTTGGGTCCACGCCAGGCCTGAGTCCCAGCTTTCGACGAGCAGATCACGGACTTCCTCCAGCGCGCGGACCGATCAACACAGCTACTACGACGACTGCCTCCGATGTTCCGGTCAAGGCACCGGCCAAAGCCGCGCGAGGCCGGTCACCGCAAAGCCCGTGGCCGGAGCGTCGAGAGTCACCGAGACTTTGCCCAGCGTGCCCGCCATCTTTTTCACGGTGAGGGTGCCCGTAACCGGGGTCGCACTCGACTGCCGATCGACCCCCGCCGGGGCGACACGGACTTTTTGTCCGGCTTTCAACTTCTGTGTCACCTCGCCGCCTTCACGGAAGAGCGTGAGTTCCAGTTCACGGTCGGAAACCTTGTCCACATAGCCCGGCGCACCTTCTTCGGCCATCCGTTTGGAATGCACGCCTTTCTGCTCCTCCTGGAATTTCAGCAGGCTCTCGTCGTCGAGGAAAACCTCCCAGCACATCTGCACTTTGCCTTGGCCGACGCCATGCGTCTTGGTGCGGAGTTTGTCCCCGACCTTGATGTCCGCAAACTTCGCCGGCTGGCCCGCCTTCCAATACCGCGTGTCCTTGTCCGTTTCGATCAGGATGCCGGGCTCGCGCACGTAGCTCTTGTCGGCACTGGCCTGCGTGCAAGTCAGTTGGCCTTTCGCCGCGTCGATGCTGTCCACATGGAAATACTCCTTGTGGCCGTTCATCATGTTCATCTGGTCCTGGATGTAGGTCAGCCAGACCCATTCGCCGGCTTCGTTTTCGTGCATGCGAAAGATCGCGCGCTCACCGATCCGGAAGTCCTGCAAGTCGCCGGAAGCGGCGTGGTGCAGCAGCTCGGCGTAGGGCAGCACCGTGAAGGGCATAATTTCGTCCGTGCCTTCCTTGCGAAATTTCCCGGTGCGCGTCTTGAGATCGACGCTGACTAATTCGCCCCAAATGCGCCGCATCGCGTCGGTGGGAACAATGACCTGCCCGGGGATGATCTTGAGCTTCGGCTTGGCGGGCGCGGGCGTGGCCGGGGCAACGGGATCGGCGGCGGTAAGCGCGCCCGCGACGAGGACGGTGAGGGCGAGGAAGGGAAGGATGGTCTTCATGAGAAATGCGGGGAGGTTATCTTGCGAGCTTCGGGACGACGGTGACTTTGAGAGCGTTGCTCGGATAGATGACGCGCAGTTTCTTTTCCGCGCCGTTGGGCACCTGGGATTCTGCGTTGATGATGAAACTGTAGTCGCCGGCTTTGATCTTGTCGGTCGTCGCCACGACGATTTGCGCTTCGGTCTGGCCGGCATTGATCGTGGTCGTCGGGATGGTCAGCCCGACGGGCAGTTCGATTCCCGCACCACTTAATTGGATCGCGCTCGGCATATCGGCGCGGCGAGCGGCGGTGACGGTCACGTGGATCGGATCGCCCGGCTTGATCAACGTGTCTTGGGAAGAAACGGTCACGGCGAACGGGGTCTTCTCGCGCACGGCCAGGACGATGCTGCGGGTCATGCGGCTGATCGCCGCCGTATTCACGGTATCCCAAACGATCACGCCACCCCGCGCCTTGCGGACGAGTTTTTCATCGTTGCGCAGGCTCGTTCCGACGACTTCGATTTCGCCCTCGCCGATGGGCGCATCGGGCGCGGCGGTCACGACCAGCGTTCCCCATTTCACCCCCGGCCCCATGGTGATCGGCTCCGCGGCCACGCCCGGCGGGAGGTTGCGCGCCTCGATGGTGATCGGCGCATCATGCCCATTCATGCGCCAGACGAGGACATCGAGGCGCTGTCGCCCACCCTGATAGACGGCATGCGAGTCGATCCGGATGTCCTGCGCCGGTGCGCACACGACGCGGAAGTCCGGCGGCGGCTGGCGCTGAATGGTCAGGCGATACTGGTACTGCGCGCCGCCCTGCACCTGCTGATAGACATGCTCCAGACGCAGCGTGAAATCGGCGTCCTTCGGCGCGGTGAAGTTGTAAACGATATCGCTCGTATTCGTGGGGAAACGGAGCTGTCCGATATTCTCGTTCGTGTCCTGCGTGGAGTTGATGATCTTGCCGTCCGCCTCGGCGATTTCCATGTCGGGATCGGCGGGCGAACCGATCCGCTCCGCCGCGACTTCGATGACGAACTTCTCATCCTTCTTCGCGCTGAAAACAAACTGGTCCACGTCCTTTGGCGCGCTGAACTGCCCGGTGACGGCGCACGGCACGGCGACCCGGTTCGCTTCGGCGATCGCATTATTCGGCTCGGCTTCGAGCTGCTCGGGGCCGTCGCCGAAGAGCAGCAGTCGGGCGTTGGAGGTGCCGGTTTCGCCGGTGATGCGCACTTCCATGCCGTCCACGCGCGAAGTGGGCGGCCGGAGCAACCCGGCGAAATGCAGGCTCGTGGTGGAGTCTGCGTCCGCGGGCACGGCGACCTTCCGCACGACCTTTTCGAGCGGGCGGCCATTGACCTTTACGTCCGTCATTTCGCCGCCGGGCAAATTGCGCCCGTAAAAGGTAATATCCGCGGTCGTGCCGGGCTTCGCTCCCGTGGGTGAAATGAAATCGGCGTACGGGCGCGTGCCGACGCTGAGGCGATAGAAATTCTCCACCCCGCCGTTGTACATAAAGTCGGTGAATCTGAGGTAGTAGTCGCCATCCGCCGGCACATCGAAATCGATCAGCGGGTCGCGCTTTTGATCGCGAATGTTTTCATCCTGGCTGGTGGCCAGTTCCTTGCCGTCGCTGGTGTAAAGCGTGAGCGTGCCGTCGAGGCGCGAGTCGATCCGCCACGCCTGACATTCGACAATGACGCGCTGGCCCTTTTTGGCCGCAAACACGAACCAGTCGATGTCCTCGGTCGGACTGACCCGGCCATTCAGAACGCCATGGAGCGGGATGCGATTGGCTTTCTCGCGCGCGTCGTTCGGCTCCGTTTCGTTGGCCTCCTCGCGATCGCCAACGACAAACGCGCGCGGGTTGCTGATGCCGAGTTTGCCAATGCAGCGGACGTCATGCACGCCGACGGGAACGTCTGGCGCCGTGGAAATCTTGAAGCGCGGCGCTCCCTTGGTCGGATCGGAAAGCAACTCCGCGGTGATGCCCGGGTGGCTGAAGTAAAGCTTCGTCGTCTCGTCGAGATTCGTGCCGCCGAGTTCCACCTCGACGGACTTCCCCTGCTGCGCCCCACACGGGAAAACGTTCTTGAGTGTGGGGACGGGCAGTTGCTGCGCCTGCGCCGTAAACGCCGCGACCAGCAACAACACCGCCCACCGCGAGCGGGCCAGCAGGTTCAAGCGGAGATGATTTCCTTGATCGGCTCGCCGTAGTTCAGGATCGGCACGGGACGGTCGGCGTCGTTGGTGTATTCCTTGGCCTGGTCGATGCCGAGCTGGTGATACATCGTCGCGAGCACATCCTGCGGCGAGACGGGACGATCTTTCGGGAACTCGGCGCGGGCGTCGCTCTCGCCGAGGACGATGCCCTTCTTGAGTCCGCCACCCGCCATCGGCACGGAGAAAACATTCGGCCAGTGGTCGCGCCCCGCGTCCTTGTTGATCCGCGGCGTGCGGCCGAATTCGCCCCAACTGAGGACGAGCGTCTTGTCGAGCTGGCCACGCTGGGCGAGGTCTTCGATCAGCGCCGCATAGGCTTGATCGAACTGCGGCAGCTTGGACTTCAAACTCTCGAAGTTGTTGGCGTGAGTATCCCAGCCGCCCACATTCACCGTCACGAAACGCACGCCGGCCTCGATGAGGCGGCGGGCGAGGAGCGTATTCTGGCCCCACGCTGTGCGGCCGTAGAGATCGCGCATCTTTGCGTCTTCCCTGGTCATGTCGAAAGCCGCCTGGACCCTCGGCGAAGTGACGATGTCGTAGGCCTGCTGGCCGAAGGTATCCATCCCGCTGATCAGGCCGGAGGAATCGATGTCGCGGCGCAGCGTGTCGAAATGCTTCAGCACGTTGCGGCGATTTTCCAGGCGATCGAGCGTGAGACCGCCCGGGACTTTCAGATTCTGCACGCTGAAGTTTTCGCTGTTCGGGTCGCCTTGGGTTTCAAAGGGATTGTAAGCCACGCCGAGATAGGCGGCGGCGGAACTCTTCGGCGCGGTCGGCAGCGTGACGTAGGCCGGGAATCCATCCACGCGCGGTCCCATTTCTTTCGAGACGATGCTGCCGTAAGCGGGCGCTTCGTTCGCGGGAATGTCGTTGGTCGGCTTGTAGCCCGTGAGCAGCGTGTGGCTGGCGGATTCGTGGCCGGCGTCGCCGTGCGTGACCGAACGGATCAGCGTGAGCTTGTCGCAGATCTTGGCGATGCGCGGCATGTGCTCGCAGACTTGCAGACCGTCGAGGTTGGTATTGATCGGATTGAACACGCCGCGGAATTCGGACGGCGCGTCCGGCTTCAAGTCCCACATGTCGATCTGGCTCGGTCCCCCGCCCTGCCAGAACAGGATCACGCTCATGTCCTGGCGCGCTTCACCCACCGCCGCCGCCATCGCTTCGCGGCGCAGCAGGCTGGCCAGCGACATCCCGCCGAGCATGAGGGCGCCGGTTTTGAGGAAGCTCCGCCGATTAATGCCATCGCAGCAACGATAGCCTCCGCTGTGAACGTCGATAGTCATGGTGGGTCTGGTTGGTAAATTAGTGATTGAAGAGCTTTGCGAGCGCCGAGGAATATGCCCGGCGGGTGATTGCGGAGCGGGGGAAGGGCCAAAGATGCGCGCGGGCTTTTCCGCGAGGCAAATAAAATGCTAGCCTTCAGGCCGGTTCACCGGAGGGCAAGGACGGTCACTTTCCGCTCCTCAGAGTATTTGCGTAAATGTGCACCGCCCTTGGCGGCAGATTCCTAATCTGTAGATCCTCGACTCAATTCGTCTCCGGCGGGCCGTCGAAGGGCTTAATCTTTTTGACGATGTTGCTTCCGCTCCCAAGGGATGCTGCGGCCATTCTCGACTTGCCAAAAACACAGCACCGAAAGTCCGTTCTCCGCCGGGTCGGATCGCCCGGAATATCGTTCCGTGGTGAAATGCGTCGGGTGATCCAGGAGCAGGACGGCCTGTCGCGCAAGTTCGGTAAGCGGCTTGAATTTGCCAAGAACCCCGCATTCCAAAAGCAGCGCTTCAGCCTCGGCATCGACATCGACGAGGGCGCCATGCCGTCCGCGGCGTCCTTGATCGTCGCCCCTTGCCGGAGATCAGCGAACAAACTGAGACGCCCGCTTGGCTTCCGCTAGTAACTCCGTCATTTCAAGAGTTCCTTCGGGGTATTCTTCGTCGATTCTCTCACCTCCGAAGAACGCGAGCACGAGATTGACCATCTCTGGATGGAGAGGGCCCGCCTTGGAAATTTTCTCCAAAGCCGCTTTTTGAAAGGCAGCGAGCGCATCTGCCGCGGTGTCCTTGAAATGCTTGGAACTATCGATCACCCGGGCGTTTGGGCTGCACTCCGAGAGTTGCAAAAAGATGTTCCGGGCGAGCATCAACGATGATTTTGATTCAAAGTTGTTCGGGCGATCACCGCGCGCTTTGATGCGCTCCAACCCTGCATCGACTTCCAAATCGAGAAGCAGGACCAGGTCAGGTTTCGGCGCGAAGGCCTCGTTGGCCGCGATAATGGCATTATAGTCCATCCCTCGGCTTCCTTGATACGCAGCGTTGGACCAATAATAGCGGTCCAGGATGACAATGTTTCCCTCGGCCAAGGAGGGCGCAATGCAGCGCGCGACATGATCTCTGCGGTCCAGTTCAAACAGCTCAAGTTCCCTGGCAATGGGCAGTCGTCCCGCTTTTGCCGACATGCGCAGTTCGGTTCCCCATTTTAATCCCGTCGGTTCTTTCGACATCGTGCAGGCGAGTCCACGCTCACCACACCACTGCGCTAAAATGGTTGCCACGGACGATTTCCCAGCCCCATCGATACCTTCAACAGCGACTAAAAAACCTTGGGGAATGGGGCGTTTCATACGGGAGAGAGTCAGGCGAGAGGAAGGATTAAAAAAGGGGATACTTATTCTTTCTTCTTGGCAGGTTATTCACAGCGCGACCTCGCAAGTCGGATCGGTCGTTCGCCGGAACGCCACTTGATCCGGTCGATTTTCACAAGTTTCCACCAGTTGCTCACAAGCCGAAGTTCCGTCCACCGTTTTCAACTCTTGAGAGAGCCCGTCGAGCATGCCGTCCGCTCCGAAAACAGCGGACGCGACGTCGGGCGCAGGACGGAGTGAAGGCGTTCGCCCGTCGCAACCCTTTCTCCTTCCTCACACCGCCGTCTCCGCCCTTTCCGAAAGCCCGGCAATCTGCGCGAACGAAGCGGCGCCCGAGGTGCCGAGTTGATGAATGACGATGGAAGAAGCGAGCGCCGCGAGTTCCAGCGCTTCGCGCAGCGTCGCTCCGGCGGCGAGGGCGGTGGTGAGATTCGCCGTCACTGAATCGCCCGCCCCGACGACATCGATCGCCCCCCGCACCGGCCGCGCCGGCACCTGCTCGACGCACCCGTCCGGCAGCGCGCCGAGGAGCCCGCGCTCGGCCATGGTGACAAAGACCGGGCGGCCATTTCGCGCGGCGAGTCCGGCGGCAGCGCGGTGAATTTCCTCGATGGACGAATCCGGTGGCAAGCCGGTCAGCGCGGACAGTTCGGTAGCGTTCATCTTGAAGATGACCGGCGGAAAACCGCGCAGGCCGCGCCGGCTGTCAGCGACGATGGGCCGGTCACCGGCATCGTCGGCGAGCTGGGCGAGAAGCCCGGCGGTGATGACTCCGGTCTCGGGCACGTCCACCTGATCCATGAGGATGATCGCATCAACCTGCGAACGGAGCGCGGCGAGCGAGTGGGCGAGAATCGCGGTGACTTCCGGCGGCGTGGGCGTCCAGTTCTTCGCATCGAGGCGGCTGAGTTCGCGCGGTGGCTGGCCGGGTTCGAGGAGGAGCGGTTTGCCGTAGGTGAAGGTGCGGCGCTGCGGGGTCTGGAGAAAGTGCCGGGAGTTCACCCCACGGAGGCCACGCAAGGCACGGAGCAACTCGTAGCCCTCGCCATCCTCGCCGCAAAAGCCGACCGGAAAAATTTCGCCGACGCCGAGGGCGACGAGGTTGTTAAGAATCGTGCCGGCGGCGCCGGGCTGGGCACGAACGTTGACGACATTGTGGACGGGCAGCCCGGTCTCGATGGAGATCTCACGGCGCGAGGGATCGATTTCGAAGTAACGGTCGAGGCAGAAATCGCCGACGACGGCGAGGCGCAGCCCGGCGGCGCGAGCGGCGATTTCGTGCAGGCGCTCCGGGTTCATGCGCGCTGGAGTTCGTGCAGGAGGTGGTGAATGAAAGCCGCGTTGTCGCACTGGAGGTAGTGCATCGGCGCGCCCATGCGGGAGAAGCTTTTGCAAAAGCGCAGGTAGTAGGCGGCGTTCGTCTTGGGCGGCTCACCTTGCGTCCAATCCCAGCCGCCGCCGTCTTGCAGATCGACGACGTGGATCGTGTGATCGCGCACGATGCCCCGCCCGTTTTGCAGGCGAAGATTGTTCACGCAACTGAGCGATTTCTCGAAGACCTGCGGTCCCATGATCGCCGAACCGACCGAGAGCACGACCCCGCCATCCAGTCCCTCGACCGAGCCGCCGAAAAGCTTGAAATCCAGCTCCGCGGCCCGTCCGATGACCGCGCCGTTGAAGATCGGATGATTGGAAATGATGTCGTAGCCGATGCCGGGGTGCACCGTCACGGGCACCCCGCGCTTCCAGGCGGAGGCCAGAATCGACGCGTGCTTCCAACGGTGATCGACCGTGTTGCGACCGCCGGGAATTCGTTGCTCGCTCAGGGCGTGCAGCAGATCGGCGCGCGCCGCCGTCAGCGGGTGCGCGGGCTCTGCGGCGATGGCCTGTGCGAGTGCTTCCGACGCCGGGACGGTCGCACCATCTTCCGCGATGAAGCGGCCCAGCGCGCGCCCGTAGCCGAGGCCGTCGAGCGCGCCGGCCAGCAGCGCGAGATGGATGTTCGTCGCCGTCTCGTGCCACGTCCCGAACGTGCCGCTGGCCACGTTCATCTCCACGCTCTCGGTCGAGGCACCGAACCACGCGTATTCCCAATCGTGGATCGTACCCGCGCCATTCGTCGCGAGATGCGTGAGCCAGCCGCGCTCCATCATCCGATCGAGAATCAGCGCGGCGCCATTGCGCAGGAGATGCGCGCCGTAGATGAGCATCACGCTCCCGCCGCGTTCGCGCGCCGCACGGATGCGCCCGGCACAGACGCGGATGGAATTGGCGATCTCCTCCGACAACAGCGGGACCGGGGAATCGGGCGCGATGAGGATGTCCTCAGCGCGCGTGAGGCTGCGCCGCTCCGCGAGCGGAAAGACCTTCAGTTTCCCGAGATCGAGTGGCTGAATCGGCGGGTTCATTGCGACCGCAGCCAATTCACGAGCGCGACCGCGTCCCGGAAATCCGGAATCGCGGCATCCGCACCGGAGTCGAAAAGTTGCCGCCGCTTGAAGCTGTCCATCACCCCGGAGCCGTTGACGTGTTCATCGCTGCACACGGCGATGGCCAGACCGCCCAACTCCTTGGTGGCGGCGATCTCCACCGGTCCGTCACCAAACGACAACAGATTCTCCCCCGAGACCCCGTCCTCGCGCAGCAGTCGCTCGAATACGTCCTTTTTCAAAAAGCCCGCCGGATTCACCGGACTGCCGTAGATGTGCCGCCCGAAAAATTCCGCGACCCCGAGCGCTTCCGCCTCTTCCTTCACCCGATGCTCCACGGTGCTGCTGAGAATGACGAGCGTGAGCCCGTCCCGCCGAAGCTGCTCCAGCAAAGGCCGCGCGGCGTGGACGACGAACGCATCCGGCAGAGCTTCCCCGCCGCGAATCGCCGCCAGCCGCTCGGCGATGTCCACATCAAGCCGGTCCTGAAACTCTTCACGCAAGGCCGCAGGATCCAACGCCGGCCCACCGCGCTGGTGCGCGACTTCCGCAAAGCGCTGCATCTGGACGATGCTCGGGCGGCCATTGAGGCCGAAGACAATGGCGTCGAGCACCGCCTGGATGTCCTCCGGCGATTCGCCCGGCACGGACGGCAGATGATGGCGAAAGACCGAGAACATCAACTCCGGCCAACCGTGGCGGACCCACGAAAGCGTGCCGTCGAAGTCGAAGACGACGTGCGTGATCTGCGGGCGCGGCGTGAAACTCGGGCGGAGTTCAACGGTACCGGTGAATGAAGGCAGCGGACGTTCGCTCACGCCGCGCTGTCCTCCATGAAGGCGTAGCAAATCATGTGGAGGATGTGCATGTGGACATCCTCGACGCGCCCGTAGTGCGTGTCGTCCACCACGATGGTCTGCTCCGCAATCCCGGCGAGCGCGCCACGTTTTGCCCCGACGAGCGCGATGGTGTGCATGCCCTGCTCCTTCGCCCAGGTGAAGGCTTTCACGAGGTTCGGTGAATTGCCGCTGACGCTCGCGGCGATGACCACATCCTCCGCGCGGGCGAAGTTCTGCAACTGCCGCAGGAACACGTCTTCGTAGCTGTAGTCATTGGCCAGCGCGGTCAGCCAGGCGACGTTGTCATTGAGCGACGACACGCGGAAGCGCTGGCCGGCTTGGTCCGACGACCCCTTGCCGAGATCGGTCGCGAAGTGCGACGCGCTCGATGCGCTGCCCCCATTGCCGAGGGCAAAAATCTGCCGATCCTGCTGCCACGCGACCCGGACGGTTTCGGTCGCTTGCGCGATGCCCTCGAGCGGCACGGAATCGAGCGCGCGGTGCTGGGCGGCGATGTAGTTTTGGAGCCAGTTTTTCATAAAGAGGGAGAGTTCGAGAGCGTGGTGAAACGATCCGCCGCAAGCAAGAGCGCGCCGACCGGGACGGAGTCTTCGCGCAGCCCGGCCAGGCGGATCGGCGGCCCGGGGCGCAGGATGTCCATGATCTGATTCGGCAGCAATTCAGCGACGGCGCGGCGCAGCGGTTCGCCGATCAGCGACACCCCGCCGCCGATGACGATGACCTCGGGATGCAACAATTGCGTCACCACGCCGAGGGCGTTGGCCAGATGGCCGGCGAGCTGGCTGATCAGGAATTGCGCGAGCGGATCACCGGCCTCCAGCGCCGCAGAAAGATGGCGTGCTTCCCCGCCGGGATCGGCGGCAACGAGCCTGGCCAGCGGCGCTTCCGGCGTGTCCACGATCGCCGCGCGGATCGCCCGATCGAGGCTCCAGCCGGCGCAGTCCTCTTCGATGATCCGGTCCGGTCCATAGAGCCGCAGGTGGCCAAATTCCATCTCGGTCGGCGGCGCACCGTGATAGATCGCACCATTCACCACCAAGCCGCCGCCGACGCCGCTGCCCATGTTCGTATAAAAAACCGGATTCAGCCCCCGCCCCGCCCCGCAGCGCGCCTCACCGAGCGTGCCGAGATTCGTGTCGTTCTCGACGAACACCGGCAGCGCCGTCCGCTCGCGCAACCAGTCGCCAAGCGGGAAATCCGACCAGCCCGCGATGTGATACGACTTCCAGATCCGTCCGGTGCGCCAGTCCACCGGCCCACCGTAACCAACGCCAATCGCCGCCGGTGCTGATGCCGCGATCAGTTCCGGAAGAGCGTCCGCAATCTGCGCGCGAATGCCCTCCGCACCGCGCTCGCGATCCACGGTGAAACGCCGACGATCCAGGATGCACCCGTCGCGTGTGCCGGTGCAGAGTTGCAGCTTGGTTCCACCGATTTCGATGGCGAGGAAACGGGAAGTGTCAGGCATCCGGGAATGGCCCCGCGTTTAAGGTGGAGAGGAGCCGGCGCGTGGTCGTCTGGGGAACTGGGAGGGTCAAGGGCGAGGAGGGTTTGGAGGAAGGTGAATTCGTCGGTGGTCAAGAGCAAGACCTGCCATCGGCGTGAGGGACCAATGGGAGTGGCGGAGGGTTGCCCAGGGGGTCGCCGATGTCTTGAGTTGCTCGCGGAGGCTTTTCCAAATCGGGCGCAAGATCGGCGTGATGGGTGGACTCCCCCCGGATGACCCAGTCATCTTCTCCGTGGGAGAAGCGCCTTGGTAGTCTATGGTTCGTCTGCGCATTTCCCTGCACAAAAATGATGCTCCGTGACGTTCCTCCAGCAGATGCCCCCCGCTTCATGAATGAACGCGCACCTGCCGACGCTTGGAAAACCTGCTACCGCGAACTCGCGCCCAGGCTGCTGCTCTTTGCGCGGCAGTGGGTGCCGGGGGCAGCGGATGCGGAGGATGTGGTGCAGACGGCGTTCGTCAAATTCTGGAGGAGGCAGCCGGACGCGCAGCGCGAACACTATCCGCTGCTCTATGCTGCGGTGCGCTCGTCGGCGCTCGACCTGCTCCGCGGCACGGAACGGCGGGTGCGGCGGGAGGCGGAACCGGCGGTCACGGTGCTGCGCGAGGACGCCACATTTTTCGACTGCACGGTCGAGCAGCGGGAAGATGCCGCGCTCATCGAGGCCGCATTGCGCGAACTGCCGGCGGAGCAGCGCGAGGTGCTGGTGCTGCGGATCTGGGGTGGGCTCACTTTTGCGGAGATCGCCGCCACGCTCGGCGCGTCGATCAATACCGTCGCCTCGCGCCATCGCTACGCGCTCGAAGCGCTCCGCCGTCAATTGAAGCCTTACGCCCATGAACGATTCTGACCTCGAAAATCAACTCCGGGCGCTGTCCCCAGCCGCGCCTTCCGCAGGACTCGCCGCGCGCATCGGCCGGGATCTGGCCACGGCTCCGGCCGCAGCACCGACGGCGGGCGTGATCGCACGCCCGGCGCGGACGACGTTCGCGCTGCGCTGGCTGCGGGATCTCGGCTGGGCTGGTGCGGGCGCGGCGGCGATGCTCGCGGGAGTGATGTTCTTTTCTCCGGCGGAAAAGCTCGCGCCACGACCGGTCAGCGCGCCGCCGGTGGCGGACGAGCAGTCCTACGAGCCCGCCGGAACGTCCCGCGAGCTGGTGTCGGTGAAGGATTCCGACGAATTGATCGAGACGGAGGACGGCCCGGTGCGCGAGGTGCGCTACACCTATCTCGAACGCCTCGCCTGGGCACATCCCGGCACGGGCGCGCGCCTCGAGATCGAGCTGCCCCGCGAGGACGTCTTTCTGCTCCCAGTTTCCCTGCAATAACCCCACCCATCATCCCCATGAACACCCGTCCCATTCACCTCCTGCTCGCCGCCGCGCTCTCCTGCGGTGCGCTGCCTGCCTTCGCCGACGAAGAACGCAAACCCAACCCGCCCGTGCCGCCGGCACCCCCGGAAAACGCGGAACGTCCGAAAGAGCCGGGGCGGCCACCAGGAAATCCGCCGGACCGGGACGGACCGCGCGAGGAACGGCGCGAGGAGCGCCGCGAAGGCCGCTTCGAACCGCGCCGTGAAGGCCAGGAGCGCGGGACGGATGGAATGCGGCGTCCCGAGGAAGGATCGCGTCGCGAAGGCGACCGGCGGTCGGGCGGCAGTCCCGGGCGAGAACACGGCGGGCCTGGACCGTTGCCACCGCCCGCTGCGCCGGAGCCGATGCCGTACATCGGAGTAATGACGCTGCCGCCGCCGCCGGTCCTGAGCGCGCAACTCGGGCTGAAGGAAGGCTTCGGCCTGGTCGTCGGCGACGTGCTGCCCGACAGTCCCGCGGCCAAGGCCGGCGTGAAAAAGCACGACGTGCTGACGAAATTCAACGACCAGCAACTCGTGGATGCGGGCCAGTTTTCCACGCTCGTCCGCGGCGCGGGCAAGGACAGCGAAGCGACGCTGACACTCGTGCGCGAGGCCAGGGAGCAAACGCTGCCGGTGAAAATCGGGGAACGCATGGCGCCGCGCCGGCAGCCGTTTCCGGGCGGCATGGATTTGCGCGGGCAGTTTGAAAGATGGAAAGGCCCGTCGCAGGATGGTTGGAAGAAGATGCAGGATCGGATGAAGGAATACGGCGAAAGGATGCGCGAGTATCAGGAACGGCTGAAGGGCTGGCAGAAAAATCCCTCGGCGGATCTGCCGCCGCCGCCCCCGACACCGACCTTCGAGCCGGAGAATGCCGCGCTCTCGATCAATCCCGCGGACATCCTCGTCCAGGCGCATCCAGGTGGATCGCGCCAGATTCGCCTGCTCCAGCCGAACGGCGCGATTTCCTACACCACTTCCGACGCCAAAATGCTGATGAAAGACGGCGGCGGAGAAATCGAAGTCAGCACGCAAGACGGCAAGCGCGTATTGCTGGCCAAAAACGCCAGGGGCGAGGTGACCTTTGATGGGCCGATCGACACCGAGGAGCAGCGCAGAGCCTTGCCGGAGGAGATTCGCAAGAAGATGGAGCTGATCCCCGTGCGCGCGACCGCGACGGTTTCCGCAGTCGAGGTTCCGATCGTCGCGCCCGTCGGGGATAACGTGCAATAGCCCAACCGGGCCGGGGCCGGGTTAAACTTGGGGGTGCGGACCAAGGCGGCACGCTCTACGGACAGAGCCGCCGCTCCATCCACACCGGCATGCTGGAGGCGGACGTCATTATTTCTCCTTTTCAGTGCGCGCGCTTCAACCACGCGACGAAACCGCAGAATACCGCGCACAACGCCAGCGCGAGCAGGTTGTCAGCGAGCCGCGGCGAGAAGATGAGAATGAAACCGTGGCCCTTCACCAGGGCCGCAAAGCTCGACACGCACAGAGGCATGAGGAAGAGCCGGAACACGCCCCAGCCCGCGAGTCGCGCGGGGCCGATCGCGGCGCGGGTGCTCAGCAGCAGGGCGAAGCCGATGATGCCGCTCAGACCAAACGAAGTCAGCCACAGCGCCGGGCTGGGATCGAAGTAGCGGACGAGGACGACGGCATACCAGATCGCATAGCACCAGAGGACGAGACGCGGCGCGTCGAGTTGGCGGAGGTAGCGGAAAAGCACGCGCTTTTTCCAAACAGCACGCGCCGCGAAAGGCCAGCGCGAACGCGCCCAGGGGCAGGCTGAAAGTCGGTTTTACCGCGGAGGGCGCAGAGAAGATGGAGCGTCCCGCAGAGGGAGCAGAATAAGCCCCTCTGCGTTCCTCTCTCTTTGCTCGGCGTCCTCTGCGATAAAAATGAGGCTTTCCGCCCCTTCAAGGCGCTTCGATCTTCGCCAGCGCGGCGGTGATCGGCGAGCGCAACGCGGCGTCCTGCGCGAGGAGTTCGTGCAACTGCGGCGCGGCTTCTTTCGCCGCGGGGCCGAGCGCACCGAGCGATTCGCAGGCAAAGGTCCGCACCCGCGCGTCCTTGATCGCGAGCATCTTCCGGAGTTCCGGCACGCTATCGACGCCGATCACCTTGAGCGCCCGCAGCGCATCGCCGCGTTCGCTTTCACTGGGCAGCACGCGCACGAGCGCCGGCACCGCGGGGCGCGCGGCCGCTCCAAACCGGACGAGCGCCGCACCCGCGGCTCGCCTCATCCGGGCCGACGAATCGCCCGCCAGGGGAATGAGCGTGGCGAGCGCCTTGGCTTGATCGCTCTCAATCGCCGCAACGGCCGTGGCCGCCGCCGCCCGCACGTCGCCCGCCTGGTCTTTCAAGCACGCATAAATCAAAGGCAAAGCGGTCGAGGCGCCGGGCCCGATTTTCGTCAGCGCGGGCAGCACGGAGGCGCGCTGGTCGGTGGTCCCCGCGAGTTCGATGAGGCGCGGGACGGCGGGCGCGGCGGCGGGACCGATCTTGCCGAGTGTCTCGATGATCAGGGATTGCAGCGCGACATCGCCGAGCCGGGCGACGAGCGGTGCGACGGCGGACGCAGCCTTCGGACCCAATTGCCCAAGCGCCTGCACGGCCGCGACGCGCCCCGCGGCATGGTCGTCCGCGAGGAGGTCGAGCAGGCCCCGGACGCCGAGTTGCGCCGCTCCGCCGAGGGCCGCAGTCCCGGCGGCTCCAGCTTTGCGAAGGTCGGTGTTCGGGCTGGCCAGCGCGGTTTGCAGCAAGGGCTTGAGCCGACCCGGATCGGCGCGCTGCGCCACGAGCGCGCGCAAAGCCGCCGCCCGCACTTCAAGGCTCGCGTCCCCAGTCAGGACGAAGAGCGGATTGACGGCATCCGCCCCGTCGCGGCCCATGTCCCCCAGCGTGGCCGCGGCGGCCGCGCGGATGTTGGGAGTGGGGTGCTTGAGGGCTTCGATCAAGACCGGCACCGCCGGTGGCCCGAACCCGCGCAGGGCGCGCAAAATCCAAGCGCTGTCCTCGGTCTTGCCGTCCTGGAGTGTTTTCAAAAGCGTCGGCAGCACCGCCGGGCCGACTTGCGCGAGGGCGTCGGCAAAGGCGGGCGCGCCATCGGCGGCGCGCGTGGCGTCGAGCAGCGCGGGCAGGACCGGAGAAGCTTCCGGGCCGAAACGCCCGAGCGCCCGGGCGGCCCGCTCGCGCACCGCGGGATTGGCGTCCTTGAGCGAGGCCGCCAGCTTCGGCAGGGCGGGCGGACGAAGCGCACGCTGGCCGAGGACCGCGTTGAGCCCGGCATGGCGCAGGGCTTCATCTTCGCCCACGACCGCCGGCAGCAGGAGCGTGAGGCAGCGCGCGGGCTCGACGCCGACTTTGGGCAGCGCCGCGAGCAGGGCCGCGCGGACCAGCGCATCCTGTTCCCGGCCCAGCGCCTGCTCGACGGGCGCGCCCGCTGCGCGAAACGGCGGGACGATCTGCGCGAGCGCCTGCGCCGCTCCCGCCCGCCGGCGCAGATCGCCGTCGCCGAGCGCGGCGACCAGCGCGGGCCCGGCTGCGGGGCCGATCAGCCCGAGCGCCCGCACCGTTTCTTCGCGCACCGGTTCACGACTGTCGGCGAGATGGTCGATGAGCAGCGGAATGGCCCCGCGGGCTTCGGCGCCGAACAGTCCGAGCGCCTGGGTGGCGCCGATGCGCGGTCCGGCGTCTTCCTTTTGCAGTGCCTCGATGATCGCGGGCATCGCGGCCGCGCCGATGCGCGAGAGCGCGTAGGCGCAGCGCAGCGCGACCTGCCGGGCATCGCGCTGACGGTGCCCGCGCTGGCCGGTGGCATCGAGCGCGGCGATGAGCGCGGGAATGGCGTCCTTGGCCTCCGGTCCGAGCGCGGCGATGGCCGACACCGCCGACGACCAGACCTGCCTGTCGTCTTCTTCCAGCGCTTTGATCAGCGCGGGCAGCGCCGGTTTCGCCGCGAGCCCGAGGCGGTTGAGCTGATACGCAGCCTCGCGGCGATGCTCGACTTCCGAGGCGCCCAATTGCTGCGCGAGTTTTTCCGGCGAGAGCGGGGCGTCTTCCCCAGGCGCCGGCGACAGGAGCGCAGCGGCCACGGCCACCGTGGCCAGCGCGCGGTGAAACCGCCGCATCACCCTTCCAGACCGCGCAGGGCGCCCGTGCTGTCGCCAAACGAACCGACCGGCGCGCCCATCCGTTCGAGCATCGAGACGAGCAGATTGGCCATCGGCGTTTCCGGCGCAGCGCGCAGGTGGCGACCCGGCTGAATGGTATTGCCGCCGCGACCCGCCAGGAGGAGCGGCAGATCGTCGTGCTGATGACGGTCGCCGTCGGCGAGGCCGCTGCCATACACGATCATCGAATGATCGAGCAGATTGCCGTCGCCTTCCGGAATGGCGCGCAGGCGACTGAGCAGATAGGCGAATTGCTGGATGTGGAAACGGTTGATCTCGCGGATTTTCGCGTGCTTCGCGCGGTCGCCCTGGTGATGCGAAAGCTGATGATGTCCGTCGCTGACGCCGATGTTCCTGTAACTGCGGTTGCTGCCTTCGTTGGCCAGCATGAAGGTGCCGACGCGCGTCGAGTCGGATTGAAACGCGAGCACCATCATGTCGAGCATGAGTCGCGCGTGATCCTCGTAGCTTTCCGGGATGCCCTCGGGCACTTCGTAGCCGGTGGCCACGGAGACATTCGCGCTCGCGACCATCCGCTCGGCGCGCTCGACGCGCTGCTCGATCTCGCGCACGGCAGCGAGATACTCGTCGAGTTTCTGCCGGTCACTCCCGCCGACTTTGCCGCGCAGCGCGGTGGCGTCTTCGAGGACGAAATCGAGAATGCTCTTCTTCAGCACTTCGCGGCGTTTCTGCCCGGCGCTGGCTTCCTTCGGCAGGGCGCTGGCGAAGAGGCGCTCGAAGACGAGGCGCGGGTTGAGTTCGCGCGCCATCGGCGTGGATTCGTTGCGCCACGAGATATTGTTGGAATAGGCGCAGGAGTAGCCGGTGTCGCACTTCCCGCCCTGGCGTCCGGGTTCGAGGCCGAGTTCGAGCGAGCCAAAGCGCGTCTCGCGCCCGACTTTCTCCGCCGCGATCTGATCGGCCGAAACGCCGACGCGAATCTGCGAACCTTCGCTCTTCAGCGGCTGCGCGCAGGTCAGCCAGCTTCCCGCCGAGCGCGCGTGATCGCCCCCGCCGTCGTTGTTCGCGCGACCGCGATCCTGGGCGAGACCGCTCAGCACCATCAGTTCGCTTTTGTGCGGCTGGAGCGGCTGGAGGATGTAGGGCAGATCGAAATCCGCGCCGGTCGTGGTCGGCGTCCAGTCGGGCATGTGCGCGCCATTCGGCACGAAGAGGAAGGCCATGCGCGTCGGGATTTTCTTTGCACCCGCGGCGGCGGCGAGCGCGCGCACCGGCAGCATGGCATCGAGCATCGGCAGCGCGATGGCGGCACCGAGGCCGCGGAGAAAAGTGCGGCGGGGAAGGGCGATGGATTGGCTCATGGTTGGTGGCTTTTAGCTAAACCCTGGATTGCGTGGATTTATTAACCGCAGATTGCGCAGATGTCGCAGATGAAAGAGGCGAAGGACCCGGCGCCATTCTTCAATCCATCTGCGCAATCGGCGGTATCTGCGGTTTTCATCGCCGCGGGATCGGAGGTCAATTCCTGGCGACGACTTCGGGGCGGCGCTTGAGGAAAGGGTCGCTGGTGACGATGCCGATGACGAGCGCGGAGAAGCGGTTTTCGCGTTTGGCGAGTTGCGCCGTCACGTTGTCGATCGCGCATTTGTCGTAATGCTCGAGGCCGCGACCGAGCGCGTAGGTCAGCATCTTTTCGGTGAGTCCGTGGACGAAATGTTTGTTCGCCTTCAGCACCTGCTTCAGGTCGCGCGCGCCGGTGAAGCTCGTGCCGTTGGAGAGTTTACCCGAGGCGTCGATGGGAAACTTGCCATCCATCTCCCGCCACGCGCCGGCGGCGTCGAAATTCTCCAGCGCGAAGCCGAGCGGGTCCATGCGGTTGTGGCAGCCTGCGCATTCCACCTGGGCGCGATGCTGTTCGAGGCGCTGACGCACCGATGCGGTCTGATTCACCTGTTTTTGTTCGGGCAGCGGCGGCACGTCCGGCGGCGGTGGAGGCGGCGGCGTGCCGAGGATTTGCTCGAGGATCCATTTTCCGCGAATGACCGGAGAGGTGCGCGTCGGGGTGGAAGTCGAGACGAGCACGCTGCCCATCGTGAGGACGCCGCCGCGGGGCGAATCCTTGGGCAGCGTCACGCGCTGGAAGTCTTTCCCTTTCACGCCACCGATGCCGTAGTAGGCGGCCAGTTCGTCATTGAGATAGGTGAAGTCGGCGTCGAGCAGATCGGTCACCGGCCGGTCTTCCTTGATTACCGCTTCGAGGAAGCGCTCGGTTTCCTCCTTCATCAGACCCTTCAGGTTGTCCTTCCATTTCGGGAACGTGGCGGGATCGATCCCCACCTCCCAGATGTTGCGGATCTGGAGCCACTGGCCGCCGAAATTATTCACGAAAGCGCGGATACGCCAGTCCCGGACCATGCGCGCGATCTGCTGCTCCAGCACCTCGGGCTTGTGCAATTCGCCCTTCGCGGCGAGCGCGAATAATTCCGCATCGGGCTTCGAGCTCCAGAGGAAATACGAAAGGCGCGAAGCGATTTCGTAATCGGTGAGTTCGCGCACGCCGCCCGGCTTCGTGCCCGCCGGATCGAGTTCCCAGCGGAAAAGAAAATGCGGCGAGCAGAGCGCGGCCTGGAAGGAAGCCTGGATGCCTTCGAGAAAGGAGCCGCCGTTTTGCCGGGCGATGCCGACGAATTTTGCCACGCGCTCGACTTCCGCTTTTTCCACCGGACGCCGATACGCTTCCGGCAGGAAGCGCCCGAGAATTTCCAGCGCGACCTCATGCTCCTGGCCGGGCTGCGGCATCCGCGTGATCAGCCGCCGGTGGCTCTCGGGCCGCGCGGGCGGCGGGCCGGGCGGGGTCTGGATCTCGACGTATTCCACGTAGATGTTGCGGTCGCCGCGCAGCTTCGGGTCGGGGTTGGTGGCGTCCTGGTAGTTGTTGAGGAAGCCGAGCGTCACGCGATGTGAACCCGGCGGCAGCGTTGTTTTGAATTCGTAGGTCGTACTCCTGCCGCCATTGCCGATCTCGAAAGTGTGGAGGGTCTTGCCCCCCACTCCGAGCGTCAGCTTGGGAAGCTCCGGCCCGGCCAGATCGGCGGCCGCGCGGACTCGGAAAATGTATTCGCCCTCGTGGGGAAACGGCGCCTTCGAGTTCGCCTCGCCCTCGCGATACATCCCCAGCGCCTTGTTCTCCATCGGCGTGATCCACTCCGAGGCCGATTCGAACTGTTCACCCCGCAGCCGCTTCTTCACCGGCTGCGACGGCGCATCGAGGATGATCGCCTTGCGCACGATTTCCTCCGCGGCGGCGAGATACTTTTCCATGAGCATCGGCGGCAGCGAGAGCACATCGCCGATGTTGTCGAATCCGTAGCCGACCTCGTCGCTCGGAAAGTCTTCCGGCTCGTAGGGCACGCCCATCAGGTCGCGGATGGTGTTTTTGTATTCCTCCTTGTTCAGCCGGCGGATGGTCACCTTGCCGGGATTCGTCGGCCCGGTGCAGTCCGCCTTCGAGAGCTCGCCTTCGATATAGTGCACCATCTGATCGCGCTGTTCCTGCGTCGGCTGCGGCTTTTTCTCCGGCGGCATTTCCCGCGACTCGATGAGCTCGGCGATCTTTTCCCAGAGCTTCCGGTTCTCGGCGAGCTTCGGATTGTCGGCGGAAGGCAGCAGATTCACCTCGCCCTTCTGCTTGGTGTCGTTGTGGCAATCGAAGCAGTATTCGGCGAGGAGCGGCTTGATGTGATCCTTGAGAGTCACCGGCCCTGCGGCCCGCGCAGACTCAAGGGCGAGGCCGGCGCAAAGGACGGGGAGAATGGCGGTGATAGAGAGCTTCATGGCGAGCGGTAAAGTGCCACGGCTCTCAACCCCGCACCACCGGGAGAATTAGTGACTGTCTCCGCCGGGATGATGCCGGGCAGCGCGATCGGGATGGGATAAAGCGCAGAGACGCAAAGAGCGCAGAGACTGCGACCGAAAGCCGCACCCAATGGTTTGCGGGAATCTCGTGGCCGGCGCCCCCTCTGCGTCCTTTGCGGCTCTGCGTCTCTGCGTTTTCAATCCAGCCGCCACGGCATCGTTCCGGCTCGGACGGTGGATTGAAATTGTTTTTAGTCACGGATCGCAACCGGCGATCCACTCCGGGCAGACGCCGCCCCGGGCGGGCCTCACTTTTTCCGCGTGCGCGCGATCACGTCGGTTTCCTCGACGAACAGCCAGGCGCCACCGCCTTGATATTCGACCCCGATTTTTCCGCCGCTGATCGTGACCAGCCCCACCTCGGTCCCCGCGGGCGCCGTCAGCGAACCGACCACTTTCCCATTCACCACCGCCGGGAAATCGATGGCTTTGGTGAGGGCTACTTTGGACGGCCAGGCCGACCGATCGCCCGCCAGTTTCTGCAAATCGAACGCTTCCGGCGGAGCCGCTTCGGGCTCCACGGGCGGGGTCGTCCCGCGCGCGATCCACCCCGCGGGCAGAGGCTTCGGCGACTCCGGTTCGGGCTGAGCCTGCGGGGCGATTCGCACGGGCTCCCTCGGCCCCCGCACGTACGGGTCCAGAAGACCTCTCACCCACGGGGCGCGCCCATCGACCGCCGTTCGCACCCCCGGCGAGGTGACGTAGTAGGCGGCGGCGAGGAAGACCAACGAGAACAAAAAGGCGGAAAGCCAGAACACGGATTTCATGTCGGCCTGCTGAATCAGCCAATATGGCGGTCTGTCAACCTGCAGGGTCGGAAAACGATTCGCAAAGTGCCGGGCTAAACACTCACCAAGCGGGTCATTCTGAGCGGAGTTCCGTGCGGGCGCAGGCGGGACGGAACGGAGTCGAAGATTCCCGTGAAACAGCCAGGGTCATCGCCGGGGGGGCGACGGGATTCTTCGACTGCGTGACCTTCCGCCTGCGCCCGCAAGGTCACTCCGCTCAGAATGACCGACCGGTTGACTATTTTTTGCTGCCGGCCATCGCCTGCTCGATGAGGAGCGTGGCGAGGCGCTGGGTGGCCTCGTCGAGGGCGGCATTCGCGCGCTTCAGGCGATGGGGTTCGCCCGCGGTGATGGCCTCTTCGACTTCGCCAACCGCGGCGGCAATCTCCGCGTGCTCGTCGGCGGTGAGTTGGCTGCCGATCTTTTCCAGCGCGGTGCGGACGGCGGGAAGGAGTTCGTCGGATTTGAGTTTCGCCTCGGTGAAGACGCGGTCGCTCATGTCCTCGAAGGCGTGCTCCAGCGATTCTTCGAGCATCTTTTCCACGGCTTCGTCCGACACGTCGATGGCGCTGGTGACCTGCACGATCTTCTCCGCGCCGGTTTTGGTATCGCGGGCGAGGACGTGGAGGATGCCGTTGGCGTCGATCTCGAATTGCACGCCGACGCGGGCCTGGCCCTTGGGCGCACGTTCAAACGGCAGCTCGAACTCGCCGAGCGGCCAGTTGTCCCTGGCGATCTCGCGCTCACCTTGCAGGACTTTGATGAGCATCGACTGCTGGCCGGCGACGGCGTTGGTGAACATTTCGCCGGCCTTGATCGGGATGGTGGAATTGCGCGGGATGATGACGTTCATCAGTCCGCCGAAAGTCTCGATGCCAAGCGAGAGCGGCGTGATGTCGAGCAGGACGACGTTTTGCACTGCGCCGCTGAGGATGCCGGCCTGGATGGTCGCGCCGAGGGCGACGGCTTCGTCGGGATTCTGCGTGGTGTTCGGCTCGCGCTGGAAGATGTCCCGCACCAGCGCGCGGACGAGCGGCATGCGGGTCTGTCCGCCGACGAGGATGATTTCGTCGAGGTCGGCAGGGACGAGCTTGGCGTCGGCGAGGACGCGGCGGCAATGCCAGCGGGTTTTTTCCACGATGGGCTGCGCGATGGTGTCGAGTTCGGCGCGGGTGAGAGTGAGGGAAAGGCTGCGGGCGCCGTCGATGAACGGGAGATCGATGGTGACGGATTCTTCGGCGGACAGGCGGTGTTTGGCGGCGATGGCGGCTTCGCGCAGGCGGGCCGGCGTAGGCGGGACTTCCCAGTCCCGCGCGGGCGCAGGCGGCAAACCCACGGAACCTGCCGCGCGGGACTGGGAAGTCCCGCCTACTTTAGCCGCCAGCCATACGACGAGGGCGGCGTCGATGTCGTCGCCGCCGAGGCGGGTGTTGCCGTTCGTGGCGAGGACCTGGAAGACGCCTTGATTGAGTTCGAGGATCGAGATGTCGAAGGTGCCGCCGCCGAGGTCGAAGACGGCGATCTTGGAGCGGTCGCGGAGTTTATCGAGACCGTAGGCGAGCGCGGCGGCGGTGGGTTCGTTGACGATGCGCTCGACGGTCAGGCCGGCGAGTTCGCCCGCGGCTTTCGTCGCATTGCGCTGGGCGTCGTTGAAATAGGCGGGGACGGTGATGACGGCGCGGGTGATCCCGGTGCCGAGGGCGCGGGCGGCATCGGCCCGCAGCTTTTTCAAAACGAGCGCGGAGATTTCCTCCGGCGAATACTCGTGGTCGCGAATGCAGATGCGGACGGGCGCACCCGGCGCGCCCGCCAGCGGGTAGCTGACGTCGCCGGTTTCCTCGCCGGCACGACGACCAATGAAGCGCTTCACGGAATAGACGGTGGCCGCGGGATCGACCGCGCGCATGCGGGCGGCGGGGCGTCCGACGAGCGGTTCGCCGCTTTGCGGGAAGGACACCACCGAAGGCGTGAGACGTTCGCCGTCGGCATCCGCGAGGAGGATGGGGAAACCGGCGTCCATCGCGCCGATGAGGGAATTGGTGGTGCCGAGGTCGATGCCGACGATGAGGGACATACGGGTGCGGGGTTAGGACTGGAGTTGGAACAGGGATTCGCCCAGTTGGGCGCGCCACTTGGAAAGATAGGCGAAGCGCTGGAGCAACGCGGCCAGCCGCTCGGGTGCATCCGCGGCGCGCGGCTCCCACCCGGCGTCGAGCGCGCGCAACTCGATCAGCGCGGCATCGTGGGCGGCTTCGAGTTCGTCGTGGAGAGCGTTCGCGCGCTGCGCAAGCGCCTCCCGGTCCGCCGCGAGGAGGGCGCGGGCGAGGGCGTTGGTCGCGGCCCCGGCCTTTTTCTGAAAGGCGTTGAGGGCCTGCCGGAATTCGGCGAGTCGCATGAAAAGATCGGCGGAGTCCGCGGGGATCGCCGACGGACGCGCGAGGTGCCCGGGCGCCTCCAGTTCCAGCAAATGTCGCAGCCGCCCGACGGGATCGCGCAGCGCGCTGTAGGCGGCGCTGGCGGCGGCGAAGCGCGCCGCATCCCCACTCCCGGCCACATCGGGATGCCACGCGGCGGAAGCGCGATGGAAGCATTCCTTCAGCGCACCGTCATCCAGCCACGGGCGGCGTGGTTGATCGAGGGCGGCGAAGTGGTCGGGCATGTTTCTCGTTCTGGGTTCTTCGTTCTTAGTTTTCCGGTCGCCCAACTTCAGACTACTGAGCACAAAAAACTCGGCGCGTGGGACTCGCGCAGCAATTCACCGCGTGGGCAAGGATTTTTCCGGGACGCACTCCCGCGTTCCGGTTGCGGCGGAATGCGCTTGGCCACACGCGCCGGGCTGGGCTATGGACTCCCCCCATTCCTTCCACGCCATGAATCCACGCCTCCTCCTTACCGCCCTGCTCGTCGGCACGCTATCCGCGTGCGTGCCAAAACCCAAAGTGGACGAGGCGGCGGTGTTTGGCGTGCTTCAGGAAAACTTGAAAGCCATGGAACGCGAAGACATCGAGGGCGTGATGGCGACCGTGCATCCCGAGACGCCGGAATTCGAGGCGACGCGGTCGGTGATCGAGCAAATCTTCGCCAAATACGATCTGAAGTACGAGCTCCGCGAAATGAAGGCGGTCAGCGCCACGGATCGCGAGGTGAAGGTGAGCTACGTGCAGAAAACCCAGCGGACCGGCGGAGCCGACGACCTTCCCGACAACATCGCGGAAGGCATCCACACGCTGAAGAAGGACGGGGACCAATGGAAGTTGCTCCGCACCGTGACCATCCGGTTCACGCCCGTGACCACGCCAAAACCGCAGTAGCCGCCCACCACCACCATGCAAGGACGCCGCATCGCCGACGGTCGCGTGCGGGTGGCCGTCGGCACACTGCTCTTCGCCACGGTCGTCTGCCTGGCGATGATCGTGTGGCGCATGCTTTTCACCCAGGAGGCCCTGCTGAAGGGATTTGCCTGGAATCTCGCGCTCGCCTGGGTGCCGCTGCTCTTCTCCCTCCGCGTCCATACGCTCGATGCCCACCCGGCGCCGCGCTGGTGGGCGTTCGCCCTCTGGACGGTGCCGTGGTTTCTGTTTTTCCCCAACGCGCCCTACATCGTGACCGATCTGCTGCACCTCAAGACGCGCCCGCCGATCCCCATGTGGTTCGATCTCGTGATGATGGTGTCCTTTGCCTGGACGGGGCTGCTCCTCGGCTACCTCTCGTTGTTTCTGATGCAGGAAGTGGTGCGCCGCCGGACGGGGCGGGCGTGGAGTTGGAGCTTCGCCGGGGCGATGCTGGCGCTGAGTTCCTTCGGCATTTACCTCGGCCGTTTCGAACGATGGAATAGCTGGGATGTGCTCACGCGCCCGCTGGGGCTCGCGGGCGATATTGTGTCCCGGCTCAATTTCCTAAGTCATCCCGAGATGACCGCGTTTTGCCTCACGTTTTTCGCGTTCTCGCTGCTCTCCTACGCCACGCTCTACGCCCTTACCCATCTCCAGAATTCCGCGCCCGCGCCTGACCCGGCGGCCGGCGGGTGAGCGGGTGGACCAGGCGGAAGGCCGCCACGGCGGATTCTTTTGACCACGAATTTCGCAGATTTCGCGGATCGGGGTGATGCGCTTCATTCGTCGGGAAACAACGACGCCCGGATGACTTGCGGCCCAACCCTCCTGGAAATGGGCGTTGCCGCGGCATGGACTTTGCGCTAAATGCAGGCCACTACCGCCATGGCTCTCATCCGCACCCTTTTTTGGACCGCCATTTTTCTCGGCGCGACGTTCTTCTTCACCGTCATTTTTGAGCACGGCCCGGCCGATTTTTCCGACAACGCGAAAAGGGAAGCGGAAAATATCCAGGCCTTGTTCAGCAAAAAAGTGGAGAAGCGAAAGGACGACAGCGACCGGTTCACGCCCCCGCTGCACTAGGCGGTCCGGAAGATCAACCACCCGCGGTCATGCCGAGCGGAGTGACCCTGCGGCCGCAGCGCCTGTCGAGCGACGGGGCACCTCGACGGCATTCCGCCCCACCTCCGCCCACAACGGAATTCCGCTCCGAACCACCCCCAGGCTGATCTTTGAACTCCGCGAGGAGCGGGCGGTTATTTCGCTCACGGGGCCATTGTCAAATTTGGCGGGCCGATGCTACTTTCCCCGTCCCCGATTATGCCCATCACGACTGAGAAGGAACTTTCCGATAACGCGCGCGCGCTTTGGCTGAAATCGCTCCACGCGGTCGAACTCCGGAACTACGGCTACGCCATCTCTTTGATTCAGGCGATCTTGAAGGAGTCGCCCACCTTTCTCGAAGCGCGCAAGCGCCTGCGGAAAGTGGAAATCATCGCCACCAAGGGAAAGAAAAGCTTTCTGTCCGGCCTCTCGACCGCCTCGCTCAAGGGCGCGGGCATGATCAAAAAGGATCCGCTCGCCGCCATGGAACTCGCGGAAAAAAATCTCGAGACCGACCCGTCCAATTCGCAGATCAATCACCTGCTGAAAGAAGCCGCCAAGGCCGCCGGAATCCCGGAAATCGCGGCCTTCGCCCTCGAAACCATCATCGAGGCGAATCCCGCCGACACCAAGACGATGCACGAACTGGGCGAGCATTACCTGACGATGGGCGACGCCGACAAGGCGGTGACCCTCTACAGCAAGATCGCCGAGATCAATCCCGCCGACCTCACAGCCGTCAAGCGGAGCAAGGACGCCGCCGCGACGCACTCGATGAAGAGCGGCGGCTGGAACGACGCCAAGAGTTACCGCGACCTGATGAAGGACAAGGACGAGGCCGTGTCGCTCGAGCAAAAGAGCCGCGTCGTGAAGAGCGCGGACATGATCGACCAGCAGCTCGCCGAACTCACCCCCGAGTGGGAAGCCAATCAGACGAACGTGGATCTCACCCGCCGCATCGCCAAATTGTGGGAGGACCGCTTTGAGCAGGAGCAGACGGAGGAAAATCTCGACGGGGCCTACTACTATTTCCACCACGGCAACGAACTCCTCGGCGGCGCCGACCCCGCCGTCGTCCGCAAGCTCTCCGAACTCCAGCTCCGCAGGATCGATCTCCAGTCGAAGAACATCGAAGAGTGGCTGGCCGCGGGCAACGAAGAGCACGAAGAGGCCGAAGCCTATCGCGAACATCTCGCCGCCTTGCAGCAGCAGAAAGCCGGGGTGCTCATCGCCGATGCGCGGAAGCGCGTGGAGCGCAACCCCACCGACCTCCAGCTCGCCTACGAACTCGGCGAGCAGCTCGTGAACGCGAAGATGTACACCGAGGCGATCAAGGAATTGCAACGCGCCCGGCAGAACCCCAACGCGCGGCTCAAGGCGATGAACCTGCTCGGCCAGTGCTACACCGAAAAGGGCATGCTCGATCTCGCGGTGAAGCAATTCCAGGACGCCGCCAGCGAGATCATCGCCATGGACATCACGAAAAAGGAAATCCTCTACAAGCTCGGGCTCGTCTTCGAGCGCATGGGCCGAAAAGAGGAATCCCTCAAGTGCATGAAGGACATCTACGAAGTCGATTACGGCTACATGGATGTCGCCCAGCGTGTCGAGCAGTCCTACGGCGGCTAAGGGCCGACCCTCCCCCCCTGGCGCGGGCGCATCATCTGCCTGAGCGCCGAAACCGCCGACATCTGCGCCCGGCCCGGCGCGTGGGAAGAAGTGGTCGCCGTCAGCGCCTATGCCTCGCAGGCGGGCCTCGCCCAGCGCCCGGTGATCGGCGGCTTTTCCGCAGCGGACGCCGCCCGCATCGCCCGCCAGCGCCCCGATCTCGTCAGTGAGACAGCCCCTTATCCGGAGGCTTCTTTCCGCAAATGCTGCCCCCTCATTTCCCATTCCCCCGCGCCCGGTCCGGCCCGCCCGTCACCACAGATTCCAGCAGAGCACACCGAGACTGATCGACAGCCCCATGGCGAAAGTCAGGTAGGCGAACCGCAGGAAACGAAACTTCTTCACCGCGAGAAACTGCCCGAGCGAATAAATCTCCCGCACCTGCACTTCGTAAGTCTTGCTCGTGTCATTCATCACCTCCTCCATCGCATCGGCAAACTCTGGGTAATTCATGGGTGCGAAACAGCCGAAGAACAGCAGGTTGAAGGTCGGCTTCGACGAATCCAGCGCCTGGCCTTTGTGCACCCGCAGCGGCGCCCCCGGCATGACCGTAAAAATCGCCAGCATGATTGTCGCCAGACAGGTCGCCATCAGCACCATCACCGCCGCCTCAAAGTGCGGGCGCGTGACCAGCGGAGCGGAGAAAGTCAGCATCACCGCGGCGATCGTCATCAGCCCATTCGCCTTCAAGTCCGCCATCATGCTGAGCTGCATGTGATGCATGCGCGTCTGGCGGAGCAAATGGTCCAGATGGGCTCCGGCCTGCACGATCTTCATGCGGGACAACGTGCCTGCTCCCGCGGCATTCGACAACCCTGCACCTGCGGAGCCCCGGAACGGATTTCCGCGCCCGAGCCGGGCAGGCCGGATGCCCCCCTCCCCTCCCCCCGGCGCAGCGCGAGGATCAGCTCGTTCAGCTTCAGCCGCAGCAGCTCGGACTCGGGATCGACCAGTGGCGTATCCATCGTCGTACGTCGGCCTTCGAGGGGGAAATTGACCGGTTTTGGACTAACTCTCTCCGTGGCTCACAAACGGCGCCGCTGTGCCCAGCCTTTTTTTAAAGAAGTAACAACCGTGCCGGCTGCGGTCGCTCCCTCATCGGCTAGGGCCCCACCGGCAGCGTCTTTACGACCATCGCTCACCCCTTTTGCGGTCCCGGCAGCGCCTATTTCCTCAACGCCCGCGCCTCCTCGCCCGGCGTCAGCGGCTTTGGATACTCTGTCAGCACCTTCGCGCCCCCGGTTGCGGCTTTTGCCGACCTGTCAGCACCTTCTCCACCCCTGTCAGCACCTTCGCGCCCCCTGTCAGCGCCTTTTCAGCCCTTGGCAGGGACTGACAGCCCCGGAAAACCGCGGACAGCCTCTCAAAAGTGACTGACAGCCCTTGAAAAGTGACCGACAGGCTCGCAAAAGTGACTGACAGCCGCCCAAGAAGCCGATGACAGGCCCCAGCGCAACCGCTGACAGGCCCCCAAGAAGCCGCTGACAGGCTCTAAAAAAGCCCTGACAGCCCGCCACCGAGTGTTTCCATGATCCAGACGGCATGAAGACTTAAATGAGTGGAAGACACGCGGGCTCCTTTCCAGCACCCCTACCGGGGTGCGTCGTTTTTCCATACGATACCGGGGTTGTTACCCCCGGCTAATTTCCTTTGGCTCTCCGGGACATCGAGCATGACCTTCACGTAATGCGAGGCGTGCCAGTCGCAGTGGTAGTAGAAGGAGCCGGTCTTCTTGAGGATGCGGGCGAGTTCGAGGCAGCGCGGGCGCATGTAGTCGATGTAGGCGCGGGTGCTCTCGTGCCGATCCTCAAAGGCGCGCTTGTCCTTGGTCTCCCCCAGAAGGTCCGGGCCGGACTGGCGTATTCGTAGTCGTGGTTCGAGTTGAAGGGTGGGTCGATGGAGATGAGATCGACGTACTGGGCGGGGAGGTTCTTGAACTGGTCGAGGAATAGAAACCGGCTCCGCCGGTCGCCGCAATAGACGACGCGGGTATCCACGAGCGAGGAGGGTTTTGCCACAGCCCTGCGCGGGACGCCAGCGGCGCGCCGGACGCGGGGTCCATGCGCGCGACCACCGGGGAGGGAGGCCCCCGGTCCCACGGGTGGCCGGCGTTTTCCCCTAAGAGCCGGGACGCTTGCAAGTGGTGCTGAGGCCGTTCACCGTAGCGGACCTTTTTTCACGACCGTCCCTACCCCGCATGTCCTGGTTTTCCTTTAACGTCAACGACTTCGCCTTCTCCTTCCTCAGCGTGCTCTTCGAGGGCGTGCCGTTTCTGCTCCTCGGGTCGATTATCTCCGGGCTCGTCGATGTCTTCGTCTCCTCGGAGCGCATGCAGAAGCTCATGCCGAAGAACAACACCGCGGCCATCGGGATCAGCGGGTTGCTCGGGCTGATTTTCCCGATGTGCGAGTGCGGGAGCGTCATCGTCATCCGGCGATTCATCAAAAAAGGGCTGCCGCTCTCCTCGGCGGTGACCTACATGCTGGCGGCGCCGATCGTCAGCCCGCTGGTCGCTCTGAGCACCTTCGCGGCGTTCAAGGGGCAGAGCCCGTGGGTGATGACTTCGCTGCGGCTGAGCATCGGGTATATGATCGCGGTGTCGGTCGGATTCATCGTCCTGCGGATGCGCGCGGCGACGATTCTCCAGCCGGGGGCCATGGCCGCGTCCAATGCCTCCCGCCGCGCCCCGCTGACGATCTCTGCACCGCCCAACGAGCAGCAGGATTTCTCGGCGATCATCGCCTCGGCCAGCCTGCCAAAGAAGCTCCTGCTCGCGGTGCAAAGCGCGACCGCCGACTTCCTCGACGTGGCCTTCTACCTCATCATCGGCACGGCCATCGCCAGCGTCTTCAATACCGCGGTGAAGCAGGAGGTCATCCTGCCCTTCGCGACTAATCCGCCGGTGGCCATCATCGGCCTCATGGGGCTGGCCGCGCTGCTCGCCCTGTGCAGCACCACCGATGCGTTCATCGCCGCCAGTTTCACCACCTTCCCCTTCGCCGCCAAGCTGGGCTTCCTGCTCTTCGGCCCCGTCTTCGATCTGAAGCTTTTCTGGCTCTACGGCATTCTTTTCAAACGCCGCTACGTGGCGCTGCTCGGGGTCTTCCTCTTCGTAGTGATCGCGCTCATCTGCTGGCGGATCGCGGGCTTGCAGTTGTGATTGATCGCGGCTCGCGTATTCTCCGACGCCATGAACAAGCTCTTCTCCCGCTGGCTGCCTTGCGCCACTCTCGCCGCCTGGAGCGCCGTGTTGCTCTATTTCTATTTCAGCGGCCGCATCACCTCGTTTCTCCATCCGATGTTTCGCCCGTACGTGCTCATCGCCGGCCTCGTCATGGCGGCGATGACGCTGATCTTCCTGCTCTTCCCCGCCGACACCAACTGCTGCTCATCCGCGGAATGCGGACACGGGCTCTCCCGGCTGGCCTCGGGCAAGATCCTTTCGTTTTTCGTGCTCCTCATCCCGGTCACTTCGGCGGCGATGTTTTCGGCCGATGGCTTTGGGAAGAACGCGATATTGAATCGCGGCATCATCACCGACGCGTCGGCCCTGCGTCCTCCCACGGCGCGGCCCAATCAGCCCATCACCACGCCCGATCTCCCACTCCCGTCCAACGACCCCACGGCCAGCACTCCGCCCGCGCCGGATGGCACACCCCAGACCGGAGCCGCCAATCCCACGGCCGCTCCGCAGGATTATCTCCAGCGCACGCCGGACGGACGGATCGTCGCCGAAGTGCTCGATCTGCTTTACGCCGCGCAGGATACTTCGCTCCGCAAGGACTTCGAAGACAAGCCGATCGAACTCGTCGGCCAGTTGATGCCCGATGCGTCGAACAACGCCGGGGGCAAACGCTATAAGGCGGTGCGCATGTTCATGACCTGCTGCGCGGCCGACGCGCGCCCGGTGGCCACGCTCTTCGAAGTCGAAACGAAGCCGGAGCTCCCCGAGATGTCGTGGATCAAGGTCACCGGCACCGCGACTTTCCCGATCGAGAATGGCCGCCGCATCGCCGTGCTCAAGGCGGAGCGCGTGGAGAAGTGCGACCCGCCCGCGGAATCGATGCTGTATTGAGGCGGCAATCGCGACTCAGCCAGAAAACACGCGTGTCATTCTGAGCGGAGTTCCGTGCGGGCGAAGGTGGGACGGAACGGAGTCGAAGAACCCCGCCGCTCCCTCGGCGATGTCTCTGGTTGCTCCACGGGATTGCCTGCGGCGGTCTGCGGCTCTTCGACTCCGTGCCAGTCCGCTCCGCATAACCCGCGCTTTTTTCCCAACTGAACCACCGCCGATGCAGCGCGGCAGTTGACGCCCGCGCGCGTTATCCACAATATCCGGGCAATGCTCCCGGAAATCGAAAAGCTCCTCGTCCTGCAAGATCGCGATCGTAAAATCCGCACCATGAAACAGGAGCTGAGGATGGCTCCGCTGGAGACCAAGGATCTGGAGGAAAAACTGGCGGCGGCGTTGAAGCAACTGGAGGCCGTGAAGCTGAAGGCGAAGGAGATCGAGGTGGAGCGCAAGAAACTGGAGGTCGAGGCGCAGGCCAAACGGGATTCGATCAACAAGTTCCAGACGCAGAAATTTCAGACGCGGAAGAACGAGGAATTCCAGGCACTGAACAATGAGATCACCCGCTACGAGGGGGACATTCGCGGCATCGAAGATCGCGAGCTGGCTTTGATGGAGAGCGCCGAAACGGCCAAGGCCATCATCGCCACGACGGACAAGGAAACGCAGGCCACCAAGTCCCAGGTCGAACGCCAGCTCGCCGACATCGCCGCCAAGACGCAGGCGCTCGCCAGTCAGCTCAAGGAACTTGAAGCCGAGCGGGCCAGGCTGGCCGAAGCCGTAGAGGAGGATTTGCTCGATACTTTCAACCGCCTTTTCAACAACAAGACCGAGGCCGTCGTCGCGCTCGAACACGACGTCTGCATGGGCTGCCACATGAAGCTCACGACGCAAACCGTCGTGCGGGTGAAGGGCGCGCGGGAGATCGTGCATTGCGAGCAGTGCGGGCGGATTCTTTACATCCCGTAATGGAAGTGAGAGTGGAAAGCAGCGCGCGCCCGGCAACCCTCGGCGCGGCCCTCTTCACGTCACCCTTTCCATGAATCGCGTCGTCGGCATCGAAACCGAATACGGCTGCCTCGTGAGCGGCGATCCGCTGCAGGGGCCCGATGCCTGGCCGGCGCGAGTGAAGAACTATCTCTTCAAAAAAGCGAAGGTCGGCGTAATTGACCTTCACTATCGGGACTACGAGGAGCCGCCGGGGAATGGCGGTTTTTTGCTGAACGGCGGGCGGCTCTATATCGACATGGGGCACCTCGAATATTCGTCGCCGGAATGCCGGACGGTGGAGGACTCCGTGGCCTACGATCTCGCCGGTGATCAATTGCTCCAGGCCGGGTTGGAAGCACTCGGCGTCAGCGAGGAGGTCGCGTTCATCAAGAACAACGTCGATCATCACACCGGCGCGACCTTCGGCTGCCACGAGAATTATCTGATGAAGCGCGAGCTGCAATTCAGCCCGCGCCTGCTCGGCACGCTGCTCTCCTTCCTCGCCACCCGCCAGCTCTTCACCGGCGCGGGGCGCGTCGGCCAGGCGAGCCCGCTGGCTTTCGATTTCGAGCCGACGCCGAATACCAGCGCCGTGCCCTTCCAGCTCAGCCAGCGCGCCGATCACATCGTCAACGACATCTACCAGTGGGTGCAGTTCAACCGCGCGATCATCAACGCCCGCGACGAACCGCTCGCCGACTATCGCAAATACCGGCGACTGCACCTGCTCATCGGTGACTCAAACATGTCGCCCTTCGCCACCGCCCTGAAAGTCGGCACGACCGCGCTCATCCTCACGCTGCTCGAGGAAGGCAACCTGCCCGACGACGTCATCCTGCTCGATGCGGTGCTGGCCACGCGGCAGATTTCCCACGAAGGCACTGGCCGCGCGGTCGTGCAGCTCGACGACGGTCGGACCCGCTCCGCGCTCGACATCCAGCGCGAATTTCTCGACCACGCCCAACAGGCTCTCGGCGGTCGCGATGCCGAGACGGATTGGATTTTGGAAAGCTGGGCCTTCACGCTCGACGCGCTTTGGACCAAGCCGGAACTGCTCCTCGGCGGCGTCGATTGGATTTCCAAGAAGTGGCTGCTCGAAACTTTCCGCGAGAGTGAAGGCCTGACCTGGCAGGATCCGTGGCTGCAAAGCCTCGATCTCGAATACCACAACATCAATCCGGCCAAGGGCCTGTTCTTCGCGCTCACGCCGGCCAAAGGCATCGGTGAATTTAATCAGCGCGTGCGCCGTAGCGAAGCGATGTCGAAGCCACCTGCCGACACGCGCGCCCACGGCCGCGGCCTCGCGGTGTCGATCTTTCAGGACCGGAAGTTTCCCTACGTCATCAACTGGGACGCCATCTCGCTCGACACCACACCCTCCCTCTCGATGCCCGATCCCTTCGAGACTTACGAAAGCCACGTCCGCGAATTATTGCTCCCATGATTGAATCCGCGTCTGGGAAGAAATTGCGGGCCGTGACTTTCGTCCGGCGGATTACCGGCCACGGCCCGTGCCGCGTCTTATCCCTCCTGCGAGGGCGCGGGGGCGCGGGTTAGGCTGGCGCCTTGGCTCCGGCAGGAAAGGCGTCGCCGCGCATCCGCATCGCGGCGGTTCATCGCGCCGCCCGGCGACGCTGGCTTCTCGACGACCGTCCACCGGGCTGGATGTCCGTGATCGTCAGCACATCCAGCGCGCTGAAAAGCTCTTCATCCCGGTAAACCATGGCCACGCGCCGCGAGGGTGTGAAGGTCACGTAATCCGGGTGCGGCACCGCCCTCGATCAGTTCCATCGCAATGTAGTGGCTCCCCTCCGCCTCGCCGGCGGCATACACCTTCACCAGATTTCCGTGGTTCAGGCCCGCCGCCACCCGCGCCTCCCGCTGAAAACGAGCCACGCTTTCCGCGTCCTCCATGAACTGCGCCGGCAGCACCTTCAGCGCGACCATCCGCCCCAGCGACACCTGCCGCGCCCGATACACCGCCCCCATCCCGCCCGCGCCCAGCTTGCCCAGCACCTCGAAATCGCCGATGACCTCCCGCAGTGGCGCGGCCTGCGGGAGCAGGGGCGCGCCGCCCGTCGGCGGCTTCATCATCTGCGTGGCCTCGTCCCGCAACGGCGGGGACAGATCATCAGGTTCCTCAGGCATGCTGCGCGCCGGGATAGCAAAGGCGCGGCGGGCTGGCGAGTGCGAAATCCTCACCCTTCGAGACCTCCATGCTGACCCGGACTGGAAAGCTCCTCCTTCTTTACAGCGAAGCCGCCCGCGTGATGTCCGCGAGTCTCGCCTCGAGCTTTTCCACGAGATGTTCCGCTTGTTCACGCGCGCGGCGCTCATCCATCAGCGCCTCCTCCAGATCGCGCACGCGCTGCTGAAGATTGACGCGGATGCTGGTCCGAACGGGTTGCAGCGCTTCATCTTCGTCGAGCCGCGGTTGCAGTTCGGGGAAGTCCTTGACGAGCCGGACCGAACCGTCGCGGCAGTTGGTCACCGGCGTTTCCCCGTGGATCTCGGCGGCCTGCAAAAATTCCCGCACCGCGCCAATGGTCGTCGGGCCGTAAAACTGGTCGGGGCTGACCTCGATCAGAAAATCCATCTGCAACTCCGGCACCATCGGCGCCTTGGTCCACGTTTTCTCGTCGTTGGAAACCTTGTCGAGCGGGGAGATCTGCGCGTCCACGGACCACTGCTGCAACAGCTCGAAACTGATCGGCCCGAAGATCGTGCCGTCGTCGTTTTTCATCAGGTACCATGTCTGGGCGAGTTCCATATCAGGGATTTTCTTTCTTATCGGTGGTCTCGGGGGTTTTGGCGGTTGGCACAGTCAAAATTTGACCAATCTGGAGCTTGCGCTCGTTCTCGATCTTGTTGGTGTTTTTCAACTCGGCGATGGGGATGTTGTATTGCTTGGCAATGGAGGTCAACGTTTCCCCCTTGGCCACGACGTGCCGGGTGCCGCCGTTGACCGCTTCGGCTTTCGGAACTGGCTCGGCTTTGGGTGGTTCGGGCAAAGTCTCGGCGGCTGGCTTGGGAATTTCCAGGCTCGTCGCCGGCGCTGCCCCCTCGGTCTTCTGCCCTTCGAGGGCCCGCGTGAGACGGCCGATTTGCTCGGCCAGCGATTCGACCTGTTTGGATTGCTGCTGCACGGTCTGCCGCAGTTCGCGAAGTTCCTGCACTGCGGGAGTTTCCTCGGCACGCACCAACGGGAGGATGAACAAAAGGGCGCCCAGCGCCGGGAACCGCAAAATGAGGCGTCGCATGGAGTGCTGTCTCTCATTTTCATTCGGCACTGGCAAGTGCCGGGCCGCTTTTTGTCGCGTCCATTTCACGCGCCAAACTTGCCTTTTTCCCGACCGTCCGTAGTTTCGGCTCATGCCTGACAGGACGCAACGACCCGCCGGCCCCGCACCTTGGGGCCCCCAGCAGGGCGACGGCGGCGGGCCCAAAACGCCCGACGTTTCGAAGCCCGACACCAAGGATTTGCTCCAGCGCATGCGCCGGGTCGATCCCAACCAATCCAAGCGCTACCGCCAGCGCACCGGCCAATAATGGAACTCCGCGCCGCGCGCGAACCGGCTTCGCCGGACGCGGGAGACTTCGCCGCCTTGCTCCGCCAGCGCGGACTCTGCCCGCCGACGCCGGCATTCTCCGCGCCTTCCGCCGGCGCCCCGTCGCTGGCCCAGACCCAGGCCACGACGATTCTCGCCTTCAAGTTTGCCGGCGGCGTGCTCGTCGCCGGCGACCGTCGCGCCACGGCGGGAAACCTCGTGGTCTATGACCGCGCGGACAAAGTGCTGGAGATCGACACGCATTCGCTCATGGCCATCGCCGGCGTGCCCGCGACGGCGTGGGAAATGGCGCGCGTGCTCGAACATTCCTTCCAATTCTACCGCCGCAGCCAGCTGCAGGAGATGAGCCTCGAGGGCAAAGTCCGCGCGCTTTCCAAGCTGCTCCGCGACAATCTCAGCTTCGTCCTGCAAGGCGTCGGTGTCGTGGTCCCGCTCTTTGCCGCGTATGACACTGATGCCGGGGCCGCCCGACTTTATTTTTACGACGCGATGGGTGCGCAATTCGAAGCGGCCGACTACGCGGCCACCGGCTCCGGCTCACCCGCCGTGCGCAGCGTGCTCCATTACGAGAACACCTGGGGCACAAAACCGCTGGTGAAACGCCGTGAGTCCGAAGCCATCATTCTCGCCCTGCGCGCGCTCGATACCGCCGCCGAGACCGACACCGCGACCGGCGGCGTGGACCGTCGCGGACGCGTGTATCCGATCATCAAGGTCATTTCCAAGACCGGCATCCGCACCCTCGCGGAGAAGGATCTGGCGCGGGTTTTCCAGCGGGAGGTTTCATGATCGAGGAGCCCTATCGCTGGGTCGAGGCCATCGCCAACCGGCGCGAGTACATCGAGCATCAACTCGCCACCGGGAGCCCGATCGCGGCGCTCAGCTACCGCGACGGCATCCTGCTTTTCACCCTCGGGCGCGAACGGCAGAAGCTCTTTGAGATTTATGATCGCATCGGCATGGGCGGCATCGGGCATCCCGGCGACATCGAGCGCCTGCGCATGGCGGCCATCGAAGTCACGAGCACCGAGGGTTTTGCCCGGTCCGCGCACGATGTCTCGCTGCGCCGCCTGGCGAACTACTCGCTCAGCCCCGTGCTGAAAGCCGCCTTCGAGCAAGTCTATGGCGCGCCCTACCTCGCCCGCATGCTTTTCGCGGAACTGGGACGCGCCGACGCCCCGAACAGCTTCCTTCGTCTCGACTACGACGGCTCCATCCACACCAACGGCGGCGTCTTCGGCCGCGCCCACGAGGAGTTCGGAGTCATTTCCGGCACCGCCGCCTCGACCGCGAAAATGGAGCAATTCCTCCGCAGCCAGACACTTCCCGCAGTCAGCCTCGACCGCGCCCTCTCCGTTGCCCTCGACGCCTGGACCATCGGTCACCTCTCCCTGGCCGCCGACTCCCGTGACGAACCGCCCACCGCCGGGGAAATCGCCAAACACCGCATCGAACAACTCGCCTCTGCTTCCATCGAGGCCGCCGCCCTCGATCGCGCCAGCCCGCTGCCCATCACCTGGCGCGCGCTGCGCGACGCGGAAATCCGTCCCGCACTCGAAAAACAATAGCTCCCCGTGAAACGAACCACCCGAAAAAGGCCCGTTGGCTTCCGTGCCCTTCTGTGCAAAGCTTTTCGTATGAAGAACGCCATGCCATGCGTGGGACTCGTGGTCCTCGCCGGCTGCCTGACTTTTATCGTCGCGCCCGATGAGGGACCGAGCTTGGAGAGCAAATTGGACGCTGTCCTGAACCCCTTCCCGACGGTCGTCCTCGATCCCGGCCATGGAGGCAAGGATGATGGGGCGCGCGGCAACGGCCTCGTGGAAAAGAATCTCAGCCTCGACGTGGCACTACGGGTGGAAAAATACCTCAAGCCGTTCAATTTTCCTGTGATCGTCACCCGTCGCGACGACACCTTCGTCAGCCTCGAAGAACGCGCGGCCATCGCCAACCGCCTCGAAAACGCGATCTTCGTCAGCATCCATTTCAACCACGCGCCCGACCGCTCCTCGGCCGGCGTCGAAACCTTTTATGCCTCCCGAAAAGTCCTGCCGGAAGCCGAGTGGGCATGGGTCGGTTTCTTTAACAAGCCGGAAGTCGCCGCGCCCGACAACGGCGAAACGCTCGCCGGTTTCATCCAGGCGGCACTCGTCATGCGGACCGATGCCATCAACCGCGGCATCAAAGGCCGCGAACTCTACGTCGTCCGACACACCCGCTGCCCCGCGGTGCTCGTCGAAGGCGGCTTCATCAACAATCCCCTCGAAGCGCAACTCATCTCCAACGGCGAGTATCGCGAGCGCCTCGCCCGTGCCGTCGCCGAAGGGATCATGAGCTACCAGAAGACGCGCCCGCACTCCGCCGCTCCTCCGGCCAAGTTCGCCCGAGCCGGGAGGTGAATGCGCGGACGCACGCTGCGTCCAAGGCCTCATCCTGAAAATGAAAAGAATCGCCCTTCTTCCGCTGACGCTGGTCCTCCTCGGCAGCGCCGTCTTTGCCGATGACCAGCTCCGCAACGTGCAGAGTGAATTGAAAAGCCTCGGCTTTTACTACGGCGACGTGAATGGCCAGACGAACACCGAAACGACCGCCGCCATTCGTCGCTATCAGATTCGGAACGGACTCGAAGTGACTGGGTCGCTGAACAAGGAAACCCTCGCCGCCATCGGCATGGGGCCGGCCAAAGGAACCGCTCCCAAAGCGCCCGCACCGGAGATCAAAGCCGAACCCCGTGCTCCGGCACCGGTGGAAAAGAAGGCCCCGCCGGTTGACCTGCGCCGCAATGAATCGGTCGAGGAAAGCGACCGCAATTTCCTCCGCCGCGAAGAAACGAAGGTGCGCGTGCCGGACGCCGTGGCGCCGCTCGCCCCCCGCGAACCCGCGCCGCCAGACGACCCTTCCATCATCGATCCTCCAGCTCCGCTGGAAGCGCCCAGCCCCGATTTCCCGGTGCTCTTCGCCGGAACGCCGTATGCCGACGCCCCGGCAGGAGTGCAACAGCAGGCCCTGCGAAAAGCGCAGGCCGCGCTGGCCAGCCGCGGACATTATCACGACATCGTCGATGGCCTGCCGGGCCCGGCCACGGAGGAAGCGGTGCTCTCCTACCAACGCGCCCAGCGCCTGATTCTCACCGGCCGCCTCGATCTCCAAACGCTCAGCCAGTTGCGCCTGCTGCCCGGCGCGGCCAACTACTCCGATGCCGCCGGCTCCCGCGAGCCAAAGCGTGTTTATCGCGGGATTTGGATCAACAAAGGCGGCCTACGGTTTGGGATCGAATTCGACTGACTGCACTTCCGCCCACACGCTGCCGACAAAAATCTCCGCCTCGATCCGGAGCAGCAGGCGGTCGCGATCATCGGAAATCCACGCCAGGGCGCGCTTGAATTTTTTGTGCGGCGCCAGTTCGAACTTCTTCGTCACCCCCTGCAATCGGACCCGGCACTTAACCGCATCGTAGCTGCCCCCTGCCACCTTCAGCTTTTCCCGTCCCACCACTTCGATCTCCGCCAGGTAAGCGGACGTCGAGGGATAAACGACGAACCGATAGCGATCGCCCGCTTGCAGGCGCTGGCTGCGGACGAATAACAACCCGGTTTGCAGGTCGAAGACGTTGGGCAACTTGAAGCGCTTTTCCTTTTCCTGAGGCCCTTTCAGCGGCTTGACGATGGTTCGTCGCACCACCTGTTCGGTCGAAAATTCCGCCTGCGTGGTCTCCGTCTCGTCCTTGTAAATCTCCGTCTGCTGCAGGCGAATCGGGCGCAGCGTCGTCGCGTGGCAAAGCGCCGTATGCTGCGTGTCCATCCGCCACAGCGTGCGCACGACACCAATGGTCCGCGTGTTCATTGAAAGCTGGAGCTGGCCGCGCGCGGCCTTGGACAAATCGAAGCTCGCCTGCGCCGCGGTCACCCCACTCCAACCAAAGCGATACACCGCCTTGAGCGGACGCGGCGGCGGAAACTTGCCCGGCTGCGGCGACGAAAGCGTCTCGCGCCAATCAACCGCCCACGCCGGCAGCGCGAGCATGCAGCCAAACAGCAATAGCCAGCGCTTCACAAACGCTCCGGTCTCACCCGCTCCAGCACTCCTTCCGGGATCCAGCCCCGGCCTGCTCCCGGCAGCTCGCAATAAATCCATGCGCCCCGTTCGCTGAGCACGCGCACCCGGCTGCCCGCGGGCAGCGCCTCGGCGACTCCCGCGCTCTCCGCCGGTGCGAGCCGAGCCTCCGTCTGTTTCGCCGTGATGATTCCCAACGACTGATCCTTCAACCCCAGCCAGACACCCACCCCCGAGAAGGCCAGTCCGGCTATTCCGGCCATCGTAAGAAACCAAAGGCCGCCCTTCTCCGGACGCGCACTCGTCACGAGGAACGCCACTCCGAAAATCGTTATCCAGCCGGCAACCGTGGTCGCCAGCGTCCAGACACTTAGCGATTGGCTGGCGTAAACCTGCCCAATCCACGAGAGCGGCGGCAGCTTCGCACCCGACCGCTCGCGCAGCAGATTCACATTCGCCCGCGCTTCCGGATGATGCGGGTCCAGCGCCAGCGCCCGTTCATAATTCAGCATCGCCCGTCCGGCGGAACCCAGGCGGTAGTCCACATTGCCGAGATTGAAGAACACATTCGCGCTCCCCTCACCCGCCTCGACAAGCTTTTCGTAATGCTGCCTGGCCTCTGCAAATTTTCCCTGGTCAAAAAGCTCGTTGCCGGTCTCAAAATCTCCCGCCCGCGCTCCCGCGCACAGCAGCGCGAAAAGAATCACTGCCAGCGCCGGGACGCCGAAATTCGGGCGATCGAGGACCGCGATTCCGCTAGCTCCGGCCATGGGTTTTCTCGAGTTCTCCCAACACCTGAAGCACGCGCTCCCGCTGCGGCGCAGAGACCTGCCGCTCCTCGCCCCCGCCACCGGCGTAGAGCAGTTCGGCCCGCGCGGCGAAAATATCGTCGATGACCGCCTTCCCCTCTTCGCTCAGCGGCGAGGAGGCCCGCACCGTCGCGGCATCGATGCTCGCCGCCGATCGACCGGTGGACAGCGCTGTTTCGATTTGCGCGACCCGAGCGGCGGTTTCGAAGAATTCCACGCGCCCCAGTTCCGCGCTGCGCAAACGCACCAGCGCCGCCGCCTTCTCCCGGCGCAATTGCGCGGCTGCCCGAGCCGCAATATCCGGCGCTCGGCGCAGCCTGAGACCGAGGAAGCCCAGCAGCACGAAGCCCATCGCCCCTTGCGCATACCAAAATTCCCGCCGCACATGGAGCGGCGTAAAATCCCGCGGGGCATCGCGGTCGTAGCGCAGCCCGACAATATCTTCGGGCTTCACCGGAGCAGGCACCGGCGGCGTCGGCGCTTCGGAAGGATTGGCAGAAACCTTCGGTGGCGCCGCGAACGCAACACCCGCCTCCACCACCAATGCCGCCGACTCCGAAGCCAGCGTCACGTATTTCTCCGTCAGGGGATTGAAGTACGTGAACTGAAAGACCGGCATCTCCGTTTTCCTGGCCTCGGGCACCACCGCCATCTCGAAGGTCTTCGTCCCGCTATAGCCGATTTCATCGTCGGCCTTGAATGCGCTGGAGGGCGGATACGGGCGCCAGCCCGTCGGATCTTTGAGCACCGGGGCGGTCATGCGATCGAAATTTCCCCGTCCGCTCACCCGCAACTTCATCGCTATCGGATCGCCGACTTTCACCTGTTTCGGCGTGCCCTCCGCGACGAACTGAAAGTTGCCCACCGCGCCGGAAAAATCACTCGGTTTGCCCGCCGCCGGCAGCGGCTTCACCGTGATTTCCAGCGCTTCAGCCCTCGCCTTCATCTGCTGGACGCTGGAGAAATAGGGATCGCCGAAAACGTCATCGTCGAACATGTCGAACAGCGAGCGCGGCCCACCTTTTCGGGCTCGCGGGACACGCGCGTTGTAAGGAATTTCACTCGGCCCAAGCGTGATCTTGCCCGCGCGGCTGGGCGTGATCGCGGTTTTGAAAGTGAGCACGTCGTACTCGCGCCCATTCTTCGCCACCTGTTCGCGCTGCGGTTCGGGCATCTTTTGTTTGGTGAATCCTTCACCGGCGATTTCGGGCATCGCCACCGGCTGCCAGCGCACGCGCGCGTCCACGTAGAGCCGCAGTTCCACGGGAATGGTTTCGCCGATATAAGCCGTCTTTTTTGGCACCACGAATTCCGCAAAGCCGGTCGCGGCGGGTTCATTTCCCGTCCCGGCTGCCGAGCTTGGTTGCACGGCCAGCGCCACCGGTTCCGTGCGATACGTTTTCCCATCAGCTTCCACGGTGACGGCAGGAATCGTAAAGGTCCCATTCTTCTCGGGCACGACTTGATAAATCAGCGTGATCGTCCGCTCCGCCGAAAAGCTGCCATTGTTAAAACGCATCACCGAATTCTCCACCGGGCCGGCGTAGCGGACGGCCAGGCCATCCAGATTGATCTCCGGCGGATTACCAACCCGGCGCGCCCCGCTAATCTTGATCTGGTACTGCACCGGTTCGCCGATCACCGAAACTCCCCGACTCAGACTCGCGCGCACATTCGCATCAGCCGCCTTCGCCACCGTCACCGGCATGGCAATCAGCAACACCAGGAGAAGGCACCACACCGGACGGAAAGTGGACGGGGAAGAGCGTGCCATGCGATTACCAGTCGCGGGAAGCCCGTCCCGGGCGCCGCTCACCCTGCTTAAGCAACTGGACGCGATCATCTTCGCTCTTCAACGATTCGAGCAGCGACTTCGCCTGCGCCTCCGTCATCTTGCCTTCCTGCGCCGCTTCCGCCTCCGCGGCGGCTTCCTGCTGCGGGTCGTTCGGCTGCGGTGCGCCTTGGGCTTGAATCTCGCCGGTGCGTTTCTTGTCCGATCGTTCAGGCGACGGAGCGGGTTGATCCTGCTTCTTGCCGTCCTTCGGCTGCGGCGCATTCTGACCGTTCGCCGCCGGATCATCCTTCGCGTCCTTCTTCTCATCGCCTTTTCCCGCGTCCTGCTGCTGAGCCGGATCGTCTTTGCCGTCTTTCTTGTCCTGATTTTTCCCCTGCTGATCCTTGCTCTGCTGCGAACCATCCTGGGGCTGGTCCTTCGGCTCTCCCCCCTCGGATTTTTGTGATTGCTGGTCCTTCTGCTGCTGGTCCTTTTGCTGGCTCTGCTGCTGATCTTTCTGCTGTTGATCCTTGTCCTTCTGCTCGCCCTGGGACTGCTGTTGCTGATCCTTCTGCTGGTCCTGCTTGTCCTTCTTCTGCTCGTCCTTTTTGTCCTCCTTTTTCTGCTCCTCGGGTGGCGGCGGCTGCTGTTCCAGTTCTTCGAGCAGCTTGCGCACGACGTCGCGGTTGAACTCCGCGTTCTTGTTCTGCGGCTCGACCTTGAGCGCCTGCTCGTAGTGCTGGAGCGCATCCTTCCACTCGCGCACCTTCTTGTCCTTTTCCGCCGCCGCCGCACCACGCTGGAAAAGCGTGTTGCCAATATTGTATTCCGCCGCCGCGCGGAGTTGCGGATCGGGGGAAGTCACCGCCTTGGCAAAGGCCTCGAGCGCCTTCCCGAAATCGCCCGCCTTGTAAGCCGCGGCGCCCAGATTGAAATGCAACGCCTCGGACTCCCGCATGCGCTGAAGCTGCCGGTCAAACTCACTCATCGCGCCCTTGTAGTCCTGCCGGTCGTAGGCTTCGACGCCGCTATTCTTCGCCTCGACCGCGGGGGGCATGAGCCACAGAAAGGCGAGCGCAGCCAGTGCCGGCACTCCCGCCTTGCGGCGCGCCGGACGCTTCCGTTCGCTGATCAGCGTCGAGCCGACGAGCAGCACCAGGCCCGCGCCGAGCGGCCACTGGTAGCGCTCGATCGGGCGGCGCGATATACGGGCATCAATTTCTTGTTCTTTCATTTGGCCAAGGCCGTTGCGGACGATTTGCTGCATCTCCGCCGGGCCGTTTTGCAGGTGAACGTAGAAGCCTCCGGTCACTTCCGCAATTTTCCTTAACCGATCTTCGTCCAGCTTCGATTTGACGATCTCCCCGTTTTCGTCCTTCACGAACGCCGTACCGCCATTCTGACCGGGCACCGGAATCAGCGAGCCATCGGCGGACCCGAGGCCGACGGTGAAAATCTTGATCCGGTCTTTTTGCGCCTCCGCCGCGGCCAGGCCGTCCGCGTCCAGCTCCTCGCCATCCGTGAAAATGATCAGGCACCGATTGTCGCTCTCGCCTTTGCCAAACGCCTCGACCGCCTCTTTGATTGCGACCGCGATGTTCGTTCCGCCGCGCGGGATGATGGTCGTGTCGAGTTCGGCGAGTGAGTTCAGCATCGCGCCGTAATCGACGGTCAGCGGCGCTTGCAGAAAGGCGCTGCCCGCAAAAGCAATCAGCCCGATCCGGTCGCCCTTTAGCTGGCCGACGAAATCCTGTGCCGCGAGTTTCGCCCGGCCCAGTCGGTTCGGCGCGAGGTCCGTGGCCAGCATGCTGCGCGAGCAGTCGATGGCAATGAGCACATCGCGACCCTTGCGCTTGCTCTGCTCCCAGGTGTAGCCGAGACGCGGCTGCGCGAGGCTCACGACCACGCACGCCAGCCCGAGCAGAAGCAGCGCAAAACGCACCCGCCGCCGCCCCACGCTGACCGTCCCCGCCAGCCGCTCTTGCAACCGCGCGGCGACCAGCAGCCGCAGGAGTTTTCCCCGCCGCCGCTCATTTTGCACAAAGCAGAGGAGCAGCACGGGGCACAGCGCGAACGCCCAAAACCACAATGGTTGTCCGAATGTCATGTCGGTATTTCGCAAATCGCGAGCGGCCCACGTGGAAGGTCAGCGCGGTCATTCTGAGCGGAGTTCCGGCGGACGAAGGCGGCCGGAACGCAGTCGAAGAATCCCGTCGATCTCAAGTGCGGCAATCGCCGGTCAATCCACGGGGTTCTTCGACTGCGCTTCGGTCGCAAAACTCCCTGCGCTCCGCTCAGAATGAC
>Ga0105047_10000900_pt1 | contig 52192 bp, 44 predicted proteins | sample MAT04_FD_78384 | JGI IMG/M metagenome (GOLD analysis project Ga0105047, IMG submission 78384) | Freshwater microbial communities from Lake Fryxell liftoff mats and glacier meltwater in Antarctica - MAT-04 (megahit assembly) | ecosystem: Environmental > Aquatic > Freshwater > Ice > Liftoff...
GCTCGCAGACAGCGGGTCCACGTCGTACGTGCCCGAGCAGCGCTGGGCGAGCTTCGCGTAGTACTTCTTCAGATCCGCGCTGATCACCGAGCCTGAGTCCGGCTCACCGGTGACCGGAGGTGGACTAGAGCAAGCGAGCAGCCCCATGACGAAAAGCCGTGTCAGCGATTTGTGCAGCATCGAATCCCTCCGAGACTTGAACCGCTCGAACATCCCATCATCCCCACAGCTGGCGCTATGTTTCGCGCGTGGGGGTCCTCCGAACGTCCGATGCGCAAACGGCCAGGCCATCGCATTCTGGGCGCATGAGAAGACGCGGCATCGTGGCTTTGGGGATCCTGATCGCCGTGGCAGCGACGATCGCCCTCTTCCGCGCAGACCTCATGCTCCGCGTCGATCGCCTCTGTCGATCCGACCGCGACTGCGTGCGCGTCAGCATGGGAAAGAGCAGCGAGGTCGTCGGAACGCAGGGCCGCGCCCACGCCGAGGCCCGCCTGAAAGCAGCGGATCCCGTCGAATGCCACCGCGAGATTCCAAACTTCACGCCCACTGAGGTCTGCCGCGCGTACCAGTGCCGAACCGAGCTGATCCCCGGCGGGCACCCCTATTAAAGCGCAACGATCCGACCATTCTGCGTCGAGTCGGCAATCTCGTCATTCGACATCCTCTTCGTCCTGCTCTGGGACATTGTTTATTGCCCTCTATTCTTGGGTGCCGATTTGGTTGCTGTCCCTTCAACGATGTTTTTGACCTGTTCGGCGGTCACGGGGGTCCCTTTCTCGGCGTTGCCGTTGAAATAGGTTTTGCCATTTTTGTGATTGGTGTTTGTCAGTGGTGTGCCAGCGCCTCTGCTCCCGCCCACAGTCGCAGCATCCGTTCGTCCAGGTGCGTGCTCATGAATCTGAACCGAGTTCGGATTTCTTTCGCGGTCGCCATCGCTGGCGCAGGCATTTGCGGGGGTGCGGCAGTACTCGAACTGGCTGGCGTTGTAATAGGCGTTGCAGATGCCGCGGCCCGCGCCGCAGAACGCACCTCCAGAGGCGGCCACCGTACCTCCGGAGTTGGTGACGCTGAAGGGACGGTCATTGACGATGTTGGCGACCGAGTCGGGCGGGTAGATGACGGACCTCGCGCCTTCGACGTCCGGGCAAGTGCCGCCTGAGCACTCGAGCAGCGGGGTCATCAACTCGCCGCAGCTCAACGCGCTGTTGCAGCAAGAGTTCGCGACCCCGGTGCAGAAGCCATGGAACGCGCTCGGGTTGTTCGTCTGGCCCGGCTCGACGACGACTGCGTCGTCGAGGTTGAACGTGGTGCTGGGAAACGCGAGCGCGTCGAGGTCGGAGTCCCGGTCGAGGTCGAGGTCGAGGTCGAGGTCGAGGAATTCGGTGAAGGCATGAGACAGCATCCCCGTCGCTGGAGCCGGGCCGACGCTCTGCCAGGTCGCCGAGGGAGACTGCAGGTACGACTGCACGGTGTTGACCGGAGCATCGGGCCGGGCGATTCCTGCGGGGTGGTAGATGGCGTCGAGCGTGCCGTTGCCGTCGAAGTCCAGAAGCTTGGTCGCAGACCGCGAGTCGGCCGGGTACGAGCGAGCCAGGAAGCGATCTTGCTGCGTGGTCGCGGCGGCCGTTGCGACGGAAGTGTTGACGTAGAAGTCGACGTAGACTCCCTTCATCGTGCTGGGAAGATCGGCACCCGCCGGGTCCCACGTCACGACGCCCCCGTTGGAGCTGTAGTCGAAGGACCAGCTGTGAAACTGCGCCAACACACCGCCCGCCTGCAGGGGCGCCGAGCGCTTCACTTCCGACAACAGCTCACCTCGTGTCCCGCGCGGGTCAGCACCTTCCACGGCACCGCGGCCTCGGTGACGTCGAAGTCCGCGTCGGGCAGCGGGACGCCCGACATCCTAAAAGTCGAAAGGCAACAGCCACGCGGTGCCGTTCGCCGTACCCGTGCGGTACGACGTCGGCGCGCCAATCGCCAGCGCAGCCTTCACGCCAGCCGACGGCGGCGACAAGCAGAGGTCCTGCCCGACGCTCGCGCGTTCATTCTTGTCGCCGACGATGGTGATCGCCGCCGGACGAGGGCCGCCCAGCTGCGGGCCGCCTTCGAAGACGAAGATGGCGCCCGTGCCGTCGCCGTTCACGTTCGCCGCCGGAGCGCTGACCACGAGGTCCACCTTGCCGTCGCCCGTGAGGTCGACATTTCCCGCGAGGCTGCGACCGAACAGCGGCGCGCGCTCTTTGTAGACGAGCGTGATGGGCGTGATGCCGTCGTTGATGGCGCCGACCACCGCGCCCCCCGTCGCCGGGCGCTTCGCCACCAGCTGCGCGATGTCGAACAACAACACCGTCGGCTGGGTGACGCCGTTGAACGGGTAGAGCAGCGCAGACACAGCAAGGAAGTCACGGTTGTCGCCCAGCACTTTCCCCGCGCGCGCCGTCGCGATGCCCAGCTGCATGTTGTTCAAGCCCACCTCTGGATCGCCGGCGATGCGCAGCGTGACGGGAACATTGTGCGTGCCACACCGCGCGCCCGACGCGTCGTAGCCAAAAGCAATCAGCACGCCCGAGCGCGTGCCGTCCGAATAGCGCAGCGCCACTTCGTCGCAGCCGTCGTTGTCGAGGTCGCCAATCGCGTTCGGCGCCGACACCGCCTGCACCAGCGAGGGCAACGAGAACACCGGGTCGCAGCCCATGCTCGGTTTGCCCAGCGTCGCGTCGTCCGGCGCCCGGCCCAGAAACACTTCCATGCCGTTGTTGCGCAGCGCGAGGATGTCTTCCTTTCCATCGCCGTCGAAGTCGAACCCGCCCGCGATGCCCGCCCGAGAAATCGCAGCCCGCCGGCACGCCGTCGTCGCCGCCGGAGTGCAGCCCGCGATGTCGAGCAGGCCCCACAGCCGAAAGCCTTCCTTGAAACTCCCATCGGCGCGCGCGAGGAACACCAGCACCCCGCCGTTGCCCTGCGACGCTGCGGGCGTGCACGCGGCCTTGTTCAGCGCGTACTCCGTCGTGGCCGGCAGCGGCGTCGCGAACCCGGGAGCGGCGACCACTGCGTCCTTCCGCCCATCGCCATCGAAGTCGGTGAACGCGACGTCGACGCCCATCGTGCGGCCGCCGTACGCCAGGCGCCCGTTGCTCATGTACGCAGCGCCTGCGCCTTCGACGACGAGCGTCGGAGCCGCGCCCATGCCCGACGAATAGAGCAACGCCTGGCCGGCTCCGAGTTCGTTGCCATCATTGTTCACGCCACTGCCCGAGTAGCCCGGCATGCCGACCAGCGCGCGAAGCTGCCCGTTCACCACCGCGACCTCGGTGGCGAGCCCGTGCTGCTGGCTGGCGATCCGCGCGGGAGGCTCGGACGACGTGACTGCCCACGTGTTGATCGGCCCGGTGCCGAGGAACGCATCGACGCGGCCAGTGAAGTCGCCGTTCGCCGATGACGCGCGCGCGGCGTAGCTCACGAGCCCGTTGCTGGTGCCAGGCTTCCACGCGGCGACTGCGACGCCCAGGGTGTCCATCCGGTTCGCTCCGCTTCTCACCGCTGCCGGCTTGTTCACCTGCGCGCCAGCGGTCAACGCGTCGAGCGGGTAGACGAGCAGCATCCCGGTACGAACCGTCGTCATCGCGCCCACCACGGTGTTCGCTGCCGGAGCGCCGAGCACGAGGTCGAGCCCCATGTCTCCGTCGAGGTCGGCCACCGCGAAGCTGCGGCCCGCGGTGATGCCCGCCGTGTCACCCCAGATGCGGGCGAAAGCCTCGGGCCGGCCCAGCTGCACCGGCATCGCAACCGGGCCGCCGGTCGGCTTCTGGGCAGACACGTCGTAGAGCAGCACACCGCCAGAGTTCGCTCCCGACTTCACGCCGCCCATCGCGCTCAAGTCCGGCGAGTCCAACTGGTCCGCCGCGAGCAACAACATCGCCGGCTTCGTTCCCACCTTGGGAACAAGGCCCAGGCGCCAGGTGCCTTCCGACGCGTCGGCCGGGTTGTTCGGAAGGATGTACGCGTCAGGCGTGTCAGGAAAAAGCTGAGGCGTCGCGCGCCCGAAATGCAGGGCCACCGCAATCTGGTTCCGCGCCTGCGGCACGCCGCCGAGGATGGCGTTGTTGACGACGCCGAGGCTCGCGAGGTCCGCGCGCCCGTCGCCATTCAGGTCGGCCACCACCAAGGCGCGCCCAAACCGGACCTGCGCGAAAGAGCGAGGCGTGCCGTCGACCGCGAGGTCGGAGCCACCGACGCGAATCGCTGCGAGGTCGGGAATCGGCTTGCCCTTCTCGAGGATGAAGAAGTCGACGACCCCGCGTGAGTTGGCTGCGACCGCGAGGTCTGCCGCGGGCGAGCCGACGATGAGGTCTTTGTCGCCGTCACCGTCGACGTCAGCGATGGCGAGGGACGCTCCGAAGTTGCCGCGGCCCAGGCCCGTCAGCGGGTCGCGCATCAGCACCGGCCCTTCGCTGGTGAACTTGTAGAGCAGCACCGCGCCCGAGTCGGCGACCGTGACGTCGGCGAAAGGCTCAGCGATGGCCAGGTCGTCTTTGCCGTCGCCGTCGAGGTCACCGGCCGCCATCACGCTGCCGAGCGCTGCGGTGTCGGTGTCGCCGACGAGGGTCCAGGTCGGCGTCGAAGGAAGCCCGGTGGCCGTGCCCTTGTAGATGAACACCGCGCCGCCGCTGGGCCGGCCGAGGTCGCTTTCCGGAACGCCGACCGCGACGTCAGCGATGCCGTCGCCGTCGAAGTCGCCGGTGACGATGGCCGCCGCGTCAGTGAGGCGCCCGTGCGGCTTGCTGGTGCGGCCGAGCTCTTCCATCACGCCGACGCCGACGGTGGTGACCTCGTTGGTGAACAGGTCTTTGCCCTCGAGCACGGCTTTTCCCGCGGCTGTTTTGTCGACCGAGAAGACGCCGTTGCTGACGGCGCCGGGGCCGCTCTTCACCGTCCACACCACGTTGCCCGAGCCGTCGATGGTCTGCAGCGGCATCGACGAGCCGGCAGGCAGCGCAATCTTCGCAGGCAGCGCGCGGAAGGAAGCGGTGGTGCTGACCGCGTACTGAAGCAGCGCCTCCTCTCCGGTGACGCTGTCGCGCACTTCGATGAGGTCGAGGCCGGCGGTTGCTCCCGCGGTGTAGAGGCCGGTGGCGCTGATGGTGCCGCCGCTGCCCATCGTCATCGCGGTGAAAGTGGGCGCGCCGACGGTGCCCGAGACTTTGACCTGGAAGCGGGTGGTGGGCTTCACCGACGCGCGCGCCGGTGCGACGTCGAACGCCGCAATCACTTCAATCTCCACCATGCCTGAGTTGCCGCAGTCGTCGCTGGCGGTGACGACGTCTTTTCCTGGCGTGGGCCCCGTGACCAGGCGGTCACCGCGAATCTCACCGGCGCTGCCACCCGCTGCGACTTTGAAAGTGGTGCGGCCGCTGCCGCCCGTCGCTGTCAGCGTGCTCGCCGAGTTGACGCGGACCTTGGGCGGGTTCGCCATCAGCGTCATCGCCGCGAGGTTCTCGCACTCGTTGACGGGAGGCGGCGGGTCCGGCGGCTTCCTGGTCTCGGGGCAGCCGCACAGCAACACGCACGCGAGCAGCAGTCTCACCTTCATGGCTTGGCTCCCGCGGCGACCCAGCGTTCGACCTTCTGAATGGAGGCAGGGTCGAGAAGGCCGTCGGCCGGCATGCGCTGCTCGGCGACGGCGCGGCTGATGGCGTCTTTCTGAGCGACCCATTCGTCGTACGTCGACATCTTCTGGCCAGGGCCCTTGGTGTGGCACTTGTCGCAGCGCGCCTCCTGAATCGGCTTGATGTCGGCCGCATACGAGAGCTGCACGGCGCTGCCGCCGCGGAAGTCGAAGTGCAGCACGCGCGTGGAACTGCCGCCCGCGAACTTCGTGGTCGCCTTCAGCGTGTGGAGCCCGTCCATCAAACCCGCCAGCGAGTACGGCTTGTCGCGGCCGGCGGTGTCGACGCCACCAAGGCTGAAGAAGAGCTGAGAAGCGGCGGCGCCATCACCCGGGTTCGCGTCGGCGGCGAGGACGATGACGTCGGGGCCGTCGTCGAGCTTGAAGGTCATCTGCTCGGGCATGCTGCTGACGGGCACCGACGCATTGACGATCAGCACCGACGCGTAGACGCGCGCATTCTGGAAGAGGCCCTGCACGCGGGCGGCAACCTGCGGCGAGACGACGGCGGTCTTGTCACCGATGCGCACCCATGCAGCACCCGTCGCATCGGCGGCGAGCAGCGTCGGCACGGCAGAGAGGCCTTTGGCTTCCGTCCACGCGTTGGAGTCGGCGTCGTAGCGGAAGAGCCCATCGCCCGCGCGAAGCCAGACGACGCGACCGGCAGAGACGAGCTCTTTTGGAGCGCGCCCCAATTCGTACGGCCGCCATGTGCCGGCCTCGAGCAGCCAGAGCACCTTGTTGGTAATCGCCCACAGCTGGCCCTTGCTGCCCGGCGATGCCGAGACGCCGGCGAGCGCGGTGATGCCGCCCTTCACGGACTCCGCGGTGAGCGTGCTGTCGCCGATGGTGAAAGTGGTCTTCGACTTCTGCTCGGCCCACGAGAGCTTCTCGCCTTGCGCGAACCAGACGGCGCTCGCTCCAGAAAGAGAGGGAGCGACAGCGAGGCCGGTGACGCCAGTGATGGAGGCATCGCCGTCTTTGAGCTCGCTCAAGTTTCCGTCTTCGATGCGGAAGAGGCCCGACTCGTGCGCGATCCACGCGACGCCGTTGTCGCCGAGCGCAGTGGCCTTGAGGCCCGAAGGAGAGAGCGCGTCGCGCCAGGTCGGCTGAATGAGCCAACCGGACTCGGCGACGTACAGCCCGCGGTCGGTGGCGACGAGCGCAGTGTACGGACCCAGCGGCCACACGGTGCTCGCGGCGCCAGCAGCAACCGAGTTGCCGGGATGCGACTCGAGCCGGCCGACCGAGCCGTCGGCACGAAGCCGGACGACCAGACCAGTGGGGTCGATGAAGATGCCGCCGCCGCGCTCATCCGCGAAGCTGGGCGCCGCCTTCAGCGACAACGGGGCTTCGACTTGAACGGCATCGAAGGAAGTCGGGTTCAACGTTTCGCTGACGTTCGCGCCGCCACAAGCCGCGCAGAGCACCAGCAACCAGAGCTGTTTCACGAGGGTGTTTCTCCCCTTCGGCCTGACGAGTCGAGAGGGAGAAATTGTACCCTCGTTAGAGGGCGTTCAGGATGCGCTCTTCGAGCTTCGACATCGACAGCGCACCGACCTGTTGATCGACGACCTTGCCTTTCTTGAAGAAGAGCAGCGTGGGGAAAGCGCGCACTCCGTATTGCTGCGCGACCTCCTGGTTGTCGTCGCAGTTGATCTTCACGATCTTCATCTTCCCGGCGAACTTCTGCCCCAACGACTCGAGGAACGGGGCAATCGTCCGGCACGGCGCGCAGGTGCTGGTGTTGAAGTCGACCAGCACCGGCTGGTCGGACTCGAGGACGTGGGCTTTGAACTCGGCATCAGAGAGGTCGACGGTGTGCTTGCCCATGGCTGGCTCTCAGATGCGCGGGGTTCGGAACCGTTGCGCCCGCTAAGTCAGAATCGCTTTCAGCGGCTCGGTGCGCGTAATCGCGTAGTCGAGCTTCGCCGAGGCGAGGACGGTGGCGATGATGTCCTCGGGGAGAATCGACATCCCCTTCGGGTCCGGCAGGCCAGTGGAGCGGTTGACGAGGCCCGGCGCCATGTTGATGTCGCCCGCCTTGCCGAACACCATGTTGTGCTTGATGCCGGCGCCCATCAGCAACGCGCTGCTGCTGATGTGGTGGTCGCGGCCGCCCGTGCCGTTGATCAACGGCGTCCGGCTGAACTCGCTGAACACCATGATGGTGGTGTGGTCCATGAAGTTGCCGCCCTTCGGGTGCGCCGAGCCGCGCAAGTCCGAGACGAGGTCGGCGATCGCATTCCAGCCTGCCCGCTGATTCGTCGCGTGGGTGAGCTGCGTGCCGAAGTGGGTGTCGAGCCCGCCGACCAGGTTCATCGACACGCACTGGCTGATGCCCTTCTTCAGCGCCGTGCCCACCATCGCCGCGCGTCCCGCCGCCGAGTCGTAGTTGATGGGGTTCGTGAGGCCGTATGCCGCCCGCACTGCTGCGCGCTCAGCATTCAACGCCGGCGGATCCGTCGCCACGTCCGCGTAGGTGAACGACTTGTTCAGCGAGTTGCCGAGCACGGTCGCCATCTGGTTCTGCGCATCGCGGTACTGCCCGACGAGGCCGCGCGTGTTGTACGCATCGGCTTCGCACGTCACCGACTGGCCGCGCAGGTTCACCAGCTGCTTCTCGATTTCCGAGTCGAGCTGGGTGGGGCTTGGCGACAGGGTGAGGATGAGGTCGTTCGCGCGGCTGACGCGCAGTGCGTTCGCCGAGCCCGGGTACCGGTCGTTGTAGCTCTCGATGCCGTAGGCAATTGAAGGCACGGGGTTGGTCGGCTTCATCTGCCCGACGATTTCAGTCGCCGTCGACGAGCCACGCGCCGCGCTGCCGTTCGGCTCTTTGCCGGTGAGGAAGTACCGGAAGCCGACTTCGTGCGCGACGGTCGTCATGTTGATGCCGCGAATGACGCACATCTGGTCGTAGTGGTCAGCGAGCCGGCCAATCGCGGGGCCGAACTTGATGTTGCTGGGTCCAGCGCCGGCCCTTTCCGTCGGAGTCACGACCTGGGTCGGGAAGCTCGAGTCGTTCGACAGCAGGCTGTAGCCGGGCAGAATGCGCGTCTCGCTGACGCGGTCGGGGGTGAACACGTTCGGGTCGCGCGGGTCGAGCGACAGCAGCACGTCCCAGCCGCCGCTGAAGTAGAGAAAGACAAAGCAGCGATCGGCCGGAGCGAGGTTCGCCGCCTGCGCGAAAGCCCGGAAAGGCAGCGTGCCGAGCAGCGAAGCGCCACCGAACGCGGCGCTCGCCTTGAGGAAGTTGCGGCGTTCCATCTGGAGCTGGTCTTTTTTCATGGGTCCGTTCGCTCCGTTCAGTAGGTGATGAAACGCGGGTCCGTCATCATCGCGATGCAGATCGCGCCCCACGCTTCCTTCTTCTTGTTCGCCACCTGCGCGCGCGCCGCCATGGTGAGGAAGCTTGCCGACCAGGTCTCGAGCTCGGCGCCCGACAGCGGCTGGCCCCACATGCGCGTCGACAGGTAGACGAGGTTCTTCTTCGCGGTGGGGGCGTCAATCTTCGAGAAGTCGGTGATGGTCGCCGGCACTTCAGGCGAGAGCACGCGGTTCTCGGCCAGCGGCGTGGTCAGGTCGGCGGCCGCCGCAGCAGTGCAGACTTCACGCGCGCCGTCTTCGAGGAACTTCGCGAACACCAGGTTCGGCTCGGTGGACTCGGCGTTGACGAGCGCGAAGTCGGCCTTGCCCAGCGAAGCGGCGAGGCTGTCGATCTGGCTCCACTGCCGGCCGGTGGTGGTCTGAATGCTCGCCTTCAGCTGCGCGACGGTGATGCGGCGGGGCGCGCGGCCGACGTGACCACCCTGAAGCTCAGGGTCGGGCAGCGGGATGATGGGTGGGTGGTTCGACATGTCGACGGGCTTCAACGTGCCGTCACGCGGCGGAACTTCCGTCGCCTTCTGGGTGCATGCCGACAGCGCGAAAACGGCGGTGAGCAAGAACATCCGCATCAGTCGATCCTCCGGTACGCGTCACTGGTCACGACGTGCTGGATCAGCGCCTTCAGGTTGTGCCCGTCTTTGACGAAGGCCTCGACCATCGACGTCAGGTACATGTCTTCTTCCTGGCGCGACATCGAACGGCCGGTGAACTCCTGCCAGACGCGCTTCACGCTGCAGCGCTCGAGGTCACCCGTCTGCAACATGCGCTCGACGAGCAGCTTCGGGCCGCCGTTGATGTTCGGCTCTTCTTCCGACGTCCGGTACAGGTACGTCTTCAAGAGGCCCAGCGAGTTCGCGCCGTCGCCGTCGTACGCCTGCATCACGTAGTTGCCGCACTCGCCGTCGCAGTTGGTGTTGCCGGCCAGCGCGCAGTCGCGGCACTTCGCGTCATACTTGGGGAACACTTCCGGCTTGAGGAACTGCGCGTTGCGTTCGCCGTAGCGGCCCCAGTGCGCGCCAGTGGGCTCGATGGTGGCGTGGCAGTAGTTGCAGCCGCAGCGCTTGGCGAGGTTGTTCTCGCGGTTGCAGCCATCTTCCGGATTTGGAGCGACCGCGTCCGCCGGGGGCACGAAGCTCTTGCAGAGAAAAGCTTCATAGAACTGCGAGACGCGCGAACGGTACGTGGGGAAGCGGTAGAGGAAGCCGGGCGTGGTGAGGATGCCCGCCGCGTTCTCCCCGCGGATGTACTCGGTGAAGGTGTTTGGATCCGTCGCGTAGGGAATCGCCGGAATCACTTCCTTGTCCGCGGGCAACGTAATCGCCAGCACGCCGACGCCCTGGCTGTCCTTGAAGAAGGCCGACATCGGGCCGTTGATGAAGCTGCGGCGCGTGGTGAGGATGCTGAAGTAGTCCTCGTCGCGGCGCAGCACCGAGTCGGCAATCAACAGCGGCTCTTCGTTGATGGCGGCGATGCGCGCGTTGTTCACCGCTCCGCTGCCAGGCTCGCAGCGGCGGAAGCCGATGCCACAGCCGCACGAACGGTCGCTGATGAAGCCCGCCGATTCACACGACGCCATCGTCGCAGGGTTGATCGGGCGAACCTGCGCTTCGATCGCGCACGAGGCGACCTGCGCCGCGCCGGTGGTGTCCCAGAAAGGCGCGTCGGCCATCACCCAGCCTTCGCGCTGAATGCAGCCACGGGCGGGCGCGTACGAGCCACGCACGCCGTTGCGAAGGGTCATGTTCAGCGTGCAGCGATCCAGCAGCGTGTAGATGGGGTTCGCCGGCGGGTTCGGGTACGCGAAAGCAGTCACGCGGCCAGAGACGGCGTCGATGACTTCTTCCGTCAGCACGGCGGTGGCCGGCTTGCCCGGATCCGGAATGCACTTGAACGGCTGCAGCGCGCCCGAGACGCGACGCATGTCGCAGAAGTTGAGGTACTTCGCCTCGAGCAGGTTGTTCGTCACCGCTTGCGCGCAGCTGCTCGCGCCCACCAGTTGGGTGCACGCAAAGATGGTCGCGTCGTAGTCGACGCTGACCGGCATCGGCACGCCGTTCAAGTCGCGGCAGACCTTCGCGGTGGCAGCACCTTCGAACTGCGGGTCTTGCTGCAGCCCCGTGTTCTGGCAGTCGTCCTGCGGGATGAAGTGGTCGCAGCCCTGGCCGTTGCGGCCGCGCAGTGACGCCGTCGGGTTGCCGCGCTGTTCAAGCGGCTTCGCGCCGTCGGTCGTGTCCGACAGGCGCGTGTCGCCGTTGTTGTAGACGCTGGCCGTGACGTTCGCCCGGAACAGCGACCGGTGGTACGTCTTCATGCGGCCGTAGAACTCCTCGCGCGTCATCAGCTCTTTGATGTCGGCTTCCCCGATGGCGCCCTTCGCCACGGTCGCGCGGTACTCGGCGATCGTCGGCGGGCGGCCCAGCAGGTCGAGGTACAGCTGGCGCAGCTGCCTTTCCACCGGCACGGTGCGCATCGGTTCACAGGTATTCGTCTGCGCAAAGGACGCTGCCGACGACAGCAGGACACAAGCGCAGAGGAGACGGCCCAGGTGGAGCATGGTCACCTCGTACTGAACAGCGGGGGGAACGGAGCAATAGTGAGGCTCCGCTGCCACCTTCTGCAAGGTATGAAACCGCCGCGGCAGTGGGGAAGTTCGGCTGGTACCTGCAGTTAACAGGGGGCTTTCAGGACCAGAACCGGCGCTGGGCCGGAGGCTGGTGAAGCCGGCCCGCTTTCGAGCAGGCGACGTCGAGGAAGGTGGTCTTCTTCCCAGTCAGCACCGCGCGCAACGCCTTGACGGCACAGCGGGTTCCGAACTCGCGCCAGATCAGCGGCAGGTGCTTCAACACATCCTTGCCTGTGATGACTCCCTGCATCGAAGGACTCCGGGGCGCGAAGAATTTTGCAGCTTTTGCTCTGGTTGCTGATGAAAGGCAAGCTGGGGTCGCCCTCAAGAAAATGCAGCTCTACACGGACATCGCGAAGCTGACGGAAGAGGGCCGCCCCTTCGTGCTGGCCACCATCATCGACACCCAGGGCAGCACCCCGCAGAAGCCCGGCTCGAAGATGATCGTGCTCGACCAGGGCGAGACCCGCGGCACCGTTGGCGGCGGAGCGATCGAGAAGCAAATCATCGACGCGGCCGTCGCGCTGTTGGCCGACGCGGACGGCCAGACGCGCATCATCGAGACGCACCTCACCCACGACCTCGGCATGTGCTGCGGCGGAAAGATGCGGGTGTTCCTCGAGAAGCACGCGGCCGCCGCGCGCCTCTTCGTCTTCGGGGCCGGCCACGTCGGCCGTGAGCTCGCGAACCTGGCAAGGCACGTCGGCTTCAAGGTCGAGGTCATCGACGAGAGGCCCGAGTGGGCGCAGGCAGAGCGCTTTGCCGAAGTGACGCTGACGGTGAGGCACCCGGCCGAGGTCGCGCGCGCGCTGCCAGGCGGGGCCGACTGTTACTTCTGCATCACCACCCACGACCACCCGCTGGACCAGGCGTGTCTCGAGGCGCTGCTGCGAAAGCCTTTCGCGTACCTCGGGGTAATCGGCAGCCGGCGAAAGGCCGAGCGGTTCAAGATGCGGCTTCGCGCCGATGGGTTTACGGAAGCAGAGCTGTCGAAGGTTCGCAGCCCGATGGGCGTCGCGATTCACGCGCTCACGCCGGCCGAAATTGCAGTCAGCATCGTGGGCGAGCTGATCGCGGCGCGGCGGAATCCACAGAAGTAGCTGGCGCAGACGGCCGTTCATCCGGAGAGCAGTCGAGGGATGATCCTCCTCGTTCATTCGTTGAACGGTGCCCGCGTGTGAAGCAGCGGCGCTGGACGCTATTCCTTCTTCGTCAGCGCGGCGTGCTCGGTGGGGAAGCGCTCGACGTTGGCGAGCCAGGCGGCGGCGTTCTTCACGTACCGGCCGGTGCCCGCGGTGTCCCACTTGTTGTAGAGGCGCGTGAAGCCGCCGTCGAAGATGAGGCGCTTGCCGTCTGCATCCGAGAAGCCCGCGACGAGGTTGTTGGCCGAGCCGTAAATCAGCGGCGTCAGCTTCTGGTTCGACTGAATCGTCGCGATGGTGATGCCTTCATAGATGTACTCGAGGCCCGTGGTGAGCAGGTGCCGGCGCAGCACGCCCGCCTTGCCCGGCTCCTTCTGCAGGCCAACCGTCTGGTCGCCCCTCAAGTCGCCCTTCATCGTCACGCCGGCGAGCACCTCGCCCAGCGCGTTCGCGTCGGCGTAGTACGGCTCGTTGTCGCCCCAGATGTAGACGCCGTGTCCCGCCTCGTAGAACTTCTTGATGATGGCCAGGTGCTTGTCGCTCAGGTGGCGCGTCGAGTCCGAGATGAGCCACAGCTGGCTCGACTTCTTCAGGGCCGCCTCGAGCTCTTCTTCCTTGGGGGCGCCATTCCACCGGTACACCGAGAAGCCCTTCTCTTTCAGCGCCGCCTTCGCGAGGTCGAAAGAGAACGCGTACAGCTGAATCACTGCCACCGTCTGGCCCTCGAAGGCGCCGTCGACGGCGAGGTCGAACTGGTTGCCATTCGCGTTGCCGAAGCGGTCTTTGGGCGCCTCTCGCTCGACCACCTGCTCGACCATTCTTCCGGACTTCTCGTCGAGGCGGCGTTCGACCGCGCGCACCATCGGAGCGTTCGAGCCAGCAGACTGCGAGTACTGCGCCAGGGCCGGCGTCGCGAGGAGAACGAGACAGGCGGCCCATAAGAACTTTCTGCAGCCGATGAGAAGAGAGGAAAGGGGTTTGTTCATGGTGCTGGCCTCAAACGCACAGCCCCGGAGAACGATCTGTGGCGTATAGACGGCCCTATGAATCGTCTCTTTGCGTGCGCTGCCCTGGGACTCGTTGCCTGTGCCACCCCGTCTTCCTCCGGCAAGCAGGAGTCGAACGGGCCGACCGTCGAGCGCCAGAAGATTTCGAACCTGAGCCACTTCGACATCGGAACGTGCACAGCTCCGAACCCGACCCTGCCCGAGCCGCTGAACCTCGAAGGCGTCGTCGGGGCCCTCGTCACCGCGCGCCCTGCAGTGCTCGAGTGCTTCGTCGACCCGAAGAACCGCGGCGCCGCCGACGACAGCGGAGCCGCCGTCAAAGCCAACATCACCGACACCGGCGCCACGTTCGAAGTCGCCGGCACCAACCTCACCCCCGTGGGCATCGCCTGCATCGACACCGCGCTGAAGCGCCTGCCATTCAAGCCGCTGGAAAAGGGCGCCGCGCCCGTCTCAGGCTCGGCCGAGTTCCGTCACAACGCGAACAGCCCGTCGGTGAAGCTGGGCGTGAACGCGGCCTCTGACGTCGCGGCGGCGATTCGCCTCGCGGCCGCGGCGTGGTGCGAGTGCTGGTCGCCGATTGGCACAGACGCTCCGCCGGCAAACCTGAAGGCGACGGTGAAGGTGGCGACGGGCAAGCCGCCCGAAGTGACGTTTGAGCTGAACCCCGACGCGGCAGCGACGACGCTGGCGGCGTGCCTCACCCCGAAGATTGCGGCGCTGGTGCTGACGCCGGCAGCGACCGAGCTCACCGTGCACTACCCTTTTCTGCTCGTCAGCTCGATCGCTTCGCAGGAAAGTGCAGCGGCGGCGCCCGAGCTGCAGTTCATCCAGCTCGACCTGATTCGCGCCGAACGTGCGGCTGAGGTCGCCGGAAAAATCGGCGTCCGCACCAACGCGCTCACGACGTACGACGCGCTGGTCGCGAAGTACAAAGCGAAGCCCGACTCGAGGCTGGTGAAAGACCTGAAGGACAAGTGCGCCGCGATGGTCGCCAGCGACGAAGATTGGATCGCGTCGCTGAAGAAGCAGGCTGACATCGACGCCCGCAGCCTCGCGCTCGCGACGTCGCTGAAGGCGAAGGACGCCCGATGGACGGAAGCGGAAGCGGCGGCCCAGACGCAGGTGACGGCCTCGGCAAGCGACGTGAAGAAGGCAGAAGAGGTGCGCACCGCCGACGCCGCGGTGTGCCCGAAGGAAAGGAAGTGAGCACGCTCGACGCCGGTGCTGGCGCCGACAAGCGCTTCTTCCTCTTCAACGCGGCGCTCTCGACCGCGGCGATCGGCTTCCTGGGCTGGCTGCTGCTGATTCGCGGCGGCTCGGGTACGTCGGGGCTCGATCTGCGCTTCATGCCCGCGGTGAACGCGTGCCTCAACGCAGGCTCGACGGTTCTTTTGCTGTGCGGCTACATCGCCGTCAAGCGAGGCAACCCGCGCATCCACCGCTACTTCATGGTCTCGGCGGTGGCGTCATCGGCGCTGTTCCTGATCGGCTACATCGCGTACCACTACGTGCACGGCGACACGCGCTTCGGCGGCGTCGGTACGATTCGCACCGTCTACCTGAGCATCCTCGCCAGCCACGTGCTGCTCAGCATCGCCGTCGTGCCGATGGTGCTGACCGCGCTCTACTTCGCGTGGCGCAAGCAGTTCACCCGGCACACGAAGGTGACGAAGGTGCTGTTTCCCATCTGGCTTTATGTGTCGGTGACGGGCGTGGTGATTTTCTTCATGCTCCGCGGTTACCCGACGGCCTCCTGAAGGAAAGACAACCATGCGCGCGATCCGAATCCACGAGCTGATTGGGCCGAAGGGGCTGCGGGTCGACGAGCTGCCGAGCCCCGAGCCGGGCGAAGGAGAGGTCGGCATCACGGTGCATGCGGCAGGGGTGAACTTCCCCGAGGTGCTGCTGTCGTACGGCAAGTACCAGTTCAAGCCCGAGCCGCCCTTCATCCCGGGTGGTGAAGCGGCAGGCGTCGTGCGCGCGGTCGGCAAAGGCGTGACGAGCCTGAAGGTCGGTGACCGCGTGGCGGCGACGATGATCAACGGCGCCTTCGCGCAAGAGCTGGTGGTCCACGAGCTCGCCGCGGTGAAGCTGCCCGACACCGTCGACTTCCAGGTGGGCGCTGCGACGCTGCTGACGTACGCGACGACGTACCACGCGCTGGTCGACCGGGCGCAGCTGAAGGCTGGCGAGACGCTGCTGGTGCTGGGGGCAGGCGGCGGGGTCGGCGTCGCCGCGATTCAGCTCGGAAAGTTGCTGGGAGCGAAGGTGATCGCCGCTGCGTCGACGCCCGACAAGCTCGCGTTCTGCAAGCAGATGGGGGCCGACGAAGGCATCTGCTACGGCACCGAAGACCTGAAGGAGCGCGTGAAGGCGCTGACGAACGGCGACGGCGCGAACGTCATCTACGACCCGGTGGGCGGGCGGTACTCCGAGCCGGCGCTGCGGTCGATCGCGTGGGAAGGCCGGTTCCTCGTCGTCGGCTTCGCGGCGGGCGACATCCCCAAGATTCCGCTGAACCTCACCCTGCTGAAGGGCTGCCAGATCGTCGGGGTGTTCTGGGGCTCCTTCGCGATGCGCGAGCCGCAGCGGAACCGCGAGAACTCGCAGAAGATTTTGCAGTGGGTCGGCGAAAAGAAGCTTCAGCCGCATGTCGATGCGACGCTGCCTTTCGACCGTGCCGCCGAAGCGCTGGAAAGGCTCGAGAAGCGTCAGGTGCTGGGCAAGCTCGTGCTGGTTCCTTGAGCTTCCAACTCGCCAGCATGGCGGTCCTGCGCTTTGGCAACCCCCCGGTGTCAGACCTGGGCTGCGTTCTTTTTCCCAAACCCGCCCTCTGGTGAACCCTTGAAAACGACCAAGAAGCCGCCGACCCACACGCTCAACCCGATGCCGAACCCGAGAAGCGCATCCCGAAGCTGCTGTCGCAGATGAAGCAGGCTGTTGACGACTCGGTCGGCGACGGGGTGGCGAGCAATCCGTTCGGAGCACTGAGCGCGAACGATCGCACCCGCGTCTTCGAGAGCTGCGTGGCGAAGGACATCCGCCCACGCCTCGACCGCCTTGGCTACTGAGTTCTTCCTCTCGGTGAACGCCACGACTTCTGGCTCACTTCTTCTTCGCTCGGTCGAGAACGTCTGCGTCGATCAAATCCTTCGGACGCGCACTGGCTCGCTTGTTTCGAATCAACGTCTCGCGCCCGAGAAACGGCACTTCCCGGCCATCGACATCGCAGACGAGGCGGGTGGAGAACGCATCGTCGAACGACACCCCGGAAATCTCGGTGATGACGTCGATTCGGCGTGGCACCACGCCAATTTGATAGATGCTCCCGGGCTTGTCGAAGTCGGCCTCTGACACTCCTGCCGCCGAAAGGGGCGCACCGAAGTTCCTCAGCGCGCGAACGACCCGGTGAGAATTCTCGGCAGAGGGGCGAACGAAGAAGTCGATGTCGCCGGTCGCTCTTGGAAAGCCGTGCGCCGCCAGCGCGAACGCCCCGACAATGACGTACTCGACTTTCTCCGCGTTCAGCACATCAACGAGGTCAAGGAAGTCGGCGTTCCACTTAGAGGCCATGCGAGTCGGACCTCTTCTCTCCGGGCTTGAAGAGGCGCGAAGGCCAGCGTGCGCGCGGAAGGGCTTCGGGCATCTGTCCCGCCAGGGAATAGGCCTGCCAGGTCAGCTCCATCACCGCATTCCACGCGGCGGTGCCGTCGAGTGGCGCTGGGGACTCGGCGGCATCCAGCGTGGTGCGGACAAGTGTCCAACCGTTGCGCGCCGCTGCGCGTTCCTCGAAGGTCGACATGCGAGCGCGGAGCATAGGCTCAACTCAATGGAAACCGCCGCAACCCGCGGCGGACCCGCGGTGGCTCGTGGCATCAAGACATCAGCGTGGCTATGCTTTGATGCAATGCGAACGACCCTCAGCCTCGACGATGACGTTGCGGCCCTGCTCAAACAGACCCTGGCCAAGTCGAAAAAGAGTCTGAAGCAGTTGGTCAACGAAGCCCTGCGCGCGGGCCTCAAGCCCGTGCCACCCAAGAGGACCAGGCGCACCCGGACGCGTACCTGGAACGGCGGCCAGTGCCTCATTGGATCCATCACCAGCGTCTCCGACGCACTGGCAATCGCCGAGGGTGAATCGTTTCGATGATCCTCGTCGACGCGAACATTCTGATCGAGGCGTACATGGCGGGCCCGCGTAGCGAAAGAACGCGACAGTGGCTCGATGGACAGCTGTGGGGGCACTCGCGGGTCGGGCTTCCCTGGCCGTCGCTCCTCGCGTTCTGCAGGATCGTCACCAATCCCCGAATCTACAGTCGACCACAGACCATCGACGCCGCCTGGACCCAGGTCGAGGAATGGCTCGCGTGCGAACCCGCCTGGATCCCCGGCCCGACGGAAAGGCATACCGAAGTCCTCGGCGAACTGCTGAGGACTTCGCGAATCGGCGGCAACCTGGTTCCAGATGCACACCTGGCCGCGCTGGCGATCGAGCACGGCTTGACTCTGTGCAGCCTTGATTCTGGCTTTGCGCGGTTCTCCGCGCTGCGTTGGGAAAACCCGCTCAAGACCTGAAGGACATCTCGATGACTTTCTGCTGCGCGTAGGGCCCGGCCGCGCTACTTGGTCGGCATGAAGACAATCCTTCGGCGGGCGACGGCACAGTGGAGCGGCACCGGACTCGAGGGCAAGGGCACGCTCTCTACCTTCAGCGGAGCGCTTTCCGATCAGCCCTACTCGACCCACGCCCGGTTCGGCGACGAGGCTGGCAAGGCGGGCACCAACCCCGAAGAGCTGATCGCCGCCGCCCACGCTGGCTGCTACGCGATGGCGCTCTCGTTCATGCTCACCGGCGCAGGCCACCCGCCCGAGTCGCTCGAGGTCAAGGCCACGCTCAAGGCCGAGTCGCCCGACGTGAACTGGAGCATCACCCAGGTGAAGCTCGACCTCGTCGCGAAGGTGCCGGGCCTCGACGCGGCGAAGTTCAAAGAGCTCGCCGAGCTGGCAAAGAAGAATTGCCCGGTCTCGAAGGTGCTCAACGCAGAGATCCTGCTCGACGCGAAGTTGATCTAGTTGCTTGACCCGCCGTTGCTGTCGGAAAAGTTCCACCGTTCGAGGTACGGGCCGAGAGCGTCGACGACGGCTTTCGGTTCCAGAATTCGATGAAGGTGAGAACCTGATCCCGGAGCTGCTCCTTTGACTTGAAGCTCGCGTCGCGTAGCGACTGCCGCTCCAGGATGCTGAAGAAGCATTCGACCTGATTCACCCACGACGCGTGCTTGGGCGTGTAGTGAAAGACGAATCGACCACCGTGGCGCTCGTTGAAGAGGGTCCACCGATCGTCCTTCCCATCGAAGTGGATACTCAGGTTGTCCCAGACGAGGTGGACGGTGCCCGTCGGGTACTGAACGGCAACCTCTTCCATGAAACGCACCAGGTCCGTTGCCTTCCTCGTGTCACCGCACTGGGCCAGGACACGGCCCTTGTGCACTTCGAAGGCGCACAGCAGCGTCTGTGTGCCCTGGCGCTTGTACTCGTACTCGCGGCGCCGCAACTTGCCCGGCTTCGCAGGGCGATCCGGGTAGCGACGTTCGAGGGCTTGCATCCCCGGCTTCTCGTCGACGCAGAGCACCACCGAGTCGGCCGGCAGGTGCAGGTACAACTCGACGATCTCTTTCACTCGCTCACGAAAGAATGGGTCCGTGCTGTGCAGCCACCCCTCGACCTTGTGCGGGCGGACTTCGCCCTCGGCGAGGATGCGCTGGACCGACGTCCAGCTGATCTCCTCAACCACGCCGCGTTCGATCGCTTGCAGCATCACGTTCTCGATCGTGCGACTCGTCTTTCCCTTGTCAGTGATGACTGGGTCGCAGGCGACGGCAATTATCTCGCACCGAGCAACGGCACTGAACTTCGCCTTGCGCCCGCTGCGGTGCCGGTCCTCGAGTCCGGCCAAGCCAGACTTTGAAAACCGGGAACGCCAACGCTCGACCCTTCTCGAATGCACACCCAGGGCCTTGGCCACCGCTACTGCTGTCCCCCGTTCTGCGTCCGGGTCCTCCAATGCCTCCGGTTCGTCGGCCTGTTCCCGCGCGCGCTTAGCGGGAAAAAGTTCTTCCCCCTCTATCGAGCTGATCCGGCCCCAAGCTGCGGGACGTTCGGCCGCGCCTGCGAACAGCTGAGCAGGGTTTGCTCACACTGAGCAGCGGCTGCTCAACGAAGGCGTCTTCGATCGCTGCTGAGCCCAGCGGCAGCAGGCAAGTGGCACCGGCCTCGAAGGTGCACTGCCGCGACTGTCGGTTGAACTCACAAGGGGGGATCACATGCTCGAACGCAGATTCGTCGCTGTTGGCCTTTTCGCGCTTTTCGCAGGAACGATGGGGGTGGGCTGTGGTCCGGTAAGAGACCGCTGCGGCCCGACCAACTGTACAGGCTGTTGTGCCGAAGATGTCTGTCGGGGCGGCGGCGAGGCGGCGGCTTGCGGAAGCAGCGGGAAGCAGTGCACCCCCTGCAGCCAGGGGTCGACGTGCTCCGAGGGGTCCTGCAGCAGCGGATCCGGCGGCGGCACGGGTGGAGGGACGGGGGCAGGGGGCGGTAAGCAGTGCGGGCCGTCGAACTGTGCGTCTGGATGCTGTGATTCGAGCGGCACCTGCCGATCAGGCAACACTTCCTCTTTCTGCGGCTCGGGTGGAGCGTCCTGCTCAGCCTGTTCCCTGGCCTCGATGTGCTCGGGCGGTCAGTGCACCGCGAGCTGCAGCCCTTCGACGTGTCCCTCGGGCTGCTGCGACCAGAACGGCGTCTGCCAGTCCGGAACCTCGACGAGCGCATGCGGCAAGGGCGGCGCTTCCTGCGGTTCGTGCGGCTCGGGCGCCTCGTGCTCGACGGGCAGCTGTGTGAGCTGTGGCCCATCGACCTGTGCCACCGGCTGCTGCGACGCAGTAGGGGTGTGCCGGCCCGGAAACACCAACCCCATCTGTGGGAACAACGGCTCATCGTGCATGGCGTGCGCGACGGCCACCTATTGTGGCGTGAGCCGCAGCTGCATCGCGCTCTCGACCACGGGCTCGGTGAAGGTGACGAACCTTTCCACCTCAACCATCGCGTACCTGTACCTCTCACCGGTAGGCACGAGCACGTGGGGGCCAGACCAGCTGGGGGCCACTGTCCTCGGAAGCGGCAGCAGCTTCACGATGTACGGCGTCCCGGGAGGCCGCTACGACTTGAAGGCCAGCACGTTGTCCGGCACCAGCGCCTACTCGTTCAACTTCCTCGTCGTGGGCGGCTACACGGCCGCCATCACCGTTCAATGACTCTCACCTTCAACCCAGGAGCGTAAATAATGTCCAAGAGCAAGAATGTGGTGTTTGGGCTGTGTCTGGCTGCGACCTTCGTCACCGCCGAACCCGCGCGGCCCGCCAAGGTGCTTCCCGAGAAGTCCGAGGTGACCCATCTGTCGGTGCAGTTCGCGATCGGTGGAGACGTGGGCCCATTGAAGCTCGCTTCGGAAAGGGAGGCCGCCGCGAACGGGCTGCGGCAGACGCTCGTCTACGAGCCCTGACGTCGGTGCTGTCGGCCGCGGCGGTGCGCGCTTCGTTTGCGCCAGGTTTTGCGTTCACGTTCTGGCCGCCGCGGCAGTAAGTAGGGGTGCGTGGAGCTTCTCGTTCGACCGCTGAAGATCCCGATGAAGGCGCGCATGAAGCACGCGTCATTCGAGCGAAAGACGGGCGACAGCGTCTGGGTCGAAGCGCGGCGCGGCGGGCAGGTCGGGCTGGGCGAAGGGTGCCCGCGGCCGTACGTGACGAATGAGACGACGGCTTCGGCGCTGCAGTGGCTCGAAGGATCTTCCGCGCTTGCGCTCGAGTCGTTCGAAGCGCTCGAGGCGTGGGTTGCCTTGCATGGCGACGAGATTGATCTGCACCCCGGCGCGTGGTGCGCGCTCGAGACGGCGCTGCTGGATCTGTTCGCGCGCGAGAAGGGGTGCAGCGTGGAGGCGCTGCTGGGCGTGCCCGAGACGCGCGGCGAACTCGAGTACACGGCGGTCGTCAGCGACGAGTCAGGCGAAGCGTTGGACAAGCTGCTGCAGCGCTACCTGGGGGTCGGGTTCAAGGACTTCAAGTTCAAGATTTCGGGCGACCGCACGGCAGACCTCGCGAAGCTCCAGCGATTCGCCGCGCTGGCAGAGGGCACGTTTCGAATCCGGCTCGATGGGAACAACGTGTGGGGCGACGACGTGGCCCGGGCGAAGGAAGAACTCCAGGCGCTGGACCCCACCCGCTACTTCGCGGTCGAAGAGCCGCTGACCGCGCGGCGCGCCGAAGACCTCTCGCGGCTGTCGACCGAGTTGGGCGTGGCGATCATCCTCGACGAGAGCCTGTGCTGGCGCAGCGACGTCGCGCGGTACAAAGACCTGCCGGGCCGATGGATCGCCAACGTGAAGGTGTCGAAGGCGGGCGGGCTGCTGAGATCGTTGGCGTTGATCGCCGAAGCGCGCAAGGCCAGGTGGCCCGTCATCATCGGGGCGCAGGTGGCCGAGACTTCGGTGCTGACGCGCGCGGGGATCATCGCAGCGCGGGCGGCCGAAGACAGCCTGCTGGCGATCGAAGGCGGCTTTGGCACCCTGCTGCTCGAGCACGACCTCACCGAGCCGGTGCTGATGTTCGGGTTCGAAGGAAAGCTGCAGATCCCGACGGGCGGGCTCGGCCTGGGACTTCAGCGCAACACTGAAACCGGAGACTGACTGTGGACATTCTTCAGGCGCTGACAGCTCAGCTCGACATCTGGCTCGACCGCTTCGAGGTGTTCTTCGCCACCGCCCCCGCCGACGTGCAGGGCTGCCTCGAGGTGCTCGAGGAAGTGCGTCGCAAAGAGCTCAACCGGGTCACGGGAAATTCGGTGCTCGCGTCCCACGCGCTCGACATCGAAGTCGGTGTTCGTCTCGCTGCCTGCCGAGACACCAAGAGCGGGAAGATCATCGGCTGCATGCGCGTCACCGAGGCGATGGGGGTGAAGGCCGAGAAAGAGAGCATCGCGGAATACCGGCTGGAGCTCTTCAGCGACGCGCTGCTGAAGCAGACGCTGATCTTCACCCGCCTCTGCATCTTGAAAGAGCACCGCAAGTCGGTGGCGTCCTTCGTGCTGTTCAGCAAGACGTTCTCAGCCCTGCTCGACGAGGGCTACACGGCGGCGCTGCTGGCGTGCGAGCCGAACCTCTTCAACATGTACCGCAAGCTGGGGGCGCGCCCGATTGGCCGGGCGCACAACTCGCTGTCCGGCGGCTACCGGATTCCGATGGTGAGCATCCCCGACGTGGCTCACCTGACGGCGTGCGGCTCTCCACTGGTGAAGGTGATTCGGAAGTTGGACCCCGCGCGCGCGCAGCCGTTCATCGATTGGTACGCGACGCTCGAGCGCAAGGAAGGCGAGATTCCACTGGGCATCTCGCCGTACGAGGGCGACGACGAAGACGTGCCGTGCCACCGCCTGCTCACGACAGGGCTGACGAAGGCGGGCGCCGAACAGCTGCTGCAGAACGCGATGGTGATTTCCTGCCAGGTGGGCGACGTGCTGGTGGCCGAACGCGATGGCGGCAAGTCGATCGCGTTCGTGAGGCAGGGCATGGTCGACGTGGTGGTGAGCAACCGGAAGCTGGCGATGCTGGGGCCGGGCGAGATTTTCGGAGAGTTGGCCTTCACGCTCGACTCGGTTCGCACCGCCAGCGTCTCGGCCAGCGTGCCCGGCACGGAAGTGCTGCTGCTGAGCATGAACGCGCTGCAGAAGCTCGACAGCGATGCTGACCGCGCGTTGGTGTGGCGAAACCTGGCGCGGTGCGTTGCGCAGCGGCTGGTCGCTCGAACGTCGGTATGAACACGTCCGTTCTCGACGCGCTCAGAGACATCGAGCTCTTCGTCGACGTCGATGAGGCGACGCTGAAGGGGTGGTCGACCTCGATGCGGCTGCTGAACATCGAGAAGTTGGCGGTGCTGGTGAAGCAGGGGGAACCGGGCCAGGTGATGTACCTGGTGGTGCGCGGCTGGCTGAGGGCGACGGTGCGTACGTTGACGGGGCGCGATGTGGAAATCAGCCGGCTGGGGCCGGGCAGCTCGGTAGGTGAAGTTCAGCTGGTGGTCGGTGGTTTGCGGTCGGCGACGGTATCGGCCGAAGAGCCGTGCGAGCTGCTCGAGGTCTCGCGCGCCGACTTCGAGCTGATGGGCGCCCGGCAGCCGAAGGTTATGGAGCGGATTCGCGCGACGGCGCGGCGCCGGCTGCACCGGTCACTGCTGGTCGGGGTGTTGAGCGACTGGATTGGGCCGATGGATCCGAAGATCGTCGACGAGCTCGAGCAGGTCATTGAGTGGGTGACTGTCGCCGCGGGCCAGACGCTGTTCCTCGAGGGAGACCCGGCCGACAGCTGGTACATCGCGGTCAGCGGCCGGCTGCAGGCGACGTTGGGTCAAGATCAAAAGGTCGTCGGTGAAGTGGGCCGCGGCGAGAGCGTGGGAGAGATGGCGCTCATCACCGGCAGCCCGAGATCTGCGACGCTGCGGGCGCTGCGCGACTCGACGCTGATGCGCTTTCCAGTCGCGCTTTTCGACGACATCCTCTTCCGCTTTCCCGGCGTGGGCCTGGCGCTCAACCGGGTGTTGGTGCGGCGGATCTCGCTGGGCCAGGCTGGGGCGCGACCCGTGGCCGATGGGCAGCTGCTGGCGTTGATTCCTCTGTCGCCCGCGACGACGTCGATCGAACGAACCCTGGGCGCGTCACTGGCGAAGCTCGGCTCGGTGACCCAGGTCAACCGCGAGCGGTTGATTCAGCTGGGGATCCTCGAAGAGGCGGCGACCACCGATGCGAGCCACCCGAGCTGGATTCGGCTGGCCGCGTGGCTCGAGGAAGAGCGCGCGCATCAGAGCTTCGTGGTGCTGCAGGCCGAAGCGACCGCGTCGCTGTGGACGCGGTGGGTGGTGCGCCAGGCAGATCGCGCGGTGCTGTGCGCGAACGCCAACGACAACCCGGAAGCCGGCGCGGTCGAGCGCGAGCTGGTTGCGGCGGCTGGCGCGCGGCGAACGCTGCTGATGCTGCACGCCGAAGGAAGCCGGCTGCCGACGGGCACGGCGCGCTGGCTGTCGGCGCGCACTGTCGATTCCCACTTGCATGCGGCGCTCGATCGCCCGGCCGATTTCGATCGCGTCGCGCGCAGCCTGACGGGCCGCGGGGTGAGCCTCGCGTTGAGCGGCGGTGGCGCCCGGGGCTTCGCGCACATCGGCGTCATCCGCGCGCTGCAGGAAGCCGGCATACCCATCGACGCGGTGGGCGGAACCAGTGCGGGCTCGGCGATCGCGGCGCAGCTGGCGATGGGGCTGACGTACGAGCAGATGGTCGCGCTGAACACGCAGATCTTCACCCACCGGCCGTTTCGTGAACTGACCGTGCCCGTGTTCGCGCTGCTGGGCACAGGGCGCGTCGACCGTGGGTTGAAGGAAGCGTACGGCGACGTGCAGCTCGAGGACCTGTGGATCCCGATGGTGGCGATCTCGTCGAACCTGACCCGTTCGACGATTCACGTGCACCACCGGGGGCCGCTGTGGAAAGCGGTGCGCGCGAGCACGTCGCTGCCGGGCGTGGCGGTGCCGGTGGTGGAAGACGGTCAGCTGCTCGTCGATGGCGGCCTGCTCAACAACCTGCCGGTCGACGTGCTGCGGGCGCGGCAAGGCGGGCGGGTCATCGCGGTCGATGTGATGGGCAACGACTCGGAGCTCAAGGGCACGCAGTTCCCTTCGCCCTGGGCCTCGCTCGCGCGGCGGGTGCTGCCGTTCGTGGAGACTGACGTGACGCCGAACATCTTCGACATCCTCACCCGCAGCATGCTGCTGGCCAGCCAGGCGCACGCGCGAACGGCGCGAGAAGGGGCCGACCTGTGTCTGCGGCCGCCGGTGGGGCGCTTCAACCTGATGAACGTCGAGGCGATCTCTCAGATTGCGCAGGTGGGCTACGACGACGCGAAGGGCAAGCTTGCGGGTTGGAAGACGTAGAGCACCTGAGGCGACTGTAAGATGGGGGTGACGTGGGTAGAGAGGACGCGAAGAGGGTGAGGCGCGCGCTGGCCGGGCTGCTGCTGGCGTGGGCGGGGATCTCGCAGGCGCAGGTGATTATGGGCGCGCCTCCGCAGCGGTCGGCGTGGCGGCGCGATCGGAAGATTCCCGCGCCGGTCAGGTGGTGACCGCAGACGGAGGCCCCGTCGCAGGCGCGCTGGTTATCAGCGTCGTCTCGGTGCAGGGACAGCTCGAAGGTGGCAAGGACCACGCACAGGTGATGAGCGCCGACGCTGGCTTCGAGGTGCTGTTGGGGCCTGGAGTCTGGAAGCCGTCCGTCTTCGCCTCCGGGTTCACGATGGCGACGACGGCCATCAAGTCGGGCGATCAGACGGCGCAGCTCGTGTGAAGCGCCCAGAGCCGGTGCAAGGTCGAGTGGTCGACGTGCTCGGAAAGCCGGTGACCGAGTTCGAGGTGAACGGCCGCCGTGTGCGCGATGTAGAGGGCCGCTTCGTCAGTGATGGGCGGGAAGACAGGCTCGACCTCTACGCGCGGGGCGTCGGCAGCGCGGTGGTCAGCCACGGCGGCCAGGGCGATGCAGGGACGATCGTCCTCGGCCCCGAGCGCGTGGTGGGCGTGCGCGTGCTCGACGAAGTGGGGGCCCCCATCACCGGAGCAGCGCTGGTGCGGCCCTGGCCGGGGCAGCAGCGGGTGAGCTGCTACTCGTTCGCCACCAACGCAGTGGACGCGCAGGGCCGCGGGTGGCTCGAGCTGCAGCCGAGCCAGAGCGCGCTGGTGATTGCTCCGGGCTTTCTGCCGTTCGAGACCAGGGGCGGGGCCGACGGCGACATCGCCGAGATCCGGCTGCAGCGCGGGCCCCACACGCTCTCAGGCGTCGTTCTTCGTGAGGGCAAGCCGGTGCGCAGCGCCGACCTGTGTCTCTCGGGGCCCACCGGCCAGCTGGCGACCACCGGGGCCGACGGCACCTTCTCGTTCGAAGGCCTCGGGCCCGGTGTGTAATGAGATCAGCGCGATGCAGAAGCGGCTGAGTCGCGGGGGCGCAGCCAGCTGGTACACGGAAAAGACCGTCGACGTGGGTGCCGGACTCAAGCCGGTGAAGATCGAGCTCGAGCGACATCCGTAACGCCCGCGACGACGCGCTCACCTTCGACTGAACCGCAATAGTACGGTCCGCTCCCAACGGATGGCCGAGCTCGACCCAGACGACACCCGCACCCGGCCGGGGCGCCCCACCTCGGCAAGCGCGACGATCTCAGCCCCGGAAGAAGGGCTGATCGCTGGCGAGCTCGTCGGCCGCTATCGGGTTCGGAAGCTGGTCGGCGAGGGCGGCATGGGGCGCGTCTACCTCGCGCGAGATCTCACCCTCGGCAGATCTGTCGCGCTCAAGATGGTTCGCGAGCTCGGCGTGTCCCCCGAACGGTTCGTTCGCGAAGCGCGCATCACCGCCCAGCTCAACCACCCGCACATCGTTCAGCTCTACGACGTCGGAGAGCACGGCCCGACTCCGTACCTCGCGCTCGAGTACCTCGAAGGCGAGTCGCTGCGCGAACGTCTGCAGCGCAGCACCGTCACCATCGACGAGACGTTTCGAATTCTGCGCGCCGTCGCCGAAGCGCTGACCCATGCGCACGCCCGCGGCGTTCGCCACTGCGACCTCAAGCCCAGCAACGTGATGCTGCCGCGCGATGGTCGCGTGCGCGTCGTCGACTTCGGCATCGCCACCGAGGCCGTGACGTCGACCCACGCCACCGGGGGCACCACCGACTGGATGGCGCCCGAGCAATGGCGCGGCGAGGCCGCCACCGACCCCACCGACATCTGGGCGCTGGGCGTGATCGCCTTCGAAGCGCTGCTCGGCAAGCACCCGTTCGGGGTCGCAGCGAACCGAACCGATCGCCGCGCCGCCGTGCTCGACAGCTCCAGAGCGCCCGACGCCTTCGAGCGGGAAGGCGTGCCCGATGATGTCGTCAGTCTGATCTCGCGATCGCTGAGCCGCAGTGGGCCCGCGCGCCCTTCGGCCAGCGAATGGGTGGCAGTGCTCAGCGCGATCCTCGTCGGTGAATCGCCCCGCTCGATCGCCGACAGCCCCTTTCGTGGCCTGGCTGCATTCGATGAACGGCACACCCAGAACTTCTTCGGGCGCGACGACGAGATCGACGCATTCCTCGAGCGCTTCCGCGACACCTCGATGTTGCCCATCGTCGGGCCATCGGGCGTCGGCAAGAGCTCCTTCTTGTTTGGCGGTCTGATTCCCCGCCTGCGTGTTCGCGAAGGGTGGACGGTGCTCGCCTTCCGGCCCGGCGACGATCCCGTTCGAGCCCTCGCGCATCGCCTCGTCGCCGCGGCAGAAACGAGCACCGCAGATCCGCTCGCAGTCTCGCGGTTGGCCGCCGAGCTGCGCGCCGAACCGTCGCTGCTCGCAGTGCGCCTGGCCTCGATCGCCGCGACGACCCAGACCAAGGTGCTGCTGGCGATCGATCAACTCGAAGAGCTCTTCACCCAGGGTGCGTCGCCTTCCGACACTCAGTGCGTGCTCGCGATGCTGGCGGGCTCTGCGGACGATGCTTCGGAACCGGTGCGCGTCACCTACACCCTGCGCGATGACTTTCTGGGTCGCGTGCCCGAAGTGAAGTCGCTGTTCGTGCTTCGTGCCCTCGATGCGTTGCACATGCGGCAGACGATCACCGGGCCGCTGGATCGCCTCGGGTACGCGTTCGACCAGCCGACGATCATCGACGAGATGATTCGCGAAGTCGCCGAGTCGCCCGCAGCCCTGCCGCTGCTGCAGTTCGCCTGCCGTTCGCTGTGGGACACGCGCGATGTCGAGCGCAAGCTGCTGCTCGAGAAGGCCTACCGCGCCCAGGGCGGAGTCGCCGGTTCCCTCGCGCGCCACGCAGACGCGGTGCTGGTCGGCATGTCCGCCGAAGAGCAGGTCGCCAGCCGTCAGATGCTGACCCGGCTGGTCATCGGCTCGAGCTCGCGTCGAACGCTCGACCGCGGCGAGCTGCTCGCGGGGTTGCCGGCCGTCGCCGGCGCCGTTCTTGACCGACTGATCAGAGCGCGGCTGCTCGTTCAAGGGCGGCCTTCAGGCAAAGAAGCCCTCGCGGTCGAGATCGCGCACGAGTCGCTGCTGGTCACGTGGACCCAGCTGAAGCTCTGGCTCGAAGAGTCGGCTGAAGAGCGCCGCTTCGTCGTCGAGATGGAAGAGGCGGCGACCTTCTGGGACAAGCGTGGCCGTCGCGACGAAGAGACGTGGAATGCCGCGGACCTCGGCGGCGCGCGGCGGCGGGCCCGGCGCCTGGCGGTTCAGCTGTCAGCGCGCGTCGAGGCCTTTCTCGTCGCTGGAGACGCGCGCGACGCGAAGCAACGCCGCGCGGCGCGAACGCGGCTCGCCACCTTCGTCGGCCTGGCCAGCACGCTCACCGTCGGCGCTGTGATGCTCGCCAGCGAGTTTCGAGATCAGCGCAACGCCGCCGAGACGCAGGCCCGCGCCTTGCGCCTGGCGCATGGAAATCTCGGGAAGACAGACCTCGTGCTCGAGCCCTTCGATTGGGTCGACGAACGCCCCAGCCCGGTGCCGCTGGCGCAGCTGCCGCAGCTGACGTGGAAGCTCTACGCGCCTGCAGTCGGAGACGTGCAGCTGCCGGGCGCTGCGATTCCTGAACACCTGGTTCGCGTCAGCGACGACGGCGTCGAAGCGCCGGGGGGCACCGCTTTCCTTCGCGTCGACGGTCGTGGCTCTTCGGGGCAGTCATGCGCCGCGAGCTGGGTTCGCCTCGTCGCGCTTCCTGGTTACGCCGAGCGCGGCACCAAACGTCGGGTGGCGATCCCGGTGCCCACTTGCCAGGCGAGCCTCGCCTCGACTGCGCTCGTACCCGCAGGGCCCTTCATCTACGGCGGCCCCGGCGTGCCCGCGACGAAGTACCCCGACTACGTGGATCCCGAGCGCACGATCGACCTGCCGGGATTTCGAATCGATCTCACCGAGGTCTCGAACGCGCAGTTCGCGCCATTCGCGAGGCTCACCGCCACGACGGGCTACGCCGTGCCGCTGTATCCCCGGGGCGGAAAGTTCGACCACGCGGGCGATGACGAGATCCCGGTGACGTCCGTCGATGCTTTCGAATCCGAAGCGTTCTGTCGCTTCATGGGCAAGCGGCTACCGACAGATCACGAGTGGGCGAAGGCAGCGCGCGGAGGCTCCACCCTCGACGGCAAGGCAAACCCCGAGCCCCGTCGACTCTACCCGTGGGGCAGCGAGTTTCGGCGCGACTGCGTCAACCTTGGCGACAGCACCGACGGCTTCGAGTGGGTGGCGCCGGTCAACGGGCTCGCGTGTGGGGCGAGCCCGTACGGCGCTCGCAACCTCGTCGGAAACGTCGCCGAGTGGGTCGCCCGCACCGGGCAGGCCGATTCGAACGACCTGCGCGTCATTCGGGGTGGCGCCGCCAACTCCCCTGTCGAGCTCGAGCAGGTCACGACCATTTTTCGCAACCAGCGCGAGGCGAGAAACTTCGACTTCGCGACGGGCATCCGCTGTGCCACAGACGAGAACCCTGAGGAGGGATCAAAATGGGAAAGACACTGACGATGGTGGGGCAGGCGCGCTCGAAGAATCCCGCCGACGATGACCTGGCGATCTCATCCATCGCCGCCCTGATTGTTCAGGCGGCCGGCCCCAACCACGAATGGGCCCGCGTCTCGTCGGTGAATCACGTCTGGAAGACACTCAGGAATCTCACCGACAAGTCCGCATACGACTTGATTCAGCTGGTGGGCCACGGCACCCGCGGGATGTTGTTCCTCTCGGGGACGACGGAATACCAAACGGGTCACAACGCCTATGTCCTCGACAGCAACCCTCTCATCTACGGGCTGCTGTCTGAGTTGGTGGATCCCAGAACGAAGGTCTGGCTGTTGGGCTGCCTCGTGGGTGACGGAGCCGCGGCCGCCCAGTACGCCACCGTGGCAGATGGCCCGACGCTCCTCTTCGATCTCGCCCGGATGTGGGGCTGCGAAGTCAGCGCTCCGACGCTGCTCGTCTCTGACGAACACTTCGGGCCAGACGGGGTGTTCAAAGAGACGAACCACCTGACCACCGTCGGCCCGAGTGGAATCATCAAGATGGGTGCGCCTGATCCGCTGAAGCTGGGCTGGACCTCGAGCCAGAGCCTGCCCGTCGTGAAGGCGATTCAGGCGCCCGTGCTCGGTGCACTCACTTCGCAGGCCGCCGCTCGCTTGAAGCTCGCCGATTTGAAGACGACGGCTTCGATCACCGTCAGCCCGTTTGAGTCACGGCCGCTGCTGGCAGCCACCGAGCTCGAGCTCCAGCTGACCTTCGAGGGCGAAGAAGTCACCGCGCAGGTCCTGGCGGGCTTCTCGGTGCTCCGCTTCCAGACCCGCGCTGGGGCGCTTCGATACTTCCGGATCCACCCCGAATCGCAGACGGCGTTGGTCAGGTCCGTGCGATCGCTGGCGCTGCAGGCCTTGCGCTGATTAGAGCGACGGCCAGACCTTTCGCAGCAGCGCGATGTCGTCGTCCTTCGCGAGGCGTGCGGCGCGATCTGCCGACAAGCGGTCGACGGCAATCGCGACGACCTGCCAGGCGGCAGCCAGCGCATGCGCATCTTTGCGTGCACCTTCGATCACCTTGACCGCCTCGGGCAGCAGTGCCCACGGCAGGAAGGTGAGCCCAAACTTCTTCAAGCCGTTCTGCGTGAGCCGAACCGAGATTGGCTCGCCGTTGGTGGTGAGCTGCTGGTTCGGAGCGGCCAACGTCGGATCAAGCAGGTCGACGCTTCCGACTGTTCGATCGGAGTCGCTGAGCTCGGCGCCCTTCAGAATCAGCGACGAAGGCCAGATCTCGATCGTGTTGTAGAAGGGCTCGGGTGCGCCGAGGCTGTCGGGCCACTTCGGAGTGCCAGCCAGGATGCGGTTCTTCGCGAGAAAATCCTTCTCGAGGTACAGGTAGCCACGCGTCCCGATTGGTGGTGGGTCCCCCGCGTCCGTGGCGGTCGCTTTCGACGGAAGGCTGCTGGGACACGAGGCCCACATCGTTGCCTGGTCGCCCCAGGTGATCCCGGTGAAGCGCGTCAGAACCCGGTCGGTGTTGGTCGCACTGAAGGCGATCGTCCACGAGCTGCCGTTGTTTCTGGTCTCGTCGATGGTGACAAGGGCCGCCCCATAATAGCGACCCGTTTTTCTGCATTCCTCTGCGTTTGCTTCGTTCGTCTTGACGTCACAGTTCCCTGGGTAGGCCATGTACGAAACTCTAGAAGAGCATCAGCACTGCCTCAATTGTTTCAGACAGCCCTGCAATAACTACCCAGGGTCGGCGCCGTTGCTTCCACGGGCTGGTAGACTTGAAAGGAGTGATGGTGACCGAGCAGAGTGATTCGAACTCCGAGCGGCGTGCGGTGCGGTTGAAGCTCGCGCTGTTGTGGACGGCAGCGCTGTGCATCCTCGTGGGCATCGGCGGTCTGTTCTTGACGCCGCGCCTGCCGACGTTGGTCCTGGCCTCGCTTTCCCTTCCTCTTCTCGCGTCGGCCGTCGGTGGTCTGCTGTTGCGCGCGGGAGCCGTCAGCCTCGCAGCACGCCTTGTCGTTTCGACTCTTTGGGTGATCATCACTTTCTTCACCTATGGCTCGGGGGGAATTCATTCGCCGATCCTCGTCGCTTATTTCTCGACGACTGTGATGGCCGGCTCGGTCACGGGTAGGCGCGGGAGTGTCATCTTTGCGGGCTGCTCAGCAGCAATGTTCGGGCTCTTCATGTGGCTCGACACCCAGGGCATCGGCAAGCAACCGCTGCTCACGTTCTCGCCGCTGTTCGTGTCGTTGATTCAGATCTCGGCGGTCATATTCACCGGCTTCCTCGTCTACGACATCTTCCGGGTGCTCGACATTGGCAACCTGCGCCTGCGTCAGAACGAAGTCGCCCTGCGCGAGCTCGTTCAAAGCGCGCCTGAAGGCATCGTCGCCCTCGATGGTCTGGGAGCCATCGTCAATTTGAATCCGGCCGCGGAGCGTGCGCTCGGGCCTCAGGCCCAGGTGGGCACGCGCTTCGCCCAACTGCAGTGGCGCGATCGCGAAGCCATCGAGCGCCTCTTCGATGCGGGCGACGTGAGCGGGCGTGGTCTCGTCGGTGAGCTGCAGCTTCCCGGTGGTGAGCACCGCGAGCTCGAGCTTCTGGTACGACCGCTCGCTGCCAATACCGCCTCGGCTTTTCGCATCTCGATTCGCGACATCACCGATCGCCGCAACGCCGAGCGCGAGCGCGACCGTCTGACTGATCAGCTGCACCAGGCGCAGCGCCTCGAATCGTTGGGGTTGCTCGCTGGTGGTGTCGCCCATGACTTCAACAACATCACGACGATCGTCCTCGCCAACGCCGAGGTGCTGCTCGAAGGACCACGCGACGCCGAAACCGCCGAAGCGCTGACCGAGATCGTCAACGCCGCGCGACGCGCCGGCGAGCTCAGCCACCAACTCCTGGCGTTCGGTCGCAAGCAGGTGCTCAACCCACGCATTTTGCGGCTCAGCGACGTCGTCAACGAGGTGGTGCCGATGCTGCGACGGCTGCTCGCAGCGACCATCGACGTCGAGGTCAATGCCGACCAGGACGCGTGGGTGCGCGCCGACCACGGCGGCCTCGTCCAGCTGCTCGTCAACCTGGGCGTCAACGCACGCGATGCCATGCCGAGTGGCGGACGCCTGAGCATCGTCGTCGCGACCAACGAAGCACACTGTCAGATTGTCGTTGGCGACACCGGCGAGGGCATGGACGAGGCGACGCTCAAGCGCATCTTCGAGCCGTTCTTCACGACCAAAGTGGTTGGCAAGGGCACCGGCCTTGGCCTCTCGGTGGTGCAGGCGATCACCAGCCAGAGCGGCGGCACGGTGCACGTCAAGAGCACCCCTAAAGAAGGCACCGCCTTCACGGTGTCGTTGCCGCGGGTGCCAGCCCCGGTGCAGCGAATCGCGCCACCAGCGCTGCAGACCAAACGCGAGCGCAAACGTGCCACCATCTTGTTGGTGGAAGACGAGAGCGCGGTACGCAGGCTCGCCCAACGCATCCTCGAGGGCGCCGGTCACGAGGTGTTGAGCGCGAGCGATGGCCTGGAAGGACAAGCACTCGCAGCAAGTTGCGACGGCGTCATCGACATCCTGATCGCCGACATCGTCATGCCGCGCAGCGGTGGTGTCGAGCTGGCGCACACCCTCGCGCCGCTGCGGCCGCAGATGCACATCGTGTTGATGAGCGGCTACGCAGCGGATGCTTTTGGTCCCGGGCGCATGCTCTCGAAAGGCTTTCGTTTTCTGCCGAAACCCTTTGGTCCTGCCGAGCTGCTCGCGATCGTCGACGACGTCCAATCAAAAGGGTGAGCACGAGCGCCCTACCGTTACCTCACGCCCAATTAGGCGCTGATTCAGAGGTTCGGGCCGCCGGTGTCCGTGGCCGGCTTGCCGAACATCTGCTCGACCGCGAGGAGGAAGCTGATCCTGAAGGCCCACCCAAGCAATGGGGCTCCATGCGCGACGAGCGACCTGATGACCTTCTCTGAATCTGGCTGAGCGTTGACCGGGTTGGGCTGCATGGCGTGGCTTCTTCGCGACCTGGGGCTTCACGGGGGTGTACGGGCTGCTGGTCTTTCCAATGCGGCTCATGGTCGAGATCCTTGTGCGGGTGTGGCGTTGCCTTCCCTTGGGGGACGAGGCCAACGCTCCGGCAGTGCGGGCAGATCTGCGCGGAACACTCCGTGCGAGTCGTCGCCGCGGGTGGTGACGGCGTCCGGGGCGATCGGCGCGGTGAAGGACGGCCAGCCGGTGCCCGACTCGAACTTCTGACCTGACGTGAAGAGTGGGTTGGCGCAGCCAGCGCAGACGTAGGTGCCCGGTGTCGAGGTGCCAACGAAGCAGCCGGCGCTTGGCGCGCCGCCAAGCTCGAAGGTGTCGTCGGGTCGGGCGAGAGCCTCAACTGCAGCTGGGTAGACCACCTGCTGCGGCGTGTTCACCTGCACGGGCATCGTCGGGTTCAGCGGCCCCACCGCGTTGTTCGGAGACGTGACGTTTTGGTTCTGAAGCACCGCCTCGGCCGCCGTCAGCGCCTGAGTCACCGTTGGCTGCTGCCGAACCTCGAGCCGCGAGCCCGACTTCAGCGCCGCGATTCGCAGCGCCTTGCCCTTGCCCGTCGAGAACTCGTCGGCTCGGGGTGCAGGGGGCCCCTTCGCGATCCCTGCTGCTTTGGGCCGCTCGATGATCCGCACTGCCTTCCGCGATTCGATTTTCATGAAAGGCCGACGAGGCCCCCTGGAAATTGTCGGGTCAGGCCAAACCAGTACCGGCTGGTAGCCCCACCGAGGCGGGCGATCAGCGTCCCGCTTTGCAGATGGGCGAGTGTTTTTCAGAAGTGCGCGCCTTGTTGTTGAGCCGAGGCGTCTCGAAGTGACCTACCATCGCGGCCGGAGCGCTCCGCTCTTCACATTCCACAGAGAGAGGGGCAGACCATGTTGCTGAGCGTCGGGGCGATCGTCGTCGGACTCGTGGTGCTGATCCTGGGCGCCCACTGGCTGGTAACGGGCTCGTCGCGGCTGGCGCTCGCCGTCGGAATCTCGCCGCTGGTGGTCGGGTTGACCGTCGTGGCCTTCGGCACCAGCGCTCCTGAGCTGGCGGTGAGCGTCACCGCTGCTTCGCTGGGCCAGAGTGAGCTGGCCGTCGCCAACGTGATAGGCAGCAACAACTTCAACACGCTGGTGGTGCTGGGCCTGTCGGCCCTGGTGGCGCCCCTCGTGGTGAATCAGCAGCTGGTGCGCATGGACGTGCCCATCGCGCTGGGCTTGAGCGTGTTGCTGCTCGTGTTGAGCATGGACGGCCGCCTTGACGTCTTCGACAGTGCGCTGCTGGCAGGGCTGATTGTCGCCTACACGGGGTTCCTCATCGCCGAGGCACGGCGCGAGGGCAAGGCCCGGGCCCGCTCGGAGGAAGCACCGCCAGCGCGCCTGCCGATCAACCTGCTGCTCATCGCCGTCGGCTTGGTTGCGCTGGTGGCGGGCGCGCGGTTCCTGGTGCAAGGGGCAGTAGAGATCGCGCGCTTCCTCGGGGTGTCGGAGGTAATCATCGGGCTCACGATCGTCGCGGCGGGCACCTCGCTGCCTGAGCTCGCCACCTCGGTGATGGCGGCCTACCGGGGCCAGCGCGACCTCGCGATCGGCAACGTGGTGGGGAGCAACATCTTCAACATCGGTTCGGTGCTGGGCTTCTCGGGACTGGCGGCGGCGGGGAAATTGGTCGTGGCGCCCAGCATGGTGGCGGTGGAAATCCCGCTGATGATCGGCGTGGCCCTCTTGTGCCTGCCGTTGTTCCGAGCGGGCTACCGCGTGACGAGGGCCAACGGCGCGGTGCTGCTGGGCTCATACGGGCTCTACCTGGGCTACCTGGTGCTGGCGGCCCAGCAGTCGGCGATGCTGGCGCGCTATCAGGCGCTGGTGCTTGGCCTGGTCGTGCCAGCGCTCATCATCGGCGTGGTGGTGGTGATGGTGAAGAGCCTTCGCGACGAGCAGCGAAACGTCGCTGGGTGAAGTGCGAAAGGACGTGCTTTAGGCTTGCACCTCGGGCCCCTGCGCAGGGTCCTACATCCATGTCGACCCGCGCGCTGGCTCTCGTCGTGTCTCTCGTGGCTCTGGGATGTCCTGGGCCCACCGGGGCCCCGACCTGCGACTCCACTACCTGCAGTGGGTGCTGCGACGCGACCGGGATGTGTATTTCGGGCAACTCCACCAGCGCGTGCGGCATCAACGCAAGCGCCTGCCTGGGCTGCGGCGGATCCGAGACCTGCAACAACGGCGTGTGTCTGACTGCCTGCCAACCGCAGACCTGCCAATCGCTGGGCAAGAACTGCGGCATGGCGCCCGATGGCTGCGGCGGCCAGCTGACGTGCGGCACCTGCGCGGTCGGCGAGACCTGCGGCGCCAGAGGGCCGAACGTGTGTGGTGTTGGGGCCTGCACTCCGCGCTCTTGCCAGGATCAGTCGAAGACCTGCGGCCAGCTCTCAGATGGCTGCTCGCTGATTCTCGCGTGTGGAAGCTGCCAGGCCCCGCAGACCTGCAACGCGTCGAACGTCTGCGCCTGCGCGCCGGCCACCTGCGCGTCGCTGGGGAAGAACTGCGGCAGCCTGCCCGATGGCTGTGGCGCCCTGCTCAGCTGCGGCACCTGCACCTCGCAACAGGTGTGCGGCGGAGGCGGCGCGGCCAACGTCTGCGGCGTCGGCACCTGCACTCCGCTGACGTGCGCGGGGCAGGCCAGGAACTGCGGCACGCTCGCCGACGGCTGCGGCGGTACGCTCTCGTGCGGAACCTGCGCGCTTCCCCAGTCGTGCGCCGGCGGCGGCGTTGCGAACGTCTGCGGCGGCTGCACGGTGACGACGAGCTGCACGGCGCAGGGCAAGAACTGCGGCTCCATCTCTGACGGTTGCACCGGCATGCTCTCGTGCGGCACCTGCAGCGGGTTTCAGACCTGCGGAGGAATGGGCACCGCGAACGTCTGTGGCGCGAGCTGTCTGCTCACCTGCCCAACCGGCTTCGCCTGCAATGCGCAGGGCGTCTGCACGGGCGGCAGCACGAGCGGGCTGGTGTTGAACGTGCTGACTCCTGCGGTGATCACTGTCGGGGGTTCCGTGACGCAGAACGGCGCGCGGCCCATCAGCTCGACGCCGACGCCGTGCGCGCGAATCTACTTCGACAACATCGCCAACGACGACGACGTCAGCGACTACGCGTGCGCCACCTCGGCGACGACGCCGCTGGTCTTCACCAACGTCCAGCTCTTCGCCGGCACCTACAAGGTCAGCGTTGCCGACTACAACGACGGCTCGTCGCTGCCCGCGCCGCAGCAGGTGGTCAACGCGATGATGTCGATTCCGGCCACCACCACCAGCCTCGTGCTCAACGTCGTCGTGCCTCCACCGGTGAAGCTCAGCGGCACCGTGACCCAGAACGGCAGCCGCCCAACCGCCAGCAGCCCGACGCCGTGCGCACGAATCCAGTTCAACAACCTCGACCCCGCGGGAGAGGACGTCAGCGACTACGCGTGCGCCACTTCGGCCACAACCCCGCTGGCGTTCAGCATGGTGTCGATCTTCCCCGGCACGTTCGAGGTCAGCGTCAGCGACTACAACTCGGGCTCGTCGCTGCCCGACACCTACCACGTGGTGAATCCTTCGCTTGTCATCAGCGGCGCTGCGACTGGCGTGACGCTGAACGTGGTGACGCCAGCGGTGATCACGGTCGGGGGCTCGGTGACGCAGAACGGCGCGCGGCCCAGCAGCTCGACGCCGACACCGTGCGCGCGGATCTACTTCGACAACGTCGCCAACGACGACGATGTCAGCGACTACGCCTGCGCGACCTCGGCCACCACGCCGCTGGCCTTCACCAACGTCCAGTTGTTCGCCGGCACGTACAAGGTCAGCGTCGCCGACTACAACAACGGCTCGTCACTGCCAGCACCGCAGCAGGTCGTGAACGCGATGCTGTCGATCCCCGCCAGCACCACCACCCTCGTGCTCAATGTCGTCGTGCCGCCGCCGGTGAAGCTCAGCGGCACTGTCACCCAGAACGGCAACCGCCCGACCGCCAGCAGCCCGACACCGTGCGCGCGAATCCTGTTCAACAACCTCGACCCAGCCGGGGAGGATGTCAGCGACTATGCCTGCGCCACCTCGGCGACCACGCCGCTGGCCTTCAGCATGGTGTCGATCTTCCCCGGCACCTACGAAGTGAGCGTCAGCGACTACAACTTCGGCTCGTCGCTACCCGACACCTACCACCAGGCGAACGCTGCACTCGTCGTCAGCGGGGCCGCGACCGGTCTGACGCTGAACGTGGTGACGCCGGCGGTGATCGCGGTCGGGGGCTCGGTGACGCAGAACGGCGCACGGCCGATCAGCTCGACGCCGACGCCGTGCGCGCGGATCTTCTTCGACAACGTCGCCAACGACGACGACGTCAGCGACTACGCGTGCGCCACCTCGGCCACCACGCCGCTCGTCTTCACCAACGTGCAGCTCTTCGCTGGCACCTACAAGGTCAGCGTCGCTGACTACAACGACGGCTCGTCACTGCCCGCGCCGCAACAACTGGTCAACGCGATGCTGTCGATCACCGCGTCCACGACCAGCCTCGTGCTCAACGTCGCGGTGCCTTTGCCGCTGAAAATCAGCGGCAGCGTGACCCAGAACGGCAGCCGCCCGACCGCCAGCAGCCCGACGCCGTGCGCGCGAATCCTTTTCAACAACCTCGATCCCACGGGAGAAGACGTCAACGACTACGCGTGCGCCACCTCGGCGACGGCGCCGCTGGTCTTCAGCATGGTGTCGATCTTCCCCGGCACCTACGAAGTGAAAGTCAGCGACTACAACTCGGGCTCGTCGCTGCCCGACACCTACCACCAGGTGATCGATCGGATCCTGATTCCGTGAGGCTGCCGCGGTCGCTGTCGGAGACCGCTTTCCTCCAGCAGGCTCAGCAGCGGGTGTGAGACGGATCAACCGCGAACGGAATTGGATCCACCGCCAGCATCCGAAGCTCGGCGACGCAGCGCTGCCCGGCAGCGTCTTCCAACCAGGTCTGATCAGGCGTCGGCAGCATCTCGGTGACGCTCAGCGCCTCGGCGCCGCGGACCTGCTTGGCGAGGACCTCGAGCAGCGCCGGGCTGTGCAGGTCGACGAACACCGGCTTCACCTCATTGGGCGAGCGGGCGAAGACGAAGCGGGGAAGACCGACGGTGCGCGCCCACCGCTGCGCCTCTAGGAAGCGGGCGGGCGGCGTCTGCGCGTGGGCGAACCTCAGCTGCTCGGCGGTGAAGCGCCACGACTCGCGCGCGACGACGACGCCGTCGAACAGCACCCGCGGGCGGTGGGGCGCGTGGGAGAGCAGCGTGAAGTGGTTGGCGGCCTTGAGCTTGACCCGCCGCTCGAACACGTCGAGGGCGTCGAAGCGGTGGCGCCCATCGCGGGTGTGCACCTCGAGCCGCTGGCCCTTGCGGCGCACGAGCAGGTCGGCGGCGCGCAGCACCTGGGCAATCGGTCGAGGTGAGCTCCAGCCCATGCCGACGTCGAGGTGAAACGCGTCGGGGGCCAGGCGCAGGTCGTGGGTCGAGCGGGCGAAGGGCTCGAAGGGGATGGGGTGGATGTGGCCGGCGCCGACGTCCTCGTCGAACAGGGTCTGCAGCTGCGCGCGCACCGGGCAATGCGCGAGGACGGAGAGCGTAGAGAAAGGGGTGACGCCGGGGTGCAGCTCTCCGAGCACGGGCAGCCAGCCGTCGGCGGTGCGCGCGAGCATCACGTCAGGCGCGTGGTGGCGGGCGCCGGGCCAGCCCGGGCCGTCTGACTTGAAGGCGCGGGCGACCTTCGGCGCGAGGCTCGCGCAATCGAAGCGGACGAGCCGCGCGCCCTCGGGCAGCGGCAGCAGGCGCCTCCACTTGCGCTGCATTTGCTTCACCACCTCGCCGACCGCGGGCGGAGGCAGGGCTTCGAACAGCGGGGTCGAGGCCTCCCACAGTCGGGCGAGCGACACCTCGCCGCCGCCGAGCTGGCGGTGGAGGCCAAGCAGCCCTTCGAGCAAGAGAGCGCCGATTCGCGCGGTGTACCAGCGGGCGGCCGGCAGCAGCACCTGCAGCGGAGCGGCGAGCAGCGCGCGCAGGCCCTCGCCCGCTTCGAGCTGCAGCGCGCGGCGGCACTCTTCGTAGACGAGCGTTCGGCCCGCGTAGGTCTCGCCTTCCGAGCGGGTGGCGGCCTCTCCGGTGACGCGGGTGAAGGCGCGCTCGAGGGACGAGAGCGCGGCAGAAAGCTTCTGCGGGTCGCCCGCGGCGCGCTCGACCTTCCGCCGCGCGCGCTCGAGAGACTGCACCGCCTTCAGCGTCGTTCGCCGCGCGCGGCTGGGCAACGCTTCGACCTGCGCGCGCAGGTGCTCGAGCGGGCGGCTCTCGATCGCCAGGTCGAAGCCCCACTGCACCAGGCCGCGCCCGGCGAGCGCCTCGAGCAGCCTTCGATCTCCAACGGCATCGGCGGTGCGGGACCCGTCGCAGCGCGCGAGCAGCCGCGCTTCCTTCACGGGCAGGGTGAGGGCGCCGGCCTTTGCGCGGCCGCCCGGAACGCCGTGGAGCAGCCTGCCTTCCAGCCGAAGATCTCCCGGCAGGCGCGGCTTCAAGTGGCGGCGCACCTGCCAGTCGTTGGCGAACGCGCGGGCGACGGCAGCGATCGCCCACGGCTCGAAGTAGGTCGCGCGCGCGTCGAGCAGCTGGCCCGCCGGCGTCTGGCGAAGCGCCTCGGGGACGTCCTCCCAGCTGCCCCACCCGAGCGGGCCGAAGAAGCCAATCGTGTCGCACTTGGTGGCGTAGCGCTGGAGGTAGCTGGCGACCAGCGCCTCCTTCTTCCGAGTGCGCGCGTCCGAGGCGTCCTGTGGCTGGCGCAGCAGCGAGTCGAGCCCATCTTCGACTGCCTTGCGGTTCTGCCACAGCACCGCTTCGCGGAAGCGCGGCTCGGCAGCGACCGCGCGCAGGTGGGCCGTCCACGCTTTGCGCTCGTGGGCGTACGCGGCCTCGAATGCCGCGCGGGCACCAGCAGAGTCGGTGGCGAGCAGGGCGTCGGCGAGCAGCGCGCTCTGCGGCGCGACGAGACCTGCGACCTGGGTGATGGGAAAGCCCGCGGCGCGAACGAGCAGCTGGGGCCACAGGGTCCAGCCGCCTGGCAGCTGAACGCGGGTCAGCACGTGAAGGCGGTGGTGAGACCCATGCCCTCTGGCGGAGGAGACAGCACCAGCCCCTCAGCGTCGGGGGCGTAGCGGGCGAGCGCTCCGCCGAAGCGGCCTTCGAAGATGAACGGCGAGAGCTCAACGCGGACATCGAGCCACTCGAGGTGCTTGTCGTCGATCAGCACCGGCATGCGGGCGCGGGGCATCGAGGCGTAGCGCTGGGCGACGTACTGCTTCGTGTGGCTGGCGTCGTCGAGCACCCGCTTCCAGAGCCGCCCGGCGGTAGAGACGCCGACGTGGGTGTCCTTGCCGTCGAACGCCTTCTTCAGCACCCAGTCGTTCTGCTGGTTCAGCAGCGTGGCCGTGTGCTTCGCCGACGGGAACATCGTCTCGGCGATCTCGACCCGGAAGTCTTTGCCGTCGCGCAGGGGCAAGCCCTTCATCGCGCGGAAGAAGGGCAGCGTGCCTTTGTCGAACGCGAGCGAGACCAGAGGCTTGGCCAGGCGCACGTCGCCGACCTTCGCGCCGCGCAGGGGCAGCAGGTCGGACTTCAGTCGATGCGGCTCGTCCATGAACGAGGTGCCGATGGTGATCATCAGCACCAGGTCGACCGGCCTTCGCTCGCCGCGGATCCGTGCTTTGCCGCGCGCGTCGACGGTGATGTCGGTCTCGTGAACGAGGAAGGTGTCGATGCCGTCGGCCTTCAGCCGCTTGCGCGCGTAGTTGATCTGCTGAACGACGCGCCTGGGGTAGCCGAGGATGGTGTCCCACTCGTACGAGTGGGCGAGCAGCGCGACACGGGGGCGACCGGTAGACGGGCGCACGAGGCTGCGAATCATCTGCACGTAGCCCAGAAACGGGCGCTGGATGCCGGCGTCGACGTCCCAGCCCAGCGCGCGGAATGCGGGCGAGCGGGCGAAGAAGTCGAAGACGCCCTCGGTGTACGTGTTGCTGACGATGATCCCGTTGCCGAAGTTGATTTCCGTCAGCAGGTACTTGTCGGGGTACAGGAAGCCGTCGGGCCGGAGGATCTTCCGCAGCGAGTCGGCGCTCAGCCCGCCCTTCACGTCGAGCACGTCCCAGACGCCGGGGGCGAGCGGGATGTTGCGCTGCAACCAGCGGCGGTCACCGGCGTGCGCGGCGAGGCGGGCGAAGAGCTTTCCAAACGCGTCGTGCAGCGCGGACGCAATGAAGCCCACCTGCTTGCTGCGCAGGAAGAAGGGGCGCAGCGGGAAGCCGACGCGCTCGAGCATCGTCACCTTGCGGCCGGCCCAATCGGCGCGGTGCTGGTGGACGAGGTCGACGACCGCCGAGCGGTTGCGCTTGAGGGCCTGGTCGAACGCGCGGACGCGTTCCTGGTCTTCGGGCAGCTGCGCGACGCGACTCATGGGTGTTTCTGCTCAGGGCTGACGAAGCGTCTTCTGAACCTTCTTCAGCAACTTCGGATCAACGGGGTGCTCGGCGTAGTGGCGATCGATTGCCGCCTGCAGCTGCTGGGCGGTCGACTTCGGCTTCACTCCAATCATCACGAAGAACTCGGCCATCGCCGCCTGGAGCTTCGCAGGCTGCTGCGAGAGGTCCTCACCAGAGGCGAGGAACAACAACGGCACCAGCGCTCGCACCGTCTCGTCCGGGTAGAGGTAGCTGCCGTCGCTCTTCTGGGTCTCGAACAGGGCGAGCAGGCGCGCCCCGGACTTCCGCCCGGCTTTCTGCTTCGGCACGGCCTATTCGAGAGGGCGGCCCGGCTTGTTGCCCGGCGACCAGCCCGGCTTGCTCGGCTTGCTGGGGGTCGCCGGCTTCTCGGCGGGGGTCGCCGGCTTCTTCGGAGTGGTCGGCGTCGTCGGCGTGCTGCGGCCCGGCCCCCGAATGGGCGGCATGGCGCGAACACCATCGGTGGCGGCGGCGAGCGTGGCGCTGGCTTCGACCAGTGCGCCCGACGACGCCTTCAGCGCGGCGCGCGAGAGCCCGAACGACTTCTTCGGATCAAACCCACGCATCGTGGTGGCCAGAAAACCGATGTCCTTCGCCGAAAACTGACGCCCGTGAATCTGAATGCTCATTGTGAAAGCTCCGTTGAAGAGAACGCACCTCACCACACCTCTGGCCTGACACGCGAGGGTGGGCTGGTGCGCAACGTCATCCGTGCGTTTAGTGAGCCGCCACTTCCGAATCGGCGAAGAAGGTCGGAACCAGCCCGCCCCCCTGGTGGACGTTGATCACCCGCGCTGGCGCCGCGCGGTGGAAGCCCCCCGCGAAGCGGTCGTTGATCCACCAGAAGCTCCCGACGACCCGCAGCCGCTCGAGGCTGACCGTGCCCCCTGCGGCGAACACCGGGAACTCCTCTTCGGGCAGCACGACGTACTGCTGGACGACGAAGAGCGTGGGGCCGGCGAGCGCCTGGTCGACCCTCGCGCGCCACTGGGCGTCATCGCACTCGGCGCCGATGGTGATCCCGAACCCGCCGTATCCATCGGCCGGCTTGAGCACCAGCTGGGCGCGGCGGGCGAGCACCTCAGCCAGCAGCGCAACGTTCAGCACCCGGGTCCACGGGATTCGCCGGGCGAGCGCCCCCCGCTCGTCGGAAGTGAAGTCGAAGGTGCCGGTCGAGAGCGCGTCGAAGAGGCACTTGTCGTCGGCGATGATCGCTCCGAAGGGGTTGAGGACCTTGACGACCCCGTCGCGCCACGCGTCGAGCAGCACCTTGCCGGCCTCGCGCCAGGGCTCGAGCACCAGCTCGTCGATGGTGTCGCGCACGCACAGGTCCAGCCGCTGGTCGCCGCAGTAGAGGCCGTCGCGCTTCCGGGTCAGCTCGCGGACGTCGGCGACGCAGCAGCGCAGGCCGGCCGCAGTGCAGGCGCGGGCCATCAGCACATGGTCGGAACGGACGAACGAATCGCTCGCGCAGACGAAGGCGATCGAAGGCTGGGCCAGGTGCGGCAGCTGCCGTCGAATCAGCCGCGCGATCGACTCGACGATTCGGAAGGTCCGCAGGCCGAAGCCGTCGGCGAAGGCGTCGCACCAGCCACAGCCCGAAGGGTCGCCGGCCTGGCACTCGAGCACCTGAAAATCACGGTGGGCTGAGGAGTAGACGACATCGTAGCGGCTGGAGCCGAACACCTCGTCGCGGCCGATCGCCTCCTTCGCCAGCGCAGCGACCTCGGGCGAGACGCGGACGAGCGCACCGGCGGTGCCTTTGGCCCAGCCCCGCACCAGCTTGCCGATCGCGCTCTGGATCAACGTCAGATCGCGCGAGATGACGTCCAGGTCAGCGGCGTCGCCGATGACGGGGCGCGCGAAAGTCGGGACGGCGGTGAGGCCATTGTCGCGGCGGGTCTGCTCGAGCTTCGCCTGGTGCACCGCGGGCGCCGCGAGCACCGCCTCGTTCCACGCCCGCGTGTTCACGCCCGTTCAGCCGCGCCGCGCATTGCACTTTGGTCGTCCCTCGGCACCGCTGGGGATGAACGGGGCGCAAGGCCCTGCTTGATCGCGCCGCACAGCGCTTCGATCTGCTCGCGGGTGTGCTGGTTGGTGAGGCAGACCCGAAGCTGGGCGCGGCCGCGCGGGACGACGGGAAAGAAGGCGACCGAGACGAAGTGCCCCTGCTCGAGCAGGTAGCGTCCGAGCGCAATCGCACGATCCGCCTCGCCGACCTCGACCATCCGGATCGGGCTGAAGCTGTCGCCGCCGTCCAGCGGAGGAGGAAGCAGCGCGTCGAACCAGCCGACCTTCTCGCGCAGCCCCTGCTGGAGCTTCCGCACCGTGCCGTCCTCGTGCAGCTTCAACACCTCGAGCGCGGCGCCGACGATCGCGAAGTCGAGCGGGCCCGAGAAGGCGTAGGTCTGGCCGAAGCTGCGCACCAGCCGTTGCTGCTCGGGGGTCGCGACGACGATGCCACCGCCGTTGGTGCCGAAGCCCTTGGCCAGCGAGTACGAGACGATGACGTTGTCAGGCAACACTCCGCCGAGCTTCGAGAGCACGTAGCCCTCACCGCGCTCTCCGTAGATCGAGGTGCCGTGCGCGTCGTCGAGGTACAGAAACAGCTCATGCTCTTTGCTCAACGCCAGCAGCGCGTCGAGCGGGCACAGGCCGCCCATCGAGTAGACGCCGTCGGCGATGTAGACGGGGGTCTCGCCCGCGGCCTTCGCCTCGACCGCGTGGGCGGCCAGCTGATCCATCGCGTTGTGGTCGATTGTCTCGACCCGCGCTTCCTGCGCGAGCACGGGCTTCAGGTACTGCATCGAGGCGTGCGCGCTGCGATCGAAGACAAAGCGCACCGGCCTTCGCATCCGCTCTGGCAGCAGCACGCCGCTGGCGACCAGGGGCAGCGCCGACATATGCGCGCTGGTGACCGAGGGGAAGGTGATCGCGTGCCCGCCGAAGAGCCGTGAGAGCCCGACCTCGAGCGCGCGGTTTGGGTCGATGGTGAGCCGGGATCGCGCGCAGCAGAAATGCACCCCGTAGTCGGCGACGACCTTCTGGGCGCCTGCAATGACCGCGGGCAACGTGTCGAAGCCGAAGTAGCTGCAGTTGATGAACTCGGTGACGGTGCGGCCGTCTTCCAGCGTGATCCGCTTGCCGTCGCGCGCGTGGAAGTTCACCTGCATCAAGTCCTGCTCGATGCACGCGTCGTAGTGGGAGCGCGATTGCTCGACGACGTAGGAAGTGTCCCGCTGTTTCTTGAGCATGCGAAGGCATGACACCCCGACCCCGCCGACAGCGCAATCAGGGGGGTGACGCAGAAACCGCCAGGTAAGTCGCCACTCACTTTCCGGGCGTCAATCGGCTTGCCTGGCTCGAGAAAGGTCAGGTGCCCGGCAAGCCCGTGCTGGTGGCTTGGGCTTCCGCCTGCGGCAAGCCGTCGATGTACGTCACGTAGTGCCCCATCACGGCCGGCACGCGCGGGCCGGGGGTGACGACGCCAGTGAGGTTCAGCGGGTCGACCGCGGACAGGTGCACGACCTGCTGGGTGAAAGCCGTGCGCCGCACCGCGCGCGCCGCGTCGACCGCTTCCGGCAAGGCGAACTGCTCGCCCGCGAAGCCGTTGAGGAAGCGCCCACCCCGAATCTCACCCCGCCCTTCGAGCCGCCGGTAGATGGGCAACAGCTCGCGCCACGGCGGCGCGAGATTCTCGCGAGCCACGAGGTCACGGAAGACGATGCCGTAGCGCTGCAGGAAGAGCTTCGCGAGCTTCTCGAGACGTTCACCCTCGTCCAGCTGTTCCATCGGAGCGAGCAGCGACCATCGCCCCGGGCCGCCCCGCTGCATCGCGCGCTGCTTGCGGCGCAGCTTTGGCGACTGCAGCACGCGCAGGTTCTGCACGGCGTCGGCGGTGACGATTCCGCGGGCGACCAATTCCCACAGCGCGTCTTCCACTTCCGACGGCAACCGCCGCGAGCTCGCCTGCAGCTCGGTGAAGAAGCTGGCGCCGCGGCGCTCCAAAGCCTGGGCGACGTCGCGCGCGGGCGGCGTGAGGTCATCGGGCAACGCACGCGCGCCGTCCGACAGCAGCGCGGTGGGGCGCGCCGCCTGCAGCAACCACTCGAGCTCGCTGCGACGCACGAAGCTCAAGCTCGCGTTGCGGCCGGCCACGGGCGCGCGCTTCGATGCCGAGGGCTCGGGCGGGGGAACATGCGCATCACCGCGCCGCGGGCCGACCACCGGCCGGGTGTCTTTCATCGTCAAGCGGCCCCAGGCAATCTCGCCATTCCACGAGAGCTGCTCGAGCCACTCGCCGACGTACTGCTTCATCCGAACGGGAATCAGCTCTTGTTCCCACGCGGCCGCGGGCGCTTCGTAGCCCTGCAGCAACGAGACGGCCTTGAGCACGCCCATCGTCCCGCGCAGCGCCGAGTCAGGCCCGATGTGGTGCCACTTGAAGAGGAAGCGCATGAAGTCCTGCGCCGACAGCGGCTCGATTTCACGGCGCAGGCGGCCGATGGTGAGCCGGTGAATGCGCTGCAGCAGGCGGCGATCGCACCACTCTTGCGGCGCGTCGACGGGGCGATGCGGGTGGAAGCGGCCCCGCAGCACCTGGCCGACCTGCTCGAGCTTGGCGAGGCCCGCCTCGGCGGCGAAGGCACTCAAGCCGAGCAGCTGCGAGAGTGCGACAGCGGTCGTCGGGCCCAGAAGCTCCATCCACCCGCGCACCACCGCGCGCGCCGCGAGCTCTTCTTCCTGCGGCGCATCGCCTGGCAACGCAGCGAGCGTGAGCTCGAGCGTGGGGAACAGCGCCTTCACCAGCTGCACGCGTTCGGCGGCGTAGGCAAAGGGCCGGCCGCCTACCTGCACGACGGCCGCGCGACGGCCTTCGACCAACCCTGCCAGCCAGTCGGTGGGGATCGCGGGCAGCACGTGTTCGGGCAAATCGAGCGGCAACCAGCCGAGCTGCAGCAGCGCGTCGTGAAGCTCTTCTGGCTCGCGCAGGTCGGGCCGCGACTCGGCAATCACCTGGGCAATCGCAGCGGCGTCGAGCACGCCGAGGTTCGCCGCATCGGCCTGCGGCAACGTGCGCCGCACCGACACCGCGCGCGCCCGGCGTTCTTCCAGCGGCGCCTCGTCGAGGTAGGTGTAGGGCGCGGAGTTCAACATCGCGTGCGCGAACACGCTGGGCTCGGGCAGGTCGACCGCGATCTTTTGAATCCGCCCTTCCTTCATCGCGATCAACACGCGCTTCAGCCCGTCGACGTCCATCGCGTCGCGCAGACAGTCTTTGAGCGTCTCGTTCACCAGCGGGTGGTCGGGCGGCTCGATTTCTTTTCCGCCGTGGTTGTCGGCGCAACCCACCTGCTCGGGGAACACGGCGGCCATCAGGTCTTCCGCGCGGGCGCGCTGAATAGGCGGCGGCACGCGCTTGCCGCCCTGCATGCGAGAGAGCGCGAGGGCCCGCGACGAGGTCCACCGGAAGCGGGTGCCGAAGATGGGCGACTGCAGCACGGCCTGCGTCAGCACCTGCTCGCAGGTGTTCGGGTGCACGTAGTCGAAGATGTCTTCGAGGGCGAAGCTGTGCTGCTCGCCGAGCGAGAGGATGATGCCGTCGTCCGTCGCCGCGGCCTGCAGCTCGAAGTCAAAGGCGCGGCAGAAGCTCTTTCGCAGCGCGAGGCCCCACGCGCGGTTGATGCGGCCACCGAAGGGCGAGTGGAGGATGAGCTGCATGCCGCCCGCGTCGTCGAAGAAGCGTTCGGCGTAGAGCTTGTCGAGCGTGGGCACTCCGCCCAGTGCAGCGGCCCCGGCGCGCAGGTAACGCACCAGCAAGTCCGCCGCATGAAACGGCAGCTTCAGCGTGGACTCGAGCCAGGCGTGCGCGTCGGGGTTCGCGAGCACGTCGGTGCGAAGGCGCGCGACCTCGGCCGAGAGCTCGTCGGTGCGGGACGGCGCCTCGCCGCGCCAGAAGGGGACGTTGGGAGGCTGGCCGTGGGCGTTCTCGACGCGCACCGCTCCGTCGAAGATGCGGCGAATGCGCCAGCTGGTGGAGCCGAGAACGAAGACGTCACCGGCCGACGACTCGACCGCGTAGTCCTCGTCGAGCGTGCCGACCTGCTTGTCGTCGGGCTCGGCGATGACGTTGTAGTTGAAGGTGTCGGGAATCGCGCCGCCGTTCTGGACAGCGGCGAGGCGGGCCCCTTTTCGTGGGCGAAGAATTCCGTTCACGCGATCTCGGTGCAGGTGAACGCGCGAGCGGCCGCGGCTCGTCGACACGCCTTCCGACAGCAGGTGCAGCACCTTCTCGAAGTCATCGAAGGCGAGGTGCTCGTACGGCATCGCGCGCTTGAAGAGCTCGAACAGGGCCCGTTCGTCCCATTCCTGCGCGGCGACTTCGGCGACGATTTGCTGGGCGAGGACATCGAGCGGCTGGGTCGGAATTCGTACCGCATCGAGGCTGCCTTCGGAAATCGCGCGCAACAGCGCGACTGATTCGACGAGCTCGTCGCGCGTCATCGCGAACAACACGCCCTTCGAGATGGCGGACTTGCGGTGACCCGAGCGGCCGAGGCGCTGAAGCATCACGGCGATCGATCGCGGGCTGCCGATCTGCACGACGAGGTCGATGGTGCCGATGTCGAGGCCGAGCTCGAGCGACGCAGTGGCGACCATCACCTTCAGGGTTCCGGCCTTGAGCCGCTCTTCGGCCGACATCCGCAGCTCGCGCGCCATGCTGCCGTGGTGCGAGGCGACCTTGTCTTCGCCGATGCGCTGGCCGAGGTCGTGGGCGACGCGCTCGGTCATCTTCCGCGTGTTCGTGAACACCAGCATCGTGCGGTTCGCCGCCGAGAGCGTGACGAGGCGGTCGTAGACCTGGCCCCACATCTCGTGCGTCGCGACGGCGCCCAGCTCGTCTTCGGGCGTCTCGAGCGTCAGCTCCCAAGGGCGCAGGTGGCCGATCTGCACCACCTCGCAGGTGCTGTGCGAGCCGGTGAGAAACTTCGCCAGCTGGTCCAGCGGCTTCTGCGTCGCCGAGAGCCCGATGAGCTGCGGGGCTTTTCCGGTGAGCGCCTTGAGCCGTTCCATCGACAGCGCGAAGTGCGAGCCCCGCTTGTCGCGGGCGAGCGCGTGAATCTCGTCGACCACCACCGTCTGCACGGACTTCAGCGTCGCGCGCGAACGCTCGGACGTCAGGTAGAGGTACAGCGACTCAGGCGTGGTGATGAGGATGTGCGGCGGGCGCTTCACCATCTTCGCGCGGTCGGACGCAGAGGTGTCGCCGGTGCGGACCATCACCCGAACGTCAGGGAGCGTGGCGCCCTGCGCTTCGGCGCGCGCCTTCAGCTGCTCCAGCGGCTGGAGCAGGTTCTTCTGCACGTCGTTGCCCAGCGCTTTGAGCGGCGAGATGTAGAGGACGCGCGTCTCGTCGGGCAGCTCACCGCGCGCAGCGAGGCGGAAGAGGTTGTCGAGGCACGCGAGGAAAGCAGCCAGCGTTTTTCCCGAGCCCGTCGGAGCGGCGATCAGCACGTCGCGGCCCGCCCGAATCACCGGCCAGCCCGCCACCTGTGGCTCGCTGGGCTCTCCAAACGTCTCGGCAAACCACTGCTGAACCACGGGATGAAAGGAAGAAAGGGGCATGGCCAAAGGACCTGAACAGAAGGGCAGTTCGAGATCAATCCGCGGTCACACGGCTCAAGGGTCGAGCTTGCGAATCGCCCGGGAACGCCGTCACCAACCCATCGAACGCCTCTTCCGGCGTCAGCAGCGGCCCCGGGAAGCAGTCGCGAAACACGCCCGGCTCGCGCTCCCAATGCTGCTCGGCGAAGCGCGCCCAGAACTCGGGAGGGAGCACGTGGGTCTAGGAATCGTCCATCGCCAAACCTCTGCCGAGCGGGTTCACCATGGCCAGTGGTTTTCCTCGCGGGGCGAGCGTTGTCGACGTTCGATACACTGTGGCCCAACAGTCACAACCCCTCGAAATCAGGGCGAAACTAATGGCGGAGTCCCACCGATGATTCCCTACCATGCGCATCGACTCTGCTGCCCCGAAGCCGTCTTCCTCGTACCAGCCGGGCCAGTACGCCGCGCCGCTTCAAGGTGAGGCGCTGCGCCTTGGGCACAGCGGGCCGCAGGTGCTCGCGCTGCAGCAGAAGCTGAACGCGGAAGGCTGCAAGCCACCGCTGGCGCTCGATGGAAAGCTGGGCCCGAAGACCCTGGCGGCGATGCAGAAGCCTGCCGCACCGGCGAAGCCTGCCGACGACTTTCAGCGGCCGACGCCTCCGTCGGGGCCGGCGCTCACGACCCCGGTTTCTCAGACCACTCCAGTGACGGCCGCGGAATCGACCAGCGGCGTCTCGGGGAAGGTGGTGAACGAGGCGCTGGCGGAAAACGACAGCATCAACCCGATGAAGCGCGGCGAAGACGGGAAAATCAAAGGGTGGAAAGAGCTGCAGAGCGTGTTCGAGCAGGCGACGGGCTGGAAGCCGACGGACGCGCAGTGCCAGGAAGTGACGCCGGGCGGGGGCGTGAAGCCGGGCGGCGCGAGCTGGTGCGGCATCTGGGCGTGCCACGTGTTTCAGGAAGCAGGCGTCAACGTGAAGTGGGACATGAACAAAGGCGGCATGGTCGGCGACGTCACCCACGTCGGCGCGCCGAAGTTCACCTCGCCGTCGTCGTACAAAGCCGAGCGCCAGGCCTTCGAGCAGTCGATTCGCCCGGGTGACTGCATCACCCTCGCGGGTCCGCAAAACCACCACGCGATCGTCACCAAGGTGAATTCCGACGGCACCGTCGAGACGATGGACGGCAACAAGCCCCACGTCGGGCCCGGACATCAGAAGCTCGCGAACGTGACGGGGTTCTACCGGCCCAATGAGTGAACGCGAGCCGTCCGTGGCCCGGACCTTCGCGCAGAACAGCACCTCGAATCAGTAGCCCAGCTGCGGTTGGCGTGGCTTGCCCGACTTGTCCGGCACGAACGCGGGGGCCGCCTTGTCCGCGTCGATCACCAGCGCGAGCGGTTCGGAGCTTTCGTGAACGCGCACTTTCTTTTCGACAAGCTTCGAGGCGGCTTCGTGCCACACCGACAGGCGGTACTCGCCCGGGGGGATGCCTTTGATCGTGAACTTCCCCGTCGCGTCGGCCTGCCCGA